>Ga0265342_10000139_pt1 | contig 81785 bp, 82 predicted proteins | sample 4CB327metaG_FD_203125 | JGI IMG/M metagenome (GOLD analysis project Ga0265342, IMG submission 203125) | Rhizosphere microbial communities from Carex aquatilis grown in University of Washington, Seatle, WA, United States - 4-CB3-27 metaG | ecosystem: Host-associated > Plants > Roots >...
TCTTCCGCCGAGATCGTGCCGGAGATGCCGTTGCCGAACTGGGCGGTGTAGGCCCACAGCGTGATGCCGTTCGGGCCGGTGTCACCCATCACCCGCGGGTTGTTGTAGTTGAAGGTGGCGAAGCTGATGCCGTCGAAGAACGACAGCGTCTTACCAACCGTGAAGCCCGCGAACTGGATGAAGGCGCGATCCCAGAAGGTCGCGCCGGTCACCGGATCGGTCGGGGTGGTCTGCTGGACGCCGAAGCGGAAGTAAGTGCGCAACGTGCCGTATTCGGTCTGCTGACGGGCATCGACCGAGAAGTAGATGCGCGTGCGCTGGTTGATGTCGTTCGTGCCCTGGCGGGTAAAGCTACCCTGTCCGGCTTCTGCGGTCTGACCGAAGCCAACCGGAATGCCGCCACCGCCGGTGTTGTATTCCGCCTGCACGCGAACGGCGCCACCGATCTTGATGCAAGTGTCAGTGCCCGGGATGTAAAAGAAACCCGCGCCATACAGACTACAGACCTTCACGTACTCGACCGGCTTGGCCTTGACGGGAAGATCGGCCGCCTGTGCTCCCGCCACCGCGACGATACCCGCCGCGGAGCTGAGGAGAAGGCTTTTCACCATCTTCATGTTAAACCTCCAGTTGCTGCCGTGGGAGGGTTCCGTCTCTGCCGGGTGCCGCCTTGCACCCTGGAAGGTCCCCTAGTCCCCTAACCACCCGGTTCTCCAGCACGCACTTGGGATTTTCCCAGTCTTCGAACATGCGAGCCAAAACTCCGAACGGGACGACGCGGGGATGCCCCCCTTCGTCACTTGTTCACATTAGCCAAGCCCCCCTGCCACGCAATGAAAGAGCACCTCCCCCGCCTCTTATCGAGCTTCTTTTTCAGTCGTGTGTTGCACAAAAATCACGTTATAACCCAACTGGTTACCGCTATTGCCCAGAGGCACATCGGAGATGCTAATTAGATACCTTCGTCACGGAAGCAATTCGAATCAGGTGAGACCGTCCACAGGTAATCCACAACTGCATCTGATTCGAACCGGGCGACTCAGCGCTTAGAAATTAAGCGACGACCGCCGCAAAAGTCGGCCACCACGCCGTTCGAGTCCGAGAAGCGGACAATCACACCGGCGGCGGACGGTATCCTTTGACCCGCAAATCTCTACGCCGCGACCAACGGCGCCCGGTTGCGGACGGACAGGTGGCACACGCGCCCAGCGGATTGCACGCTCTGCCGACATCAAAAGCTTGCAGGCGGATGTCCGGCCGAATGGCGGTCCCAAATAGCTGAGAATGTGACCAGATCGCGTAGATCTGCCGCCGCAAGGATACTGGACGATACCCGTGACGCAAACGTATCTCCGGCGAGCGCAACGATCGGAACGCCGCACCACAGGGCGTCACTCGCGGTCGTGTGCGAACCGTAAGGCAAGCAATCAAGCGCGAGATCCGCGTGACTCAATCGCGCAAGATGTTCGGGGCCGGACACCCATGGCGCGAATATGATCCGCTCGCTTCCAACCCCCCGACTGTCGGCAAGTGCCAGCAGCGCGCGCTTGGTGTCAGAATCGAGGTCCAACAGCCACAGAACCGAATCCCCGACCACGCAAAGCAACTCCAACCAGATTTCAAATATCCTGCGCGTTATTTTGAATGGTTGATTGAAAGAACAGAACACAAATGCCTCTTGCGGCAGACCGGCTTCCCTTCGACCAGGCGCGGTCGCAACCGTGCGTTTGTTGTCGGTTGGTTGATATGTGCCAGGCAATCGGATGATCTGTTCGCTGAAATATCGCTCCTCGCCGGGTCGGATCAGTTCGCCGTCGGCAATGATGTAGTCAATCCACGGGGCCCCGAGCGTTCCCGGATATCCGAGCCATTGAATTTGAATGGGGGCCGGCCGTGCGGCCAGAATGTGACTCCGGGTTCCCGCCGTCCATCCCTTGAGATCCACGACGATGTGACACGCGTCGGTGGCGATACGTTGCGCCGCAGCCGCATCATCCAGTTCGTGCAATGAGACCACACGCTCGAAGCCAGCAACGACCCGGCGACGATATTCGTGGTCTGATTGCGGTGAATAATCGTATGCCACGATCTCGAAGCGGGAGCGGTCATGCGCCTCAAGAACTCCGACAAACAGATGCGACACGGCGTTGTTGCAGAAATCTCCCGACAAATAGCCAATGCGCAGGCGAGCCTCTTGCGTGCGAGGCGATGCGACAGGCAGATCGAGTCGAGGCGCAGCATCGACAAATTGCCGGGCAAAACTCTGCGCTCCCAGCAATTGCTGCCCCGGGGTCGCGCTTTCCATCATCAACATCGTGAACGGAGAGCACTCTTTCGATGTCCAAGGCGGTTCAGGTGCATTTTGCAGCGCGGTTTCGATCGTTTCCGACAGCTCCCAGTCGCACGCGCCACGCGCCGTTGACAGCGCCGCGAACGCCAACGCCACACTGGTTTCGTAAGCTCGCGTCCGTCGATATATTTTTGCCGCCTCCCCGCGCTGCCCCCCGGCGCCCAGGACTGTCGCGATCAGATTCAACAGTTCGGCGCTGGAATTCATCGGCGACGCGAGTTCCAGGGCACGGTGGGCCGCGGAGATGGCTCCGGCATGATCACCGCGAAGATTGAGAACGGTTCCAAGTTGCGCGTGGACTGTCGGATCGGATGGACTGAGCGCAATTGCGCGCCGAAAGCTCTCCTCTGCTTCCGGAAGCCCCCCCAGTGACAGCAGGACCTTTCCGAGATTAAAGGAAATGCCCGGCTGCTGCGGCGCGAGAATCGACGCCTGCCGGTACGCCTGCTCGGCCTCGGCGAGGCGCCCGCGAGACCTCAGCACGCTACCAAGCGCATTGAGCGTCTCCACGGAATTCGGCCGCAGCGCGATCGAGCGGCGCAAACTACGTTCGGCCTCATCAAACCGCTCAAGCTGCCGCTGGCAAAGCGCCAGATTTTCCCAGAACTGAGGGTCGCGAGGATGAAGGCGGACGGCCTCTTCAAGACAGCCAAGCGCCTCGGAATGTCGCCGTTGCGCCGAGAGGGCGACCCCCAGCAATTCGCTCAGGATGGCCGAACCTGGCGAACGTCTCAGCGTCGCGCGTGCGCGTGATTCCATATCCGCAAAGCGGCCCGCGGCATAAAGCGACATGAGCTCATCGATAGGGTTGGGCGCACTAGACATTGCCTTGATTACTCGCCTCAACTGCGGACGGGCGTACAGGCCCAGCGACGGTTATGACACGTCAAGAGGCTGGTCGGCCGTGATCGTCACCGCCAACTTCCAGGTCAAAATGACGCTCCCGGCGCCTTAAGCAATGCAAGCCACAGCAAGGCTCTCGAACTCGCTCAATCTTGCCATCGCCGGCGACAAGGGAGCCAGAGACATGACCCGTTCGCACATAGCTTTCACACGGAGGCAGTAGCCAGGCCGCCCGTCGACCTGTTACTCACGCACTGCAATATTGTCGGTCCGCCGCGGCCGAACCACGTGAGTCACCGTCGCAATGGCCAAGTTGCCCCCGCCCGATCCGCGCCGCCTCAACGCATTGCCGCTCATCGAAGATGGAATTTTTTACTATCGTCAAGGCCGGCCCGCCGAGGCCGAAGAGCGCTTCAGGCAGGTCTTGAAGAAGATTCCGGATCAGCCGGACGCCTTGTTCTTTCTCGGTCTCATCAAGCTTGGCCAGCACAAGCTGGCCGACGCCCTCAAGCTGATGTCCAAGGCCCTGAAAGCTAGTCCGCGATTTGCGGAGGCCCAATTTGTCAGTGGTTCGATTCTCAACCTGCTCGGTCGGCCGCAAGAGGCGCTTGCGGCGTATAACCGTGCGCTGGCAATCAAGCCCGATCACGTCAACGCCCTCAATGATCTCGGCAACACGCTGAAGCTGCTTGGCCGTCCGGAGGAAGCGCTCCTCGCCTACGATAAGGCGATCGCGGCGGCCCCGGACGTCGCGATCAGCTACAACAACAAGGGCACGGCACTTGCGGAATTGAAACGCTTCGGCGAGGCCATTGAGAATTACGACCGCGCGCTCACGCTGAAGTCCGACTATGCCGAAGCACACAACAATCGCGGCGGCGCATTGCTGGTGTTGTCCGATCCGGATCAGGCGCTCAAGAGCTTCGAGCGTGGGCTTGCGCTTCGTGCGGACTACGCCGAGGCGATCAACAACACCGGCATCGCATTGCAGGGCCTCAATCGCCATCATGAGGCGCTGACCTGGCACGAACGGGCGTTGGCGTTGAACCCGAACAATGCAAACGCGCATGTGAGCCTCGCAAACGCCTGCCTCGCGCTTGGCCATTACGAGCAGGGTTGGGCGGAGTACGAGTGGCGCTGGTGGACCAATGATCTTGCCCCGTTTCGCAAGACGCTTCGCTCTCAGCCATGGACGGGCGAACAATCCCTCGAAAACAAGAGCATATTGCTTTACGCCGAACAGGGGTACGGCGACATTCTGCAATTCTCCCGCTACGTTCCGATGGTGGCGAAGCGGGGCGCTCGCGTCATTCTCGAGCTTCCGCGTCCTTTGATGGCGCTGTTCGACTCTCTCGCCGGCGTTTCACAACTCATTTGCCGCGGCGACAAGCCGCCCACGACAGACTTCCATTGCCCCCTCCTCAGCCTGCCCCGCGCATTCCGCACCGGCCTCAGCACCATTCCGGCGGAGACGCCGTATCTGAAGGCGCCCGCGGATCGCATCGCGAAATGGCAAGACCGCCTCGCCGGTTGCAGCGGACGCAAAATTGGTGTGGCCTGGTCCGGCCGGCAATATCCACGCAACCGATCGATCCCGCTCGCCAGCTTCGATCGGCTATTCTCGCTGCCCGGTCAGACCTTCATCAGCCTGCAGCAAGAGTTGCCGGACGCCGAAGCGTCGCGCCTTGCCGAACACGCCAGCGTTCTGCATTTCGGCGCGGAACTTCAGGACTTCGCCGACACCGCGGGATTGATCGCGTGCCTTGACCTGGTAATGAGCATCGACACGTCGACCGCTCACTTGGCGGGAGCGATGGGCAAGCCGCTGTGGCTGATGCTGTTGTTCGGATCGGATTTTCGCTGGCTGGTCGATCGCGACGACAATCCCTGGTATCCGACGGCACGCCTGTTTCGGCAACCAAACGTCGGCGACTGGGAAAGCGTCGTCAATCGGCTGCAGCGGGAGCTGGAGCAAAATCCGGATTCCGTCGCGTCGCATTCATAGGCGCGAGGAAGCGCTGCTAGTCTTGGTCGCAAAGTCGCTGAAAATCAGCGAGCACCGCGGCGATCAGTCTTTGTCGGCGGGGATCTTCGGCGGCCGGAGTGGCGGCGAACAGGTTGAGCAGATAACGCGCTTTATCGGAGGCCTCATGCCAATTGGTGGCGGGGGCCGCGATCAGATGCGTTTCCAATTCTTCCTGCCGTGAGCGCAAGGCGGTCTGATCAGATTCGACTTCGGCCAGCAGACGCCGCAAATCGGTGGCCTTCTGGGCGGCCATGCCGCGGTGTTGATCAAGGTCGATCGTCTTGTCGGTCATGGCGAGACACCTCGATCGCGCGGATTCAGCCTGAACGAGACGCACTGCCGCCGGATAAAATCGTCTGGAGCTGTTTGGTCACGGCGCCCCACCACGTCTTCGGATCGGACGCTGAATTGGGACCGCGCGCCGGCGCGGGATCGCGTTCCGATGCCAGCGTGCCGGGAACCGGGGCCGTCTCGCGTTCCTGCAGGGCGGAAATAGTACTGTCTCGTTCCTGGGCGGCCCGAAGATCGAGCGGATCGATGACGACGAACTCGATCGCAGAGGCGTGATGGGATTGCGCGGGCACTTGCATCATCGTCGAGGTGCGGCGGTAGACCGGGAACGACAATTCTTCGATCAGCTGCTCATCCGTCACGACCTGATAGTGCCCCGGCGGCAAAGGTCGGTCGACGCCCTTGAGCAGGAAGGAATGCTTGAAGACAACATCATCTCGGTGCGTGCGCGTGAACATCTACGCTGCTGCGCGACGCGCCAGCGGATAGTCGGCGCTTTCGTACAAGCGGCGAATGTCGCCGAAATTGAATCGCACCTCGTCAACTTCCATATAGGTGCTGATCAACAACTCCGACGGCATGTCTTCCATGGCGAAGCGGATGGCCTCGGCAGCACGCGAAAATCGTCTGTACCCCATGGGCCGACGGCCGCCCTTGCGGCTTCGGGCGGAGAACACCTCCGCCTCGGCCCGATAGTCGAACAGCTCGTTTGCCGTATGCTCATCGATCTGGGTCATCACTTGGCTCGGATCCTGTGCCGGAATGCGGCGGCGAAATTAGATTCGACGCCCCCTCAGAATGGCGTCAACCTCGTTTTGGGCCTCAATGGTCTCGAGGCCGTACTTGGCGACGAGGTGGGTGACGAGATCGTCTTTGCTCTGGAGTGCGGAAAGATCCTGTTCAGAGAGTTTTCCCCATTTTGCGCCGATCTCCTTGAGGACGATCTTTTTGGCCTCTGCGGGAGATTTTGTCAGCGAAAACGGGCCGCCAGCATTCGAGGACGCGCCTTCCATAGAGAATCTCCGAAACAGACAAAATTGCCTTGAACGGTTGTCATTCAAGCGACGCCCTATAGATATGATCGAATCGGCAGAAAGCCAGCGCGCGCCTGAAGTAATTCGAGGACAATCTCGGCTTCGAGCCGATCAACACCTATTCCGTTAACCTTCGCCACAATGACCATGGCCGACGACATGCACAATGAGGGAACCGACGGGTGCCAGTCATGCGGCGCGTGCTGTTCTTACTCGCGAGAATGGCCGCGATTCTCGCTGGAAAGCGATGCCGATCTTGATCGCATCCCGCGCGAACTCGTCGATCCCGAACGCGGACGCATGCGTTGCAACGGAGATCGCTGTTCAGCGCTCGCCGGTGATATCGGTGCGGCAACCGCTTGCACGATCTACGACGTGCGGCCCGACGTTTGCAGAGCCTGTCTGCCGGGCGATGACGCCTGCCAAATGGCCCGGCGCCACTTCAATTTGTGAGACAACCGTTGTGCTGCGCGTCAGGCGACCTTGGCCTTTGATCGCATGCGCCAGAGTTGAAAACCCTGGTCGTTGATCGCTTTTTCGATTTGCGCGCGCGGAAGCCGGTGGGGAGGCTCGCTGTCCGGCGCAATCGCACCGACCGCGCGCCATGGCCGGAATTGATCCGGCAGCCTGGTTCCCAGCAAGTCACCCGCGAACGCGCGAAGTTTGCCGTCTACCTCCGATTTGAAGATGAAGATCCGCATGGGCTCACCTCTTCTCAAGGGACGGCGCTACCTTACCAGCCGCACGCGTCTTGGTCTTGGTTTTAATCTTGGTCCAAATGACCGGACCAATGCATCCGACGTCGCCTCAGACACCAAAGAATGTGAGAGGCCGAGACCGGCCTCTCACAAAGTGCTGTAACGCTTACGCGAGTTCGAGCTTGCCAACGGCGATCTTGCCGGAGCGCGGATCGGACTGGGTGTCGAACGAAACCTTCTGGCCTTCACGCAACGCATGAATCCCGGCGCGCTCAAGAGCGGTTGCATGAACGAACACGTCCTTGCCGCCGTCGTCCGGTTGAATGAAGCCAAAGCCCTTCTGATCGTTGTAGAACTTCACTGTGCCCGTAGTCATCTAAGATCTCCTTTACTGACGGTATGCACGTAGAACCGGGCGCACGACCTCGTGCGCCGGTTCCCAATCGTCGATTTTGGAGAGCGTCTGAAACGTGCCCAGCAGTGCGAGGCGGCCCAGTTGTTCGGCCAAATATCGATAGTGTGAAATAGTGACTTAGGGACACAATTGCAAGGGACGAAACGTGATCGTGCGCTGAAGGCTACGAGAACGTTAACGCCTGCACGAGCACCGATTTTGCAACGCGCGGCGCGAAATCATCAATACGCGACCATGCGCGTCGGGATTCTGACGGCAAAAGAGGGCAACAGATTAATGTTGGCGCAGACGCTTTCTCAGTACCCGCGACGGAGTTCGCCGAAAGAAACCAGTTTCCTGCGCCCTTCATCCCACAATACCAGCCGAACGCAATCAAAGCTTTGAAGCAACGTGAGACGGCCCATCGGCGTCAGCTCAGGGTGACTGCGTAACACTTGGCGCAAGCGATAATAGGGAATCCGGCTGCAGAGATGATGCACGTGATGAACACCGATATTGGCGGTAAACCATCGCAGAATTCCCGGGAGGTCATAGTGCGAACTGCCGCGCAATGCCGCCTCATGCATATTCCAAGTGTCGCCGTCAGCCCAAAACGTTTCTTCGAACTGATGCTGGACGTAGAACAACCAAACGCCGGCGGATGCCGCGAGTGCGATGATCGGCAACTGGATCAAAAGAAATGCCTTCACGCCAACGAACCAGATCACCGTCGCCACGACGACCGCAATGGCGAAGTTGGTCGCCATCGTGGTGAGCCACGGCTTCCAGCCACGCCGCATCATGCCGACCGGAAACCGGTGCTGGACGACGAAAAGATAGAGCGGCCCGATGCCGAACATCACCATGGGATGGCGATAGAGGCGATAACAAAATCGCCGCCACGGCGACAGCGCCAGATATTCCCGCACCGTGAGCGTATCAATATCGCCGACACCGCGTTGCGCGAGATTGCCCGACGTCGCGTGATGAATTGCGTGGGTATGGCGCCAATGATCGTAGGGCGTCAACGTGAGAACGCTGATGGCACGACCAAGCCAGTCATTGAACCCGCGATTCCGAAAGAAGGATCCGTGGCTGCAATCGTGCTGAATCATGAACAATCGCACCAAGAACGCAGCTGCGGGAACCACCAGCACCAAACCAATCCATTGATCGAAATGAATGCTGAGCCAGATGAAAAGCCAGAGCAATACGAACGGAACCAATGTGATGGTGACCTCGACCACGCTGCGGGCCGGATTTGGCTCGCGGTAGCGTGCGATAATCTGCATCCAGTCGCGCGCGCGCCCAGGCGCGGGAGCCTCACTGCTGGCAGCCTGCTCAGTGTCGGTCAAACTCGTCTCCGCTCGTTTTGTCGGCGTTGTGTCGGCGTGTCGTCATTGTCTCGGCGTCTGAGTGCGCCTGTTCATGAACTGCCCAGCGCACCTGTGTCACGGTAAATGTGCGCGCGCCAAACGATATCAGCATGTCATAGCGCCGCTGCGTCGTTGGCGCTCGCGTCCAGTGTGGCCTGCATCTTGCGCGGCTGCCGCAAACGACGGCTGCCCCAATCTGCACACTCACTGAATCGGGGCCGCGGTCGCATCCGGCAGCAGTCCCCTCGCGGCGAGCGCCTGCTTCAAATCCCGAATGGCGCTGTCGGCGGCATCGGAACTGTTCGCCCGTTCCATCCGTCGGACGAGGGCGCGGATCGTTGGATCCTTGTCCCTGATGGCCCACCGACGCACGAACACTCGAGCATCATCGAATGAACTTATTCTGACAGGACGGCTAACGCTCGGCAGATTGGCGTCAAACGCGCAGACTATTCGAACGTCGTTCATCCGATCTCCTGCCGGCGTTTGTTTCAACTTATCATTCCGCGTAGCAGCCCGATGGTCGGTTGACCGCAATTGTGGCGGCAGGGCGGCTAGTCTCTGGGCTCGGACGCGGGCTTGTCAGCCGCCTCGCGCTCGGCCTTTCGCTGGGCGGCCTTCTCGTCCTTTTTTCGCTGCTTTTCCTCTTGCCGTACGCGCGCAGCACGATTGCGTTCGGATCGCTCCTGGCCGTAATTCGGCTTGAAGATCATCGTCCTCTTTCCCGGCTCCAAGCACTATAGACTGTCTTGCCGATCGAAACGGAAGATTTTTCGGGTCAAATGCGCCCCATCAAGACGCTTTAGCACGGACAAAGCCGAGCCCATGTGTCCCGAACTGACCATCAAGGGCTGGCGGTCCCGGGAAGACTCGAACTTCCGACCTTCGGTTTAGGAAACCGCTGCTCTATCCGGCTGAGCTACGGGACCGCATGGCCCATGTATAATGATGTTTAATGGGCATCAAAAGTCCCCATCTGCTCAAGCTGATTTCGCTCAATTCGTCTTCAGCGCCGGAGCAAAATAGTTTCTCTCGGATTGGCTTGCCCGGCACGGCAACCGGTGACGGGGCCGGTTGTCAGCCACGGCTCGATCACCGCAAGCGCTTCGTCATATTCTAGGGAATGCCAACGCATCAGTGCTTCGGAGAGCGCCGCAACCGCCGACCACTCGCGCTTAACCAAGTCGTAGCTCTGCCGCTCAAAGGACTCCATCGTGCCCACGCCCGTGAGCGCCCGCAGTTCAGCAACGCAAAGTCCGATGCAATCGATTTCTTCTTTGTTGTCCTCCCAGGCCCAACGATGCTCCTGCGAATGAAGATCCGCCATCTCATTCCACGACCGCATTTCCGCCAACGGGCCGGCGAAATTGGAAACAATCTTGATCTCGAGATTGATGGCCATCAATCTCATCATCTCGCGGTCGCTTGATCGCAGTTCTCGGGGCGACCCCAGACGCTCGGAACCCGCGTGCTCGACGCACCCAAGGCAATCGGATCGTCGCCCGCGCCGGGTGACATAGGAGCCGGTCGCTCCCGGCCGGATCAGAATCCGTTCAAAGGCATCGGCGTCGCGGCCGAATTTTCGGTGCATGCACAGCAGTGCCACCGCGTGCCCGGCCTCGTGCCGAGCGGTGTGGATCCAATGCTCAGCATCGGGAGCCCATTTATCAGTGGAGTATTCTGATACCAAGTAAAGCGAGGGATCACCGGGAACGACCCCATTGATATCTACAATATTACCTCTCACCATTACCTCCGCGCGAAAGTCGTACAATCAAACCGTAAGCCTCCAATACTGAGATTTCACCCAGATCGGAGTACCGACAGATTTTGAAAGCACGGGCGGTCGCGGTGTCGCTTCCGCCGCTACGCAGGGAAAGTGAGCTGCTGCATCAAACCGTTAGACTCGATTTAAAAGACGACGAGAGAGCCGGTTGATGAGAAAACCGGAAGAACGGGTGTTCCCGACCAAGCTGCGGATACCGGCGAATTCAGTCCGCTGTGTCGGCGGCGCCACATCGACGGGCGCGACGGAGATCGGCCCATCGGCCGACCGCAACAAAAAGGCCCCGACAGGCGGTGCCGGGGCCGAAGTTTGGTTGCATTGCCCCACGGCAGCAAACCGAGGGCATACGCATCATATACGTCATAGCGGTACATGGATACGCCCGCACAGTGACAGCGCGCCGAAATGAACTCGACACCGATCAGGTCTTTAGCCTGTGTGCACAGGCTCGACGCGGAATTCGCCGTCGGCACGCGTTCGCGTCGACACCCGCGCGCAATTCCGGTAATTTCACTGCCGAGGGCTGTGCTGAAGCGTCGATATTTTATGCCCGATCAATGTCTTCCGGCGTTGGATGAAGGTGGGGGATGCTGCAGGGCGGCAGTGCAACGGACGCCGGCAAGGACAAACCCCGGGTCGTGCGGCGGCTCGGAGCGGTGCTGCTGCTGGCGCTGGTGGCGTCGGCGGTGATTGCCGCGTCGCTGATCGCGCTATCGCGCCATCAGCTGATGGTGTTCGCAGCGCCCGATCGGATGACGTATGACTGGCGTACGGCCTTATTCTCGCGTCGGGAGCCGCAGACACGTAATGACATTGCGCTGCTGCTCATCAGCGACCGCAGCCTCGCGCAATATTCCTACCAGCTGCCGGTCGATCGCGGTTTGCTCGCCCAGATCGTCCGCGCCCTCGACGGGGCCGGCGCCAAGGTCATCGGATTTGACATTATCCTCGATCGTCCGACCGATAAGGACGACCTCCTGATCGAAGCCATTCGCACGTCCAAGACGCCGGTCGTCCTGGGCGCCATCGACGCGCGTCTCATCGGCATCGAACCGCAGAATCTCGCATTTCAGGACGCCTTTTTCGAGCGGGCGGGACATCCGCCGATCGGCCATCTCTATTTTCAGCGCCCGCGGCGAGGCCTCGGTCAACCCGACCAGGCGATCCGATTTTTGCCGCCGCGGACGAATGATCCCGCGCTTGTCGCGCAGAGCTTTACCGAAGCGCTGCTGCAGGCGAGCGGGCGCGACGTCCGGGACGTCGGCGAACATATCGCGTGGCTGGAGTCACGCGCCGCCAATGGCGCGGAAACATTCGATGCCTTTGAAATCCCCTCGCACCTGCCGCAGGACCTGACCTCCGACGTGATCGTGCGTCCGGAGTGGCGCAACCGGATCAAAGACAAGATCGTCCTGGTCGGCGGAGATTTCGAGGATCGCGACCGTCACCTCACGCCAATGTCGGTGGTGGACGGCGCACGGACGCCGGGCGTTCGGATTCATGCGCAGATCCTGGCGCAACTGATCGACGGGCGGTCGCTTCGCGGTCTCTCGGATACCCAGGAGTTCACGGTCGCCTTTGCGCTCGCGCTCATCGGTGTCCTTGGCGGGCGTCTGTTTCGACTGCGCGACTTTGAGTTGCTGGTCTACGGCGCTGGTTTTCTGGCCCTGGTTGCCGTCGGCGCCTGGCTGTTCAAATCCGAAAACATCATTTTGCCGTCAGATACGACTTTCTATTCCCTGATCGCGGGCATCGCAGTCGGACACTACAGTCAGAGGATCCTCAAACGATTGCAATGGCGGCGCTAGGCAATGACATCGAGGCACATGGGGATGAAGCTCATGATTCAGGCAAAGGCAATCATTCGCGTCGCTTGTGGCGTGGCCGCGCTGGTGGCCCTGGTCAATCCGGCGACGGCCGAGCTTTTGATCTCGGGCGCGGCAGGGCTCAACGGATTCGCGATCGGCGCTAAATTCTCCGACGACCACGTGTTCAAACTGCCGCCGAATTCGGAGATTCGGCTGCTGCGGTCGCCGGATAATACGCCGTTCGTGATGCGTGGCCCTTATGAGGGCACGCTTTCGAAATTTATCGACAATTGCAACGGGATATTGGCGTCGGTTCGCAGCTACTGCCAGGATACGGCGGGTGATCGCCCGCCGGTCGGTGCGACCCGGGGTTTGCGGCATCGCGATAATTAGGCCTCGTCAGCGCCAGCGGCGGTGCAGCCATAGCCATTGCTCGGGATATTCGCGGATCCAGCCCTCGATCACCGAGGTGATCGCCTGCATGGTGCCGGCAATGTTGACCCGGCCGTCCGGATCGCGCACCGGCGCAACGGCCTCGCTCAATTCAGCACGAAAACGGTGGCGTCCGAGCCGAACCACGCGGGTGCCATGGATCGGGCAATCGATCTGCCGCGCCAGCATTGCGATCAGCGGATTGGACAGACACCGCCTGCCGAAGAACGTGACCTCGGCGCCGTTGACGTAATGCTGATCGACCAGCATCGCCACATGACGGCCCTCGGCCAGCGCACGGCTCAAGCGGACCGGCGCGTCGAAGTTGGTGGGAACCATGGTTCCCATGCTGCCCTGGCGGACGGCGATCACGGCATCGGCGACTGCGCCGATGTTCGGACGACGGTACAACACCATGGTGTCGAGACCGTTCTTGGCTGCGATGACGGCCGGTAGTTCCCAATTGCCGAGGTGGGCGGCGAAAATGAGCGCGGGCTTGCCATCGCTCCGCAGCTGCCGAAACCGCTCCTCGGAGTCCGGCGCAAATTCCACGAACGGCCACGGCTCCCCTTCCCTGCCGCAGAGACGATCGAGCTGGGAAAACTCGGCGGCGACACGCCCCAGATTGTCCCATACCCCGCCCAGGATCTCGTCAATCTCGGCTGGCGATTTCTCCGGGAATGCCGCGCGCAGATTGTCGCGACCAATCTGGTTTTCGCGCAGGCGCGGACCGAGTCTGCGCAGAAAGCGCGCACCGGCATCGCTCACTTTTATGCGATCAAAGTGCCGGATAGCGGTGAGCAGCGCGGTGAAAAGCGCGCCGGCAACAGCGTCGGTCCCGGGTTTGAGACCGACGATCAATCGTCGGCCAAGACGTCGCAACGTGGATTTCATTGTTTGTTCGTTGTGGCCGTTCGTAGTGGACAACGCCGGCCAAGCGTGACGAAGGCGCCCATCAGTGAGTGCGGGCCGCCGACGGCGCGGCATGCGTTGTCTCGAAGGCGACGATCTTGACGACGTCGATGAGAAGCATTTCGACTCCAGAGACCTGGAGCCTGATCCGAGACGATTGAATCAGGCCAAACTCTCGATTGATACCGCTGTCGGGGCAAGCTCGCATCAGCAGCCATGTCGCCGGATTACGATCGAGCGGTCCAGAACGTGGCAGCGGTGCGTTGCTGACTGCGAGCGGCGGTGTAGCATAGGGCGTCAAGGGGGCACCAGCGAGACGGCGGTGGCGTTGTGTGTAGTCGGTTGTTACCGTGGATCGGCCTGCTGTTGATAATGGTCAGTACCTCTGCGGCCGACGCCGCCAGTGGTCAAGCGGCGGCGGGCTGCACGCGAGAGACGGCGAGCACCGGCACGGCGGACCAGGTTGTCGACGGCCGCACGGTTATTCTGGGCGATGGTCGCGAGATCCGGCTGGCCGGCATCGAAGTGCCGTCGGGGGCGCCGGGATTGGCCGCCCAGGCGGCGTTACGCGGGCTGTTGTCGAGCTCAGCGATAGTTCTAAAAAACCCTTCATTTTCCGATCGCTATGGTCGATTGGTCGCGCCTATATTCGTGCTGCAGGAGGGGGTCGAGCAATCGGTGGCGCTGGCCATGCTCGCCGCTGGCCATGCTTTTGTCGCACCCGGAACGGATGTTGCCTGCGGCGCCGAATATTTTGCCGCCGAGCGTACCGCTCGCCGTGCCAAGCTTGGCCTCTGGAGCGATCCGTATTATGAGATCATGAGCGCGGATAGTCCGGAGGCGGTTTCCGCGCGGCGGGGCCGCTTCGCTTTGGTCGACGGCAAAGTGGTGTCGGTCCGCGAAAGCGGCGGCACTATTTATGTCAATTTCGGGCGACGGTGGTCGGAAGACTTTACCGTTACCTTGTCGAAGCGGAACGAACGCTCGTTCGTCGATGCCGGCATCGAGCCCAAAAAGCTTGAGGGACGCCGGGTTCGGGTGCGGGGCTGGGTCGAGGAGCACGGCGGCCCATGGATTGAGGCCCTGCATCCGGCGCAAATTGAAATCGTGAACCAATAGACGCCAAGCGAGCATCGTGATCGTGATTGCGAGGTCGAGAGAGGATAGCGGGTTCGGCCGCAGGATCGCTGCGGTGGCGTCGGTGGTGGCTGCGCTGACGTTGGCGCTTGCAGCGTGTACGGGTATTCCCGACCGGCAGGTCCTGCTGACGGACCAGAGCAAGCAGGCCGAAGCGCAAGCCCCCGGCCAGCGCGAGCATCTGCGGATCCTTGCCGCCTATGGCGGGTCCTACGACGATCCCAAGCTGGAAGGGCTGATCTCGCAGACGGTCGAACGTCTGGTCGCCGCATCGGAGCGTCCGGATCTGCATTACAAGGTCACCATCCTCAATTCGCCGGCGGTCAATGCGTTCGCGTTACCCAGCGGGCAGCTTTACGTGACGCGTGGGCTCACGGCGCTGGCCAACGACGACGCGGAACTCGCATCCGTGCTGGCCCATGAAATGGCCCACGTCATCGCCCGCCACGCGGCGATCCGGGAGGATCAAGCAAAACAAGCGGCGATCGGCGTGAACGATGTACCGAGTGACCCGCAAACCGGCGCGCTGGCACTCGCCAAGACCAAAATCGCGCTGGCGAGTTTTTCGCGGGCGCAGGAATTCGAAGCCGACGGCCTCGGCGTGGGGATTGCGTCGCGGGCGGGCTATGACCCTTACGGCGCGGTGCGGTTCCTGACCTCGATGGGGCGCAACGCCGATCTCAAGTCAGCGAGTTCCGGGACGGATCCGCGCTCGCTCGAATTTCTATCGTCGCATCCGGCGACGCCGGAGCGGGTGAAGAACGCGCAGGCGAGCGCCCGTCAGATCGCGGGGCGTGCAGGCGAACGCGAGAAGGCGGGCTATCTCGCGACCATCGACGGACTGGTTTATGGCGAGGACCCGAGCGAAGGCTTCGTTCGCGGGCGCCGCTTCCTGCATCCGCGGCTCGGCTTTACCTTCACCGCACCCGAAGGATTTACGCTCGACAATACGGCACAGGCGGTGCTCGGCCTGAAGGAAGGCGGCAGCGCGGCGCTGCGCCTCGATGTCGTGCGCATCCCCTCCGAGCAGACGCTGCCCGACTATTTGACGTCCGGATGGCTCGAAAACGTCGACCGCGCGACGGTCGAGGAAGTGACCATCAACGGTTTTCCGGCCGCGACCGCCAAGGCGAAGGGAGACGATTGGTCGTTTCGCCTCTATGCGATTCGGTTCGGCAGTGAAGCCTATCGTTTCATCTTTGCCAGCAAGCGCGATGTCGCCGAGGCCGATGCCACATTCCGTGCCTCGGTTGAATCGTTCCGCCGCATGACGCTGGCTGAGATCAACGCCGCCAAGCCGCTGCATCTGAAAATTACCATTGTCGAACCTGGCGACACCGTCGAACGGCTGGCGAGCCACATGGCGGGGCTCGATCACCCGGTCGAGCGTTTCCGCGTTCTCAACGGTCTCGACGCCAGCGCCCGGCTGAAGCCCGGCGACCGCGTCAAGACGGTGGTGGAATAACCCGAATCTGGCCGGACCTTGCCATGGCCATGGCCATGGCCACGGAGGCGAAAAATCCTTGCTGCTTCGGCTTTTAACCGATCCGGCCTGCTGTTAACGAAAAACCCGGCCTGACGGCCGGGTTTTTGCAATTCACGTATCCTTGGATCAAGTCGTCCTTGGATCAAGTCGGCAGGCGAGACGCTTATGCCGCCTCTTCTTCGACCTCGGCCTCGGCTTCCGCCTCTTCCGCGGGCTTCGCACCGCGTCGGGGACCCTTCGCCAGCGCCGCTTCGATTTCCTTGATCGCCTCGGTCTCGGTCACCCGTTGAACCGCAGAGATTTCGCGGGAAAGCCGATCCAGCGCCGCCTCGTAAAGCTGACGCTCGCTGTAGGACTGTTCCGGCTGGGTGTCAGACCGATAGAGATCGCGGACCACCTCGGCGATCGCCACGATGTTCCCGGAGTTGATCTTGGCCTCATATTCCTGGGCCCGGCGCGACCACATGGTGCGCTTGATGCGGGCCCGACCCTTGAGCGTCTCGAGCGCCCGCTTGACGATCGGCGGCTCCGCAAGCTTGCGCATTCCGACCGCGGCGATCTTTGCCGTCGGCACCCGCAACGTCATCTTGTCCTTGACGAAATTGATGACGAACAGCTCCAGCTTGCAGCCGGCAACCTCCTGCTCCTCAATGGACACGATCTGCCCCACCCCGTGAGCCGGGTACACGATGAACTCGTTGGTCTTGAAGCCTTGACGTTGGGTCGTCTTCTTGGCGGTCATTCCTTGTGCAACTCCTTGACCGTCCGGTCCGCGAGGACCGTGCGGCTTTGCCACGGGAGCTCCGCGACGGGCTACCCCGCGTGAAGCCTGTGAGGCCCTCCGGCGGGCGGCCGAAGAGGTCTTAGATCCGGTCTTTTTCGCCTTTGACCGATGACGCGTTTTTCCTGCCACTGCTTTCGCGTGGAACATCACGCCCCTGTACGACGGTTCCTCGGGAGCTCCCCGAAAAAATATGCTCCCCTTGGGGAGCTTCGGGTGCGGTGTTTATTCATTATCCCGACTATATATCACATTCTTGGCCGGAATCAAAGCCTTGCGGCGACACAAAGATGACATTTCAGCCATCCCGCGGTAATTTTGCGGATGTCAGTTAACGTTTGCGACCAAAATTAACGATTTCGTTCAGTCGCCGGTACCGGGGTCCGACGAGAACTTCTCGAGCTTGTCCTTCACCCCGTCCCAGTCCTTGGCATCGGCGGGCGAATCCTTCTTGACCGTGATATTCGGCCAGGTCTTCGCGTATTCCGCATTTAAATTCAGCCATTTATCAAGGCCCGGCTCGGTATCCGGCTTGATCGCCTCCGCCGGACATTCAGGCTCGCAGACCCCACAGTCGATGCATTCGTCGGGGTGAATGACGAGCATGTTGTCGCCTTCGTAAAAACAGTCGACCGGGCACACTTCCACGCAGTCCATGTATTTGCACTTGATACAGTTTTCAGTGACGACATAAGTCATGGCCTGCTCCAGCCGCGTGGGCATCTTGGACCGGGTGGGTAGCGCATGGCATTGGCTCGCGCAAGCCATGCCATACCACGCAGCCGTAGCACGTCGCAGCCCTCACCCCAAACATCCCGCGCGCTGCCTCATCTCCGCGTCGGCGCCGCTTCCGCTGGCGGCCGGTCGACCTGGAGGTCCTGGTAGAGCGCGCGCGCCGCAGCGGCCGAGCCTCGCCGCTCCGCGAAGCTGACCACTTTGACCAGCTTCACGCCGCCATCGAGGGCAATGGTCAGAACGTCGCCCGACCGAACCGGGCGGCTGGCGGCGGCGATGCGAGAGCCGTTGAGACGGACCAGCCCGGATTCCGCCAACGCGGCCGCGGCGTTCCGCGTGCGCACGATGCGCGCGTGCCAAAGCCACTTGTCAACGCGCTGTCGGTCCGCCCCGTCCGTAGGCAAGGGTTCTAATGCCGCTCCTTCGCGTTGGCTTCGAGCTGCGCCTTTAAATCCGCAAGCTTGGCGAAGGGAGAATTCGGGTCCGGCTCCTTGCTGCGGCGCTCATTGGCCGATCCCCAGGTCCGCGGTCCACGGTCCTCTTCCCGCCGACGGCCGCGTTCGGGCCTCGCGAACTTCTCGTGCCGGGGCTTTTCCGGCCGTGCCGACCCTGGCGGACGCTCGGCGCGTTGCTGCGGGCGCTCGCCATCCGGCTGCGGGCGCGAATCCGGCCGGCGGCGGCGACCCTTGCGGATGTGCGGGGCGTCGCTTGCAGGACCTGACGGCGGAGATTGCGCCGCATCTGCCGACCCGGCCTCGCCGGCAACCGCCGCGGTGGCGTCGGCCGGCGCCGTTTGGGCGCCATGCGATTGAGCGCCAGAAGCTTGAGCACCGGGAGCGTGGCGCTCGCGACGGTGACGGCGGGGCCCCCGTCGTTCCTCGGAACGGCCGGGGCGCCAGACTTCGACCAAGTTATCGTCCGCAGTCCCGGCTTTTGCTTCGGTCGGGGCCGCGGCCGCGGAGTCGACGGCAGCGATCGCCGGTTCGGAGGAGGCTTCCGCCGGCACCAAGGTCGGCACATTGTCCGCCACCGGACTTTCCAAGTTCGGCGTCTCGACGTCTACCAGCTCCGTTGCAGCCGCCTCAGGCGATGCGCTGATCACGGCAATTTCCGCCCCGGCGATGGTGGGCGAGTCCATGTGCGTCGCCGCTAGCGGCGCCGGCACAACGGCGATCTCATCCGAAGCCGTCGCCTCGGTCGATCCGATATCCGGCGCGACCGCGGCCGGTTCAGACGCTGTCACAGCATCCGCCGCGGGCGGCGTTGCGGGAGCTTCCGGAGGCTTGGGCCGCTTTTCCATGCGATAGCCCAGTGCGCGCAGGATGGAGGCAAAATCCTCCCCCGACGAACCGGTCAGCGAGGTCATGCTCTGGGTGACGGTGAAACCGCCGCCGCCGAAGGCGCCGGCCGGTTTCTCGCCGGGCGCGCCGTCACGCCATGTCATCGCTGGTCGAATGAGATCCGCGAGCCGCTCCAGGATATCGACCCGGACGGCCCGTTCGCCGCAGACCCGATAGCCGATGGTGCGGTAGAGCGTCTTCTGGACTTCCTTGTCGGTCGCAAAGGAGGTGCGGCCGCTCGCGGCCAATCGCTGCAGATCGTCCAGCCCCTTCACGTCGGGGCCGCCGTGCTTGATCGCCCACAATTGCGCGGCAAGCGCCCGCGGGCCCGGCTTCAGCAGCGCCGGGACGTAAAGATGGTAAGCGCCGAAGCGGACGCCGTGCTTGCGCAAGGTCGCGCGCGCCGGCTGATCGAGCCCCTTGACCTCCTCGCCGACCTTCTGGCGTTCGAGCACGCCGAGCGCCTCGACGATCTGATAGGCGATCCCGCGCGCAATGCCGGTGACGTCTTCGGCGGCTCCCAGCACGAACAATGGCGCCAGCAGCCGTTCTATATGGGTGCGGGTCCACAAATCCAGCCGCGTCTGCACGGATTCGTGGGCCGCTCCCGTCAGATGTTCATCGCTGAGGATGCGCACGCGCGGACGCAATACATTGTCGCCCGCGATCAGCCGGGCGACCGCTTCGCCGATCCAGCGGACGGTGCCGTCGGAGGCGAGCAGGAATTGCGAGTCCGGTGCATGCGCGATGCGGCCCGCGCGCGCTTCGATCTCGCCGGCAAGCGCCTTTTGCGCCGCGGCGGACAGCGCCTTGGCTTCCGATGCTCCGGCGCTCGCTACAGGCGCAAATCGGAAACCCTCGAGGCGGCCGATGGCGTGACCCTCGACGATCACGTCGCCGGTCTTGGTGATTTCGGTTTCCAACATCGTGTTCTCTCGTAGTCGTCGCATCAACACGCTGGTGCGGCGGTCGACGAAACGTTCTGTGAGCCGCTCATGCAGTGCGTCCGATAGTTTGTCTTCAACGGCGCGGGTGACGCCCTGCCAATGGTCGGGATCAGCGAGCCAATCCGGACGGTTCGCTGCGAAGGTCCAGGTCCTGATATGAGCGATGCGCGTCGACAGCGTGTCGATGTCGCCATCCGTTCGATCCGCTTGCGCCACCTGGCGGGCGAACCAATCGGCGGAAATCTTACCCTCCCTCATCAGAAATCCAAAGAGGGTCACCACCAGTTCCGCATGGGCGGCGGGGGAAATTTTTCGATAGTCCGGAATCTGGCAAATTTCCCATAGCCGCTGCACCTCGGATGCGGATTTGACCATGGCGCGCACGTCGTCGTCGCGAACAGCGTGATCAAATATGAGAATATCCTCGGCGATCGGCGCGCGGGTGAGGCCCTGCTCGTTCGGCACCACCGCGAGCGACGCCGACAATGCTCCAAGTGAGGAATAGTCGAGATCGGTGTTGCGCCATTGCAGCACCCGGATGGATTCGAACGTGTGGCTCTCGAGTGCCTGCACCAGTTCGGGCTCAAACGGCGGACATCGGCCGGTGGTGCCAAACGTCCCATCGCGGGTGGCGCGGCCGGCACGGCCGGCGATTTGAGCAAACTCGGCCGGGCCGAGACGGCGAAACTGATAGCCGTCGAATTTGCGGTCGGAGGCAAAGGCGACGTGATCGACGTCGAGATTGAGTCCCATGCCGATCGCATCGGTGGCAATGAGATAATCCACATCGCCGGACTGGAACATCGCGACCTGGGCATTGCGTGTCCGCGGCGACAGCGCCCCCAACACCACGGCCGCGCCGCCGCGCTGGCGCCGGATCAATTCGGCGACGGCATAGACCTCGTCGGCGGAGAACGCGACGATCGCGGTGCGGCGCGGCAACCGCGTGATCTTCTTCTCGCCGGCAAAGGCGAGTTGCGACAGCCGGGGCCGGCTCACCACATTGGCCCCGGGCAACAGCTTGTCGATCATCGGCCGCATCGTGGCGGCGCCGAGCACCAGGGTCTCTTCGCGGCCGCGCCGATGCAGCATGCGGTCGGTATAGATGTGACCGCGTTCCAAGTCGGTGCCGAGTTGGACTTCGTCGACGGCCAAAAAGGCGACGTCGAGGTCGCGCGGCATCGCCTCCACCGTCGACACCCAAAATCGAGGATTGGGTGGCTTGATCTTCTCTTCGCCGGTGACGAGCGCGACCGCATCCGCGCCCACCCGATCCACAACCTTGTTGTAGACCTCGCGCGCCAGCAGCCGTAGCGGCAGCCCGATCATGCCCGAGGAATGGGCCAGCATGCGTTCAATGGCGAGATGGGTCTTGCCGGTATTGGTCGGACCGAGCACGGCGGTGACACCGTGGCCGCGGGCACGCGCCTCGCGGGTCGCAGACGCATTGGAAATGATGGGCATTGACGATCCTAGCGCGGGTCCCGGTGGTGCGCGTTCCGGACAGATCTCAACCATCTGCCGGAACAAGTCGCCCCTGCTCTCAACATCGGCGGGCTGCCGACAACACCCTGGACAGCAGATGTTGGGTCAGACCACCAGCGCACTGAGGCGTCAACTTGGGTCGGCCCCGGCACAGTCTGTATCACAATGCGACGACAATGACGTGTCTTGGACGTGTCTTGCGCTCGTTTCACCAGCAGCGGGAACGAGTCTCGAACGAATCGCGCCCGAATCGGCGACTCCCTGTTACCGAGTTTGGTTCTATTCAACATCTCGCAAAGTCGACCCCATCCACCTACAAGATAGTGTGAGCATCACCAACGCCACGCGAGCCCGAAACCACAAGATTCCAAATTTGGTGGGTGCGCGTGAGATGCCGGCAACGCCGGTGGCAAGCCTTCCCCTTTGAATCGAACGCTCCGGCGTTGCGCTTCAACGCAAACTGGATAATCCCATCCGCCTAGTTCGCGCTCATCATTGCAGCTTGGCGCTGGTCGGGGTCGGGTGCGGCGGCTGCGGCAATGATACGAACTGTGTCGCCTCAAGCACGCCGGTGCCGAGCGGGGTCGGGATCACCATCCGGAACGGAACCACGACCCGCGTGCCGGCGATCGGGGCGAGCCAGACTTCCATATCGCGCTGCGCGACCAGATATTTGATCGCGGGACGATCGGGAATGTAGCCGGCCAGCGGGGTGAAATACACCGCACACACGGCGACCGGTCCCTCGTAGCCCTTGTCCGCCTTGACGATCTCGATGCGCTTGTAGGCGAGCTTGAGGTCGTAGCGCAGCCGGCCATCGAAAATCGCAAGCGTCCTGGCGCAGGCCTCCGGCGAAACCACGTCGCCATTGCCGCCGACACGCATGAGCGCGGCGCTCATCGGATCCGTGACGCCGCGGCGATGCGCATCCGCGAGCGGAATCCGGTCCGGATGCGGCGGGGTCGGCGGATCCACCGAGTAATCCTTGACGGTTCCGGCACTGATGACGATCCGGAGTTCCTCGGTCTTCTTGTCGGCGGTGATGCTGGCGGCGTAGCTTGAGGGGATCAGATTGCCGTTGCTGACATAGCCACGGGAGGCACCACTGCCCTCGCCGCTCGCAAACACCCGCAGCAGCCCGGTGGTCATGCCGCTGGCGGCGGCGGTATATTGGTCGTCGGCGATGTCGATAACCCAGGCGCCCTTGCCGATCGTGACCCCGGCGAGACTGGCCGTGTAACGTCCGTCCAGCTTGCCCTGAGCCTGCGCGGCATCGCACCCGAGGGCCAAAAGGCCGAGGGCGATCGCAGCCAATAACCGGGGGCAAGCAGGGAAACGAACCAGCGACACGAGAGCGACCTTCTGCGTCAGAAACCCATGCGGTCAACCGCGATGTTGGCCAATCATCTCATGCAATTAAGGCCATTCGAAGCACGAAACGCATGCCTGTCTCAGGGGGGAATAAGTCGTTTGTGTGATGCGAAATCGGGCGGTCGGCGTCCCGGCTTGACGGTTTTCCCCATCATCACTATACGTCCGCGGTCGTTTTCACGACACCCGTGATGGATTTGCGGCCCCGGCCCGAGCTGTGGTTTGGCTTGCGATGGGACTGCACGTTCAAAAACGACACGAGAATCTTAAATTCGCCCGTGTTTCCGCCGTTCTGACGTTCGTACCGATGGCAGCCGCGAGGCTTACGAATGGCAGGGTTGGGACACTGGAGCCGTCACCCGCGCAGCGTTGCCGGGGCGGCATTCGAGAACTGAGGGTCTACCATGTCACGGCGATGTGAGCTGACGGGTAAGTCAGCGCAAGTTGGCCACAAGGTCAGCCATTCGAACATCAAGACCAAGCGGCGCTTCCTGCCCAACCTGGTCAATGCGACCATGATCTCCGACGCGCTCGGCCGCTCGGTCAGACTCCGTATTTCCGCCAACGCGCTGCGCAGCGTCGATCACCGCGGCGGCCTTGACGCCTTCCTGATCAAGGCGAAAGACGTGACCCTGTCGCCGAAGGCGCTCGAGCTCAAGCGGCAAGTCCAGAAGAAGCGCGCCCAGGCCAGCTGAGCGCGGTTGCTCGTCCGCGCGGCGGCTGTTGCCACCCGCATCGGGCTGACGCGTTTATGCGTTGAGCCTGCGCCGTGGGGCGCGACCCGGTTCGGGCGGCGTTTCGCCGAACAGCTCGGCGAGCTTGTCGGTCATTGCACCGCCCAATTCCTCCGCATCGACGATGGTGACGGCGCGCCGGTAATAGCGCGTCACGTCGTGGCCGATGCCGATGGCGATGAGTTCGACCGGAGACCGGGTCTCGATGTCTTCGATGATCCAGCGCAAATGCCGCTCGAGATAGTTCCCCGGATTGACCGACAGCGTCGAGTCGTCGACCGGCGCGCCGTCGGAGATCATCATCAGGATCTTGCGCTGCTCGCTGCGCGCGAGCAGCCGCTTGTGCGCCCAATCGAGCGCCTCGCCGTCGATGTTTTCCTTCAGCAGCCCTTCGCGCATCATCAGTCCGAGATTCTTGCGCGCGCGCCGCCACGGCGCGTCCGCTGACTTGTAGATGATGTGCCGGAGGTCGTTGAGCCGTCCCGGGTTCGGGGGCTTGCCGGCGGCCAGCCACGCCTCGCGCGATTGGCCGCCCTTCCAGGCACGGGTTGTGAAGCCCAAGATCTCCACCTTGACGCCGCAACGCTCAAGCGTGCGCGCCAGAATATCCGCGCAGGTGGCGGCGACGGTGATCGGACGCCCGCGCATCGAGCCTGAATTGTCGAGGAGCAGCGTCACCACGGTGTCGCGGAAGGTCATGTCCTTCTCGAGCTTGAACGACAGCGGATGCATCGGATCGGTGACGATGCGCGACAGCCGCGCCGGATCGAGCAAGCCCTCCTCGAGATCGAACTCCCACGAGCGATTTTGCTGCGCCATCAATCGTCGCTGCAATCGATTGGCGAGACGCGACACCACGCCCTGCAGACTGGCGAGCTGCTTGTCGAGATATCCCCGCAGCCGATCGAGCTCTTCGGGTTCGCACAGCTCTTCCGCACCCACGGTCTCATCGAACTTAGTGATGAACGGCCGATAGTCCGGACCGCGCGGCTCGTTGTTGCCGTGCTGGCGCGGGCGCCAGGGCTCTGCGGCGCTTTCGCTGTCGCCGAGGTCGGAATCCTCGGGCATGTCGGCACTCGGGGCATCCTGTGCCTCGGCGGCATTGTCCGGCAGTTCTTCCGACGAGGCTTCGGCGTCGTCCATGCTGGTGCGCTGCATGTCCTCGGAATCGGCCGCCTCGCCGTCCTGCCCCTGCTCGTCCTTGCTGCCGTCGTCCTTCTGTTCGTCGTCGTTCTCGTCTTCGTCCTGGCGGCTGCGATCGTCGCCCATATCGAGCGAATCAAGAAGATCGTGCACGGTGTCGCCGAAACGCCGCTGATCTTCAAGCACGTCTTCGAGCCGATCGAGATCGCGACCGGCGCGCTCCTCGATCAGCGGCCGCCACAGCTCCACCAGCTTTTTCGCCGCGGCCGGCGGCGGCTCGCCGGTCAACCGCTCGCGCACCATCATGGCGAGCGCGTCTTCGATCGGCGCGTCGGCGCGATCGGTGACGTCGTCAAATTTTCCGCGATGAAAGCGATCGTCCAGCATCGCGCTCAGATTCTGCGCGACGCCCTGCATCCGCCGTGCGCCGATCGCCTCGACGCGGGCCTGCTCGATGGCGTCGAACACCGCACGCGCCTGCTGGCCGCCGGGAGCCAGTCGCCGATGCACGGCGGGATCGTGACAGGCCAGGCGCAATGCAATGGCGTCGGCATGTCCGCGCACGATCGCAGCATCCTTGCGGGTGAGCTTACGCGCCGGCTCCGGCAGCCGGGCCTTGCCGCCCGCCAGTCCCGGCCGCTCCGCCGCGAACGATACTTCGAGTTCGGGTTGACGCGCGATCGCGCGCAAACAGCCCATCACCGCACGCTTGAACGGCTCGGTGGGCGCTTCCTTCGCGGGACTCTTGCCTTTGATATTGGAGGACATGCTGTTCTCCCTCTCCCGCATCAGGAGAGAGACCCGCTCAAGTCAATGCCACGTTCACGGAGGATTCCGGCAGTTCCTGGCCGAAGCAGCGCTGGTAGAATTCCGCCACGATCGGCCGCTCCAGTTCGTCGCATTTGTTGAGGAAGGTGAGACGAAAGGCAAAGCCGATATCCTTGAAGATCTCGGCATTCTCACTCCACGTAATCACCGTGCGCGGGCTCATGACGGTGGAAATATCGCCGTTCATGAAGGCATTGCGGGTCAGGTCGGCGACGCGAACCATCTTGTTTACGATGTCGCGCCCCTCCTCGTTGCGATAGTGCTTGGCCTTGGCCAACACGATCTCGACCTCGTTGTCGTGCGGCAGATAGTTGAGCGTGGTGACGATCGACCAGCGGTCCATCTGACCCTGATTGATCTGCTGGGTGCCGTGGTAGAGACCGGTGGTATCGCCAAGACCGACGGTGTTGGCGGTCGCGAACAGGCGGAATGCCGGATGCGGCTTGATCACTTTGTTCTGATCGAGCAGCGTGAGCTTTCCCGACACTTCCAGCACCCGCTGGATCACGAACATCACGTCCGGCCGGCCGGCATCGTATTCGTCGAAGCAAAGCGCCACGTTGTGCTGCAGCGCCCATGGCAGGATGCCGTCGCGGAACTCGGTCACCTGCTGACCGTCGCGGATCACGATGGCGTCCTTGCCGATCAGATCGATACGGCTGATATGGCTATCGAGATTGACGCGCACGCACGGCCAGTTGAGGCGGGCGGCGATCTGTTCGATATGGGTCGACTTGCCGGTCCCGTGATAGCCGGTCACCATCACGCGGCGGTTCTTAGCGAAGCCGGCGAGAACAGCGAGGGTGGTCGGGCGGTCGAAACGGTAGTCCGGATCGAGTTCAGGAACGTGTTCGTCGGCCTGCGAATAGGCAGGGACCTCCATGTCACTGTCGATGCCGAAAAGCTGCCGGATCGAAACCTTCATGTCCGGCAGGCCGGCGACGACGTCAGTTGCAGCAGTCATTGCTCCTCCGTGGCCCCGGGGGTTCCGGAGGCCCTATTCAGCCAAGCGCGATGCGGGTCGGTTCGCGGCGCGAACTTAGCAGAAAGGCGAGCGCGCAGGTACCCCCGAGTCCGTCAACAAAAGCCTGCTGATTTCAGGTAGTTGTAGGCTTGAATGATCTCGCGCAGCTTGTCTTCGGACCCGCGGTCGCCGCCGTTGACGTCGGGGTGGTGGCGTTTCACCAGTTCCTTGAACTTGGCCTTGATATCGGCCCGAACGGCGTCGATCTCAAGCCCCAAGGCATAGAAAGCCTTGCGTTCGGCGTTGCGCACGGTTCGAACCTCGGCCTTGCGCGTCTCGGCCCCGGGTCGCGGCGCGCCGCCCAATTCACTGAACACGCCAAATGGATCACCCGCCGCCGCCGCGTTTTCGAAGGCGGCCGCGGCCCCGTTGCGGCCCCCGGTTCCGACCTTCCAGGTCGGACGATGGCCGGTGATCGCATCCTTTTGATAGCGCGCGACCGCGTCGTCGCTCATGCCGGCGAAGAAATTGTAGGACTGGTTGTATTCGCGCACGTGCGCGAGACAGAAGCGCCAATATTCGCGTTCGCGCGCGCGGCCCTTCGGCGCACGATGGGTCGAACTCTGCGTGCACCCAGGCCAGTCGCAGGCCGGTTGGTCCGTGCGCGGACGACGGTCCTGGTCCGGCTTGACGCGAATTCGGTCAAAAAAGGGCGAGTCGAATTTCATGGATGCCATTATGCAGACGACAATCGACTGCCCGCAAGCTTGACAGAAACATATGACGTGATCTCTACCGCTTTCCTCATGCCGTCCTCATGCAATCTTCACCAATGTGTGTCGAGCAGGCGTCACAAACTCGGAATCGTCACCTTAGCAGCCATCATGCCGATCCAAGAGCACATCACACGAAAGTTGACCGAGGCTTTTACGCCCGAAAGCGTCCGGGTTGTTGACGAATCGCACCTGCATGCGGGCCATGCCGGTCACCGACCAGGGGGAGAAACGCATTTCAGGGTCTATATCGTGGCGCAAGCCTTCAAAGGAAAGAGCCGGATCGAGCGCCATCGCATGATCAATCAGACGCTCGCTGCCGAATTGGCCGGCAGCGTCCATGCGCTCGCCATTCATGCGGCGGCCCCGGGCGAACCGGGCGCGTAAGCGACCCGTGTCCGCTTGTGCGGACTTGGTTAGGCGGACGTGATTATGCGGACTTGATTACGCAGATTTGGAAATCATGGCCTTGCGTGTCAGCGGCGTGATGCGCAAGGCGGTGATGCGGTTGCGGCTGCGGCGCAGGACGCGGAACCGGAAGCCGTAGAAGGTGAAGCTCTGCCCGGGTTCCGGGATCGATCGGGCTTCGTGAATGACGAGACCGGCAATCGTGGTGGCCTGGTCGTCCGGCAAATTCCACTCCATCGCACGATTGAGGTCGCGGATCGGCACCGCGCCATCGACATTCACCGAGCCGTCCGACTGCGGTCGCACGCCGGGAACAGCGACGTCGTGCTCATCGGTAATGTCGCCGACGATTTCCTCGAGAATGTCTTCCAGGGTCAGCAGACCCATCACTTCGCCATACTCGTCCACGACGAGGGCGAACGGGGTCTTGCGCCGGCGAAACGCTTTCAACTGCTCGGACAACGGGCGAATGTCGGGCACGAACCACGGCGGCCGCGCAATCGCCACCGCGTCGATCTTCGAGGGGTCGCCGCCGACCGCCTGGATTGCACGCAACAGATCCTTGGCGTGCAGGATGCCGACAATGTTTTCCGGCGTGTCGCGCCAGAGCGGCACCCGCGTCACCGGCGCCGCCAGCACCGCCTTCACCACATCCTCGGGTCGCTCGCCGGCATCGACGGTGATCATTTCGGTGCGATGGATCATCACGTCCGACACGGTGAGATCGCGCAGATCGAGCAAGCCGCCCAACATATCGCGGTCCTGCTTCTCCACACTGCCTTCGCGATGCAGGAGATCGACCGCACCGCGCAGTTCCTCATGGCCGGTCAGGATCGGATCGCTTTCCCCGATGTGGAAACCGGCGAGCGCAAGCATCCAGCGGACCAGGCGATAGATCCCGGCGAGCACCGGACTGAACCAGCGGACCATCCGCTCGATCGGACGCGCGACCACGAGCGCCACGCGATCGGGGTCATTGATCGCCGCGGTCTTCGGCAGCATCTCGCAGAACACCACGATGACAACGGTCATCACCAGGGTCGCATAGATCACCCCGACTTCGCCGAACCAGGCGAGCAGCACACCGGTTGCAAGGCTCGATGCGGCGATGGTGGCGACATTGTTGCCGATCAGCAGCGCGCCGATCAGCTGTTCGCGATTCTGCATCAGCCGGTTGACGATGCGCGCACGCTCGCTGCCGTTTTTCTCCAACCGCATCATCGACGCGCGCGAGGACGCCGTGAGTGCGGTTTCGCTGCCGGAAAAAAAGAACGACAACAGCAGGCAGATCAGCACCACGAACAGTGCGATCCAATCGGCGGTGATCATGTCCAGTGTCCCGATTCCGAAGTTCGCCAATCGTTGCTACGAGGCGAGTTTCTCCGCAATGAACGCGCGGACCTCGCCGGGATCGACATCGGGCGCAACGAACGCCGCACCGATGCTGCGGGCGAGAATGAACGTGAGCTTGCCCCGCTTGACCTTCTTGTCCTGGGCCATAAGGTCCATCAACCGCTCGACGCCCGGCACATCGCCCGGAATCTGCGCGATGCGGGTCGGCAGACCGACCGCCTCAAGGTGCCGCACCATTCGTTCGGTATCGGCCGGCGGCGACAATCCCAGCCGGGTGGAAAACTGAAATGCGAGCGTCATCCCGAGGGCGACCGCTTCGCCGTGCAGCAGCCGGTCGGAAAAACCCGCCGCCGCTTCGAGGGCATGACCGAAGGTGTGGCCAAGATTGAGCAACGCGCGCTCGCCGTTTTCACGTTCGTCGCGGGCAACGATGTCGGCCTTCATCCGGCAACTGGTCGCGATCGCATGTTCGCGCGCCGACGTTCCGGCAAACAAGTCCTTCACATTCGCCTCCAGCCAGCCGAAGAAGGCGGCATCGCCGAGCAGGCCGTATTTGACCACTTCCGCATAACCGGCCCGGAACTGCCGCGCCGGCAGCGTATCGAGGATGGCGGTGTCGGCGACCACCAGGACCGGCTGATGGAAGGCGCCGATCAGGTTCTTGCCGCGGGTGGAATTGATGGCGGTCTTGCCGCCGACCGAGGAATCGACCTGCGCGAGCAACGTGGTCGGAACCTGAATGTAATCGAGGCCGCGACGCACGACGGCGGCGGCAAACCCCGCAAGATCGCCGACCACACCGCCGCCGAGCGCGATGACGAAATCGCCGCGCTCGACCTTGGCGATGATCAGCTCCTCGCAGACGCGTTCGAGCGTGACAAATCCCTTCGAGGCCTCGCCCTGCCGCACGATAATGGTGGCGGATGCGATGCCGGCGCGGCCGAGCGAGGATTCGGTTGCCGCCAGATGCAGCCGTGCCACCGTTTCATCGGAGACGATCGCCGCCTTGGCCCCCGGTTTGAGCGCCGCGGCCCGCGCACCGAGCGATCCCAACAGCCCGCGTCCGATGACGATGTCGTAGGCGCGTGCGCCGAGCGCGACATTGACGATGGTGGATTCCCCTGGGCGCAGCGGCGCGGTCATCAAGCGTCCTTCAGCGGCGATTGGTCGAACTTGCCGGCAAGCGCGGCGATGATTTCCTCGACAATGGTCTCGTGCGGCACCTCGCGCGAGTGCACGGTCAGGTCCGCCAGGGCGTAGATCGGGTAGCGCTGTTCGATCAATTCGTGCAATCGCGAGGCCGGATCATCGGTCTGCAGCAACGGGCGATCATTGCGGCGCTTGATCCGGCGCAACAGCAGATCAAATTCGGCCTTGAGCCATACGGAAATACCCTTGACGCAGATCAGCGCCCGCGTGTCGGCGTTCATGAATGCGCCACCTCCGGTCGCCAGGACCTGGGGACCGCCATCGAGTAGCCGGGCCAGGACGCGGGCCTCGCCGGCGCGGAAATAAGCCTCGCCATGCATGTCGAAAAGCTCCGGGATCGTCATCCCCGCGCGTTCTTCTATTTCGCTGTCGGCATCGACAAAGGTCAGTCCCAAACGGGCCGCCAACCGCCGTCCGATCGACGATTTGCCCGCGCCCATCATACCGACGAGCACGATCGAGCGCGCCCCGAGCGCTCTGACGAGCGCCGCGTCGGTTCCGCTTGAACGCGCATCTTCGGTGGCTGCGATTTGCGACATAGCGTTGTTCCGTAAGGGATTCATTAGTCCCACAAAGCCCCCCTCGAGACAACCGGGATCACCCGAAGCGGGCTTTGCAAAACTTTACATGCAGGACAAGCGGTGGAAACGCGCGCGGCGCCAAGTGCGTCCGTGCCCTCGCCTCCGACGTCCCGGAGGCTCATCTCCAGGAGATTTTAACATGACTGAGCCATCGTTAACCGAGCAGCCGACGTCCCGGCGCAGACGCTGGCGTCCGACGTTCATTATTCTGGTGGTGGCGCTCATCGCCGGATCCTTCGGCGCCTTCGTCACCACGTCGTTCAGCCAAGGCTTTGGGCCGCTTTGGCGCGTTCACTCCATGATGGACGGACCGCTTTCTCCGGCACAAATCGAAGACCATGCGGATCGCATGGTGCGTCATCTCGCGATCGAGATCGATGCCACCAACGAGCAGCAAGCCAAACTTCAGACCATTGTCAAAAGCGCGCTCAAGGACCTGCTACCGATGCGCGATCAGACCGTGGCGGCACGCCAGCAGGCCCGCGATTTGCTGACCCAGACGACCATCGACCGCGGCGCGATCGAAAAGCTGCGCGCCGAGCAGATCGCCGCCGCCGATACCTTCAGCAAGCGCGTCGCGCAAGCTTTGGGCGACGTTGCGGAGGTGCTGACGCCCGACCAGCGCAGAAAGATCAATGACTTCTTGCCGCCCCCGGGCGCGCATTGGCGGCCTTGGCACGGATAAGTCCTGGCGCGGATCGCCACGAGATCCGCGCATCGCTCCTCGTCGTCCCCCTCGCCGGAAGCGATGCGCGGCAGGCGGCTCGGGTTCCCTCCCGGCCGGCCGCGAGGGGATGGGCGGCGCTCCCTTGCCCGCCCATCTCCTCGCTTAAGCTTTTGCCCGAGAACGACCTTTGACCGCTAAGATGGTCCAAAGCCCATCGGCCCGATGATCCGACTGCTAGGATCAGGCTTTGAATTCACAGGTTTGCCGGATTGGCTGTTGTGACACGCATTTTGCTCATCGAAGACGATCCGCGCCTGGCCGAGATGGTGACCGCCTATCTCGGCGAAGCCGGATTCCGGATCACCCACGCGCCGACCGGACACGCCGGGATCACCTTGGCCAGCCGCGACGCCTTCGACGCGCTTATTCTCGACCTGATGCTGCCGGACATGGATGGGCTCGATGTCTGCCGTCGTATCCGTGCCCGCGCCGGAACGCCGATCCTGATGCTGACCGCGCGGGGGGACGCCATGGACCGGGTGGTCGGACTGGAAATGGGCGCCGACGACTATTTGCCGAAACCGTTCGAACCGCGCGAGCTCCTGGCGCGGCTGAAGGCGATCCTGCGCCGCGCCTCGAGCGAGAGCACAGCGGACATCCTGCGCTTCGAGCGGCTCGAGATTGATACCGGCGCGCTCGAAGCGCGGCTCGATGGAACGGCCTGCGACCTCACCAGCTATCAATTCGCGCTGCTTCTGGTCCTTGCACGCCATGCCGGCCGGGTGTTGTCGCGAGAAATGATCATGGACCTGATGAAAAATGAGCGTCTGGAGGCCTTCGATCGTTCGATCGACGTTCACATTTCGCGCATTCGCGCGGCCATCGAGGATGATCCGAAAAAGCCCCGCCGCGTGATCACCGTGCGCGGCGCCGGATACGTGTTCGCGAAATCGCAGGATTGACCAGAGCGAATCGTGAATGAAACGGCTATATCATAAAATCTACCTGACGATCATCGCGAGCCTGCTTCTCGTGGTGCTGGTCGCCAGCGCCATCTGGCGGATCGGTGCCGAACGCACCCCGGTGGCGCAAGCGCTCGAGATCGCGGGCGAACTGGCGGCGGCCGCGCTTCCGCCGGCGGATGCCCCTGTTGTCGTCCAGCAACAGGCGATCGATCGCCTGGCCAAAAGGCTGAAGGTCGATCTTGCCCTGTTCGATTCCACCATGGCCCCGATCGCTTCTTTTGGTCATCCGTTGCCGCCACCGCCACCGCGCCCGAGCGGCGGCGGGTGGCTCTATGGACCGATGGGCGCCGCCTGGAGTTTCCCGCTGCCCGACCAGCGCTGGATTGTCGCCCGGGCGCCGGAGCGACATCGCAATCCGATCGTCGGGCTGGTGCTTGGTCTCGGCACGATCGCACTCGCGGTCGCGATCTGTGCGTTTCCCGTGGTCCGGGGGCTTACGCGGCGGCTCGAGCGGCTGCAGAAGGGTGTCGAAACCCTCGGTGCCGGACATCTGGCGGCGCGTGTCAAAGTTGAAGGGCGCGACGAGGTGGCCCGGCTGGCGGAAAGTTTCAATCAGGCAGCGGCCCGCATCGAGGGTCTGGTGGACGCTCACCGTCTGCTGCTGGCGAACGCGTCCCATGAGCTCAAGACGCCGTTGTCGCGCATCCGGCTCGGAATCGAGCTCTACGAACACAAGCCGGACGCGGCCCTCAAGGCCGGACTCGGACGCGACATCGCCGAACTCGATGCGCTGATCGACGAAATCCTGCTGGCGAGCCGGCTCGAGGCAGCGCCAAGCGTGCAGCGCGAGCCCACCGACCTGCTCGGACTGGTGGCGGAGGAATGCGCGCGCTTCGACGACTGCACGCTGGTTGGGACGCCGGTGACGATTGAGGGGGATCCGCGGCTGCTCCGGCGGCTGATCGGCAATCTTCTGGAGAATGCGCGACGTCACGGAAAGCCTCCGATCATTGTCGACGTGCGGTTGGACAGCGGCCGTGCCGTCATCGATGTCGTCGACGCCGGCGCCGGCATTCCCGAAAGCGAGCGCGAGCGCGTGTTCACGCCGTTCTATCGTCTCGACGGCGAGGCCCGCGGAACCGGACTGGGGCTGTCGCTGGTTCGGCAGATCGCGCGACTGCACGGCGGCGATGCCGTGGTTGCGCCGCGGCCCGGGCAACCCAGTTGCTTTCGGGTGACGCTCCCCGCGCGCGCCGAGCCGCTCGCGATGTCTTTGCGGAAGGGATCCTAGTCGTGCTACCAGTCCGCATGAATCGTGGACCGGTGTGAGCGAAAAAAATGCCGAGCCTGTTTCGCCTCCTTCTCGTGCTTGGGATCATCGGCGGCATCGGCTACGGCGTGGTGTTTGCGCTCGCGACCTTTGTCGGCCCGAAGACCCGCGAAATCAGCGTGACGGTTCCGCCCGACAGATTCGTCAAACAGCATTGAGCCCGAGCTCGATCATCGATGGCGCGCAGCGCAAAGTCTTCCGACGCAAGAGCCTCGAACGATCGGCTCGCTGAGCTGTTCCTCGACATGCTGGCTGCCGAACGCGGCGCGGGCGAGAATACCATCGGCGCCTATACGAGCGATCTCGACGACCTCGCCGCCCATCTTCGAAGCAAAGGCAAAAGTATCGCGTCGGCCAAGACCGATGATCTGCGCGGTTACCTCGTCGCCCTGCACGAGCGTGGCTTCAAGGCGTCATCGGTTGCCCGCCGGCTTTCGGCGATCCGCCAGCTCTATCGTTTTCTCTATGCCGAGCATTACCGCCCGGATGATCCCGCCGTCATCATCGAGGGGCCGCGGCGCGGGCGCCCGCTGCCGAAGGTGCTGTCGATTGCCGAGGTCGACCGCCTGCTGGCGGCCGCCCGCGACGCGGCGGCGCTGGCGGAGCGGTCTCCATTCGAGCGCGTGCGCGCGTTGCGGATCGTCTGTCTGCTCGAAGTGCTCTACGCGACCGGACTGCGCGTCTCCGAACTCGTGCACCTGCCGGCCACCGCCGCCACCCAGAACGAGCGCATGCTGGTGATCCGCGGCAAAGGCGGCAAGGAACGCCTGGTCCCGCTCAACGGCGCCGCTAAGACGGTGATGCGCCAGTACCTGGATTTGCTAGCCAAGACCGGACGCGAGGAGCAGTCGAAATGGCTGTTTCCCTCGTTCGGAGACAGCGGCCATTTGACCCGCCAGCACGCCGCCCGCGAGATCAAGAGCCTCGCAGCCAGCGCCGGTCTGCTGCCGGAACGGGTCAGCCCGCATGTGCTTCGACACGCATTCGCGAGCCACCTGCTGCAAAACGGAGCCGATCTGCGCATCGTGCAGACGCTGCTCGGCCATGCCGACATTTCCACCACGCAAATCTATACCCATGTGCTGGAAGAACGTTTGAAGAGCTTGGTGCGGGATCTTCATCCGCTGTCGGAGGATTAACCATCAAGGCGATTTGCTCGGCTTGACTCGCCGCCCATCGACGGCTCATTTCGGCAGCCTGAGGCCCCTCACCCACAATCCGGTTCCATTGTTGATGCGCAGCTATCTCGACTTTGAAAAGCCTGTCGCCGAGCTCGAGGCGAAGGTGGAGGAACTGCGCGCCCTTGCGGAGACCGGCGACGCAATCGCGATCGGCGAGGAGATCGCCCGGCTCGAATCCAAGGCGTCGGCGGCGCTCGAAGGGCTTTATACCGACCTCACCCCCTGGCAAAAAACCCAGGTCGCCCGCCATCCCCAACGTCCCCATTGTCTCGATTATATCAGCGGCCTGATCACGGAATTCATTGCGTTTTCGGGGGACCGGAAATTTGCCGACGACGAAGCGCTGGTGGGTGGGTTCGGGCGCTTTCGCGGCCAAAGCATCTGCATCATCGGCCATGAGAAAGGCTCGACCACCGAAAGCCGGCTCAAGCATAATTTCGGCATGGCCCGCCCCGAGGGCTACCGCAAGGCCGTCCGGCTGATGGAAATGGCCGACCGTTTCGACATCCCGGTGATCTCATTCGTCGACACGCCCGGCGCCTATCCCGGGATCGACGCGGAGGAACGCGGTCAGGCCGAGGCGATCGCCCGCTCCACCGATGCCTGTCTCAGCCTCGGGGTCCCCAACGTGGCGGTCATTCTCGGTGAAGGCGGTTCCGGCGGCGCCATCGCGCTCGCGGCCACCAACCGGGTGTTGATGCTCGAACACGCGGTCTACAGCGTCATTTCGCCGGAAGGCGCGGCCTCGATCCTGTGGCGGGATACCACCAAGGCCCAGGACGCGGCGACCAACATGAAGATTACCGCCCAGGATCTGATCCGCTTCGGGGTGATCGACGAGATCGTGACCGAGCCGGTTGGGGGCGCCCACCGTGATCCGGCCGCCGCCATCGCCGCAACCGGTGACGCCCTCGCCAAGGCGCTGTCGGAGATCGACGGGCTGGACCGCGATACCGTGCGCCGGCAGCGCCGCGATAAATTTCTCAATATTGGGCGTTCGCTGAGTTGATATCGCAGCCGCGGAATACCAATGCCCGCAGGTATTGACATCGTTGCTGACAGTCGCGCCAGGTAATTCTGGGCGCGGCACCGCGGCAATACCACACGCATCCGGCGGTCGACTTTGACACGGCGATACCGTTCGTTCACCATAGCCAGATCGCTGTGGTCAGACGCGAATTCGGCGCCGGGGACGCCTTGGTTAGACCACATCTTGGCGATAGCCGTCAGCTTGAGACACCTCTGGGGAATATTGTTCGGGGAGTTGCTCGTTGAACCGTCGTACGGCCTTTGTCCGTGCCTTGCTGGCATCGGCGGCGATTGCCGCAGCGGTGGCGCTTGCCAGCTGCCAGACCGACGGCAGCACCGACATGACGCGCGCGATGAAGCCGCTGTCGCCGGAGTTGGTGGCGGCGCTCGAGCAGAAGCACATGCCGAAAGAGTCCCCGATCCTCGTCCGCATCTTCAAGGAGGAAGCGGAACTCGAGGTTTGGAAGCAGGACGACACCGGCCGCTATGCCCTGCTCAAGACTTTTCCGATTTGTCGCTGGTCCGGAGATCTCGGCCCGAAAATCAAAGAAGGTGACCGGCAGGCGCCCGAAGGTTTTTACACCATCACGCCCGGGCAGATGAATCCGAACTCGAACTACTATCTTTCATTCAACCTCGGTTTTCCCAACACCTTCGACAAGGCCAACGACCGCACCGGCGCATTTCTGATGGTGCACGGCGATTGTTCGTCAGCCGGCTGCTACGCGATGACCGACGAGCAGATGGGCGAGATCTATGCGCTCGGACGCGAGTCCTTCTTCGGCGGACAGCGGTCGTTCCAGGTTCAGGCGTATCCGTTCCACATGACGCCGTTGAACCTCGCCAAGCATCGCAGCAGCCCGCATCTGGCGTTCTGGCGGATGATCAAGCAAGGCAACGACCACTTCGAAGTGACGGGACAGGAACCAAAAGTCGACGTGTGCGACAAGCACTATGTTTTCGACGCCGCACCGCCCCAGGGGTCCGCCACACCGCTGGTGTTCAACCCAAAGGGCCATTGCCCGGTGTTCGAGATTCCCGCCGACGTCGCCGAGGCGGTGAAGGAAAAGCACGACAACGACGAGCGCGAATTCGCGTCGCTGGTCAGCCACGGCACTCCCATCGTGGCGAGCCGCGGCTTTGTCGATGGCGGAATGAATCCGGTGTTTGCGGCGAAACTCAAATCCGACCTCTATGACGGTGACGGACGCATGCGCACCGTCGCCTCCGCTCCCGGCACCATCCCGCCCACCGTCAATCCGCCGCAAGCATCGGAAGCGACAACAGGCGCGGTGACTGCGGCTCCCCAGCGCAAGAACGCGAGCGGTGGCGATGAGCCTACGACCGGTTCCAAGGGGCTCGGTGGACTGTTCGCGACGGCATCCACGGACAGCAAGCCGGCGCAGCAGCCGAGCAACAACGCGGACAAACCGGATAATCCGCTCGACCGGATGACCTCGACGGTTTCCAAGTGGGTCGGACTCAGCGCCGCCGCCCCGCCGCCGGCAGATCCTCCGCCGGTCGCGGCGGTTCCCAAGCCGAAGCCAAAGCCGGTGCAAACCGCGGCGAAAGCCGCGGAGACCAAGCCGCATGCGCCGCAACCGGCACCAGCGCCACAGGTCACGCAGGCGCCTGTTCCGCCGAAGCCGCAACAGCAGATCGCCAATGTCCAGCCGGCAGCACCGCCGCCGCCCGCACCGAGCAGCGGCGCCAGCGTGATCATGGGGGCGCAGCCCCTGGTCCCCGCGTCAAGCTTCGACAGCCGCTGGAGCGCGTCGCACTAACACGGCGACGGTACGCTTGCCGCGTCATCATCGTGCGGCGAACCGGATCCGCGTCGCCGGATTGCGCTAGTGGTGAAATCCTGACGCTTGGTACCCTGGGGCGAGCTGGAAACGCAATGAGTGCGGGAAATCGAACGGCCTCTGCCAGGCGAGCGGCTCTGCTGATATGACTTGGGAATGTTGAAGCTCTCCTGCCTCTGCGGCCAGGTCCGCTTGGAAACCCCAAAGCGCCCGGACTTCATCAACGAGTGCAACTGCACTCTTTGTGGCAAGTCCGGCGCGCGCTGGGCCTATTTCCATCCGTCGGAAGTCAGCGTCGTGGGAACGACGAAGGGATATAGCCGGGAAGACAAGGAAGACCCGGCTGCAGAAATCCACTTCTGTGCAAATTGTGGTTCAACGACACATTTTACTTTGACCGCAAGCGCCGTATCGAAGTTCGGGAACAGCCAGATGGGCGTCAATGTGCGCCTTGCGGATGAGAAGGATCTCGCCGGAATAGAATTGCGCTATCCTGATGGACGCGCTTGGTCGGGCAAGGGCGCCTTCGGACATGTGCAGGCGGCTCGGATTATTGGCCGATGAGCGGGTTCGGAATGACCGCCTTGTGACGAGTGCCCGTTGGTCTTCAACGACCGCAAATTGAGCGAGCGAACGTCTCGTTCTTCGGTACCAAAAGTCAGAGTTTGACCACTAGTTCGGCCGCAGCGGCTTTTTCGCCGCCATGATCTCACGGGATACCGCGACGATCTGCTTTTCCACTTCGGCGTGCCGGTTGGTCACGTCCAGGAACTGCCGGGTCAAAACGCCGTCGGGCGCCCAGTCGCTGGTCGATCGCCGTTCGGGCGGCACCGTCGCCATATCGGCGATCATCTCTTCGATGCCGGTATCGAGCTCGGCGCGTTCCTGATTAAGGTCGGCGAGCAGCGCTTCGAGGTCGACGGCTTTATTCGACATCGGGACTTTATTCTCGTGACAACCGTGCGGGGCCGGTCCGAGCCAGCGTCGCTGCGTTTGAATCGTTGGCTTTAAAACGTCCTAGCCGAACCGGCCGTGGCAGTGCTTGAATTTCTTGCCGGAGCCGCACGGACAGACCTCGTTGCGACCGACCTTGCCCCAGGTCGAGGGATCATTGGCATCGCGCGCCGGCACGGGAGCCGCGGTGATGCCGTGGCGCGCCAGCGTCGCGGCGCCGGCGGTCGCCAGCGCCATCTCGTCCTCGCCGCTGACCGGATCGACCTTGTGCGCTTCCATATAGGGCAAGCTCGCGGGTTCTTCCGGCGGCGCCTGAACGATTTCGACGCGCATCAGCTGGGCGGTAACCGCCTCGCGGAGATTGGACGTCATCGCCTCGAACAAGCTGAACGCCTCGGCCTTGTATTCGTTGAGCGGATCGCGCTGGCCGTAACCGCGCAGTCCGATTACCTGCCGCAAGTGATCGAGCATCATCAGGTGCTCGCGCCACAGACCGTCAAGCGTCTGCAGCAGGATGGACTTCTCCACGTAGCGGATCACGTCGGGCCCCCACTGGGCCACTTTCGCCGCCATGTGCTCGTCCGCGCGCCGATCAATGCGAGCGGTCAGCTCTTCGTCGGCAATGCCCTCTTCCTTCGCCCATTCGTCGACCGGCAGTTCGAGCGCGAGCACACGCTTGATCTCTTCCTTGAGACCCGGGGTGTCCCATTGTTCCGGATAGGCATTTTCCGGAACATGCTTGGCGACGAGGGCGTCGACGACGTCGTGGCGCATGTCTGTGATGGTGTCGGCGACGGTCTCGTCCTTCATCAGTTCGACCCGATGCTCGAAGATCACCTTGCGCTGATCGTTCATCACGTTGTCGAACTTCAGGATGTTCTTGCGAATGTCGAAGTTGCGGGCCTCGACCTTCTGCTGCGCCTTCTCCAAAGCCTTGTTGATCCAGGTATGGACGATCGCTTCGTCCTCTTTCAGGCCGAGCTTTTGCAGCATGCCGTCGAGCTTGTCGGACCCGAAGATGCGCATCAGATCGTCTTCGAGGCAGAGGAAAAACTTGGAGTGGCCGGGATCGCCCTGGCGACCGGAACGGCCGCGCAGCTGGTTGTCGATGCGGCGGCTCTCGTGTCGCTCGGTACCGAGCACGAACAGTCCGCCGGCCTGCAGCGCCTTTTCCTTCAGCCGCGCGACCTGCTCCTTGATCTCGGCGATCCGACGATCCCGCTCGGGCCCTTCCGGAATATCCTTGAGCTCCTGGCGCACGCGCATGTCGACGTTGCCGCCGAGCTGAATATCGGTTCCGCGCCCGGCCATGTTGGTGGCGATCGTGATGGCGCCGGGCACGCCGGCCTGGGCGACGATATAGGCTTCCTGCTCATGGTAGCGGGCGTTCAAGATGGCGAACACTTTCTTCTTCGCCGTGGTGTCGTCGTAGAGCGGCGCAAAGGCATTCGGATCGGAGAAGTCGTGCTGCTCCCATCCGGCCTGGCGCAACATCTCGGCGAGACTCTCGGATTTCTCGATCGAGGTGGTTCCCACCAGCACCGATTGGCCGCGCTGTTTGCATTCATCGATCAGGCCGAGAATGGCGCGATATTTCTCTTTCGCCGTGCGGTACACTTCGTCGTCGTCGTCGATACGCACCAGCGGCTGGTTGGTCGGCACCTCGATCACCTCGAGGTTATAAATGTCGATGAATTCGTCGGCCTCGGTCGAGGCGGTGCCGGTCATGCCGGCCAGCTTTTCGTACATGCGGAAATAGTTCTGGAACGTAATCGAGGCCAGCGTCTGGTTCTCGGGCTGGATCGGCTGACGCTCCTTGGCTTCCAACGCCTGATGCAAGCCCTCCGAATAACGTCGGCCCGGCATCATGCGACCGGTGAACTCGTCGATGATGATGACTTCACCGTTCTTGACGATATAATCCTTGTCGCGCTGGAACAGCTTGTGTGCGCGCAGTGCCTGGTTGACGTGGTGAACGGTGGACACGTTCTCGACGTCGTAAAGCGTCTCGCCCTTCAGCAGTCCGGCCTCGCCGAGCCGCTGCTCCAATTTTTCCATACCGGCTTCGGTCAGCGTCACCGTGCGCTGCTTCTCGTCGACCTCGAAGTCCGGCTTGTCGAGCTTGGGGATGAAGGTGTCGATGGTGTTGTAGAAGTCCGAGCGGTCGTCGAGCGGTCCGGAAATAATGAGCGGCGTGCGCGCCTCGTCGATCAGGATGGAGTCGACCTCGTCGACGATGGCGAAGACGTGGCCACGCTGGACCATGTCCTCCAGGCGGTATTTCATATTGTCGCGGAGATAGTCGAAACCGTATTCGTTGTTGGTGCCGTAGGTGATGTCGGCGTCATAGGCGCGGTGGCGCTGTTCGTCGTCGAGACCGTGCACGATCACTCCGACCGACAGACCGAGAAACCGGTAGATCTGCCCCATCCACTCGGAGTCGCGGCTGGCGAGATAGTCGTTGACGGTGACCACATGCACGCCGCGGCCGGCCAGGGCGTTGAGGTAGACCGCCAAGGTCGCGACCAGGGTTTTGCCCTCGCCGGTCTTCATTTCGGCGATCTTGCCTTCGTGCAGGACCATGCCACCGATCAATTGAACATCGAAATGCCGCTGGCCGAGCGTCCGTTTCGCCGCCTCCCGCACGGTGGCGAAAGCCGGGACCAGGAGATCGTCGAGCGACTTCCCGTCGGCAATTTCCTTCTTGAAGGCCTCCGTGCGCGCCCGCAGTGCCTCGTCGGACAGCGCCGCCAATTCCGGCTCGAGCGCGTTGATCGCCTCAACGCGCGGGTGATAGGTGCGGATCCGTCGTTCGTTCGATGAACCAAAGATCTTCCGCGCCAGAACGCCGATCATCGGCAGGGGTCCTTTCTCCTCCCGCGTGGCGGGGTATGCGGCCAAGATATCGGGCACATGGCCGGTGGACGTCTCCAAACATCCGAGTTTGCGGCGCTTTTCGGGCTGCCGTAAGGCACGACGTCATGTTCCGCGGGGACGGACCGGTGATTTAGGCGAGAGATAGGAGGGGGTCCAAGTCTTGTCAATCGGCGGACCGGTCAAACTGCGGGAGCGGCGTTCACACCGTCGTTAATAACGTCGCGCATTCTTTCGTTGCCAACCGCACCCGATTGGGCGAGTGTCCCGCGCCATCGGCCTCCAAGGGAGCCGATTGCCCCTTATCCACCGGTCAAGGATCGTACCATGATTTCGCTTTCGTTCGTGCGTCATGCCTGGAAAGCGCCGCTTCGCCCCCGGGGCATGCTTGCAATGGCTGGAACGGCGTCCCTGGCAACGTGCCTGCTGGCTGGTGCCCTGGCGACCTCCGCTCTCGCCGAAGGCGCCGATCCGGTGCTCGCGCGGGTCAACGGGGTTGAAATCCATCAAAGCGACCTCGCGCTGGCGGAAGAAGATGTCGGCAGCAATATCCCGGCCCAGACCCCGGAGGCCAAGCGCGATTACCTGATCAATTATCTCGCCGACATGATCCTGGTTTCCAAGGCGGCGGAAGCCAAGAAAATCGGCGACACCAACGACTTCAAACAGCGGATCGCGTTTGCCCGCAACAAGGTCCTGATGGAGCTGCTGCTGCAATCGGAGGCGAAAAGCGCGGTCACCGATCAGACCATGCACAAGGTCTACGACGAAGCCGCCAAGCAGATGGGCGAAGAGCAGGAAGTGCACGCGCGGCACATTCTGGTGGAGAAGGAAGACGAAGCCAAGGCGATCGCCGCTGAACTCAAGAAGGGCGCGGATTTCGCCCAACTGGCGAAGCAGAAATCGAAGGATCCGGGCGCGGCCGAAGGCGGCGACCTCGGCTATTTCACCAAGGATCAGATGGTGCCGGAATTCGCCGAAGTCGCATTCAAGCTCGACAAGGGCCAGATCTCCGATCCGGTGAAGACCCAGTTCGGGTGGCACATCATTAAGGTCGAGGACAAGCGCAAGCGTCAGCTCCCCGAGTTCGACAAGGTCAAGGACCAGATCGAAACCTTCGTGCAGCGCAAGGCGCAGGTGGAACTCGTGACCAAGTTGCGCAGCGAAGCCAAGATCGAGCGCCTGGACGGACCGCCCGCGGCCGACCCCAAGGCTGCACCTGCCGCTGCCGCCGATCCAAAGAAGTAGTCCACAAGCAGGCGCGACCATGACGACCGCGGTCTCTCCGCTCGCGCCCGCGGGCTTCCCGGAAATGCCCGAGGTTGCCGGCATGCGGGTCGCGACCGCGGCCGCCGGCATCCGCTATGCCGGCCGCACCGACGTGCTGCTCGCGCTGTTCGAGCCGGGGACCACGGTCGCAGGTGTATTCACGCGATCGAAATGCCCATCTGCAGCCGTCGATTGGTGCCGGGCCCGGGTCAAATCCGGCCGCGCCAGCGCCTTGGTGGTCAATTCCGGCAACGCCAACGCTTTCACCGGCAAGAACGGCCGTGCCGCCACCAGTCTCACCGCTGACATCACCGCCCGCGCCGCGGGCTGCCGACCGGAAGACATCTTTCTCGCTTCCACCGGCGTGATCGGCGAACCGCTCGATGCCAGCAAGTTCGGCGCGGTGATGGATAAAATGGTGGCGGACGCCGCCCCCGGTCAGTGGCAGGACGTCGCCGGCGCGATCATGACCACCGATACGTTTCCCAAGGGCGCGGCGGCGATCGTCCGCCTCGGCGGGACACCGGTGACGATCTGCGGGGTCGCCAAGGGCGCGGGGATGATCGCGCCCGACATGGCGACCATGTTGGCCTTCGTGTTCACCGACGCGCCGATTTCCAAGGGGGTGCTGCAAAGCCTGCTGTCTCGCGGGGTGGTCGACAGCTTCAACGCCGTCACCATCGATGGCGACACCTCGACCTCCGACACGTTGCTGGCGTTCGCCACCGGGGCTGCGGCCGCCCACGGAGCCCCCAAGATCACGCGCGTCGCCGATCCCCGGCTCGCCGCGTTCCGCAAGGGCTTCGATGCGGTGCTGGCCAACCTGGCGGAACAAGTCGCCCGCGACGGCGAAGGCGCCCGCAAGCTGGTCGAAGTGATTGTCGAGGGCGCGCGGTCGAAACGCTCGGCGCGCAAAATCGCGTTGTCGATTGCAAACTCCCCGCTGGTGAAGACGGCGATTGCCGGCGAGGATGCCAATTGGGGACGCGTGGTCATGGCGGTGGGCAAGGCCGGCGAGCCGGCCGATCGCGATCGCCTGTCGATCTGGTTCGGCGGCGTCCGCGTCGCGCACAAGGGCGAGCGCGATCCGAGCTACGACGAAGCGGCGGTGTCCGCGATAATGAAAAAGCCCGAGATCTCGCTGAAGGTGGCGATCGGTCTCGGCCAGGGTCGCGACCGCGTTCTCACCTGCGATCTCACCAAGGAATACGTCGCGATCAATGGCGACTACCGGTCGTAAGGATCGGCGCCTGGCGGGCATGCAACCGGGAGCGTGACCCTTGAATCTGCTGCTTGTTGTGGCCTGCGCCCTCATCGATGCGGACGGGCGCGTGCTGATCGCCGAGCGCCCCGCCGGAAAGACGATGGCCGGCCTATGGGAATTTCCCGGCGGCAAAATCGAGCCGGGTGAGCGGCCGGAAGAGACGTTGATTCGAGAGCTGCAGGAGGAACTTGCGATCGTCGTCCGCGAGGCCTGTCTTGCTCCCCTCACCTTCGCAAGCCATGCCTATGACGATTTTCACCTGCTGATGCCGCTCTATGTGTGCCGGCGCTGGGAAGGAATCGTCACCGCCCGCGAGCATCAGCAACTGGCCTGGGTGAAGCCGAACCGGCTGAAGGATTATCCGATGCCGCCGGCAGACCTGCCGCTGATTTCTCACCTGACAACACTGCTGTAAGGCACAAGCTCAGCGACCGGCTTTTTCGTCGAGGGAAATTTCCTTCGTCCCGAGCGCTTCGGCCAGCCGCGCGCGGGCCGAGCCCGGTCGCAACGGCTGCTGTTGGCTGTCGTGCGGCGACCAGCCCGACAACCAGATGATCTCGAACGTCGCCCGCACCTTGCCGTCGGCGTCGGCGAAGTCGTTCGCATAGATCTCGAGCATGCGCAGCAGCGTCGCACGCCGCAACGGCGAACGGCGGCGCGCCATCAGCGCATTGCCGGCGCCCATGCGGCGAAGGTCGTGCATCAGGGCGAGCGGCGAGGCATAGCGCACGGTCACGCGGTCGACATCAACGACCGGCAGGGCAAAGCCCGCGCGCTGCAGCAGCGCGCCCATGTCACGCAGATCGGGAAATGGAGCGACCCGCGGGGACACCCCGCCTTCGATCTCGGCCTCGGCGACGGCAAAACTCTGGCGCAATTCCGTCAGGGTGTCGCCGCCAAGCAGGCATGCCAGCAACAATCCATCCGGTTTCAGGGCGCGCCTGATCTGCACCAATACGCCCGGTAAATCATTGACCGCTTGCAATGCGAGCGCCGAGACGACGAGATCAAGCGCGCCATCGGCAAACGGCAGTGCCTCCTCATCGGCGACGACCTTCAATCCCGCTTCAGCGGCGATGACGGAGGCGACGGCGTCGACGGCGATGATTGTTCCGATCGCCTGATGACCGGCGAGCACACGGCGAACCGCATCGGTCGGCGTGCCGAGGTCTACCGCCAGCGCAAACCGGCGCAAGACGGCCGATAGCCGCTCCGACAAGTCCTCGGCCACACGCTCGATCAGAAAGGTTACAGGGCCGAGCGCCAGCGCACGGCGCCTGCGGGCGCGCGCGACCAAGCGATCAAAAACCTGCGGCGCGGACATTGGACCCTCGTTGGCGCGCCGGCGGTCGGCGGCTAGCCTCGGCATCGAAGCCGGGATAATCTCCCAAAATGCCGTCGATGAACATGCCGGAACCGCTGATGGCGGGATTGTTGCGCGCCGCGAGCGGCATGCGCGGCGCGTTGGGCCATGTACTCAATTTCGCGCTGCCACCGCTCTGCCCTGCGTGTCGCGGACTGGTCGAGGGCCAGGGCGGTGTCTGCGCGGAGTGCTGGGCGAAATTGTCGTTCATCGCGCCCCCCTATTGCGAACGCCTGGGCGTGCCCTTCGTCTACGACCCCGGGCCCGGGGTCTTATCGATGGAGGCGATTGCCAATCCGCCCGCCTATGGGCGCGCCCGTGCCGCCGTGCGTTTCGACGATGTCGCTCGCGCGCTGATTCACGCTTTCAAATTTGGCGATCGGCTTGATCTCGCACCGATGCTGGGCGGATGGATGGCGCAGGCCGGCCGCGGCTTGCTCGCCGGCGCGGACGCCATCGTGCCGGTCCCGCTGCATTGGCGACGGCTCTGGGCCCGGCGTTTCAATCAGGCTGCCGCCCTGGCCAAGATCATCTCCGAGCACAGCGGCGTTCCGGCGGCCTTCCATGTGCTGGCGCGGACGCGGGCGACGCCGCATCAGATCGGCCTGTCGCGGGCGGAGCGCGCGACCAATATCCAGGGGGCGTTCCGGGTGGCGGACGAAGCCAGGATCGACGCCCGCGGCAAACGCCTGATTCTGGTTGACGATGTCCTAACCTCAGGCGCGACCGTCGATGCCTGCGCGCGAACGTTGTTGCGTGCAGGGGCCGCCAACGTCGACGTGCTGGTGTTCGCCCGGGTTGTCGAGGCCGCCCGCGCCCCCATATAGTGGGGGCCTACTGAAAGACCGAAATGCCTGCCATCGACCTCTATACCTCACCTTACTGCTCTTACTGCTCCGCCGCGAAAGACCTGCTTCGCCGCAAGGGTGCCGCGTTCACCGAAATCGACGTGTCGATGAACTCCGAGCGCATGGCCGAAATGGTCAAGCGCGCGAACGGGCGCATGACCGTGCCGCAGATCTTCATCGGCGCGACCCACGTCGGCGGATGCGACGACCTCTATGCGCTGGACCAAGCCGGAAAACTCGATCCGCTGTTAGCAGTCTAAGGAATCAATCATGACCGCCGGAACCGGCAAGACCTCGACCTTTCGCGTCGGCCTGGTGCAGATGCGCTCGGGCGTCACGCCTGCGGCCAACATTGCGGCCGCGGTCAAACTGATTGAGGAGGCCAAGCAGGGCGGCGCCGACTACGTGCAGACGCCGGAGATGACCAATATCCTGACGCTGAAACGGGAAGACCTGTTTGCCGTCATGATGGCGGAAGAGGAAGACACCGGTCTCGCAACCTTCCGGGAATGCGCGCGCCGGCTCGGGCTGTGGCTGCATATCGGCTCGCTCGCGATCAAGGTGTCGCCGGACAAGGCCGCCAATCGCTCGTTCCTGATCGACCCCAAAGGGGAGATCGTGGCGCGCTACGATAAAATTCACATGTTCGATGTCGATCTGGCAAACGGCGAAAGCTATCGCGAGTCGCGCAGCTATCGCGCCGGCGAACTTGCCGTGGTCAGCGATCTGCCCTGGGGGCGCCTCGGGTTCACCATCTGCTACGATTTGCGCTTTCCAGCGCTGCACCGTGCCTTGGCGGAGGCCGGGGCAACCTTTCTGGCGATTCCCGCCGCCTTCACCAAGCAGACCGGCGAAGCGCACTGGCAGGCGCTGATGCGGGCGCGCGCGATCGAAAATGGATCGTTTGTGTTTGCCGCGGCCCAGGGCGGCACCCATGAAGACGGCCGCTCGACCTATGGCCATTCGCTGATCGTCGATCCATGGGGTCGCGTCATCGCCGAGGGCGGCACCGAACCCGGCGTGGTGATGGCCGAGATCGACCCGGCCGACGTGGCGGTCGCCCGCGGCCGCATCCCCTCGCTGCAGCACGGCCGACGGTTCGAGGTTCTCGAGCCGATGGCGGAGCCGACGCATTTGCATGCGGTCAGAGGCGGACCATGATCCGCTATTCGCTGATCTGCGCCAAGGGACACGATTTCGAAAGCTGGTTTCAGAACTCGGCGAGCTTCGACAAGCAAGCCGCGCGCGGCCTGGTGACCTGCCCGGTCTGCGGGGCGACCAAGGTCGAGAAAGCGATCATGGCGCCGCGGCTATCGCGCGGCGGCAAGACATCGGAGCCCAAGGCTGCGGTGCCGACGACGCAGGACGTCGCGGTCCCGGCGGCGACCGAAGAGACGAAGGCGCCGGTCGCCATGATGTCCCCGCAGGAACACGAGCTGCGCACCAAGCTGAAAGAGTTGCGCGACCATCTCACCAAGAACGCGGACAATGTCGGCCGCAAGTTCCCGGAGGAGGCGCGCAAGATGCATTACGGCGAAATCGAACACCGTTCGATTTACGGCGAGGCATCGACGGACGACGTCAAACAATTGCACGAAGAAGGCATCGAGTTTCATCCGCTTCCGATCATGCCGGAAGAGCGGAACTAGGATTCGCGCCGGCGCCGTTCGCCGCGGCGCATCGCGGTCACGGCCACATCAACAGCCCGACGCCGATCACGATCAGTACGATCCCGATCACTTCGCGCGCACTGGTTCGCTGCTTGAGCGCGATGCGCGACATCGCCTGCGCAAACAGCACCTCGACCAGCGCGAGCGTACGCACGCTGGCCGCGGTGGCGAGCGCAAAGGCGAGATACCAGAACTGCGAGGCGAGCGCGCCCATGAAGCCGGCAAACAGCGACGGCCGCCACGCCCGCGCGATCGCAAGGAGGACCGCCGGATCGCGCCACCACAGCCACAGCGTCAGGATGATCGACTGCAGCACCAGCCCGACCGTGAGGGTAAAGGTCGCGGCCATGACGAAGTCCGGGAGGCCGAGGCTGAGGATCGCACCGCGATAGCCGATCGCGGACAATCCAAACAAAGCACCGGCACCCAGTCCCAACAGCGTCGCCTTGAGACCGCCGCGCGCGGCGTTGCCGCGCAGCGACATCACCATCACCCCGGCGGTCGCGATCACGATCGCCAGCGCCATGCGCAAGGTCACGGGATCGCCGAGCAGGATCAGCCCGAACAGCGCGACCTGCACCGGCTCGGTCTTGATGTAGGCGATCGTCACCACGAAGGAGCGGTCGTTCATGGCCGCCAGCATCAGCACGGTGGCCGCGAACTGCGCGGCGGCGCCGTCGAGCACCCATGGCCAGAACACCGCGTCGGGCCAGGGCGGCACCGTGCGGGTGACGGTGCAAACACCGGCGAGGAAGAACAAGGCGAACGGAAGCCCGAACAGGAAACGCACGTGCGTCGCCCCGACGGTGCCCAGCGTGGCGGTGAGTTCCCGTTGCGCGGCATTGCGGATGGTTTGCGCGGCGGCGGCGATCAACGTGAAGGCCACCCAGAGCCAGCTTGTGGACAACATTGCAGGAATTCCGGGGCGCTTAGGCCGAACGTTCGGCCGTCAGCATGTAATTCACGTCCATGTCGGTGGCGAGTTGCCAGCGATCGGCGAACAGGTCGTAGACCACGCCGCGTTCATCGCTGACCCACAAGCCACTTTTTTCCATGGCGATCTCAAGCTCGTTCGGGGTGACGAACTTATCCCATTGATGGGTGCCGCGCGGCAGCCAGCGCAGCACATATTCGGCCCCGACGATCGCCAGCGCAAAGCTCTTGAGGGTGCGGTTGATGGTTGCCGCAACCATCAGTCCGCCGGGCTTCACCATGTCGGCGCAGCGGGAGACGAACAGCATCAAATCGGCGACGTGCTCCACCACTTCCATGGCGAGCACGATATCGAAGCGCTCGCCGGCCTCAGCCAGCGCCTCGGCGGTGGTGGCCCGGTAGTCGATGGTGAGCCGGCTTTCCAGGGCATGGGCCTTGGCGGCCGCGATATTGGTCTGTGAGGGATCGGCGCCCACCATCTCGGCCCCCAGCCGCGCGAGCGGCTCCGACAAGATCCCGGCGCCGCAGCCGATATCGAGAATGCGGAGCGATTTCAGACAATCGAGACGCTTGGGGTCGCGATCGAAATGGCGGCAGGCGAGATCTCGGAGATAACCGAGCCGCACCGGATTGAACTTGTGCAGCGGCGCCATCTTACCGCGAGGGTCCCACCATTCCGCCGCCATGGCCGAAAACCGCGCGACCTCGGCGTCATCGACGCTCGAGCCGCCGGACGACGATGGATGACCCTTCGTGTTCATTCTCGCCATGACTCGTGTTCCACGTCCTGAGCTGCCCTTGGGGGAAATCGAACCCTGCGACCCCGGATGGCGCCAGTTCGGTTGCGGCCTCGCAACCTCGCCGCTATGTATACGCGCCTTTTGGCGTCGGGGCTTGCGTCAATCGCGTGGGTCAACATCAGGCGCGCCGTCTTCAAAGCCAAAAATCCGCTGGAATCATAAATTTGCTAATGTTCTTTGAATCGTCCACCCGGCTGGGAGCCCGATAACCGCGCATGGCCCGCCTCGTCATGAAGTTTGGCGGAACCTCGGTCGCCGACATCGACCGGATCCGCAACGTCGCCTGTCACGTCAAACGCGAAATCGATGCCGGCCACCAGGTCGCGGTGGTGGTTTCCGCGATGTCGGGCACCACCAACCGGCTGATCGGCTGGTGCCGCGAGGCCTCTGCGCTGCACGACGCGCGCGAATACGACGCGGTGGTCGCCACCGGCGAACAGGTCACCTCCGGTCTGCTCGCCATCGTGCTGGAATCGATGGGGATCAATGCCCGCTCCTGGCAGGGTTGGCAGCTGCCGATCTATACCTCCGAGGCTCACGGTTCGGCGCGCATCCTGGACATCAACGGGGCGGAGCTGATGAAGCGCTTTGAACGCGGCGAGGTCGCGGTCATTTCCGGCTTCCAGGGCATGCACAAGGAGACCGGCCGCATCACCACGCTCGGGCGCGGCGGCTCCGACACCTCGGCGGTGGCGATCGCCGCCGCGATCCGCGCCGATCGCTGCGATATTTATACCGACGTCGACGGCGTCTATACCACCGATCCGCGGGTGGTTCCCAAGGCACGCCGGCTCGACAAGGTGGCGTTCGAGGAAATGCTGGAACTGGCCTCGCTCGGCGCCAAGGTGTTGCAGGTGCGTTCGGTCGAACTCGGGATGGTGCATAACGTGCGCATCTTCGTGCGCTCGAGTTTTGACAAGCCGGAGGATATCGACCCGCATGGGAATCCTCCCGGCACCCTGATTTGCGACGAGGAGGAGATCGTGGAACAGCAGGTGGTCACCGGAATCGCGTTCTCCAAGGACGAGGCGCAAATCTCGATCCGGCGGGTCCAGGACAAGCCCGGCGTCGCGGCTGCGATCTTCGGCCCGCTGTCGAAGGCCAATATCAACGTCGACATGATCGTGCAGAACGTGTCGGCCGATGGCGCCACCACCGATCTGACCTTCACGGTCCCGGCCGCCGACTATGATCGGGCCAAGGACACCATCGCCAAGGCCCGCCAGGAGATCGGCTACGAACGGCTTGACGGGGCGACCGAGGTTGCCAAGGTCTCGGTCATCGGTATTGGCATGCGCAGCCACGCCGGCGTCGCAGCCGAAGCCTTTCGCGCCTTGGCGGAACGGGGAATAAACATCCGGGCGATCACCACCTCGGAGATCAAATTCTCCCTGCTCATTGACGCGGTCTTTACCGAACTTGCGGTACGCACCCTCCATTCGCTCTACGGCTTGGACAAAGCTTAAGAATTTGGCGCGCTGCAGCATGTCCTTTCACCTTGCAGCGCACACGCCCCTTTCGCTATAGCCGTAGGGGACAATCGCCGCGGGGGACCGGATCCCGCATCCGTATTCACGTCGTCAAGCCGGGCGTCGGGCGAGGCCTCCGGAGCCTGCGTGCAATCAGGCTGGCTGGGACATCGGTCAGCCGCCCGGATTGCGCGCCAAATCGTGCAACGTCGCGCGCGGTCGGACGCAAGCTCCCTTGTGCTGACCCCGCGTTGCGATGCGACTCAAAGGACCCACGCCATGCGAGGCGCGCTTGGCGGTCCGCGCGTGCTTTTGCGCCGTCTCCGCGAAGTGATGGCGGAACCGGTCAGCGCGCAGGAACGCCTTGACAAGATCGTGGTGTTGATCGCTGCCAACATGGTGGCGGAAGTGTGCTCGGTCTACGTCCTGCGCGTAGACGGCACGCTGGAACTTTACGCGACCGAGGGTCTGAACCGCGACGCCGTGCATTTGACCGTGATGCGCTCCGACGAAGGCTTGGTCGGCTTGGTCGCGAGCGAGGCCAACGCGATCAACCTGTCGGACGCCCAGTCGCACCCGGCGTTCTCCTATCGGCCGGAGACGGGCGAAGAGATCTATCACTCCTTTCTCGGCGTCCCGGTGCTGCGCGCGGGCAATACCCTGGGCGTGCTGGTGGTGCAGAACCGCGCGCGGCGCACGTATTCGGAAGAGGAAGTCGAGGCGCTGCAGACGACGGCGATGGTGCTCGCGGAAATGATCGCGTCGGGCGAGCTCTCGGCGTTGGCCAAGCCCGGCGCGGAACCGGCGGCGCGGCGGGCCTTGCATCATGTCGGCGTGCCGCTCAACGAAGGCATCGCGCTCGGCCATGTCGTGCTGCACGAGCCGCGCGTGGTGGTGAAAAACTTCATCGCCGACGATCCGCAGAAGGAACGCAAGCGGCTCGAATCCGCGATCGCCACTCTGCGCGCCGATCTCGACGTCATGCTGGAACGGGGCGAGGTCGCCGACGGCGGCGAACATCGCGACGTGCTCGAGGCCTATCGCATGTTCGCCCACGACCGCGGCTGGGTGCACAAGCTCGACGAGGCTGTGATGACCGGCCTCACGGCGGAAGCGGCGGTCGAACGCGTGCAGTCGGATACGCGCGCGCGCATGCTGCGTCAGACCGATCCCTATTTGCGCGAACGCCTGCACGATCTCGACGATCTCGCCAATCGCCTGCTGCGCCAATTGCTGGGACAGGATCACGCGCCCTCACGCGAGCAATTGCCCGAGAACGCGATCATTGTCGCGCGGATGATGGGCCCGGCCGCCCTGCTCGACTACGACACCAAACGATTGCGCGGCTTGGTGCTGGAAGAAGGCGGCCCGACATCGCATGTGGCCATTGTCGCGCGTGCGATCGGCATCGCGGCGGTGGGCGAAATCGCCAATGCGACCGGCATCGTCGACCCCGGCGACGGCATCATCGTGGACGGCACCACCGGCGACGTGCATGTGCGCCCCTCGCCCGACCTGGAAGCGGCCTATGCCGAGCGGGTACGGCTGCGCGCGCGCCGCCAGCAGCAATATCTCGCGTTGCGCGACCGGCCCTGCGTCACCAAGGACGGCGAGACCGTGACGCTGCTGCTCAACGCGGGACTGGTGGTCGACCTGCCGCACATTTCGGAGACCGGCGCGGCCGGCATCGGCTTGTTTCGCACCGAGCTGCAGTTCATGGTCGCGGCGTCGTTTCCGCGCACCAGCGAGCAGCTGTCGCTCTACCGCGCGGTGCTCGACGCTGCAGGCGATCGGCCGGTGACCTTTCGTACCCTCGATATCGGCGGCGACAAGGTGCTGCCTTACATGCGCAACATCGAGGAAGAGAATCCGGCGCTCGGCTGGCGCGCGATCAGGCTCGGGCTTGACCGGCCGGGACTGCTGCGCAGCCAGATTCGCGCGCTGTTGCGGGCGGCTGCCGGCCGCGATCTGAAAATCATGTTTCCGATGGTCGCGGCGGTGCACGAGTTCGACGAAGCCAAGGAACTGGTGGAACGGGAATTGACGCATCTGCGGCGGCATCATCACGAATTGCCGGAGCGCGTCGAGATCGGCACCATGGTCGAGGTTCCCTCCCTGCTGTTTCAGCTCGACGAGTTGCTCGACCGGGTCGATTTCCTTTCGGTCGGCTCCAACGACCTGATGCAGTTCCTCTACGCGGTCGACCGCGGCAATGCGCGGGTTGCCGACCGCTTCGACCAGTTGTCGGCTCCGATGCTGCGCGCGCTCAAGGACATCGCCGATCGCGGCAATGCCCATGGCAAATCGGTGACGTTGTGCGGGGAGCTGGCGTCGAAGCCGATCGGTGCGCTGGCGCTGGTCGCGCTAGGCTATCGGTCGCTGTCGGTCTCGCCGTCGGCGGTCGGCCCGGTTAAAGCCATGCTGCTGGAACTCGATGCCCGCAAGGCGGAAAAATTGGTATGCTCGTTGATCGAACGCCCCGCGAGCAGTTCGATCCGCGACAATCTGGTGGCGTTTGCCGAGGCCGAGGGCCTCCCGCTGCAGTCGTGACCATGCTCCCGGAAGCAAAACTCGACGCCCTGCTCGCGCGCCATGCGGCGATCGAAGCCGAATTGGCGGAAAAGCTATCGCCTGAGAACTATGTCCGGCTGTCGCGCGAATTCGCCGAACTCAGTCCGGTCGCCGACAAGGTGAAGGCCTATCGCAGCGTCGCCGCCGAGCTCGCGGATCTCGACGGCCTGATATCGGATGCGAACGTCGATGCGGAAATGCGTGCCATTGCCGGTTCCGAGAAGCCTGCGCTCGAAGCCAGGCGCACCGCGCTCGAACAGGACATCCGGCTGGCCCTGATTCCAAAGGACGCGATGGATGACCGCAACGTCATTCTCGAAATCCGGGCCGGGGCCGGTGGCGATGAAGCCTCGCTATTCGCCGGAAACCTGTTTCGCATGTACGAACGCTATGCGGCCAAGCAGGGCTGGAAAACCGAAATCATTTCGACCAGCGACGGAACCATGGGCGGGTTCAAGGAAGTCATCGCCGAGATTCGCGGCCGCGGCGCGTTCTCCAAGCTGAAATTTGAATCCGGCGTTCACCGCGTGCAGCGGGTGCCCGACACCGAAGCATCCGGCCGCATTCACACGTCGACCGCCACGGTTGCCGTGCTGCCGGAAGTCGAGGACGTCGATATCGCCATCAACGACGCCGATCTGAAGATCGACACCATGCGCGCCGGCGGCGCCGGCGGCCAGCACGTCAACAAGACCGAATCCGCGATCCGCATCACCCATATGCCCAGCGGCATCGTGGTGTTCGTGCAGGAAGAGCGCTCGCAGCACCGCAATCGCGCCAAGGCCATGGCGCATCTGCGCGCCAAGCTCTACGACATCGAGTTGCAAAAGCGCGATGCCGAGCGAGCCGCAGACCGGCGCGGCCAAGTCGGCACCGGCGATCGCTCGGAGCGCATCCGCACGTACAATTATCCGCAGGGTCGCGTCAGCGAGCATCGCATCAATCTCACCCTCTACAAGCTGCCGCAGGTGATCGAGGGGGAGGCGCTCGGCGAAATCATCGATGCGCTGGTGACCGAACATCAGGCCACGCTGCTTGCCGCCGAAGAGGGCGCGCGGCCGTGACCGCGCTCGCGCTGCGCGCGGGCCTGACCATCGAGGCCGCACGCCGGGCGCTGGCGCAGGCGTTTCGCGACCATGGCATCGACACGCCGGATCTCGACGCCCGCGTCCTCGCCGCCCATGCGCTCGGTCTCGATCATGCGGGGCTCACGGTGGCGGCGCGTCGGACGCTCAGCGGCGAGGAGACGGAGCGAATGGCCGCGCTCGGTGCGCGACGGCTGGCGCACGAGCCGATTGCGCGGATTCTCGGTCACAAGGAATTCTGGAGCCTCACGCTCACGGTCACCGCGGCGGTGCTGGTGCCGCGGCCGGAAACCGAAACGGTGGTCGAGCGCGCGCTGGCGTTGATCCGAGCCAATGGCGGGCGATCGCGCGCACTACGCATCGTCGATATCGGCACCGGATCGGGAGCACTGCTGCTCGCCCTGCTGCACGAACTGCCGCACGCGTACGGCATCGGCACCGATCGTGATTTTTCTGCGCTGATGGTTGCGCGCGCCAATGCGCAACGATTGGGATTGGACGCGCGCGCGGCATTCGTCGCCTGCGACTATTGCGCGGCGCTCAACGGACCGTTCGATCTCCTCGTTGCGAATCCGCCTTATGTGGCCACGCGCGATATCGCGCAACTGGCGCCCGAAGTGCGCGAGCACGATCCGCATCTGGCGCTCGACGGGGGGCGCGACGGGCTGTCCAGCTATCGCGCCATCGCCGCGGACGCCCGCCGCCTGCTCGCCCCGGGGGCGCCCTTGTGCCTTGAAATCGGAGCCGGACAAGGGGCTGATGTTACGGGGTTGTTGGCGGCCGCCGGGCTCGCGGTCGAAACGGCGGTCGATTGCGACCTCGCCGGCATTCCGCGCGCCCTCTCGGCCCGGAAAATTGCATGAGGACAAGCCCCTGCCGGCGGGCAAAATAGCGCAAAAAAGCACTTGGATTATGGACCGAGAGCGATTAGGTTTCGCTCACGGAATCGACCTGAGAGCCTAACAGCGCGCCACGGAATTAGCCCGGAGCACGGCTCGGCGAGGCAGCCAGCGCGAAAGAGGCAGGTACCGAACATCGAATGGCACGGTAGCAAGTTCGACTCAGGATCGTAATGCTTCATCGGTTGAGCGCATGCCACGTCCACGGAGAGACGGGCTTTACTCACGATGAAAAGATGGGCAACGCCGCGGTGCGCCGCGGGAGAGGGCTTGCTACGGTTATCGCGACACAGATGATGGCCGCTTGATTCAATGGAGCCTCGGTAGTGTTCGGTCTCGTCGACGACGAGACCGGGAGCATGATTGTTGTCGCGCGCGTTCGAGCGTGCAGCAGTCGATGAAGTGATAGGCGACCGGTCGTCGCCGCAAGATAGGGGTTGGCGAACAGCGAGCCATGAGAAACGGTCAAAACAAACGCATGCGGGGACGCAACCGCAAAAGCCACAATCCATTGACACGCGTTTACGAGTCCAATGGCCCAGACATCAAAATTCGCGGCACCGCCTCACACGTCGCGGAAAAGTACGTCCAATTGGCGCGCGACGCCCAATCATCCGGCGACCCGGTGGCGGCGGAGAACTATTTTCAGCACGCGGAACATTATTTTCGTCTGATCGCCGCGGCGCAGGACCAGTTCCGGCAGACCCAGCCTTTCGGATATCGACCCGAGGGTGGCGGCGGCGGCGCGGCCGATCCGCGCGACGACAACTTCGACGATGGCGAGGACGAGCCGAACGGACAGCCGATCGTCGGCGCCGGCGAGCAGCCGTCCTTCGGCACCCGCGATCCGCAGCCCTATCTGCCGCGGGACGCGCAGTTCTTTTCCCCACGCGAACAGCAGCGCGAGCATCAGCAGCGCGATCAGCAACGGGAACACCAGCAGCGCGAACACCAGCAACGGGACCATCAGCCCCGCGACCACCAGCGCGATGGGCAACGGGAACCGCAGCAGCAGCATGGCGGGCGTTCGCAGCATAGCAGCCCTGCACCGCGCGCGGACAACGACGGCAACGTGGATCGCCTCCCCTCTTTCATCACCGGCGGCGGACAGCCGCAGGCGCAACCGCAAGGCCCGCCGAACAACAACGGCCCGCAGGGTCATCAAGCCAACGGCTTCGACAATCAGAGCGGCGACCGGTTTCCGCTGCATCGGCGGCGTCGGCGGCATCGCGGTCCGCGGCCTGACATGCAGGGCGGACATCAGGGCGGCGCCAGCGAGGGTGACGACGAGCCCTCCGCTCCGTGATCGCGCTTGCGGCCGTGCGATAATCGGACGCGCTTAGGCAGGCATTTCGATCGTCACGGCGAAACGGCGCCGAGCCCCTCGCCGGATCGCGCCGCTCCGCGCGATGACGGCGCCAGCACCGGTTCGAGCGCCGGCACCAATTGGCGCTTCTCGCGCCGGGCGGGAATCGCACGATAGACTTGCTTGGTCGCTTCGACGATATGCACGCCGGCGAACGGCGCTGAAATGGTCGAGCCCGCGCGCTCCCAGGCGACAGCCGAGCGCAGGAACCAGCCCCGCGCGATCGGCGGAACGTAAAGCGCTTCTCCCCATGACGTCGGCGTGAACCAGGTTTCCCGCAACAGCGCGGTGATCTGGGTCCGCGAATAGGGCCGACCGTGGCCAAAGGGCGTGGTGTCCATGCGGGCCCAAAGCCCGCGGCGGTTCGGCACCACCGCCATCAAGCGGCCGCCGGCCGCCAGCACCCGCCAGACCTCGCGCAGCAATCCGGCCGCGTCGTGCGACATCTCCAGCGCATGCGCGAGCAGCACGCGATCAACGGAAGCGTCCGCCAGCGGCAAGTCGGTTTCCTCCACCAGCGCCGACAAGGTCGGCTTCGCCGACGGCCATTTCACCACCCCTTGCGCCGCCGGCATGAACGCCAGGCAGCGCTCCGCCTCCTCGCGAAACAGGCCGAGATAGGGCGTCGGATAGCCGACGCCGAGTACGCGCAGGCCATGGGTATCGGTCCAGCGGCTGCGGATGCCGCGACCGATGACGCGGCGGGCGACAATGCCGAGCCGCTGGGTGTAAAAGTTGCGGAGATCAATGACATCGAGCGACATGCCGAAAAAATAGCATGAAACGTCTTAAGATGCCTTGCATCGGCATCGGCGGTGCCAAGCGGACCGCCGGCGTGCTATCCTCGTCATCATCATCCAACCCACCCGAGTGACATGACCGCGAACATCCGCCTGTTCCCCTGCCTCAAGGACAATTTCGGCGTCCTGATCCATGACCCCGCGACCGGCGCGACCGCCGCCATCGACGCGCCCGAGGCCGCGCCGGTGGAAGCGGCGCTGAAGGCGACCGGCTGGACGCTCACCGATATTCTCGTCACCCACCACCACGCGGACCACACCGCTGGCATTGCCGAGTTGAAGCAACGCCACCATTGCCGCGTCACCGCGCCGCGCGGCGAAGCCGCGCGGATCCCCGCGGTGGATGCGACCGTCGGCGAAGGTGACGATGTCAAGGTCGGCACGCTCAGCGCGCGCGTGATCGAGACGCCGGGCCACACCTCGGGCCATATCAGCTACTGGTTCGCGCAGGAGAAGCTCGCCTTTGTCGGCGACACCCTGTTCTCGATCGGCTGCGGACGGGTGATCGAAGGCACACCCGCAATGATGTGGCAGTCGCTGCTCAAACTCAGAGCGCTTCCCGACGACACGCAAATCTACTGCGGCCACGAATACACCGACGCCAATGTGCGCTTCGCGCGCACGATCGAGCCCGACAACAAGGCGCTGGCCGCACGCGCCGAAAGCGTGAAGCAGCAGCTGGCGCAGGGCCAGCCGACGATCCCGACCACGATCGGCGAAGAGAAAGCGGCGAACCCGTTTCTGCGCGCCGATGTTGCCGCGGTCGCCGCAGCCGTCGGTCTCGGCGGGAAGCCGGCGGCCGAGGTGTTCGCCGAAATCCGCGAACGGAAGAACAAGTTTTGAATCTGCCTGCCGCCGAGGTGATCCGCCGGCTCGATCTCAAGCCGCATCCGGAAGGCGGCCATTTCCGCGAGACGTTCCGCGACCCGCATCAGGTTTCAGGCGGACGCGCGGCGTCAACCGCAATCTATTATTTGCTGGCGCGCGGCGAGCGCTCGCACTGGCATCGGGTCGATGCCGCGGAAGTCTGGCACTGGTACAAGGGCGCGCCGCTCGCCCTGGAGATTGCCGTCAGCGAATTCGCCGCGACCGAGCGCTTGATCCTCGGCGCCGATCTCGCCAACGGCGAACGCCCGCAGGCGATCGTGCCGATGCATGCGTGGCAGGCGGCGCAAAGTCTGGGCGATTGGAGCCTGGTCGGCTGCACGGTGGCGCCCGGTTTTGAGTTTGCGGGCTTTGAATTGGCGCCGAGCGGCTGGTCGCCGCGCGACTAGGCGGCGACGCACCATTCGCAGCTTGCCGACAACGTTCCTGTCACGCGTGCGTCACACCATGATCTGCCCGCCATTGGCGGACAGCACCGAGCCGGTGACGAAGCTCGCATCGTCGGCGGCGAGAAACAGCACGCAACGCGCGACCTCTTCCGGCTCGCCGAGACGGCCGACGGGGATCAGCGGCAGGATGGATTTCTCCAGCACGTCCTTCGGCACCGCCTGCACCATCTCGGTGTTGATATAGCCGGGGCAAATCGCGTTGACGGTGATGCCCTTCCTGGCATTTTCCTGCGCCAGCGCACGGGTGAAGCCGATTTCGCCGGCCTTGGCCGCGGAATAGTTGGCCTGCCCCATCTGACCCTTCTGGCCGTTGATCGACGAGATGTTGATGATCCGGCCGAAACTGCGCTCGCGCATGCCCTCGATCACCGGGCGGCACATGTTGAACAGCGAATTCAGATTGGTGTTGATCACCGCCGTCCACTGATCCGGCTTCATGCGGTGAAACATGGCGTCACGGGTGATGCCGGCATTGTTGACGAGGACGTCGACCGGGCCGAGTTCGGCTTCGACCTTCTTGAGCCCTTCGGCGCAGGCCTCATGGGAACTGACATCCCACTTGTAGACGTTGATCGCGGTTTCGGCCTTGAATTTATCGGCAGCAGCGTCGTTGCCGGCGTAGACCGCCGCAACCTTGTAGCCGGCGCTCTTGAGGCTTTTGGCAATCGCGGCGCCGATACCGCGCGTGCCCCCCGTCACAACTGCAACGCGTGCCATCACCAGAACCTGCCTCCCCGGATCTCGCGCGGATCACACCGCGCGAGCGCATCTTGGTGTTTTTTATTACTGGTTTGAAGCCCAGATTCATACCTCGTAGGACGATCTCCCCTTCGTGCGTTACGCGCTAAGCGCGCTCCACGCACCCGTATTTCCTTGGTGCGTTACGCGCTAACCGCGCTCCACGCACATGGCAATGCCCATGCCGCCGCCGATGCACAACGTGGCAAGGCCCTTCTTGGCGTTGCGTTTCTGCATCTCGTGCAGCAGCGTCACCAGTACGCGGGCACCCGAGGCTCCGATCGGATGTCCGATGGCGATCGCGCCGCCGTTGACGTTCACCTTGCCGGTGTCCCAGCCGAGATCCTTGTTGACGGCGCAGGCCTGGGCGGCGAACGCCTCGTTGGCCTCGACGAGGTCGAGATCATCGGTCTTCCAGCCGGCCTTTTTCAACGCCGCGCGCGACGCCGGGATCGGGCCGGTGCCCATGATGGCGGGATCGACACCCGCCTGGGCCCAGGACACGATGCGCGCCAGCACGGTCTTGCCCTGCTTGGCGGCTTCGCTGGCGGTCATCAGCACCACCGCAGCCGCACCATCGTTGATGCCGGAGGCATTGCCGGCGGTCACCGTGCCGTCCTTTTCGAACGCCGGCTTGAGCTTGCCGACCATCTCCAGCGTGGTGCCGTGCCGCGGATATTCGTCCGCATCGACAATGATTTCGCCCTTGCGCGACTTGATCGTCACCGGGACGATCTCGTCCTTGAACCGGCCGGCCTTTTGCGCCGCCTCGGCCTTGTTCTGGGAGGCCACCGCGAACGCATCCTGCTGCGCGCGGGTGATCTGCCACTGCTTGGCGACGTTCTCCGCGGTGTTGCCCATGTGATAGCCGTTGAACGCGTCCCACAGGCCGTCCTTGATCATGGTGTCGACCATCTCAAGGCTTCCCATCTTGGTGCCGTTGCGCAAATGCGCGCAGTGCGGCGCCATGCTCATGGATTCCTGGCCACCGGCGACCACGATCTCGGAATCGCCATTGAGGATGGCCTGGTATCCCAACGCCACCGACCGCAGGCCGGAGCCGCACAGCTGGTTGACCCCCCAGGCCGGCGTCTCGACCGGAATGCCGGCGGCGATCGATGCCTGGCGTGCCGGATTTTGGCCCTCCCCCGCGGTCAGGATCTGGCCCATAATCACTTCCGACACGCGCGGGGCCTCGATGCCGGCCCGCTGCAGCGCCGCGGTGATTGCGACCTTGCCCAATTCGTGCGCCGACAGGGTGCTCAGCGTGCCATTGAAGGCTCCGACCGGCGTGCGCGCCGCTCCGACGATGACAATATCGTCCTTCATCATAAGACTCCTTCGCTTCGGTCGATGCTCGATCGCTCGACCAACCGTACCAATGTTAATTGGGCGGAGCCAGCCTCCTTTGCCAATGTTTGCTCGCATGGCTCCGATGACGCTGCGACTTGGATCAAACCGGACGCGCGAGCGCTTCGATCTCACGGCGTGGTTTGCGGCGAGGCCGAGCGCCGCGATTGCCGCAGCCCAGCCGGATTGCGTTGGCGGGGTGTGGCGGCCATCCTCGGTAACCACGCGGACCAAAAGGCTGCGGGGCACCACGGGGCGCTGCACAAAACGGTGGCCCACGGACCGGAAAACGCTTATTTTAACGCGATATTCAACGTCCAGCAGCTTGCGCTGGCACCGGGTGAACCAAACCCATGTCGCAAACCAAAGAACCGGTCATCATCAAAAAGTACGCCAACCGGCGGCTCTACAATACGGGCACGAGCACGTACGTGACCCTCGAAGATCTGGCCAAAATGGTGAAGATCGGCGAGGATTTCATCGTCTACGATGCCAAAACCGGCGAAGACATCACGCGCTCGGTGTTGGCCCAGATCATCTTCGAGCAAGAGAACAAGGAAGGCCAGAATCTGCTGCCGATCGCGTTCCTGCGGCAGCTGATCCGCTTCTACGGCGACAGCATGCAAATGCTGGTGCCGCGTTATCTCGAGGTCTCGATCGACTCGCTCACGCGCGAGCAGGAAAAATTCCGCCATCAGATGGCGCAGGCCTTCGGCGTCGGCGGATTCGGCTCGCTCGAAGATCAGGTTCGCCGCAACATGGAAATGTTCGAAAGCGCCTTCGCCATGTTTGCGCCGTTCGCGCGCCGCGAAAGCCAAGCACGCGAGGCGCAGGCCCGCGAGGGAGGGACGCCTGAATCCGCCAAAGCCCCGACCGGCGAGATCGGTGACCTGAAGCGACAGCTCGACGAGATGCAGAAGCGTCTCAACGAGATCAGCGATACCGACAAGACCAAAGGCTAGACCAGCGTTCGCGGTTGCGATCAGCCGGCGAACGCGGCATCGCCGCGCCGACGCCAGGGACGGTCGAGGCTCGAGCGCCCGATCAACTCGCCCTGCAAATAATCGCAGCCCCACTCGGCGAGCATCTGGGCGGATTCTTCGTCCTGGACCCATTCGGCGACGGTCGTGAGCCGCAGGCGCTGCGCCAGATCGATCAGTGCCTGCACGAAGGCGCGGTCGTCTTCGGAATGGCTGAGATTTTGCACGATCGCGCCGTCGATCTTGACCATGTCGACGCCGAGCTTGCGCAAATTGCGGAACGAACTGTAGTCGGCGCCGAAATCGTCGAGCGCAATGCGGCAGCCAAGATCGCGAACCCGGCCGACAAAGCCGCAGGTATCTTCGATATCCTCGATCGCGGCCGCCTCGGTAATCTCCACGATCAGGCGTCCGGCAATTCCGGGATTGGCCCGCAGCTGTGCGCTCAGCCCGGCCCACCAGTCCGGATCGACGGTGGAGGCCGGCGACACATTCAGGCTCGCGCGCAATTCCGGGGCCGCCACCAGCTCTGCCGCCACCAGTTCGAGCACCCGATGGTCGAGCAAGCGGATAAGGCCCAGCCGTTCGACGATCGGAATCACCTCCTGCGCAGTCACCAGCACCCCGTCGTGGCGACGGATCCGCATCAGGCATTCATAGAAGGCGTGCTTGCGCGATTGCGCCAGGACCACGGGCTCGTAGGCGACCAAAATCCGCCGCTCATTGAGCGCGGCGACGATCTCATCGCTCGAACGCATCACCTCGCGGCGCATGGCGTCACGCTCGGCGTTCGGCCGATAGGTCTGGAACGAGCCCCGTCGTTTACCCTTGGCGCCATCCAGGGCTTCTTGTGCCCGGGCCAGAACCTCGTAGACCGTGCGGGCGTAACGCGGCGCGTTGACGCCGCCGATGGTGACCGTGACGTTGACCGGACCGGCCTTGGTCTGCACCGCCTCGTCGCGGGCGGCCGCCAGCAAGCGGTCGGCCGCGGTGGTGATGTCATCGGGCGTGCATTTCTTCAACACCACGCCGAACTTGTTGCCGGAAAAGCGTCCGATGCAATCGCCGCCGCGCATCCTGGCGCGCAGGCGCTTGGCGACCGCCGCGATGACTTCATCGGCGACGTCGAAGCCGTAGGTTTCGTTGATGTGGCCGAGCCCGTCGATGGTGATGATCAGAAAGCCGCAGGAGGAACGGTAGCGGATCGCTTCTTCCAGCGCAGTGCCGAGCACCTCGGTCAGGTGCCAGCGATTCATTTCGCCGGTCAGACCATCAAAACGTGAGAGATAATTGAGCCGCTCTTCTTCCGCGTGGCGTTCGTTGATGACGCGAACGATGCCGTGGGCCCGCTGCGGACGGCCGTCGGGACCGGCAAACCAGCGGCCGGTGTCCTCGACCCAAAGTTTGGCGTCCCCGTCGCGCTTGGGACGCACGCCATACTGGATCTGATAGGGGACGCCCGCACCCTGGTCGATCCCGCTGGCGCGGTCGACGACGTCGAAGCGGTTCTGCAGATTGTCCGGGTCCAAGAACAAGCCGTAGCCGCGGCCGGTCGCGATCGCCGCGCGATCGGCGATCTGCAGCACGTCGGCAGCATTGTCGCCCCACAGCAAAGCGTCGGTATCGACGTGCCATTCGTAAGGCACCTCTCCGATCGACGCGAAAATTCCCGCGGCGTCGAGGGGCACGGGCGTCGCCGGTTCTGGCTTGTCGTCGTTCCGGTGCATAACGCCGAATCCCTACCTGTTGTACCGACCGTCTCCCCCAGGCTGTGTCAGTCTGCGTCACCCATGTGCTCCCGCGACGCCGGCGGCGGCCGGGGGGGACGCATGGATGGCCGGAGCTCCGCCAACCTATCTGAAAAGATTAAATAATCGGCAAAGCAAAGGTTCACCTTTAAGCGCCCGCCGGCGCTGCGGGCCATCGGCACAGCGCTTGCGATCTCCTCCCTGGGACCGATCGATATGTCCCGAAATGATACAGGAGATCATCCAATGCGGCCGGTGGGAGGCGTCAGAGCAGCGTCGGGGGTTCGGGTTGGTCCAACCCGGGGCACTGCCGTGCCAGAAGCGGACGGAACCGCAGCCGAACCCGTCCGAGCCCTGATACCCCTGGAGGCTGTCATTCCCGCATCCGAGGCCCCGACCGCGCACCAGCGGCCCTGCGCGGGCTTTCTGGCGCACCTGATTGCGACCGCCGGCAAATTGCCCCAGACCCGCGAACGCCGGCGGGCCGAGCCGGAAGAGGCGATTGCCGCCTATCGATCGACCGACCAGAGCGTGAAGCGGCCGCTGCGCGGCAAATTCTCGCGCTCGAGTTAACCAGGAGACATTGCGGCCGCCGGCGACGAACCTCAGGCGGTCTTTTCGACGCCTTCGAGCTGAATGTCGCGCTTAGCGGCGCTGATAGTGACGGAGAAGCCGCCGATCACATCGACGAAACTGATGACCATCAGCAGAAAGAAGGTGCCGGTCGCGGCCTGCTTCACCATCAGGAACTCGACCAACAAAACGATGAAGAGGATCATCGACAGCAGGTGATCCACCATCGTCCGCGAGGTCAGGCGGGTCGCCTTCAAGACCTCCACGAACAGGATCAGCACCGAAAACATGATGACCAGATCGCCAGGGGTGAAGGTGAAATCGGCCCCCGACATCATGTGAAAATGGGCGACATCACTGGTCCAGGATATGCTGGGAAACAGAAACGCGATGATGTTGTAGATCGCGAAAGGAATGACAAGCAGCGGAAATCCGATGAGGGACATGGGGGCAAGCCTCCAAACGTGGGCGGGTATCGAACCGTCTCGAAGAAAACCAGCGCAGCGCGACAGGCATGAGAAGCTGCTCGCCCGCCCCGCGATTGTCCACAGCTGAGTCTATCCCGCCTCCCCTTGGCACTCCAGTACCAGGGCAGCCGCATGCACAAGATGTCGGTGGTGGCGCGAGAGGGCCGCTGGAACGCCGGCGACCGCCTAAATCTCGGTTTTCGGCTTCAGAATCTGCCGACCGCGATACATGCCGGTCTTGAGATCGACGTGATGGGGACGCCGGAGTTCACCGGAGTCCTTGTCCTCGACATAGGTCGGCCGCTTGAGGGCGTCCGCCGAGCGGCGCATGCCACGTCTTGACGGCGAAGTTTTTCGCTTCGGCACCGCCATGGTCGTTCTCCTGAAAATTCGCGTGCGGCGCTGTGCGCCTGCAGGGCTCACCGTGATTGGAAGCCGGGCTTATAGAGGAAGGCGGCGGCGAAAGCTAGGGGGCGCGGTTGCGCCGGATACACGCGTCGACATCCGGTGAAGCTATTGACCTGACTTGGTAAATTCCGGCGATACGGCCAAGGCCGGGCCCCGGCTGGCGAGTGTCGCGGGCAATCGGATTGGGCAGCGCCGCCGCCAGCAGCGCGGCCTCGCGCAAATTCAGGTCCCTGGCGTGCTTGTTGAAGGCATATTTGCTGGCCGCTTCCGCGCCAAACGTGCCATTCGGGCCCCATTCCACAATATTAAGGTAGATCTCGAGCTGACGGGGCTTGGAGACCACGAGATTGACCCAGAGCGCGAGCGGAAATTCGAGCGCCTTGCGGACGAAACTTCGCCCCTGCCAGAGGAACAGGTTCTTGGCGAGCTGCTGGGTAATGGTTGAACCGCCGCGCGCTTCCGTGATGTCGTCGGCTTCGTCGATGGCTTCGCGCAATTCCTGAAAGTCGACGCCCATATGGGTGCAGAAGCGGGCGTCTTCGCCGACCACTACGGTCCGCGGCAGGTCCGGCGACATGCGCTCCAGCGGCACCCAAATGCGCTCGACCCGTGCCCCGGTGAGCGAGCGCCACAGCATCAAGGTTGAGACCGGACGCAGGAAAAGATAGAGCGGTGTCAACAAGTACGGGATCAGCCAGATGACCACGAGGCCGGCGACCAGAACCTGGGCCACACGGTAGGCGTTTCGGCGAGGACGGCGTCTTGCGGGACCCATGAGATTCGATCTTATCGCGTGCGCCGGCACAGTCGCGAAAAAGCAGTCCGGCTCGGATCGCTGCAAGTCCGCCAGGGTTGGTATTTGCCAGTTTTGATGCGTTGCCGCGAGTCGTCCACGTCAAAGGATTGCATATTTCCATGGTCGCCCCCGAACCATCCCGTTCCCGACGCCTGCCCTATGTCCTGCGGATCATTCGCACGCGTCCCCGATTGTTGCTGTCGGCGCTGTGCGGCGCGGCGCTGATCGCCGCATTGCCGACGGAGTTTCGATTCTCGACCCGGCTGTTGATGGGGTGGGACCTCGGCGTCGCCGCCTATCTGGGGCTCGCGTTCTACATGATCGCGACCTCGGACGTCGCCCGCATCAAGCGCCGCGCCGCCCAGCAGGATGAAGGCCGCTTCGTCATTCTGATCCTGACCGCGGCCGCCGCGCTCGCAAGTCTCGGCGCCATTCTCGCCGATCTCGGCGGCGCCGGCCGTCGCCCCTCGAGCCTCGCGCTCGCGGCCTTCACCATCGTGCTGTCGTGGGGGTTCACGCACATGATGTTTGCCCTGCATTATGCGCATGATTTCTACGTCCGGCCGCGCGCCGACGGCCTCACGTTTCCCGGCACCGAGAAACCGGATTATTGGGATTTCATTTATTTTTCGCTGGTGATCGGCATGACCTCGCAGGTCTCCGACGTCGCGGTTGCCTGCAAGCCGATCCGACGAACGGTCACCGCCCACGGCGTCATTTCGTTCTTCTTCAACGCGACATTGGTGGCGCTGCTGGTCAACATAGCCGCCAGCGCGATTTAGCCTCATAGTACCGCTTGAATGCGACCACGCTGCCGTCGCCAGAAGGGGATGGGGGGACACTTGACCATGGACACGATCTCGGCGCCCGCAACCGACCCGGCCGATTATCGCGATCAATTCATTCCGATGCGAAAGGCGGACATCCTCAAGGGACTGTTGGATGGCGGAACGTTGCCCGATCTCGAGCAGCAGGAAAAATTCCGACAGCTGTGTCGATTGCTGGGATCGATCTTCCACTATGAATATTTCGAACAGCTCGAACGGCTGCGCGACGACTATTTCTACTTCAACCCTCAACTCGACATGCAGACGCGATTCGAACCGATGGTGCTCGATGACGCCTATGCCGATCTGACCGACGCCCTGACCAAGGTGCTCAAGGGAGCCAATTTTGTCGCGCTGTCGGAACGCGAGATCGAAGAGGCGCATCGCCAGCGCCCGTTCCTGCGGGTCAATGTCAAAGCGCCGGTGCAGGATTTCCGCGACGTGCGCTTCTTTCGCCGCGGCCGTCACAAGGCGCGGATGCCATTGCGGCGCTGGTTCGGCCTCTATCGGAAATCGATTGACGTCGAGGTCTTTGACGACGTCGTGCTGCTGGTGGCGATGAAACCGATGTCGGCGATGAAACACAAATGGGAATTGCGGCGGATGTCGGAACGCGGCATTCGGCCGGGCGCGGTGTTCATCAAATATTTTCGCAATATCCGCCACATGGACCTCGCCACGCTGTTTCCGAATGTTCGTGTCGTCATGAGCAGACTGGACCGGCTGATGTTGTGGATACCGGCCGTGGTCCTTGGCACACCGTTGGTGATGAAGGTCGTGTCGACCATATCGGTGCTGATAATCGTGCTCGGATTCTATTTCGGGCTGTGGGCTGCGGTGGACCAGCAGCAATTCAACGGCGCCCTGGCGGCGGCCGGCGCGCTGACGGCGCTGATCGGATTCCTGATGACGCAATGGGTCAAATACGAGCGGCGGTCGCTGAAGTATCAAAAGCAGATCACCGACAACGTGTATTTCCACAATATCAACAACAACGCCGGAATCTTCGACTACATCATCGGCGCAGCGGAGGAGCAGGAATGCAAGGAGGCATTTCTGGCCTATTATTTCCTGCTGACCGCCAAGACCCCGCCGGATCAGGCGGTGCTCGACGCGCAGGTCGAAGACTGGCTGAAGAAGAACTTCGGCCTCGACATCGATTTTGAAGTCGATGATGCCTTGGCCAAGCTTGAACGACTGGGCGTGCTGCAGCGTCACGCCGACAAACTATCGGTGTTGGGGCTCGATGAGGCGCTCGCCCGCCTCGATCATCGATGGGACAATTTCTTCACGTTCAACCGCGCGGTCGCCTGACGCGCCGGCGCCCCGCCAGCGACCCCTGCGGCGGCTATTTCTGCGGCGCGCCGTAGCCGGATTGCCAGGCCTTGGCCCGCAGCGCGGTCAAGTCTCCCGCCCGCAGCAGGCTCCACAATTCGAGCGCAACGTCGCGCGACACGCTCGTCAGATACCAGGGGCCTTCGTCGGTTTCGATGTTTTCCAGCACCGCCAGTCCGCTTTCAAACAGCGAGACGCTCCAGCCGTCCTCGGCACTGAGCCAACAATCGGGATGCTCGGAATCGGAGCGGGCGAGTTCGTCGACGGCGGCGGCCAGATCCTGCTGGGTCGGATTGCTGATATCCTCCCCCCAGCGTTTCGTCAGATGGACCGTTCGCGGAAGGGAGTTCATTGCGCGCAATTTCTTCTTTTATATCGGAACGAGGCGCGATCCGGATCCGACCGCGGCGGTCAAAGGGGGGATTAAGTTGCAGATCGTGTTACTCGGCCGCGGTCCGGCCAGCTCCGCCGCTGCCATAACGGCGTTCGATGTAGTCGATGACCATTGCCTTGAAGTCGGTGGTGAGCTGCGGACCGCGCAAGGTGGCGACCTTCTTGCCGTCGACGAACACAGGGGCCGTCGGCTGTTCGCCGGTGCCCGGCAGCGAGATTCCGATATCGGCGTGCTTGCTCTCGCCGGGCCCGTTGACGATACACCCCATGACCGCCACATTGAGGGCCTCGACACCGGGATAGCGCGCTTTCCATTCCGGCATCGAATCCAGAATGAAACTCTGAATGTCCTGCGCCAGTTCCTGGAACGTGGTCGAGGTCGTTCGCCCGCAGCCCGGGCACGCCGCCACCAGCGGAACGAAGACGCGGAATCCCATGGTCTGCAGAATTTCCTGCGCGACCTTCACTTCCATCGTGCGATCGCCATTGGGCTCGGGTGTGAGCGAAATTCGGATGGTGTCGCCGATGCCTTGCTGCAGCAGGACGCTTAGCGCGGCCGAAGACGCGACGATACCCTTCGAGCCCATGCCGGCTTCGGTCAAGCCGAGATGAATTGCGTAGTCGGAACGCTCTGCCAGCATCTTGTAGACCGCGATCAGATCCTGCACCGCGGACACCTTGGCGGAGAGAATGATCTTATCGCGCGACAGCCCGATATCTTCCGCACGCTGGGCCGAGAGCAGCGCCGACTGCACCATGGCTTCGCGCATGACCGCCCGCGCATCGATCGGCTTTGGAGAGCGCGCATTCTCGTCCATCAGACGCGTCAGCAATTCCTGGTCGAGCGAGCCCCAATTGGCGCCGATGCGCACCGGCTTGTTGTGCTTGATGGCGGTCTCCACGATGGTGGAGAATTGCCGGTCCTTCTTTTCCTTGAAGCCGACATTGCCCGGGTTGATGCGGTACTTGTCGAGCGCTTCGGCGCAGGCCGGGTGATCGGCCAGAAGCTTGTGTCCGATATAATGAAAGTCCCCGATGATCGGCACATCGACGCCCATCTTCAACAGACGTTCCTTGATGTGCGGGACTGCCGCGGCGGCTTCATCGCGATCAACGGTAATACGCACGAGTTCCGAGCCGGCCCGCGCGAGCGCGGCGATCTGCCGGGCGGTTCCTTCAGCATCGGCGGTGTCGGTATTGGTCATGGACTGAACGACAATCGGCGCGCCGCCGCCGACCGTGACACCGCCTACGCGGACCGGTACGGCCATTCGTCGGGGCGATGGCGCGGCAAACTCGGGCATCACATTCTCCATAGCGCTCAACCAGTCAGCCAGATGTGCGCACCGGATTTGGGATCGCAATGGCGTCAGCGCAAATAATTCGTGCCAAAAGACCTGCGTTGCACGATTTAAGCCATTGATATCGCATCGTTTTACGATGGATGTGGATCCGCTCAGCCGGGCGGCGCTCCCTTGAGTGCCAGACCGCGGGCCCGCCGTCAACGCGGCCCGTTAAGGAGCATGAGACTGCCTGCAACCCTGGCGGTAGCGACGGCGAAAGCCGGCATCAGGGGGCTACCCCGGGACGCGTTGACCGGCCGTCGGCACGGGCAGAACCTGGTTCAGCGGCTGCGGCAGTGGGAACAGGTGCCAGTGATCTCGATCACCGACATTTTCGGACGAAAGCCAGCTTTCCTGGCCGCCGATGCCACGCTTTCCCCGACCGCATTGGCGGCGGCCTCGCCGACCGCACCACAGCGATCGCAAATGAGAAAGACGACGAGAGCACCGGCTTCGTGATTATGGGCACAAGCCAGGAACGCGTTTCGACTCTCGATCCGGTGCGCGAGGCCGTTGTCCAGCAGAAACTCCAATGCGCGGTAGATCGTGATCGGTGCGGGACGCGCGCCCCGCTCGGCCATGCGGTCGATGATCTCGTAGGCACCCAGCGGTTTGTGACTGACGCTCAGGGTGGCGAGGACCTGGCGACGCAACGGCGTCAAGCGCTGGGAGCGCGCCGCACACAGAGCTTCGGCATGGGCAAGGGTATCCGCCGCGCAACGCGCGTGGTCGTGATCGGGCGTGGGAAAGACGGCCGGCATCGCCTGTTTTTAGCCGCTGACGCCGCAAAAACAAAGCATGTACACCTGGACTGCGCGCGCGCTCGTGCGCACCCGGACTGCGCGTGCGCTACGGGTCCCCGCGATCGTGAGATGGCTTGGAAAAATTCTGTTGCGCCGCAACAAAACCGAAGCCACCTTAGGGCATCGCTTGGACTTTGACATCATCCGGCCGGCGGCTTCACGCCAATGACGGCCTCCCAGAACCACCAACGCGGGTGTCCCCATGCTGAAAGGCAAGACTGCTGTCGTCACCGGTTCGACGTCCGGGATCGGACTTGCGATCGCGCGCGCGCTCGCCGCCCAGGGCGCCAACACGGTCATCAACGGGTTCGGCGATGCCGGGGCCATCGAGAAGGAACGCTCCGGCATTGAACGCGAGTTCGGCGTCAAGTCAGCCTATTCGCCCGCCGACATGACCAAGCCCGCCGACATCGCCGACATGATCAAGACCGCCGAGAAGACCTTTGGCGCCGTCGACATCCTGGTCAACAATGCCGGCATCCAATACGTGGCGCCGATCGAAGATTTTCCGATCGAAAAATGGGATCAGATCATCGCCATCAATCTCTCGGCCGCGTTTCATGCCATGCGCGCGGCGGTGCCGGGCATGAAGGCGCGCAAGTGGGGACGCATCATCAGCACCGCGTCGGCCCATTCGCTGGTCGCCTCGCCGTTCAAGTCCGCTTATGTCACTGCCAAGCATGGGCTGGCCGGCCTGACCAAGACAGTCGCGCTCGAAGTCGCGACTTTTGGCGTGACCGCGAATTGCATCAGCCCCGGATATGTCTGGACGCCGCTGGTGGAAAAGCAGATCCCCGATACCATGAAGGCCCGCAACATGACCGAGGAGCAGGTCAAGCATGACGTGCTGCTGGCGGCGCAGCCGACCAAGCAATTCGTCACCGTCGAGCAGGTCGCCTCGCTCGCCGTCTATCTGTGTTCGGATTCCGCGTCGCAGATCACCGGCGCCAACCTGTCGATCGATGGCGGCTGGACCGCCGAGTGAACAACGCGCGGACATCGCTGCGGGCTCGAATCGTGTCGCGGGCCGCGCAAATCCTGCGTCCGCGGCCGCATTCTCCCCATGACATGACCCAACACGTCGGAACGAAACGCATCAATCTGGCGCTGCAAGGCGGTGGTGCCCATGGCGCGTTCACCTGGGGCGTGATCGATCACCTGCTCGAGGACGGACGCCTTGCGATCGAAGGCATTTCCGGCTCGTCGGCGGGCGCGATCAACGCCATCATGCTGGCGGACGGGCTGGCGCGCGGCGGCCCGGAGGAGGCGCGCAAGCGGCTGGCCGAGTTCTGGCGGGCGACGAGCCTCGGCGGCAATCTCCCGGCGCTGCAGCGCTCGGTGGTCGAGCGGCTGTTCTCGTTCATGCCGATGGAAGGCACCCCGGTGCAGGCTTGGTTCGGTGCGCTGGCGCGCTATCTGTCGCCCTACGACCTCAATCCGCTCAACATCAATCCGCTCAAAGACCTGATCGAGCGCTTTGTCGATTTCGAGGCCGTGCGCAACTGCGCGAACATTCAACTGTTCATTTCCGCGACCAATGTAAACACCGGCCGCCTGCACATCTTTCCGCGCGACAAGATCTCCGCCGACGCGATCATGGCTTCGGCCTGCCTGCCGTTTCTGTTTCGTGCGGTCGAGATCGACGGCGTGCCCTATTGGGACGGCGGCTATCTGGGCAATCCCGTGATCTTTCCGTTCTTCCGTTCGACCGAAACCGAAGACGTGCTGATCGTGCAGATCAATCCGCTGGTGCGACACACGATACCGACCTCCTCGAAGGAGATCATGAACCGCGTCAACGAGATCACCTTCAATTCGTCACTGCTGTCGGAATATCGTGCCATGGAGTTCGTCGCGCGTCTGATCGACCAGGGCCGCCTGCCGCGCGGGCTGGGGCCGGGAGAATATCGACGCATCAACGTGCATCGCGTGGTGCTCGACGGCGAAGGCAAGGCCTATACCGCCGACAGCAAGCTGTCGACCGACTACGATTTTTTCGAAATGCTACGCGACAACGGACGGCGCGCGGCGCGACGTTTTCTCGACGCGCACTTTGACGACATCGGCGTCAAGAGCACGGTGGATTTGCGAGCCGAGTTGCAGGCGGAGCGGGATTAGAAAAGACGGTGGGTTTCGCTGCACTCTACCCACCCTACGCAGCCGCAGTGCCCGACGCTCTCTCCGCTGGACGCGCCGATCAACGAACCATCGCAGGTCATTGATCGGCGGCCACCTCACGGATTGAGCAGCGGAATGCTCTTGTAATCGGCCGGCTTCGGAATCGACTGCAGATAGGCGTAGATGTCGGCGAGGTCCTCGTCCGACACGACCTTTGCCGTGAACGGCGGCATGTTGGTGTTGCTGGTGCGCACGAACGCCGAGAACGTGTCCCACGGCAGCGGATCGGGCGCCAGGATCTTGCCGTTGCTGGTCGCGACCGAGCCCTGTCCCTGAAAGCCATGGCATTGCCAGCAGCCAAACTTCGTAAACGCGGCTTTACCCTTCTCGGCCGACGCCGCGAACGCGGAGCCTTGACCGAGCACCGCGCTGACGGCGAATGCCGCCAGCGCAACGCGAAACATCGAACGACGCATGATTTTCCTTCCCCGGATTAACGCGGCTGCGTCCAGACGTTGACGAGAGCCGGCTGGCCGGACTTCACCACCTCGACGGCTTCCTTGATCGCCGGCCCGAGCAGGGCCGGATCCTTGATCGGTCCCTTCGCCCACCATCCCATCGACTCCGCGAGTTTGTGGTACTCGATATCCGGATTCATGATGCTGGTTCCGATCGGCCCGAGATCGTTGCCGATATTCGCGACCCGATCGCGGAAGGTCGACAGGCGCTGCACGTGCATCAGTTCCTGATGATATCCGCGATTGTTGTGCATCACCGCCAGCAGCGGAATCTTGTGTCGCGCCGCCGTCCACAGCACGCCCGGCGCATACATCAAGTCGCCATCGGACTGGATGCTGACCGAGAAGCGGCCGCCGATATCGCGATTGGCGAGCGCGGCACCGACCGACGCCGGCGCGCCGTAGCCGACACCGTAACCGCCCGACCGGCCGATCCACTGATGGTGTTTTTCCATCGGCCACAGCCGGTTCGGCCAGTTGCTGACATTGCCTTCCGAGGCGACCAGCGACCAATCGAGGTCCTTGATGGCGCCGTAGATCTCCATGCTCAACCGCGCGGTGCTGATCGGGCTGGTGTCCCAGGCGATCGCCGCAGCTTGGCGGGTGCGCGCCTGGTAGTCGGCGAATGCCTTGCGTGCCGCCTCTCCGCGTTTGTCGATCGCGGCCTTGCGGTCGTTCGGGATCTCCGACTTGATCGCCTCGATCAGCGAGGGCAGCGTGGTTTCCGCGTCGCCCGCCATCGCCACATCGATGGTCTGGAAACGCTGGAAGTCTTGATAGTTCGCCTTGGTCAGCAGGTCGACCGAACTGATGCTGATCAGCTTGGTGTCCGGCTTGATCCGCGTCGCGTTGGCGCCGACGCCGTCGTTCTCGCCGTTATCGGTGTAGGCGTTCACCGTCGCCCAATAATCCGACAGCTCCAGTCCGATGATCACGTCGGCGCCGCTCACCGCGCCGGGCTGCGCGTTGAGATAATGCGTGGTTGGAAAGTTCATTCGGTTCTGCTGGTCGATGACCTTCGCCTGCAACAATTCGGCGAGTTGAACCAGCAACCGCACACCGTTCGGCGTGCGCGCGGAACGGTCGACGACGATCACCGGGTTCTGCGCGTTGGCGAGCAGCTTGGCGGCCTCGCGCACCGCGTTCGGGTCACCGGCTGGCGGGGATTCCGCGACGTAACGCGGGATATAGAGCGCCGGGCCGTGCTCCTTGACCGGCTCCTGCTGGAGCCCGGCGTCGAGCGATATCATCACTGGACCATAGGGCGGCGTCATCGCGATCTTGTAGGCGCGTACGAACGACTGCCCGAAGTGCTGGAGCGATACCGGGGTGTCGTCCCACTTGGTAAAGTCGCGCACCAGCGCGTTGATATCCTGCGCGGAATGGAAGGTCGGCACGCCGGGCGGGCGATGCGCGGCATCGAGATCGTTGCCGCCCATGATGATGACCGGCACGCGGTCGCACCAGGCGTTGTAAATTCCCATGGTGGCGTGCTGCAGACCGACCGTGCCGTGAACCAAGGTCATCAACGGCTTGCCCGCGATCTTGAAATAGCCCTGCGCCATGCCGACTGCGGATTCCTCATGCATGCAGGTGAGGAATTCCGGCATCTTGTTGCCGCCGTAGTCGATCAGCGACTCGTGGATGGCGCGATAGGAGGAGGCGCAATTCGCCGGCACATATTTGATGTCGAGCGTCTTGATGACGTCGACCATGTAGTCGGATCCGGGCTTGCCGGGTACGCGGGCGGTATCCAACACCGCGCCGGTCTCGGCGGCGACGGTCTGCGCGGTCGGCGGCAGCGCCGACGGCAGGCGCGCCGGCGTTGCTCCGGCAGCTGCGGCCGCATTCGCGGCCTGCGGGGCAACGGCGCCGGCGGCCCCAGCGACGGCTACGCCGGCCAGAAATTTTCGACGATCAACCTTCAGGCCCGATCCCTTCGCACCTGGATTCCTGCTTGCCATAGTTCGCTCCATCCCATGCTTCATCTTGACCGCCGCTCCAGACTTGCCGCATGACCAACGCGACAGCCGAGCATCTCCGGATGACCGGGGATCCCGGCGAGGCTAGCATTCCAACCTGCCCCGTGTAAGCAAGCAAAGGTTGATTGGCCATCCGATCAACGCAAACCAGCCAAGCGAGAAACAATGAAACTGTTGTTGACATCGATCGGCGTGATCCTGCTGGCGGCGGGCGTCGTCTTTATGGGACAGGGCTCGGGATATTTCCCGTATCCGGCCAGCAGCTTCATGGTCCGCGCGTTCACCTGGGTCTATTACGGCGGCGCCATCGCGGCAGCGGGGATCGTGCTGATCGCAATTGCGCGCCGGTAGTTCCGGGCTAGTTCGCCATGCGAAAATGCCGTGCCGAGCGCACGACGCTCACTAACGCGCGCTCGCGGCAATGCCGGGCCCGTCGTTCGATTGCGCCGCCATTGTCGCGCAGCCGATGAGGCCGGGCTCCGGGCTGGTAATAAGACAGGTCGGAATCGCGGCCAACAACGCCTGATGGGGCGGATGGGATTCGAAGGCGGCCCGGAACTCATCGTCGTCAAGCGTAGAGCTGAGCGCCGCCGCCACGCCCCCGGCAATATAGACGCCTCCGGTCGCCTTGAAGGTCAACGCAATGTCGCCGGCAAACCGGCCGAGCAAGCGGACAAACAGCCCAGCCGCCGCACAGGCGGCGGGATCACCCGCCTTCGCCATGGCGACGATGGTTTCGGGATCGGGCAATTCCGCCCCGGAATTGACCGCGCGATAGAGACGGTGCAGCCCCGCGCCGGACAACACCATTTCCGCAGAGACGGGACCGTATTGATCCCAGAGGCGATCAAACACCGGCTGTTCCGTGCGCGGCCCGGGGCCGAAACTGACATGGCCGCCTTCGCTCGCGATCACCCGCCATGCGCCTGCGACCGGAACCAACGCGGCGACGCCGAGGCCGGTGCCGGGACCGAGCACGACTTTCACGCCATGACCTGGCTCCGGGCCTCGCCCGATCAAACGGATATCGGCGGCGGTGAGGCCCGGCAGGGCCCAGGCCAGCGCCTCGAAATCGTTGACCACGCGCAAGCGGCGAAACCCGAACAAGGCTGCCATTTCCGGGACATTGAAACGCCAGGACCGGTTGGTGAGCGCAACGTCATCGCCGTTGATCGGGCCGGCAACCGCAAAGATCGCCTCCGTCGGCCGCGCGCCGACCCGCGCGAGATATTGGGTGATCGCCGCTTCCAGCGTGGACACCGTCGCATTCGAGACCACCACCACCTGTTGCGGTCGTTGACCGTCGACGGCGAGACCGAACCGGCTGGTGCTGCCGCCGATGTCGGCGATCAGCACGAGACTCGCGCCGGTTGGTGCAGCTTGCAGCACTTCCCACCTCCAAAAGCCGACGGAACCAACGCCGTCAGCGCGCCACCGTTCCCGCCGCCCGATGACGACTACGACGGCATTGTCGATCGGCATCTTACGGTCAGGACTTGATGATCAGGATTTGGCCATGTCAGCGAATACTTCGCGCGCGATGCGGAAGGAATCGACGGCGGCCGGAACGCCGGCATAGACCGCGACCTGCAGAAAGACTTCGCAGATTTCCGCCTTGGTCACGCCATTGGTCAGCGCGCCGCGGATATGCGCCTTAAGCTCGTGATGGCGATTGAGAATGCTGATCATGGCGAGGTTCAGCATGCTGCGCGTCTTGCGCGGCAATCCCTCGCGGCCCCAGAGGGCGCCCCAGCAATACTCGGTGACGAGTTCCTGAAGCGGCCGGTTGAAGTCATCGGAATTCTTCAGGGCGGCGTCGACATAGGCATCGCCGAGAACGGCGCGGCGGATTTCGAGACCCTTGTCGTAGGTGGCTTTGTCCATAGGCTGTTTCCTCGGCTTTCAGGTTTCGCACATTGCACAACGTTGACGGATCGAGCTTAGCAATGCGCAGACGCAACAACCAGCCGGCGTTCGACAACAGGCACTCCGCGGCCCGACCAACATGGGATCGCAGTTCTCGGTTGTCGCGTGTTCTTGCGATTAACCCCAGACCTCGTCGGCAATCTCGACGATCATCCGCAATTTGGCCCATTGCTCGTCCTCAGCGAGAATATTGCCTTCTTCGGTCGAGGCGAAGCCGCATTGCGGGCTGAGGGCCAGCTGATCGAGATCGATGAATTTCGCCGCCTGTTCGATGCGGCGCTTGATGTCGTCCTTGCGCTCAAGGGTGCCGCTTTTCGAGGTCACCAGGCCGAGCACCACGGTCTTGTTCTTGGGGACCAGGCGCAAGGGTTCGAAGCCGCCGGCCCGTTCGCTGTCGAATTCCATGAAATAGCCGTGGATATCGAGTCGATTGAACAGCAGATCGGCGATCGGCTCGTAGCCTCCGGAGGCCATAAAGGTGGAGCGGAAATTGCCGCGACAGAGATGCATGGTGATCGTCATGTCGGAGGGGATGTCGGAAATAGCCCGGTTGATTACCTCGGCATAGATGCCGGGCAGCCGCTCCGGGTCTTCGCCCTGACTACGCAGGATCTTGTGCTGCTCGGGATCGCACAGCAGCGCCAGATAGACTTCGTCGAGTTGCAGATAGCGGCAGCCGGCATCGGCGAAGGCATGCACCGCCTTGCGATAGGCCTCGCCGAGGTCGTGAAAAAACGCGGCAATGTCGGGATAAATGGCTTTGCTGATCCCGGCGCGGCCCTCGCGATAATGCATGGCGGTCGGACTCGGGATGGTCATTTTCGGCGTGCGGCTGGTATGCGCGGCGACGAATTTGAAATGCTCGATCATCGGATGGCCGTCGAATCCGAGCTTTCCGACTACACGCACCCCTTTCGGCCTGGTCTGTACGCCGTGGAACGCGACGCCCTGCTCGCGATAGAACGACTCCGCCCCGGTGAGCCGTTCGAGAAAGTCGAGATGCCACCAGGCGCGACGGAATTCACCATCGGTCACGGATTGCAAGCCGGTGGCCTCCTGCTTCTTGATGATGGTCTCGATCTCGCGATCCTCAACCGCCTTGAGCTCGGCGGCGGTGATCTCGCCGGCTTCGCGCTGCCTGCGCGCTTTGGCAATGGCCGCCGTGCGCAACAGGCTGCCGACGTGATCGGCGCGAAATGGCGGCTTGCTGCGTTGCATCGCTTTCTTCCCCTATCCCCAAATCTCGCGCGCGATCTCGACGATCATCGCAAGCTTGGCCCATTGCTCGTCTTCCGCCAAGGCATTGCCTTCTTCGGTCGATGCAAAGCCGCATTGCGGACTCAAGGCGAGCTGGTCGATGGCGACATATTTCGTCGCCTCCTCGATTCGACGCTTGATGGCGTCCTTGCTCTCGAGCGTCCCCGACTTCGATGTGACCAATCCGAGCACCACGATCTTGTTGCCTTTAGGCACGAACCGCAGCGGCTCGAGACCACCGGCGCGATCGGTATCCCATTCGAGGAAATAACCGTCGATCTTGACGTCGTTGAACATGCGCTCGGCCACCGGCTCATAGCCGCCCTCAGCGATCCAGGTAGAGCGGAAATTGCCGCGGCAGGAATGCATGGTGATGACCATGTCGGCGGGACGCCCGGCGACCGCCTGATTGATCATGCGGGCGTAGTGCGCGGGCAGCGTGTCGGGATCATCGCCGCGCTGCTTGGCGTGCTCGCGTTCCGCTGGCGAGCACAGCATCGCCCAGGCGGTGTCGTCGAGTTGCAGGTAGCGGCAACCGGCGTTGTAGAACGCGCGGATCGCGTTCTTGTAGGCGTTGCCGACGTCGTCGAAATAAGCGCCGAGATCCGGATAGATCTGCTTCGATATGGATTGGCGGCCCTGACGGAAATGCATGGTGCCGGGGGCCGGAATGGTCATTTTCGGAACCACGCCGGCGTGATCCTTGAGAAAGCGAAAATGATCGAGCATCGGGTGGCCGGAAAATTCGATCCGTCCGACGACGCGCACGCTTTCGGCCTTGGTTTCGACGCCATGAAACTTGATCCCGCCCGGCGTCGAATACAATTCCACGCCGTCGAGCCCGGCATAAAAATCGAACTGCCACCAGGATCGCCGAAACTCGCCGTCGGTCGCGAGCTGCAATCCGACCTCCTGCTGCTTCTTGATCACGCGCTCGATTTCACGATCCTCGATCGCCTTGAGATCGGCGGCGCTGATCTCGCCCTTCTGCCGCTTGGCGCGCGCCTCCTTCAGGGCAGGTGGTCGCAACAGACTTCCGACATGGTCGGCGCGAAATGGCGGCAGCGTTCGCTTCATGGCGTTTCCCTCATCCCCACACGTCGTTGGCGATCTCGACGATCATCCTGAGTTTCGCCCATTGCTGGTCTTCCGCAAGTGCATTGCCTTCCTCGGTGGATGCGAAGCCGCATTGCGGGCTCAGGGCCAGTTGATCGATATCGACGTATTTCGCCGCCGCCTCGATCCGCCGTTTGATGTCGTCCTTGCTCTCGAGCTGCCCGCTCTTCGAGGTCACCAGCCCGAGCACGACAATCTTGTCCTTGGGCACGAACCGCAACGGCTCGAAACCGCCGGCGCGGTCGGAATCGTATTCCATGAAATAGCCGTTGACCTTGATGGTATTGAACAGAATCTCGGCCACTGGTTCGTAGCCGCCGGCGGCGACGAAGGTCGAGCGGAAATTGCCGCGGCACAGGTGCATGGTGATGGTCATGTCGTCCGGGATGTCGGAGATCGCCGCGTTGATCATATCGGCGTAGACCATCGGCAGGGTTTGCGGATCATCGCCGCGTTCGCGCACCTGATCGCGCAGCGCCGGATCGCAGAGATAAGCGAGATTGACCTCGTCGAGTTGCAGGTAGCGGCAGCCGGCATCGGCAAAGGCGCGGACCGCCTTGCGGTAGGACTGCCCGAGATCGCGGTAGAACGCATTCAGGTCAGGATAGATCGCAGCGGGCACCGCCTGGCGGCCGTAGCGAAAATGCAACGAGGACGGCGACGGGATCGTCATCTTCGGTGTCGCCTTGGTGTGCGCTTTGACAAACCGGAAATGATCCAGCATCGGATGGCCGCTGAAGGCACCGAGCTTGTCCTTCACGCGCAACAGCACCGGCTTGGGCTGCGGTCCCTGGAACTTGACCTTGCGTTCGCCCAGATAGGATTCGACACCGTCGAGGCGCTCGAGAAAATCGATCTGCCAGAAGGCGCGGCGGAATTCGCCGTCGGTGATCGACTTGAGCCCGACCTCCTCCTGCTTGCGGATGACCTTCTCGATTTCCCGGTCTTCGATCGCCGCGAGCTCAGCGGCGCTGATCTCATGGCGTTCATGTTTGGCGCGGGCGTCCCGCAGGGCCGCGGGGCGCAGCAGGCTGCCGACGTGATCGGCGCGAAACGGGGGCTTGGTTCTTTGCATGGCCTCATCACACATGGTTCTGGAATGATCGATTAACCGCCCCTCAGATCGTCATGCCCGCGCTCGTCCCCGAAGTCGGGTGTTCCCGACTTCGGTACGTTTCGAGTTACCCAAGTCGGAAACATCCGACTTGGGTTGGCATCCACGTCGTTTGTGGTCTTGAAGAAGCGCGTGGATGGCCGGGACAAGCCCGGCCATGACGCCAATAGAGGGACTTAACGTTGGGAGGGAAACCTGACGCATCCAGGTTCTGGAGTCTCAGCCCCACACCTCGCGCGAGATGTCGACCACCATCTTCAGCTTGGCCCATTGCTCTTCCTCGGCCAGCACA
>Ga0265342_10000141_pt1 | contig 80954 bp, 63 predicted proteins | sample 4CB327metaG_FD_203125 | JGI IMG/M metagenome (GOLD analysis project Ga0265342, IMG submission 203125) | Rhizosphere microbial communities from Carex aquatilis grown in University of Washington, Seatle, WA, United States - 4-CB3-27 metaG | ecosystem: Host-associated > Plants > Roots >...
TTAAGATAAAAGTAAATTGAAAGATATTATCCGAAGAAAAGCGCATACCGACGATGTACGGCAAGTCATACGCCACACCCGTAGGCTGCAAGCGAGCACCGACCGGCGGCATATAGGGCAAGACCTGAGAAAAGCCCTGGGGTGGGAAGAGCAAAAGAAGGACTAAAAATAAGGCAATAACTTTATGGATAGTATGGTACATACAAGAAAGATATACCATATAAACGATAAAAAACCCAACGAAAACCAGATTTCATTGAAAACGGTTTCTTCTGCTACGCTGAACTACGCAGAACAGGTTCACAAAAAAAATCGGGCTGCCCTTTTGGAGCAGCCCGACACTTTTTACTTTTAACCTTTGCCTTTTGAATTACTTCTACGCGGCGACGGCTTGTTTGCCTAAGCGTTCACGTAAATAATAAAGCTTAGCTCTACGCGGATCACGCGCAACTTTCTTTACCACTTCGATCTTAGCAATATTCGGTGTGTAGTAAGGAAAGGTGATCTCATAGGCTTCACCATAAGCAATACGGCGCACCGTAAAAGTCTTGCGGTGCATCTCGCCTTGCAGCTTAAGGACAACGCCCTCGATCGGATGCAAACGTTCTTTATCTTTTTCTTTGATCCGATAGAAGACCTTCACCGTATCACCCGAGCGAAACGCCGGGTAATCTTTCTTCAACGCTGCCAACATCTCTTGTTCGACCATTACCAATTTGTCCATATCATTCTCCTTTAATTAAATCCGGCCTTAATTTTTTTGTCAGCTCTAACGCCTTCTTCTTCCGCCATGCATCAATTTTTGCATGATGCCCGGAAACCAACACTCCCGGGACTTTCAACCCACGAAAATCCGCAGGCTTAGTGTAATGAGGAAAATCCAGCAACCCGTCTTCGAAACTTTCGTTCTTTATCGAATCTTGGTCCGACACCACACCAGGAATGAGCCGCACCAGGCTGTCAATAAAAACCATCGCGGGTAGTTCCCCTCCGCTTAAGATATAGTCGCCGATCGAGACCTCTTCATCCACCAACCGTTCGCGCACACGCTCATCAACGCCTTCATAACGCGGCGCTAAGATGATCAACCGTTCATATTTCAAAAAACGCCTTACACTTTTTTGGGTAAGGGTCCTACCCTGCGGCCCCATAAGCACGACACGGGTATTTTTATCTTTCTTTTCAACGGGATATTTTTTATAGCCCAGCAAACTTTCCACTGCCGCGAATAACGGCTCAGGTTTAAAAACCATCCCGCAACCGCTGCCGTAAGAGGTATCATCGACGCTTTTATGTTTATCCGTCGCCCATTGGCGCAAATCGTGAACGTTAATCCTGGCTAAACCTTTGTTAACCGCGCGATTAATGATCGACTCTCCCAAAACCGGAGCGAACATATTAGGGAAAATCGTAACTACTTCAAAGATCACGCGTTTTCTTCCTTAAAATTAGAAGTAAACTCTTTCTTAAACTCTAAAAACCGCCCGACATCTAACGCCGCACGAATCCGTTTTAAAAAGTTGTTATACCAAAAAACATTATGGTATACCAAAAGCTCAGTTCCCGCGATCTCGTTAACATTAAACAAGTGGCGCAAGTAAGCCCGCGAGTGAGTTTTACACACATAACAGGTGCACTCTTTGTCTAATGGTTCGTAATCCGCCAAATATGGCGCATTGCGAATCACAATTTTACCGGCATTCGTATAAACCGTTCCGGTGCGCGCATACCGCGTCGGGATAATACAATCAAAAAGATCCGCCCCACAGCTAATCGCCTCTAAAATATCCAACGGCCGGCCATACCCCATAAAATAACGAATATAACGGCTATCCGCCTTTTGGGCGATCAGCGAGAGCATATTATAGCGTAAATCCTGCGGTTCGCCAACACTTAAACCGCCAATGCAAATACCATCGATCCCAGCCTTCTGGACCTCATTAAGCGAATATTCGCGTAGCTCAGGAAACACCGAACCCTGGACAATACCGAAAAAAAGCTGATCGGCACGCTGATTCTTCTCCATATAATCTTTGCTGCGCTTGAGCCAAAGGGTTGTACGCTCGGCAGCGCTCTTCGCTTCTTTTTCGCTGACACCATATTTTACGCATTCATCCAGAGGCACGATAATACTCGCGCCAAGGTCGCGCTGAATACGGATCACCTCTTCCGGCGTAAGCATAAAAGTATTGCCATCAAAATGCGACTGGAACGTAACCCCTTCGTCGGTAACCTTACGAAACCCTTCTAAACTGAAGATCTGATACCCGCCGCTATCAGTAATGATCGTCCCGGGGAAACCGGTAAATTTATGTAACCCACCAGCGTTTTTTACGACTTCGGTGCCGGGACGCAAAAAAAGATGGTAAGCGTTCATCAATACGCCATTGATCTCCATCTCTCCCAGGGCCTTAAAAGTCAAGCCCTTGATCGCGCCCTGCGTTGCAACCGGAAAAAACGCCGGGGTATCGAAGGACGAATGCGCGCTGGTGAAAATACCGCGGCGCGCTTTAGTAAAAGTATCGCTTGTAAGTAATTTAAACATAATTAGTAACGTAGCGCCAGAGTATCCAAATGCATACCGGTCATGGCGGATAATTCGGCTTTAGTTTTTGTTGAAGAAAATATCAATCCTCCGTCACGCGAAGCAACATCTTGTTTATTGTCGGTAGTAAAATCAAAACCACCGTTAGGGCCAGGTTGGCCGTTATCCCCATCGGCAGGGTTGCCGACTACGCCGCGCTTCATCAAAAAAGTGATCTCGCTTTGGTTAAACAATGGATTTTCAACTTGCAGCCCGCAAGCCTCCCTGTAAATATCATGATCCGTCTTACCCATAATATCTAAACCTGCCTCGCGTAATACATCATTACCGCTCTTATTTGCCGGATCGATATCCAATAGCAAAATTACACGCTTTACCGCTAAATCTTTATAAGAATAGGTACCATCTAAAAACCAGCCATTACCATCGTCATGGCCGCGGTTACCCTTGCCCCAGAGATGGCTGCGCCATAACGCATCGCCATGGCGGAAAGTCACTACTTTATCTTTATCATCTCCGTAGCTACGTAAGGTATTTTTTGCCTGCTCGATGACCATGATCCGTTCACAATCGACAAGATAATTTTCCTGAACAATGCGCGTGATTAAATCCTTAAAGCCCTGCATCCCATGCGGCCCAAGCGGCAAGGTAATACTTAATAAGCGAAGCGTAGTCCGGCGCGCCCGGGCAGCCTGGATTTTTTTAACCAATCGAACAAATGCCGGCATTAATTCATCGTTGTCATCCAAATCCCGATGGGTGATCGCTAACCGGTCACGGCACATCTCCTGGCGCACCGCCTCAACATCATGATCAGAAAGGTCTTCAACCCCTGCTTCACGCAAAATCGCATCCGCATACTGGCGCATTACGCCCATAGGATCAGGCTGCGCGGCTACCCATGCCAGCCATAGATACTCTTCTTTAAGCTCTTTGATCACATCGCCCACACTACGCTGGTTTGTGCCAATCCAACCGCTCTGCCCCAGTGCGTCAAGTAAAAATTCGAGCTTGGTAAAATCACCGGTTTGCGCAATATCACCCAATAACTCAGATATTTGTTTTTTCGCCGTGCCAACCTCTATCTGAATACCGCCGCGTGGGGTCGGAGTGACTTCGTTACGCTTCAAAAAGATAATACGATCCACCACACCGTTGTATAGCTGCGTTTTTAAAAAAGCGATATCCAGATGCTTCGTCCCGATCAAACTGATCGCAGCAATTTTAAGCGACAAAATATTGCGCGTACGCGCGGCAGGAAGGCCCTGCGCTAAAAGCCTTTGTTGGCTTACTTCAAAAGTAATGCCTTGCAAAAGAAGTTCCGCAATCGCACGGCTGCTGTTTTGGTCAGGGTGTAGAACAATTTTAGAGGCCATTTCCACAAAATCCTGGGTAGCTACTTGTTGCGCCGATAAGTCACTACCCGGTAGCGACCGGCCCGCCGCACCTTTTTTTAAAAACTCCATAGCTAACTCGCGGTCACATACCGCCTCCGGGCGAGATGCTTTTGCAGCCCTTTGTTCCGGCGTCAACACCGCTCCGTACATAATAACTTCCAGCTTTTCCAGCTTTACGATTTCCGGATAAGTACTTTTCTCCAAAGAAAAATTATGCTCGCTATCCGGTTCACCGATCAGCTTTCCTTCGTTGATCTTATGCAGATGCCCCAGCCAAACACGATCCACTAATGCCAAGGTCAGGTTGATCGGTAAGCCACCCTGATGCGCCTTATTGTAAGCATCAACTGCCCACTGCGCCCTCTTTACGCTCTCGGCAAGTTCAATATAAACCGGGCCTTTCTGGGTGATCTTGGCTGATTTACCAAGATATGTCTGAGCCTCATTGACTAACTTCTTTATCAATACCTCCAAATCAATGTTCCCATTGTTATCCCGCCATGCGTTCAGCGCGGCGAATACAATTTTACTCGCCTCGCCTTGGCGCTGTATGCGCGTAAACCCCTGGCTCTCGCCAGGTAAATATTTTCTTAACGAATAAATGGCGGGAAGAAGGATTTCATTTTCCCCGTCAGTCTTGCCGGATGTCCGGATATTTAATAATTTTATTGCCGTTATGGCCTTTTGTATGGCCTGATCAAGCGACAACGCCTGGGTCGACCTTACCGTCTCGATCGCCGCTTGCATGGCAGAGCTAAGCAACGAGGCCGGCAAAGGCGTTTCCAGCGCAACCGCCCTATCAGCCTCGACCGTGCCGCCGACATCACGCACAACCTGCGCTATAGTGCGGTCATTAGAGGTGAGCACCCCTGCTTCCGGCGGCAAACCTCTTCGGAAATCATTACCCCCGGAAAAATATTGCCTATGGGTAATTTTAATGAGACTTGGGTAAGTCAAAGCGCGTAGCGCTGCAGACGAGCCGGTAGTCGAATTACCCCCGCAGGGGGTCACGGTTTCCTTTTTCACGTAATTATAAACACCCTGCTTAAAAGCCTTAACATATTCTTGATAGATTTTTTCGCGGATCTGCGGATCATCAGCCTGAGTGCCGCTTAGCTTTTTTTTGCCAAAATAATAATCGCTAAGTAAAGTATTTTTTAGTTTTTCCTTAAACCAAGCAGCCATGATCAGCGCGCTGTACATCTGGCGCAGATGCGCAAAGTGCCGGCCTTCATTCACCTCTTTTTCAATCAAAGGAAGAATATGCCGCTTAAACGCATTTATCGCTGGCGATTCCTTCATCGGACCTGCACCGTTCTTTTGCATCGCTAAATAATCAGTATCGGTTAAGACTTTCAGGCTGGATTCAGCAATCACTGCCCGGTCTTTGGCCTCTAAAATTTTTATTTTACCCGGCACAACCCAGATCTTAGAGAATGCATTTGTAGGGGCGGTTCGCGAACCGCCCCTACCCTGAATTTCATTCCAGTATTTTTTCCCTGATTCCGATTCCGGGTAGGTCAGGCTCGCCGCTAATTGTTTTAAAACATAATCCTCGCCCAACAAATCTTTACCCAAGTCGGTTTGAGCCAAAGCATCAGTAGCAATACGGTTGTTTTCGTATGGTGAGAGATTTACCCACAGCTCTTCCTTCGGCAAAGTAAGCGCGGCTAAGAAATATTTGTCGACCTTCGCGATCTCCTGCCTTAATGAAGCATCATTTACCTGAGCATTCCCGGGATTAAGAATAAAAGTAAACCGAAAAGGGTTATCCGAATCAAAACGCATCCCTACCAAACGGGCAAAATTGTAATTTGCGGTAGTAGAGATCAATTGGCTCGGCGCCGGCATATACGGCAAAACCGAGGCATAAGCTATCCCGCTGGCGTTTAAGGCTAGGGACGCTGCCAAGAATAAAATAGACCGTTTAAATTGTAGGAAAAACTGCAACCGCACAAAAATCTCCACTTTTAAATAAGCGATAAGTATAGCGAATTAAATCATAAAATCAAGCAAAAAACAGAGGCTTTACGGCTGTACTGACTCGACCGTAAAAGCCATACCAGCAGCAGCTTGTAAGCGCATCATGGCTTCACCGGAAATAACCGTATCAACGCCATTACTTTTATCAATATGAATATCCTTTGAACCGATCTCTACACCGCCCCTGGCCTTCGGGGTGGATGGCGGCGAAGATGAAAATTCGCCGGAGTCTCTTTTTCCCCGTGATGGTTCGCCATCGGCCCTTAGCGCCGTCAATAATTGCAATACCTGAAGGTTATTATAAGAATGTAGATTAAAATTCATCCCCCAATCTTTTAATATATCGATCGCCTTACGGCATGAACCGGAACCGCGCTCCTGAATACGCTTAATCACCGCTCTATCGCGCGCACCAATTTTTTCCCAATCGAATGTTGCCGGTTCTCTTTCCGATTTGGCCATTAACTCCCTTAGCCCGTTGGTATCGTTCACGTCGTTCGCGCCGGAAGGGACTATTCCACCACCGTCCGCCAGAGTGCGAACACTTCCGGAACGATCGAAAGGAGAAGAAATCACCGTAGCTATCTTCCCCTTGGCTCTCAATGCTTCAATGAGGCACAGCTGGAACCTGGCTTGATAGCGTACATAATCGTCAAGAAAACCCTGATCCTTTAACTCCCGAGATAAATCGCTGATATAAAGATCCACCCAAATACGGCTCTCATTTAGTAAATGGGCCAATTCGCTTGGATTACAACGGTCGATCTCCTGCTCATGCAAAATAGTGATGTCGGGATATTTGCGGCCGGCCTGGCTTTCACCCTCATGGTTGCGCACATAATTAACCGCCATATAAGCCGAAGCAAACATATGCACCATACGCTTAGCAAGCTTATTTACCTTAGGGATTATCTTATGCGTGTTGTTGCGGATATGGTTTTCCAGGTCAGGGTAATCAGGGCAGACCTTACCTACAAAATTAATATTACCGCCGGGCGAAACTAGGATTTTCTCCGTTAAAAAATCAGCGATCTCGGCACGCAATGTAAGATTTTTCTGTAAATCGTCATCCCCAAGCGTCCTTAAAAAATCGTCGATAAAATCATGGACCTCGACTTTTACCGCCAGCCTATACACCCTGCCCCAGAGATTGCCTTCGACAAACAATTCAAAAGCCTCATGCTCCAGCGCCTCCCCCCTGGCTTGATCGTTATCTTTTAAATTGCGATTTAAAACAACGAAATTCGCTCCTTTAGGGCGGTAAGCCGGTAAATTGTCGGGAATCGGCGCTTCCTCGCTGTCGTAAATATAAAAAAAAGATACGGGTTTGCCGAGAAAATCTTTGTGATAACTAAAAATATTTTCCGGATCAACCGTACTCCAGCGTTTGAGTACTTCAGCCAAAACCGGCGGCGCACCTTTTTGCGTAATATGTTTATACGCATCACCGTGCCGTGGCCCTTTATTACTATGGCCACGCTGCGAACACTCACGCGGCGTTATCTGCTCGGCCTCAGGAAAGATACTCAACCTGGTCAATAACCGCACGATCCCCTCGCCGGTCAAGCGGGATAGGTCCATATCCCGGCCATCGCGCAGCATCTCTTCTAACTTAGCGATCGCATCGTCCAAGCGGTGCTTTCCATAAGCAATATCCGATGTTTGGCCCAGCAAATACTTGCAAATGTACAAAACAGTGGCATCACCATCAGCACTAACGATCACCGGGGTACCTCTTTCAATCTCATCGCATATCACACGGGCTTGACGCACCAATCCCAGCACATCCGACAAACATATCGGTAAATACGGATGCTTGTGAAAAACATCCCTGGGCTGGTTATACAACGCTGGCTCAACAGCCTCTGCCCCCTCTTTTGAAACAGTAATCTTACTTTGGAATAGATCTTCGTAGCGCTCGATCTGGGTGGCATCTTCTTCGCTAAAAAATACTCGCCGCACTTTGGCCCGATCTGTACGGTCTTCGTATGTGATATAAGCACGTGTTTCACGCGAAAGTTTTTCAATCTCCTCATGATGGATCGGCGAAAGCGCCGGAGCCTTAGGATCAAAATGGTTTAAAATATATTGGTCGCTGGCTAAGCGGTGCGCTAAGGCCTGGGCCTCTTTTGCTACCATCGCCTTAGGGTCAATGACACCGGCAATCATGCCTCCTTCGCCGGCCAGATAAACTTTTTCACCGCTTTTAATCGAACGCATTAGTTCGCTTCTAAGGTCGGTTTTAGTTATCTGCAGGCCGCGGGCCGACGAAATAATAAAATCAACCAAGTCACCGACCACTTTGTTAAACACGTAATTACGTACACGCTCATCGTTTTCAAATTGTTTCTCTAAACATTCATGCTCGATCGCCTCTTCACGCTTGGCCGGATCGTCATAAATATCCTGGCGCAAAACAATGATCAAGTTGCCCTGCGCATCGGTAAAATGACGGGAAGGTAACTCCCCGGGCAAGGGAATACCCTCATCCGTGACTAATTGATAGCGCTTGCCATACTTCTCCTGATAACCGCCTTTTGTAATATTATGTGGATGATTACTGATCATCGCCCGTTGCAAATACTCATGGTCGTATGAACTATCCTCCTGATCGGACGAAGTCGGCCCGATATGCTTATAGTTACCACGGCCGGCCTTAGTATCTTCATGGATCAATATGCCTTTTTCCTGTAAATACCGCACTACCCCCTCGCCGGTTAAGCGGGATAGATCCACATCCTCTAACCGGCGCATCCTATCCGTCACGGCCAACAAATTTTCCCGCACAACCCCGGCAGGAAGATGCTTGCCGGAGATTTTATCCATAACATAGGTAACTCGACGGTTTTTTTTGCCATCAGGGCCGTGACCGGCAGTAAAAGCATGGCATACTCTCTCTGGGGGTACTTGCGATAATATCCATATTAATGGCTTCGATAACCCCTCTAAATCACTAAGCCGCAATGGCGTCCCCTCATCCGCCGATACTACGTCTTCCTCATAATTAAAAGCAGCCGGGTCAACAGCTTCAACATGGCGATCTTTCTCCTTAAGTCCATCCGCAAAAGCCTTTTCGTAACGAAGAATTTTTTCCGCATCCGCCGCAAAAAACTTGCGCCATAACGCCTCGTGGCTGCTGCGATCCTCATGCAACATCACTCTGACCTGGCGCAAAGAGAGTTTCGCCAGCTCCTGGCGATGGATCGGTGAAACAGTTAAATCATCAATATGGTCGGCAATATAACGGGCACTGGCCAAACGATCCGCGATCATATACCGTATATCGGAAAATCTTTCCATGATCCTGGCCCCAAGCTCTTCCGCTGGATCATTGCTATGCACTAAATCCCACGTCTCATCCTCATCACCGCTCTCAATGAGCATGCGTATCTCAGGCTCGACGAGAGCTTCACCGGCATCACCCAGCAGCATCAATAACGGGTTACCGTTAACATACTCCGATATATACTGCTCGATCGCGTACTCGCGTACTTGCGGGTCAATCTGGTAACGGTACATCCAAAGCTGATGCTCTAAAGCCTGTTGGCGCATTTGTGGATCATCATAAATATCCTTACGCAAAACCACGATAAGGCCGCCATTGTCAACAAAGTGAAATGCCGGGACATTATCATGCAAAGAGATACCCGCGTCGCTGATCAATTTAAAACTTACCCCCAGCTCGGTTTGGTACTCTACGCCAAGGCTGCGCTCTAAGTACTCTCCGCGGTTAAAATAGGTTTCATTATAGACCCGCCTCGAACCGGGATGTTTAAAGCTGCCGCTTTTAATCGGCATAAAATCAACCGTTGCATGAGGGCCAGCCATGATATCCGCCGGGGTAACCGGAGTAAAATTAACCGGACCGCCGATCCTTACGCCGCCGCTGAAATACCGGCGTTTTTCAATCTTGGTAACAGGCGAGGCATGCCACCCACTCACAGATTCGCGTTTTATGTAATCATATGCGCCGTTTTTAAAGGCTTCTAAATATTGGTTATATAGTTTCTCTTTAGCCTGGCTTGAAGCCTTGTCGATCCCGGAAAGTTTTTTGTTATCGATGTAATATTTAAAAATCGACTCTCGCACTTTAGCCTTAAACCAATAAGCTAAAACAAAGGCGCTATAAACTTGCCGCAACGGCGCAAAGGCACGGGAGTGGTTCACGTCGTTCTCTATTAAAGGAAGGATGTGAGTTTTAAACGAGTTTGTAGAGCTGCTAGAGTTTTTAGGGCCCATAGAGTTGCCGAAAGGTTCCCCAACTCTAGAAACCCTATACACTCTATCAACTCTATTAACTTGCTGTGCAAGATAATCCCCTTCCATCATCACCTTTAACGCCGATCGGGCAATATAGGCCGAAACGCCATTCTCTTTAACCAATGCGCCTTGGGGAACAATCCAAACGCGATTTAATGCATTCGTAGGGGCGGGGTTTCCCCGCCCAGGGCGCGGTGACCGCGCCCCTACGTTATTAATTTCATTCCAATATTTTTTCCCCGCTTGGGTTTCCGGATAAGTCAGTCCCGAGGCCAATTGCTTCAACAAATAATCTTGCTGTAAAAATGCCTCACCCATATGAGTCTTAGCCAGATCATCAGTAATAACGCGATCAGGCTCATAGGGCGAAAAATTAACCCATAAATCAGCTTCCGGCAAGGTCAATGCCGCCAGGAAATAGTGGACCACTTGCGCAACCTCTTCGCGTGAAGGCACTTGATCACCGGGGGTATCCAAAATAAATTCCATTTTAAAGGGATCACTCGGGTTAAGCTTGACCCCTTTAAGTAACGGATAAAGCCGGTTATCGCCGGCTAAATTAAGGTTTAATTTATCGACCGGGGTCGGAACAATACCCGCGGCAAACCCGGTTTGCCCGCTAACAACAAACGCCAGTGCCAATAATATTGCCGTGATTTTTTTGCCGGGAAAACGTGTTATCATATATTTTTAAAAAATACCTTCGACGGTAAAATCCATGCCGGATGAAGCTTTAAGGCGTTCCATCTCTGCCTTGGAGATATCGATCTTCCTGCCTTGACTGCGGTCTACAGCAATGCTTTCAGAATCAACCACTATTCCACCGCGCGTGGGATATGGCGAAGATAATGCATGGGGCGAGCGGGCTTTTTTCTCTAACGCCGGAATGTAAAAATAGTTGATGTAATCAAATAATGCTTCACCATCGCCGCCGGCCTCTTTACCCAGATATTTTCCGATCAAAGGGCGCCGGTCGAGAAAAACTTCTTTGACCTCGGCCAACACTCTGGCGGCACTAGCCGCATCAAGGGTATCGATATATCTGCGCTGCAGGGGCGTTAATCCATGTAAACCATACTCATTGACGATCTTGGCTAATGCTTTAAGGCGGCATAACTCCCGTACCGAGAGGCCATCGCGTTCATCGTAACGGCAGGGAAAAACTTCATGCCACTTTTTTTCTGCAAGATAAGCATCAAAATGTTTCATCCAAAAAATCGTCTCTAAGGCTTCGCCGGCTTCGCTGATCTTCTCGCCGGGCTTAACCTTTCCATCCAGGGGTAAATCCTTATTCATCACCAAGCCTGAGACATCGGTACCGCAAAAAACATAAAACAGACTATGGCCGATAGGAAAAAGCGGCGATTCGATCGTCACCACCGTAGCAAATGATGCAAATGGCCCGCCCATGGTTTTATGCGTATACATACGCACCCCCTCGCGTATCGGCACTGCCGCATCGTTGAACTCCGCCATCTCAAAGCCATCTGCGCTATCTTCGATCTCTCCTACCTCACCAATCGTATCATTATAATAAGCACCGGTAAGCCTGGGGTTTTCCGGTTCGGCACCGTAAAAAACCGACAAGGCTCTCGGCTGGTGCGTAAAATCCTGCTTGGGGTCAGGACGCGGCGTAAATTGAACTGCAGCCAAGGTTCCCGGACGAACCGGCGGAATAACACCAGGGGTAAGATTAAAGCCAATAGAATTGATCCGCTCTCCACCACTAAAATATTGGCGCTTAATAAATCTTTCGGACGGGATAAATCGCGTCACTACCCGTTCTTTTTTTACAAAATTATAAGCGCCTTTTTTAAACATCTCCAGGTAAGCATTGTAAACTTTTTCCTTGATCTGAGGGTCGGCATGGTCGATCCCCGCCACTTTTTTCCCGTCAATATAATATGTAAAAATCGAATCTTTGATCTTACGCTTTAGCCATGTAGCCAAAACAAAAGCATTATAGATCTGGCGTAATTCCCTGAAAGACCTCCCCTGGTTGACCTCCTGGTTGATCAAGGGAAGAATATGTTTACGAAAAGCATTTGCGGCGGGCGAATGATCATTCGCCCCTACATTGTTTTTCTGCATCGCCAAATAATCGTCCTGGGTTAAAACCTTAAGTGCCGAATCGGCGATGTAAGCGCCATAACCATTCTCTTTTACTTTCGCGCCAACAGGAATAATCCAGACCTTATTGAATGTATTTGTAGGGGCGGGGTTTCCCCGCCCAGGGCGCGGTGACCGCGCCCCTACATTATTTATTTCATCCCAATATTTCTTCCCCGCCTCAGTTTCGGGGTTGGTTAACGATGCCGATAAGTGCTTAAGAACATAATCTTCTTTAAGCAGGCTCGCCCCAAAAGTAGTCTTAGCAAGATTATCGTTCACTACGCGGTCTTGCTCATATGGCGATAAGTTGACCCAAAGGTCTTCTTCCGGCATGGTCAAAGCCGCTAAAAAATATTCGACCGCACGGGATACGATTTTCTGGGACAAACCCGTGGGTGAATCAAAGATAAATTCCATGCGAAACGGATCTTTGGGATCAAGGCGTATTGCGCGTAACATCGGCGTAGCCGCAGGCAAAGCAGTAGAAGCGACACTACCCGCTGCCCAGAGGCTGGCAGGAAAGAGGCCGGCCAAAAAAGAAACCAGCAAAAATATGTAAATTATCCTTGATTTGCCTGGAGAAAACATCATTCATCCCTTTCGCCTCCCCAGGCAAAATAATCATTTGATACCGTTTTCAAGATATAACATATTTATATATGGGTTGTCAAGGTAAGGTATCAAAAAAGTTATTTCTGTCCGGCCCACCCGGCTAAGGTGGTATTGGGGCTAAGCGGCTGGGCGAGCGCACTTTTTAAGGTGATCCCGTCGTAAACGGCATCGGCGTAGCTATACGCGTCGGACTTGGTAGTTGTAGGTTTAATATTAAAGCGGCTATAGTTAAAATCAATACCACCTCTTTTAGGGTCAGCCTTTTTCGCCGCAGCCTTTCTTTCTTCGGCTCGTAATGCATGGGCATCAACAACCCCGCTAGGGGCGATGGTGGCGTCTCGCTGATGATATTCTATCTGTTCATAATCATCGCCTTCAGCTAATGCCCCATCATTGGGTACCGGCGACGACGGCCCGCCCCTTGGATTAGCCCGCTCTACCATTGCCTGCACAGCACGTAAATTCGCAAGCACAGTTTCCAATCCTATGCGTTCTTTAGGAGCAAATTTGGTTGCCTCCTGAACAGTAGAAACAATGATCGCTTTCGCGCGCTGCATCAGATCCTGGTCTCCGTCAAGCCAAGCATTGTTATCAACCGGATTATGCATTAAGGCGTTCTTCGCAATGTCATGAACTAATTTACCAAAAAGAACATTGATCGTTGCACCCACCGAGTAGTAATCGCTCTCGCGTAAGATCACACGCGTAAGGTTCTTTATTGTTTCCGCAGTGGTATCACGCGGATAAGCTTCCGGCGCGGCGTAATCAAGGCTCCCGGCCAGCTTGGGTCCTACCGGCTGGCCGATATCTCCGGCCAAACCCCAATCAAGAAGATTGGCCTGGTCGCCGGCATCCGCCCCAATATTCGCCGGCTTAAAGTCACGGTGGACAATGTTGATTTTATGTGCCGCTCGCAAAGCCTCTACTGATTTGATCAAAGCATTCAACATATACAAAATCCGCGCATGCCCATGCAACCCTTTAACATATTCAGAGTTTTCCAAAGATTTAAGCTTAGGGGCAGACTTGTATACAATAGCGAGCGCTCCATTTACTTCCACTGCAGGAGGAATAATACCCGATTGTGGCAGATCACTTGCGCGAGCCTCATGAGGAAGGCTAAGCACTACAGGCACATCGGCTATACCGTTTTTATTTAACCGCTGGACATATTTAGCCTCGCGTATTGCCAATTCATTAGTATAGGCATCAACATAGTAAGTACCGCTACCCTCGGATGGTATGGTCAATTTTATAAACGTACCGTCATCGAGCAAAAGCACCATACCTAAACCACCGTTAAAGACTTGATACTTTCCATCCTCGCCAATATCTGCCGGTAAAAGCACGGCCGGAGAAAAACCATTTTGCTTAAGCATTGCCTTTGTTGAAGCTATGGTTGCACTGCCCTGGTCAATATCCGTAGGCGCACGAACATATTTTTTGTCCAACGCCTTTAACAGCTCTGGTTTATCCGCAACGCGTTTACGCAATTCCATCAAAGTCCGCAACCACAAATACGCTTCAAATTGTGTCGTGGGGCGAGGTGTGATCGGGCTGCCCATTGCCATTGCGTCACGCAATATGTTTCGATTATGGAACACCGCAGTATCTGAAAGCGCCCGCGTTAATTCCTCAGGGCTGGCTTTAGCCAACCACGCTTTTAAATGTGGCGTTAGCTGATATTTATTGACGGCGGCGGCCTCGACCCGTGCGATACGCAAGGCATCGTCTAAAGAAATCTGAGTACCCTTATCCGGGTCATGAGTAAGCCCCATGATATGCAAAGCGCGTAGCTGCTCATCGCGGCTAAAGGCGGTCTTGGTGCTTAATTCCTGCATCAATTCATTGGTATACCCGGCAGCTTCAAGGCGCACTTTTATTTCATCTATATTCTTCGGTACAGGCTGGGCGAGCAATTTTACCGGAGCCGGAACCGTCGCAGCTCTGACATTGGGAGCAAGGGCTTGCATATCCATACCGCCGGAATAGTAACGCCGGCGCAGGCGTTTTTTCGAGTGGGGGTCGTTTTCTCCCTTCACATAGTTGTAAGCGCCTTTTTTAAACGCCTTGACATAAAGGTTAAAAATCTTCTCGCGGGAATTTTTTTCCGCCAGGTCAATACCCTTTACCTTGGCCTGGTTAATATAGGATTTATAAAAACTCTCTTTAAACTTTTGTTTGAACCACACCGCTAAGATCAACGAGCGGTAGATCTGGCGCAATTGGGAAAAATTCGCACCGTGGTTGACCTCCTCACTGATCGCCGGCACTACCCGCTCGCGTAAGGCCTTGACCGCAAGAGCAGTGCTGGGGTTGGCCGCCTCATCGGAATTTCTCAAGAACGCATCATAGTCAAACTCCGTCAATACCTGAAGGTCAGCTTTAGCGATAAAGGCCGCAGAATCGGTCTCATAGATCTTTGTCTTGCCGGGAGTGATCCAAACTTTATTGAAAGAATTGACCGCCATACGGTCGTTACCGAATTGTTTATACAGGCCTTCGTAAATATCCGACCAATAATCTTTACCGTCTTTGTTTTCCGGATAGGTAAGCGACGCAGCTAATTGTTTCAAAACATAATCCTGCGCCAGCATATCCCGGCCAAGATCAGTAACCGCCAGGTCATCCGGAGCAATACGTTCTTTTTCATAAGGCGAAAGGTTTACCCAAAGCTCATCCTCCGGGACGGTAAGCCCGGCCAAAAAGTAGCGGATCAATCGCTCGGCAACTTTCGGCTCAATTTTTTTCTCACTTCCGGAATCCGCCAAAAAAGTCAAGTTAAGCGGATCATCCGGATTAAAACGCACCCCGGTCAAGACCGGATAAAGCATCGCCGGGGCAGACTTTAAGATCCGGCCGGCAGGCGGCAAGTTGGCATAGGTGATCGCTTGAGCAAAAGTTACGCTTGGCAAAGAGAATGCCAAACAAAAAATTACCACCAAGGCTTTTATCGCCGGTACCCTAAAAATGCGTAGCAACGCCGCAAGCATAATTAAATCTCCTAATTAGAGATAACATTTAATAGCAGTGAAATACAAGTAAAATATAGAAATATTTACGGTTTTTTGAAAGCGGTTACAAGCGTTGGGCTATTTTTGAGCTGGCGCCGGCTCGGCCAGAAAGGTCATGCCCGACGAGTTTTGAAGCTGTTTTAGCATATCTGGTGAAAGGTGAAAAATCATATCGGAATCGGTAACAATTTTAAGATTACGGCCATCGATCTCGGCCCCCCCATTACCACGCGCAACCGGCACAAGCGCGTTAAGCGCCGGCAAGTATTGTTTTTGAATATAGGTGAATAAAATTTCGCTATCCTTTGGCCCTAAATATTTACGTAAAATATCTCGGCGGTTAAGGAAACCATCTTCCAATGCCTGCCGCACCTCCCCGGCCCGGATCGGCGTCAACGACGATAAATATTTTTTTTGCAAAGGCGTTAAGCCTTTTTCTCCGTAAGCTTTAATGATCTCCGTTAGCGCTTTGACCTTCAAAAGTTCAGGCAATGAGATATCCGCCGGGTCATACCGCTCGAAAAAATTATCTTCCCACCGGTCATGCGCCAGGCGCGATTGCCAATAGATCGTCTCGGCAGCTTCCGCAACCTCACTTATAGTATCACCGGGCTTTATTTCACCGCTTAAAGGATTACTCCGGCTTAAAACAATACTGGCAAAACCCTGCCGATAGCACGCGAAAAAAAGGCTATGATGGTTCAGCGTGCAAACGTTATCTTCCATCTCCAATGCCACATCCACATACCACTCATGGCCAGGGCGCTTAAAACGGTAAATCCCCGGTTCCGACAGGCGTTCCTGACGCAAACCCAGAATAACGCTTTTATGTCCACCCGGTGCGTGTTCCTCCAGCCAGCCTGCCTCGGCCTGATAATTAGAATCGACCTCGACGTCATCTTCGCCCGCGCCGTAAAAAGCTTGCAAAGCCTGCTGCCGGTCTAAATAATCATGGATAGCCGCATCACTAAAATAAACCAACCAGATCTGGCCGGAAGTCACAAAATAATTAAGCTGAGCCTCAATACGCGGATCGCGAATAATTTGAATATTATTGGAATCAATACGTACCCCGCCGGAAAAATAATGGCGCCGGGTGATTTTAATGAGACCTGGGTGAGTCAAAGCGTGTAGCGCTGCAGACGAGCCAGTAGTCGAATTACCCCCGTAGGGGGTCATGCGTTCTTTTTTAATGTAATTATAAGCGCCTTTTTTAAACGCATCCATATACGCATTATAAACTTTTTCTTTGGCGTGAGGATCCGCGCGGTCAATACCCGTAACTTTTTTTTCATCGATATAATATTTAAAAATCGAATCTTTGACCTTGCGTTTAAACCATGTAGCTAAAACAAAGGCATTATAGATCTGGCGTAATTCTCCAAACGCTTTACCTTGGTTGACCTCGTGGTTGATCAGGGGAAGAATATGGGTTTTGAATGCCTGAATCGATACGCTACTCGCGATAACGCCCTCTTCACATAAAACTTTTAATCCTGATTTTTCAATGTAAGCGCCCTGCCCGTTTTCTCTGACGATCGCCCCCTCCGGCACAATCCAAACCTTATTGAATGTCTGGGTAGGGGCGGGGTTTCCCCGCCCGGATAATGGGCGCGGAGACCGCGCCCCTACGTTATTGATTTCATCCCAATATTTTTTTCCCTCTTCCGTATCCGGATTGGTCAAGGATGCGGCTAATTGCTTGAGGATGTAATCTTCTTTAAGCAAACTTTGCCCCATGCGGGTTTTCGCGAGGTTATCATTGATAATACGGCCTTGTTCGGCCGGCGACAGGTTTACCCATAGGTCTTTTTCCGGCATGGTCATCGCCGCCAGAAAGTACTCAACCGCTCGGTTTACAGCATGGCGAGAGAGCAAAGCCTTGCCGTCAAAAATAAACTCCATGCGGAAAGGAGCATCAGGATTTAAACGGATACCGCGCAACTGCGGGCAGGGCTCAACTAAAGAGACAGCTATTGGCGTTGCCGCCAGAAGCTTTACCGGAGCCGATCCGGTAATAAATACCATCAAAGTGATGGCCGCCCAAACCTTGTTTTTGCATAAAAAAAACATAATCAACCATACTTGCCTCCCCAGGCTGTAACCGCTTTCAGATATAACATATTATGTTTACCCTTGTCAAGGATGGGTTAAAAAATACTTACTTCACATTCGACCAGAAAGCGAGCGAGGTATGAGGATCGATCTTTTGCGTGGCCACACTTTTTAGCATAAGGCCTTTATATGCTGCGCCGGCATATCGATGGCTTACAGTATTCGTACCACTTTTAGCCTGAAGGTTAAAATTAGCATAATTAAAATCAACGCCGCCGGTTTTAGTTGCCCTAGACCCCGGTGTTAAAGTGCTGTCTACTTGCGTTGGCTCGTTATGCGCCGCGTAATCGCCCAAACCCTGGCGTTGCTGGCGCAAAGGGTCGACATTGTCTACCGCCACTGTTAATTCATACTCACTGGGCACGACCGGCGTTAGATCCTGATCGCTTGTTTGACCCGCCGGCGTCACCGGCCCAACCGGCGGCAGATTCCCGGGAGGAACAGCCATATCGACCAGCCGCTTCGCCTCCATCAACTGTGTGATCACCACGCCATCGCTCATACGCTGCCGGGGATCTTTTTTCAATAAACCGGAGATAATATCCGCCAATATTGCGCGGGCCTTTTGCATATTTTTATCTTCACCCCAGCTGCCATACCGGACTGCCGTAGGATAGCTCGGGGTACGCTCGCCCAATAAACCACCCAGCATATTATTCATCAACATACCCATCGAATAGCTGTCGCGGGCCGGAGTATCTTTTACCGCACGCCAGGCAGTATACTGCTTCCAGCGAGAACTGACCAATAATGTAAAAAGTTCATCTTTATAATCAATGCCGCCGATTTCATAGTTACCCTGCATCGCATCAACCACCAATAAAGCTTCAAATTGATCAGTAATCACGTCACCGCGAAAATAACCGTTTTGCCGCAACGCCGCCAACAATGCTTGCGCCGTCGGCATATCTACTCTAAGCCCGGCAATGATCTGGCCCACAGCAATGATCGGAGTAAATTTAAATTCCGGTGCGGAATAATGCGGGGTTCCCGCCATATCGCCTTCTCTACTATCAACGTGAGTCGCTATGCCCAAGTCGCCAACCTCTACGATCGCCCGGCCATCAGGACCAGCTTTAACAAAAATATTATCCGGCTTAATATCACGATGAATAACCCCCAGGCGATGCCGCTGCGATAGATTCTCCATGGCCTTAATAAATACATCGAGCAAAAAACTGATATGCGCCGGTTTGCTCTCTTGTTTAAGCTGACCAATATGTTCGGATAGCCTTAGCGAATCCAACCGCCCTTCCCCCTGGCAAATAACCCCCAGCGAACCATTGGGGGCGACGATCCGCCCGATGATCTTAGCCGCGTAAGGCACACCACCTACTGCGTCATTTTCAATAAACTCGTACTCCATGGCTGCACGCCCGTTGGTCGAGGCCAACGGGCAAGGCCCGCCTGATGCCGGCAAAGCAAACTTATAGGACAAACCATTATCATCCAACAAGACTATACCCAAACCGCCGGCAAAAACCCGGTACTTACCCGGCACAGTCACGTCAGCCGGCAGAATAGAAGAAAATTGCTTATCTTTTATCGTAAACCACTCTCGCGCAAATTCCATCCCCTGCGTCTCCGGCCGTTTACTGACTAAAGGCACCTTGGCCCGGGCATCCTGTGCAAAGGTACTATAACGCTGCAAGGCACAAAACCATAAATAGATACCAAAATCGCGCGCACGTTCCTGGTCAACCGCCTCGCCCATCTTTTTCCAAACTTTGGATTCATAATCTAAAAACGAGGTATATTGCAAAAAATCAGCTAACTGTTCAATGGTCGCATGTTCCAGCCAAAACTGCATATACGGCGTAAGCTCATACCGGTTCGGACGGGATGTATTCCCCTCCCGGTACCGGTAGTCATTGGCCATTTCCGCCTGGGCAATAAACATCTGCTCCTGCGGCGTAAGTGCCGGGGCTTTTTTGTCAGCTAGAAGTTTTTCGCGACGATCCAAGTAACGCTTAAACTCCGCCTTAGCTGCCTCATCCGAAAGCATGGCGCTGGATTCAAACGGATCCAACCGGTCAAAGATCGGCGTCGGCGCCTCGGTAAAGTCACCAGCCATTAAAACATCTTGGCCGGATGGCAGGACTCCGATGCTGCGCAAATTGCCGTGGATTTCAACCGGATGCGGCCCTAATACCTCAACCTCGGCAGCAAGGGGCATCCCTCCCAATGTTATAGACCGTTTAATAGACCCACCGCCTAAACCAATACCACCCGAATAGTAACGCCGGCGCAAATGTTTTTTAAGGTACGGGTCGTACTCGCCTTTTATATAATCATAAGCGCCTTTTCTGAAGGCTTCGACATAGAGATTAAAGATCTTTTCCCGGATATTTTTATCGGCCAGGTCAATACCCTTGACTTTAGCCGCCCCGATATACGCTTTATAAAAACTCTCTTTGAACTTTTGCTTGAACCAGACTGCTAAGATCAATGAGCGGTAGACCTGGCGTAACAAAGCGAAATTTTCACCCTGGTTAATATCCCGCGTAATCAAAGGAATGATCTTTTCGCGCACCACTTTAGCGGTGATTTCCGCCCCTGGGTCCGTAACCCGGCTTGAATTGTGTTGCAAAGCCTGCCGGTCGAAATCCGTCATCACTTTAAGCGACGAATCGGATATGAAAACCGCATTATCTTTTTCCCAAAGAGTGATTTTCCCGGGCACAATCCAAACTTTATTGTAACTATTTACCGCTGTCTTGACCGCGCCTAACCGCTTAAAAAGTTCACCATAAACACTCGCCCAATAATCTTTGCCCCCGGCGCTTTCCGGATAAGTAAGCGATGCTGTTAATTGCTTCAGCAGATAATCTTGCGTGAGCATATCGCGGCCTAGGTCAGTAGCGGCCAAACTCTCCGGCGCAACGCGGTTTTGTTCGTAAGGCGAGAGGTTTACCCACAATTCGTCTTCCGGCAAGGTCAACCCCGCCAGGAAATAACGTATCAAACGCGCCGCCTCATCGTTGTCGATCTTGTCCTTACCGGAACGATCGGCTAAAAAGGTAAGGTTCAGCGGGTCATCAGGATTAAACCGCAAACCGGTAAAGACCGGATAAGAAAAATCTTTTGAGAGGCCAAGCCGCGCGCCCGCCGCAGGAAGATCAGGCAATGATATGTTTTGAGTAAAAGCACTACCGGACAAGGAAAAGAAAATTGCCAACGCAAAAATAAAAATCCTGGCAGGCAGAAAAATTAAAATACGCAAAGTTTGCAGCAGCACTTGTTATATCCTCCATAATAGAGATAACATAATTTTGCTATGAAAAACAATGATAAGTAATAAGAAATCATTACTTTTTGTAAGCGGTTACAATCAATCATCAAAAAGTCTCGCCATTGATATTGGTCAAAAAATATGGTTCATTATAATCAGAGCGATGAAAAAAACATACTTACGAAAAAATATGGCTTTAGCCTTAGCGTGCGTATTTTTTTTAAATACGGCTTTATCCTACTCTTTTGCCCAAACAACCTCATTGAACCAAAAGCTTCAAACGCTGGCCGTAAAGTATGAACCGATCAATCTGGTTGGGATAAAAACCAATCCCGACGATCCATTTAAATTAGAATTCCTCATTAACCAGGGAACGCAAAAACACAACGAAAATTCCCTCAAAGAAGAGTCATTAAAACTCGCCCGTTACTTTATGGCCGGCTTAGCCACGCCGTCACACGATTTATGGGTTAACCTGCAGCCCGGCCAAAGCAACCGCATCATCCCCAATCGTTTTGCCACAACCGAAATGGGCGAAGATATGCTGGCGCAAGATTATACTTTAAAGCGCCTGGCCGCATCGCTCACTGATCCCAGATCAGAAACTGGAAAAAAATATTGGGATAAAATTAATAGCGTAGGGACGAATAATTATTCGCCCGCAACCCAAACATTCAACCGCATCTGGATCATCCCCGAAAGCGCAACAATTTATGAAGACGGCACCAAGGCTTATTTAACGCACGCGAAGTTAAAGGTGATGTGCGAAGATGACTATTTTGCAATGGATTCGTCATTGCGAGCAAGCGCAGCGACGAAGCAATCTCAACTTGAGATTGCCACGCCTCACAATAGTTCGGCTCGCAATGACGCGGCAAATCCATTCAAGACCCTGATCCTCCCTCTGATCGAAAAAGAAGTAAATACCGGTATGCGTTTTGCCCAATTACGCCAAATCTATCACGCCATGCTCCTGGCTGCCTGGTATAAAAACCGCCTAAAGACAAGCCCTCTTTATCAAACGTACGCCAATAAAAATAAGACCGTTGGCATTGATTTTACTCAAGACGGACAAGCCCAAGAAACTTACGGCGAATATATGAATAATTTTAAAAACGGCGAATATAATTTCATACAGCGCGAACGCGTAGGGACGCGATTTATCGCGTCCGCAGAAAAAATCACCCGCCGCCAATATTTTTCCGGCGGCGTATCGGGAAGAAATATCGAACAAGTGACCGAAACCGCAATGCACCCATCAATCGAAATGCCGCCAGTAGACAAGCTACCGCCGCAAGCCCTACCGCAAGTGCATCTTACGGTATTAAACGCCCCGCCACCCAACCTGGATTTGAGCCCCCAGCCGACTGTACCGCTTACCACCAGCCAGATGAAAATACGCAAAATTCTCTGGGGCATGGAAAATTTACGATATAAAGATCTGAGCGAAAAAAAACGCATCAGCGCTTCCGCTCCGGAGCTATCAATACAAAGTAATGCCAAGATCCAACTCGAACCCTGCAATGGCCATTGTGAGTATTGCTATGAAAAAGCCAGGGCCTTAGCAAAAATACGCGAAAGCGCAAAGCCGATGTCGCCGGCCGAGACTAGAGCCGCAGTTATTAACGCTATTGCCGCAGGCGTAACCCTTATCGACTTGCCCGGCAACGATACTTTACAAGATATGGACTCCTTCTGGGCCATCGTCGATGCCTGCAAAGGTAAACCCATCTCTTTTCGCATGGTAACCAATGGCATCTACTTCATGAAAAACGACCCTAAAAAATTTTTCCAGGAGTTGACTGCCCGGCTGGGAAAAGTAAAAAGCCTTGATGTCGTATTAAGCTGGGACCCCGACAAAGTCCAAAAGTACTCCCGGCGTCCGGAATTAGCCGGTATCAATATCGTATCGCAGATGCGGGAAACCGTCCGGGCCTATTTTGACGTAGTCCAAGGCTGGCGCAGTGCCAGTTTGGGAATTTTTGCTCATGAAGCCAATACCACCAACAATAGTTACCGCACAAAACAGATAAACGATTTCTATAAACTAATAACCTTCGGCATTCCTGACACCAAGGAGCGGCTCATTTTGACGATCAACCCGGCCAGCCCGCTCTCGCCGCAGGTTTTAGAGATATTTGCCCGTACGGGAAGGATCTATGAAACTATCGAGGCCGGCGAACGCGCCTCACACCATATGACCCAGGGCCATTGTAACCTTGATCTCTCTACCGGAGAGATGTATTACGGGCAATCCAATATCCTTTACCAACGCCGTAGAGTCACACCGCAAAATATTACTACAATAATGACAAAAGTATTTCAAACACCGTGCGCACGCATCCTTTACAACATACTTAACCAGAAAACCCCCCATGGTCGCTTCGATGATCTCTTTGCCGCCGCTAAAACTTTAAAGCCTGAGACGAAGAGCGTCGACACTTCAAATAACGAGCAAATGGACCGCTACATCAAAGGAGACGAAGAATTAATGGCTAAGCTTGAGCTGGTATTCCTTTTGGCGCACATGATCGAAACCGCTCAAGCCAATAACACGCAACGCATACTGGCCACGCTCTCCCCGGGAAAATATAATCATCTGGAAAAGATTCCGCGGGAATTGATTGAAGCGGCCATGGAACCGGATGTTATCAATGCCCTGATCGCTTATGTAAATGAGCGTAAACCGCAGAATGCTGCCGGTGAACTGGTCAGCCCCGCACCCAACGTTGCAGCCGTGACCGAAAAAATACGCGGAATAATCATCCCAGGATTGGAAAAACGTGGCATAATCACTGAAGCCATTCCGTTGATGCCTAAAGAGTTTGCCGAGAAGATCTTTATTACCCCGGAATCACAGCGTGGCCCAAAAAAGATGGGTATTGATCCGCTCGCGCGCATAGCGCAAAGCTTAGGCGCAGACACTCCCCGTGAACGCCGGTACGCTTTAAATATCCTTGGGCTTTTTGCCAATGACGCCACCACCTTACCCGCACCTATGTATACAGCTATGGACAAAAATATAGATCCTAAACGTTTTACCGAAACCGAGCAGATGGAACTCATCCATATTCTTTACTATTGGATGGCACTATTACAAGATCCCTACCCCATCGTAATAACTACCGGAGAAAAATATAGCACCTCGATGGCCAACAATCTGGCGATCATAAACCTGCTGGCCCACTTTCTGGAAGGTACTAGTGAAACCGTACGATTAACCGCTGCAGAAATGATCGTTAATAGCCTCGACAAAATCAAACCCAAATACCGGGCAGAGCTCCTTAAAAAAGCGCACGCCGCACAAGAAGCAACAGAAAAGAACGATAATGGCGGCAGGAACCCTGCCTCACCAACCATTCCCAGCGCTCCCAGCGCAGCAGAAAACCCCGCACAAGGCGCTTCATCTACCACGACTAAAGGCGGCGTTGACCTTAATATCGATGATTCAGTGGTCAAAACCAGCGGTAAGTTCGAGGCACAAAACCAAAATAATCGCGCCTACGACAACAGCATACCCGGCCTAACCGTCCAATTTGTTGATTTTAAAAAAATTTAATTATTTTCCGTAAGGGACACTGAGGTGTTTATAGGAAATTTCGCAAGCCAAGCGGCCTTTGGGGGTGCGGATAATAAAACCTTTTTCCAAAAGATATGGCTCGACCACATCTTCCAATGTGCCCTTATCTTCGCTTAAAGAAGCGGCGATCGCCTCAATACCGGCCGGGCCGCCGCCATGCAATTTAATCAAAGCATTCAAATATTTACGGTCTAAGTCATCAAACCCTTGCGTATCAATGCGCGCGTTTTCTAAAGCTTCACGGGTAATATCAATATCGATCTTGCCCTGCGCCGAAACCTGGGCATAATCGCGCACCCGTTTTAAAAGCCGGTTGGCAAGCCGCGGCGAACCGCGTGAGCGGCCCGCGATCTCTAACGCGCTTAGCTCATCGATTTTTATCTCCAAGCGCTCACTACTGCGATGGATCACGATCGCTAATTCATCCGGCAGATAAAAATCAAAATCATAAAACAAACCAAAACGGCCGCGTAACGGCGCGCTTAATAATCCCTTACGTGTCGTGGCTCCGATCAAAGTGAAAGGTTTTAAATTAAATTTAACACTCTTGGCATATGGCCCCTTATCGATTAAAAAATCGATCTGGAAATCCTCCATCGCCGGATAAATAAATTCCTCAACGGTACGGGAAAGCCGGTGCACCTCATCAATAAACAAAATATCACCTTGCTCAAGATTGGTAAGGATACCGACCAGGTCGCCCGCTCTTTCAATGGCGGGGCCGGAAGTAGAAGTCATTTTCGCGCCCATGGCCTTAGCGATACAATAAGCTAATGATGTTTTACCTAAGCCCGGCGGGCCGGAAAGTAAAATGTGTTCTAATGGTTCTTCGCGCTTTTTCGCGGCTTCGATCGCGATCTTTAAGTTAGAAATAACATTTTTCTGCCCGACGAAATCCTCAAGCGTCACCGGGCGCAAAGAAAGGTTTACGATCCTCTCCTCTTCGTTTTCCTTCCATAGATCGGCTATTCTATCGTTTTGCTGCATAAATATCTTTTTACGGGGCGGTGATCACTTGATCGCGGCGCGAAACCAGGATCTGGCCAAACAGCATCTCCTGAAACGCCACGATCTCACGTAATTTAATCAACTCAAGGATCGCTAAAAATGTGACAACCACTTCGAGCTTACTTTTGGCGCTGGTAAAAAGCTCGTTCAAAGAAATTTTATCTTTAATCAACAAGAGATGAAGGAGATCGTGGATTTTTTGCTCGACGGTAAACTCGTCTTTGATCACTTCCAGGAAAATATCTTTGGGCACTTCTTTCAGCGCTGCCTTAAAAGCGTTAATAAGGTCAAAAATCGAGGCTTCCAGAAAAAACTCTTTCTTATCGGAACTTTCGGTCGAACGCGCCACATATTTTACCCGTTCGCGCTCTTTCGTCTTTAAAAATTCCGCGGCTTCTTTGAATTTTTCATATTCCAAAAGGCGCTTAACGAGCTCCTCGCGTGGGTCATCTTCCGGAGCTTCCGGCTCGGGGTCTTTCGGTAAAAGCATCTTTGATTTTATGCTGATCAATGTTGCCGCCATCGCCATATATTCCGAAGCCATGTTGATATCTAAAACCTTCATCAAATCAATAAATTGCAGATATTGATCAACCACGACTACCATGGGAATGTCGTGAATATTCAAGTGGTCACGCTTGATCAAATAGAGCAATAAGTCCAGCGGCCCCTCAAAAATATCTAAACGTATCTTCATGCTTGCCTTAACCCCATTGCCGCCTTTACATCATGTAAGGTTTTTTGCGCTACAGTATTAGCTTTTTTCGCCCCATCACGTAAAATATCTTCGAGCATGGCTTGGTTTTTCAATAACTCTTCTTTTCTCTCCCGCCGGGGCGCGATCATCGCCTCCAATTTACCTGCGAGAATAGTTTTGCATTCGCGGCAGCCCTTTTGCGCATTGACACACCAATTATCAACTTCAGGAATAATCTCCGGAAAAAATACCGCATAGTAGGCGTGCACGTTGCAGATATCCGGATGGCCGGGATCGGTTTTTTTAATGCGTTGGGGGTCGGTGATCATCGACAAAACTTTTTCATTTAAACTTTTTTCATTTTCATCTAAAGCAATAAAATTATTATAGCTTTTACTCATCTTGCGGCCGTCTAACCCAAGCAAGCGCGAAGCTTTAGTCAGCTTTGGCTGCGGCTCGGTCAAAACATCTTTTTTGTAAAGCGAATTAAACCTGCGGATCACCTCGCGTGAAAGCTCCAAATGCGCTAACTGGTCATCTCCTACCGGCACAACCGAAGCATTATAAAGCGCGATATCCGCAGTCTGCAAGGCCGGGTAACCTAAAAATGCGTAAGTATTCACATCCTTTTCTTTAAGTTGTTGAAGCTGCTCTTTAAAAGTAGGGCAACGTGAAAGCCAGCCTAGCGGGGTAATAAACGAAAGGATCATGAAAAGCTCGAGGTGAGCCGCCACATCAGACTGGACAAAAACACAAGCTTTTTGCGGGTCAACCCCCCAGCTTAGCCAATCCGCTACGTTATCCAGAATAAAACCCTTAATAGCAGAAGGGCTTTTGTACTCACTCATTACCGCATGCCAATCCGCCACCATAAAAAAACAATGGTGGTCATCCTGCATTTTTACCCAGTTAGAAAGTGCCCCGACCCAATGGCCGATATGCAATTTACCGGTCGGGCGCATCCCGCTCAAGACTATTTTCTTATTCATATACCACTATCCAGCGCCCAATAAGGGCTCCACACTTTTCACTTTTGCCTTTTGACTTTTGACTTACTTCAGTTTACGGGCGATCGTTTCTTCATGGAAAACATCGATCACATCGCCTTCTTTAATATCATTAAACCCTACGCCAATACCACACTCCATACCGACGGCAACATCACGAACATCATCCTTAAACCGCTTTAAGGTCTGGATCTTACCTTCGTGGACAATATCTGTGCCGCGATAAACCTGGCATGGCGCACCGCGCAAAATCTTACCCTTGTCTACAGCCGAACCGGCAATAATTCCTGATTTCGACAACTTGAATACTGTTTTAACTTTTGCCCGGCCAAGGAATATCCGACGTATCTGCGGAGTCAAAAGGCCTTCAAGCGCTGCTTTAACATCATCTAAAAGCTCATAAACGATCTGGTAAACACGTACTTCGATACCTTTTTGCTTAGCCAAATCACGGGCTTGGGTATCTACCGGCACTTTAAAACCGATAACGATCGAGTCGGTCACTTCGGCCAAAAGCACATCCGACGCGTTGATCGCGCCGACACCTTTATGGGTAACAATAAGCTCCACCTCTTTTGACGAGATCTTAAGCATCGCCGCTTCAACCGCCTCAAGTGTTCCACCGACATCAGCCTTGATGATAACTTTTAATTGCTTGATATTTTCTTCCAGGGCTTTCTTGGCAAGGTCTTCTAATTTAAAATGCGCGTTCGGTTTTAATATTTTCCTCTTTTCCGCCTCGTCTTTGCGCTGAGTGATGATCTGGCGAGCCGCTTTCTCATCCGGCACACCCATCACCTGTTCGCCCGGCACCGGCACGCTATCTAAACCAACGATCTCAGCAGGTTGGCCGGGCAACACTGTCGATACCGGGTTACCACAATCATCGTGGATCGCACGTATCCTGCCGGAAGCAAGGCCGCAAACCACCCAATCACCGGCATTTAATTTACCTGCCTGCACCAATACAGTAGCTAAAGGCCCCTTACCCTTGGAAAGCTTAGCCTCAACCACAATACCTAACGCTTGGCGGCCATAATCCGCCTTAAGCTCCATTAATTCCGCCTGTAAAAGTATAAGGTCTAAAAGCTCATCCACACCTTTACCGGTTTTTGCCGAGACACCAACCGTGACTGTCTTACCGCCCCAATCTTCGGAAGTCAAACCGATCTTAGAAAGCTGCTGTTTTACCATATCCACATTAGCGTTGGGCCGATCGATTTTATTTATCGCAACGATAACCGGCACTTTTGCCGCTTTAGCATGATCGTAAGCTTCAACAGTCTGCGGCTTAACACCCTCATCTGCAGCCACGACTAAAATCACAATATCGGTAACATGAGCGCCACGCGCGCGCATCGCAGTAAAAGTCTCGTGGCCCGGAGTATCTAAAAACGATATCATACCTTTAGCATGATTTACCTGATAAGCGCCGATATGCTGGGTGATCCCACCGGACTCTTTTGCCGCAACGGTAGTTTTCCTGATGTAATCTAAAAGCGAAGTCTTACCGTGGTCAATATGCCCCATGATCGTCACGATCGGACAACGCGGTTTTAAATCTTTAGTCTCAGAGCGTAAAACCGCCTGCTCCGCTGACGGCTTAGCCTTGAGGTTAACCGCATAACGGCGGGCAATATCGCCGGCAGTTTTTTCGTCCAAAGCCTGGTTGATATTTGCCATCATGCCGGATTTCATCATATCGGTCAAAAGCTCGGAAGACTTTTTGTTTAACTTGACTGCCAAGTCCTTAACGGTTACAGGAAAATCAACCTCGATCACATTAGCGTCGATCGCCTCTTCTTTCTGCGCAGATAATTCCTGCTTGATGATCGCCGCAGTATCATCGTCAATCGCCGACATGTGGCTTTTCACCGGGAAATTAAGCGCCTGTAATTTTTTTACCAGCTCTTTACTGTCGATATTAAGCTCTTTAGCTAATTCGTGTATCCGCATCGGTTACCTCCATTATTGGGCCGGCTCTTGAGTTTCAGGTTTAACTTCTCTAACCTTCGCCGCTACTATTGTTTTAGCCTCTTCAACGATCTGCGCTGCCTTCTTTTTGCCGATACCCTTTAATTCGGCTAAAACATCAGGATTGGTGCGGGCCAGGGTCTCGATCTTACCAAAACCCGATTCCACTAATAGCTCCGCTACCTTCTTCCCTACGCTCTCCATATTACCTAATTTTGTTGCTTCTTCTTCCATGCTTTCCCTTGAGCGGACATCGATCTCCCAACCGACAAGCTTAGAAGCCAAACGTACATTTTGTCCACGCTTACCGATCGCCAACGAAAGCTGGTCGTTGGCCAGCATCACCCGAGCACGTTTATTTTCGCGATCGAATTCAATTTGCCCGATGATCGCCGGAGCCAAAGCCGCCTTGATAAATTCTTTAATATCTTCGCTCCAACGCACAATGTCGATCTTCTCTCCGCGTAACTCATCAATAATGCTTTTTACGCGCGAACCGCGGATCCCCACGCAAGCGCCGACACAATCGACCTTATCATCTTTAGAGGATACGGCGATCTTGGTGCGCTCCCCGGCTTCACGAGCGATACCTTTTATCTCAACGATACCCTCATATATTTCCGGTACCTCCAGGCTAAAAAGTTTTTTAACCAGGTTTTCATGTTTACGTGAAAGAATGATCTGTGTCCCCTTATCTTTTTTCACCTCGTAAACAAACGCCCGCATCCGGTCACCGACCTTAAACCGATCCAAAGGCGACATAAACGAGTGCGGCATGACGCCCTCGGCCTTACCCATCATATCAATGATCAAGGCCTTCTTTTCCATGCGATAAACTACGCCGCTGACGATATCGCCCTCTTTCTTTTTGAATTCAGTATAAACATTCTCTTTTTCCGCCTCGCGGATCTTTTGAATGATTACTTGCCGGGCAGTCTGCGCGGCAATACGGCCAAAATCCTTGGATACCATCTCATCTTTACCGATAAACACGTGGATATCACCCTTAGTATTATCGATCTCAACGCGCACGTCTTCTTCCGGGACGTCCTTGTAGATCTTTTTTGCGGCAACAGCCAAAGCGTGCTTTACCGCCTCCAAAAGGACTTCTTTCTCTAAACCCTTTTCCCTCTCAAGCTGCTCCAAGACTGCTAAAAATTCCTTATTCACTTGTAGGCCTCCTTAAATGTTTTTATTATTAAAAAACTATTTTTTCCTTAGCCGTTTTAATATCGGCAATATTTATCGCTAAAACCCTATCTTTAGCTTTCAGGTTAATTTTTTCATCATCAATAAATTCAAGCTCACCCTCCCAATAGGCTTTTCCATCAACTAGCTTATCAAACCAAAGCATTACCATCCGCCCGGAAATACGCTTTAAATCAAAAGCACCCTTTAGCTTACGGTCCAACCCCGGCGAATTGACCTCGATTGAAAAATCTTCGCCCAATAATTTACTATCTTCAAGATAATGCACGATCGCTTTATTGATCGAGGCGCAAGTTTCTAAATTTATCCCGCCATTGGGGTAATCCACCATGCAATTGATCATGGTAGCCCCCTTTAAAGGATTGACCTTAAGTTCAATCACAAGTGCACCAAAGCCTTTGGCTACCTGCGCTATTTTTTCCTCCAAGACAGCATTATTGTTTTGCATACTCTTTTTTAAAAAAATTTACCGCCTCATCCATTGTAAAGTTAAACTTCTCCTTGGTCCGGCGCACTTCGACATCAATACGCTTGGTAGCCGCATAGTTTTTACCCATCACGATCATAAACGGGTTACCGATCGCCGCCGCGTCATTAAATTTTACCCCCGCACCAGCCGCGCGGTCATCCACCAATGGGTCAAGCCCCATATTCTCTAAAATCTTAGCAAAAGTATCTACTTCACCCAAAAGGCTATCGTCTAAAACCACAATACTTAGATCGAAAGGCGCCACCGATTTGGGCCAAATAATCCCCTTTTCGTCGCAATTAGTCTGAGCAATTGACGGCAACAGCCGGCTTACGCCAATACCATAGCAGCCCATGATGATCGGTTGACGTTTACCGGCTTTATCGGAAAAAAGCGCTTCCTGAGCCACGGTATACTTTGTTCCCAGCTTAAATACGTGGCCGATCTCGACCATCTTTTTTTCGGCTAAAGGTTTCTTGCACAAGCCGCAATCGCCTTTATCCCGAAAATATTTTTTGCACTCTTCGCAATAATAAAGGATATCCTCGCCGATATCCGCTTCGACCATGAATTCATGGGATTGGCTACCGCCCATTACGCCGCTATCGGCCTCGATCATGGCAAAGCGCAATCCGCATTCGCTAAAAATCTCCTGATAGGCCTTGCGCATCTTTTCGTAGCTTACGTTCAGGCCCTCTTCATCGCAATCAAAACTATAAGCATCCTTCATGATAAACTCGGCGCTGCGCATAAGGCCAAAACGCGGACGTGGCTCATCACGAAATTTAGTCTGTATCTGATAAAGGGTAAAAGGCATCTGCTTGTACGAATTAATAAATTTCGAAGCAATATCGGTCACCTCTTCTTCATGCGTCGGGCCAAGGCAGAGATCTTTATCTTTGCGGTCTTTAAAGCGAAACATGATCTCTTTCAAATCTTTATCCCGGCCGGTTTTTTGCCACAGCTCGATCGGCTGTAACGCGCTCATCAGGATCTCCTGTGCGCCGGCAGAATTTAAATGTTTACGGATAATCGCGCTGATACGGCTTAACACGCGATAGCCTAACGGCAAATAACTATAGATGCCGGACGAGACCATCGCAAGATAAGAACCCTTCAGTAAAAGCTTATGGCTTAAACAATCAGCGATCTTTGGATCCTCGCGTAACGTAAAGATAAAACTTTGCGAAAACTTCATTGCTTACCCCTCATGAAAAATTTTGTCATCAAGATGCACATTGTGCTCTTTAAATAAATTTATAAAATGCGGCTTCTGTATAGCCTTAAAATCACCCACGACATTACCATTGCCGTCGATATCGGTTACTTCATAACGAAAAATATCCCTTAATTCCATGCCTCCCGGAACTTTCTCAACTTCGGTAATACAACTTATCTTACGCGTTCCATCGGCATATTGCTGATGCTGCAGAACAAGATCAATACCAGAGCCGATCTGTTCACGGATCGCGGTAGTCGGTAAGCTTAAACCTGCATATAAGAACATCGTCTCAAGCCGTCCGATCGCGTCTGCCGCGCTGGAAGCATGGATTACGCCGAAACAGCCGCGATGGCCGCTATTTAATGCCTGCAAATAATCAACCGCCTCCGCACCGCGGATCTCGCCTAAGATGATCCGGCTTGGGCGCATACGCAAAGTATTATTAAATAAATCGCGCAACGATATCTCGCCTTTGCCTTCGATATTCGACGGCTTGGTCAAAAGGCGTACAATATGCTCCTGCTGCAAATCAAGTTCAAGCGCATCTTCAATTGTTACTACTCGCTCCTGTTCGTCGATATAGGAAGACAAAACCGACATCGTCGTAGTTTTGCCGCTACCGGTTGCGCCGGAAAAAAGTATATTAACGCGTGCTTTTACGCACCCCTCAAGAAACCCGCCGATACGTTTATCGATTGTCTTTAAATTAATCAGATCCTCCAGCTTACCGATCGTGTGCAAAAACTTACGGATCGTCACGACTGCGCCGCCCACCGCCAACGGCGGGATGATGATATTAACGCGCGCACCATCGGCTAAGGCAAAATCCACAAACGGACTGCTTTCATCGATCCTTCTGCCTGAGGGCCCAAGCATCCGCTCTAAAACATAACGCAAATGTGCCTGGTCATCAAATTGAGCGCGAGTCAATATTTTCTTGCCGTCTTTTTCAATATAAACTTTGTAGGGCCCGTTAACCATGATCTCGGTGATCTTAGGGTCATCCATATACGGCTGCAATGGGCCATAACCCAAAAGATCATTGCACACGCCCTTCACGATCGCATCTTTACCGATGCCGGTCAAATCCTGGCGCTTAGCCAAAGTAATAAAAACATGCTCGGCTTTCTCGCGTATAAAAGTTTCGGTAAGGGGTTGTCCCGATGACCACTTGTTGATCTCATTTAAGATTTCTTTGCGAATCTCTTTTGGATTCATAGCCTTTGTGCCTCCTTAAGCAGATCCGTGATAATATTTTGGCGCGTAGTAAACCCCAAGATCTTAGCTTTTTTAAATATCGCCGCCTTATCTTTGCCAAAAGCCGCCCCGATATCCGCCTGGTAAGCTTCACCCGGGCCGTTGACCACACAACCCATCAAAGCGATCTTTAATGGTTTTTTAAAATCCGATTTTTCTAATGCCTTTTCAAAATCTTTAACCACATTTATCAGATCGACTTCACAACGCGAACAAGTGGGGCACGAAATGATCGAAGGCCCAAACCGACGTAAATCTAAGGCAGTTAGAATATTTTTTGCGGCCTTGATCTCCATGACTGAAGGAGCCGAAAGCGACACCCGTATCACATTGCCAATGCCTTCGTTAAGCAAAACACCAATACCTATAGCAGACTTGACTAAAGCCTGGTCATATGGCCCGGTTGCCGTAACCCCCAGGTGTAGCGGATAAGTAAATTTTCTGGCAAATAACCTATTGGCCGCGATCGTCGTTGCCACATCCGCGCCCTTTAAGGAGACCATAATATCAAAAAAGCTATATTTTTCAAGCATTTTTACGTAATCACCGGCAACCTTAACCATTACTGCCGCCTGAGCCTCAACCGATTTAAACCGGCGTTTAAACCCGCCGGAATTAACGCCGATGCGAATTGATACTTTATTCTTTTTTGCCGCGCGCACCACTTCGCGCACTTCAAGCTCTTTCGCAATATTTAACGGATTTAAACGTATACCCTCGAAACCGCCCTCGATCGCCGCCAAGGCCGACTTGTAGTGAAAATGGATATCGGCCACCATCGGCACATTAATATGCTTTCGCAAAATCGCGTGTACTTTAGCCGATTGATCATCTTTAATAGCAATACGTATAGCCTCAACGCCCTCGGCCTCTTGAGCTTTTGCCTCAGCGACAAGGTCATCAATGCGGCTCAAGGGAGTTTTCAACATCCCCTTAATACGCACCGGATATTTCGAACCGATCTTCAAGGCACCGATCTTCGCCGGCGAAGTCGCCTTCACAATTTTTTCTCCGTTACTGTTTTTTTACCATGCCACATCGTCGGGCCAAATTTCACCAAGTCGTTATAAAAAACAAAAACCATCAGCGCGATGATCATCCCAAACCCCACGCGTGAAATAACATCCTCCACCTTTTCGCTCAATTGTTTGCGCCGGATCTTTTCCATAAAAAACAAAAAGGCATGCCCGCCGTCCATCAAAGGAAGCGGCATTAAATTAATGATCATAAGACTGATATTTAAAATGGCCATAAAATGCAAAATCGCCGAAAAACCCGCTTCGCGCGCCTGTGCCGTAATATGGTAAATACCGATCGGCCCGGAAAGCGCCTCTTTAAACGGTAAAGCACCGATGATCATAAGAGCAAAGCCTTTAAGCATAAACCAGGTCGTAGAGAATAAAAGGTCTAGGCTTTTCACAAAACCGGTAAAAACATTAAACTTTACATCGCGTATTGCCGGAGCAATGCCAATAATGCTCTTGGTCTTCTTGCGGCCATAGTCATCAAGGACTTCGCTTGATTTGAGCGGTATATTTAAATCGATGACCTTGTGATCGCGCTCGATCTTTAAGGCAACGTCCCCGTTCCTTTTAAAGATCAGCATCTGCATGCTGCGCCAATCTTTGACCTCAACGCCGTTGACGGCAATGATCTTATCGTTCTTCTGGACACCGGCAGTGGCCGCAGGATAATCATCGACAAGGTCACCTACGACCGTAGAGGAATAATTCGGTTCTGCAAAACCAATTACCGACATAAGCCAAAAAAGCGTAAAAGCAAAGATGAAATTAAAAATCGGCCCGGCCAAAACAATGCGCGCACGAATACCCGGGCTTTTCGAGAAGAACTCATCCGTTGCACCGGAATGTTCCTGGCGTGATTCACCCTTAAGTTTTACATAGCCGCCCAAAGGAAAGGCGCAAATTAAAAATTCAGTAAATTTACCTTTGATTTTCAAAAGAACCGGCCCAAAGCCAATAGAAAACTTTTCGACACCTACACCGCAACGGCGCGCCACTAAAAAATGGCCGTATTCATGAACAACCACCAAGGCACTCAAAACCAGGATAAAAACAATAAAATCCAACATATTTATTTTTTTCCTCTTTCAATATACGACCCGGCCGTTTCACGCCCCCACTTATCCCAGCAAAATACATCATCGATCTTCATGATTTTTGTTGCCCGGCACCTGCCCAAAACAAATTCTAAAATATCGGTAATCGCCGTAAACTTAATTTTACCGCGCAGAAAATTATCAACCGCTACCTCATCCGCCGCATTCATCGCCGCGAGATGAGAATAACCCTTATTGGCCGCAGCCAAAATCAAAGAAAAACCGGGAAATTGCTTTTCGTCCATCGGCTCAAACGAAAGCGAAAATTTACTATCAAACATATTCACGCCCCTGGTGACCAACCGGTGCGGATAATAAAGCGAAAAGGCGATCGGCATGCACATATCCGGCGGATACATACAGGAAAAAACCGAACGGTCTGCACACTCGATCATCGCATGTATATTTGATTCGCGATGGATAACTACCTTAATATCGTTGTAGGGCACCTTAAAAAATTCATGAGTTTCAACTACCTCAAAGGCTTTATTCACGAGGGTCGCGCTGTCTACCGTTATGCGCTTACCCATCTTCCAGGTAGGATGCCGCAATACATCTTGTGCCGTAACCTTAGCTAAATCAGCTTTTTTATAATTAAATAAAGCGCCGCCCGAAGCCGTAACCCAAATGCGGCTGAAATCCGGCGTACAGGCAAAAAGCTGAAAAAGCGAGTTGATCTCACTATCTACCGGAATGATCTCGGTTTTATACTTTGCCGCATGCGCAAAAATAAACCTACCGGCCGTAACGACCGACTCCTTGTTCGCCAAAGCAATACGCTTAGCAAAAGGAATGTTTTCCCATAAAGGCCTAAGACAGGATATCCCGGTAATCGCCATCACGGAAATGTCACAATTAATACGGGCAAAATCAAGCAAGCCAGCCTGCCCCTTGAAAAACTTTACGTTCTTGGGGATCTTGCACTCAATTGCTCTTGCCCGCTCTTCATTAACCACACACACATAACGCGGTTTAAACTCTTTTATCTGTAAACACAGGGCATCGATATCGCAATTAACACACAACCCGTCTATAGCAAACTGCTTTGTGTTAACGCGTAAAACCGCTAACGCATTTAGCCCGATCGAGCCGGTAGAACCAAAAATAAATACTTTTTTCTTAGGCATAAGAATTTTTCATCATCGTCACATAAAGATAAAATGTCGGCGCCGTAAAAATAACGCTATCAATAACATCTAAAACTCCACCCATGCCGGGAAAGATCTTTCCCGAATCCTTGACCTGGCAATCACGCTTGATCAATGATTCAAAAAGATCACCCAATTGAGCGATCACCGCGAGAATAATGATTAAGAAAAATTTCTCCCAAAAACTTAAAGTCGTGATCAACATCGAGAATAATACCCCCACGACGATGCTGGAAAAAAACCCGCCGACCGCCCCCTCAAGAGACTTTTTCGGGCTGATACTGGCCAAAAGCGGCGTCCTGCCTACCTTGCGCCCCCACAAAAAAGCCCCCATGTCCGAAGACTTAGTAACGATCAAACAAAAAGCAGTCAAAAGCGCGCCTTCGGGAAGTTGCCGAATACGCACGATGAAGCTTAAACACCAGGCAATATAAACAATAGCAAAAATCGTTGCCGATATTGAAAAAACCGGCTGGTGCGCTTTACCTTTACGCAACTCCAGCATAAAAAGCATAAACAAACCGAAGACAACGAACATAAATTGCCAGCCCTCTTTGATCGGCATACGAAAATAAATAGTGATCGGGATCAAAACTCCGACGATCAAACCTATCGGTTTAAACAAACGCACACCTTTTTTCTCGACCATATAAAAAAATTCATAAAGCCCGATCAGCGTCATCAAGGAAACTAAAAAAACGCACATCGTCATGTTCAACACACCAAAGGTGGTAATAATGATAAGAAAAATTGAACTAAAAATCCGCTGTGTCATGCTTTACCAAACCTTCTGCCTCTGGCTGCATATTCGTCCAATGCCTTCTTTAACTCTTCCCGATTAAAATCCGGCCAATTTTTATCACAGAAATAAAATTCGCTATAGGCGCATTGCCACAACAAGAAATTACTTATGCGCTGCTCACCGGAGGTACGGATCAAAAGATCCGGATCAGGCATCCCTTTAAGCGATAGAAATCCACCAAAAACATCTTCGTTTATCGCTTCGGGTAATATTTTACCCTCCCGACAATCACGCGCAACGGCCTGCGCTGCCTGTATAATGTCCCAACGCCCACCGTAATCTATGGCAATATTCAAGATAACACCCTGATTATCCGCCGTTATCCGCTCAATCTCTTCAAATTTTTCCCGTGTACCCTTGTCAATCCTGTCACGCCTACCCACCACATTCAGCTTCACATCTTGAGACATCAGCTCTTTTTGATACAAACCTAAAAAAAACCTCATAAAAGAAAAAAGCGCATTGATCTCATCGGCGGAACGCGACCAATTTTCGGAAGAAAAGGCAAAAACCGTCACGATCTTTACACCAAAATCCCGCGCATCACGCACGATCTCCCGTACCCGCTGGATGCCTTCCTTATGCCCCAAAGGCCGCGGTAAACCACGCGCTTTGGCCCAGCGGCCATTGCCGTCCATGATAACTGCTACATGATGCGGTATATTACCTTCCATAAGAATAGAAAAGGGGGCTTATATTAGCCCCCTTTCCTGGTATCAAATTGTTTTTAGCTTACTTCCCCTTAACCGGCGTTGCTTCCTGTTTTACCGGTGAAGCTGCAGCTACGGGTTGCGCAACGGGCGCCTTGCCTGTATCTGGAGCCGTAGGTACTAATTTTTCGCCAAATTTCTGCTCAATCTCGTTTTTAACCGCAGTAATTCTGGCTTTTTCCAACTTAAGCGCCTCGTTTTCCGAAGTAACCGACGCAACCGTGCTCTTTAAGCCATCGTTCTCAGCTCTTAACGATTCAATCTGGCGGTTTAAATCGCCGGTTGTTACCTTGGCGGTTTCAACATCTTTTTGCAACGATATATTTTTCGCCACCTCTTTCTTGTAAACTTCCGACTGACGATTGATCTGCACCGACAAGGAAACGCCGGCAACAACCAAAACCACAATCAAACCGATAAGTAAACTAAAGACTAAAGGCCTTTCGTTCATTTTAGCTCCTCTGTCTGCGAGCTGGCCGATGAAGCGCTGTGATCAACCTTTTTCACCTCGTTAGGCACAATGATCACCTCTACGCGGCGATTTTTCTTTCTGCCCTGAGCGGTATCATTAGAGGTAACCGGCTGGTATTCACCATAACCTGCAGCCGAAAGCTTTTCGGGGTTGATCCCTTCTTTTTGTAAATATTCAACAACGCTCAAAGCGCGATGAGCCGAAAGTTCCCAATTTGATGCCCATTTTGATCTGGTGATCGGCATATTGTCGGTATGGCCCTCAACAGCAATACGGTTGTTCGGTACCTCTTCCTTTAAAATCGTACTTACTTTATCCAAAGTACCCAAGGCGCTGTTTTTCAACTGCGCTTTACCGGAATCAAAAAGTACTTCCGCGACAAAAGTAATCACAAGGCCACGATTGCTCATAGATACATTAACATCGCTATTGCCGATCTCTTTAGATAACTTATCCTCAAGCATACCCTTTGTGTGTTTTAATTCATTGAGCTCATCCTGAAGGGAGTCTATTTTATCAAGGTCCGAACGGCGACCCTTCTGGATAACGATCGCACAACCTGTGAACATCACCAAAACGAAAGGAACTAAAACGTAAAGAAAAAACCGTCTCTTCATACTACCTCCTCGCTTTATATACCATTAGTTTCCAAATAAGACTTAAGTTAAGTTATCACATTTGAAAGACACCGTCAAGTATTTTTCAGCCAGATAAGCTGTTGCAATAAAGGTAATGAGATGATAAAATTTTTTTATGAAAAATAAGTTATATTTAGGCATTGATGTGGGTGGCACCAAGATATCCGCCGGCCTTGTTACTGAATCGGGAAAAGTAATTTGGCGAGAAAAAATCCCTACCCCGAAACAATCTCTCCCATCCGGCGTAATCGCAGTTATAACCAAGATCATCGAAGAGGCTATAACCAACAATACCAAATCCTCCATCATCGCAATCGGCATCGGTATACCGGGCATCGTCAAAAACAATAAAATCGTGACAACCCCGAATATATGCCTTTCCGGCTGCGATGTCGCAGCCTTGGCCTACAAAAAATTTAAGATAAAAACATATCTTGGCAACGATGTAAATTTAGGCGTGCTGGGAGAGCAATGGCTGGGCGCAGCAAAAAATGTAAAAAATGTCATCGGGCTTTTCCTGGGCACCGGCTTAGGCGGAGGAATCATCACCGATGGTAAACTTTTGCTGGGCCACAACGGTGCTGCGGCCGAATTAGGGCACATGACAATCGAACTCGACGGCCCGCAATGTACCTGCTCCAATAAAGGATGCCTCGAATCTTTTGTCGGGCGCTGGGCAATTGAACGCGATATCTGGGATGCGGTTAAGCGGGGTAAAAAAACCATGATCACTAAAGCTGTCGGCAAAAGCAAGGGGCCGATAAAAAGTAAAATTTTAGCTAAAGCTTTAAAGAAAAATGACCGCGTCACCATCAAGGTAATGGAAAAGGCTTGTGCTGTGCTGGCCAAGGGGTGTGTCGCGCTGGTTCACGTTTTTGACCCGGAAATGATCATATTGGGCGGCGGTGTCATGGAAGCCTGCGGCGAATTTATCTTAAAGCGCGTAAAAAATATCGTTGTGCAAGATAAATTTTTTAAAAAATTAAAACCGGTAAAGATCACTGCTTCGCGCCTTAAGGACGATGCGGTAATCTTAGGCGCTGCAGCCTTGGCACGCAACCCTGTTTGATGAATCCATAAACTGCTTAAGCTTCGCCCAAACCTTTTCCCGGCGCTGGCGCTGATAAAGTTTTAAAAATTCCCGATAACTCTCTTCGATGTGCTCAGAACAAAGTGCGGCAAAATTACGACAAGCCTGCCGAACGCGTGGATCTTTGCCTGCCAACAAACGCGCCTCGAAACGCCAAACAACATAATTATGCATATCCCCTAAAGTTTGCTGGATAAGCCTTGCCTCTTCGATGAAATGATCCATCCTTTTCTTGTCCAGGAAAGAAAAATTTTCTAAAGTGTAACGCAAATGCTTAGCCCCAATGCGCATCTTATGCAATTTACCATGACTCCTCTTTCCCAACGCAGCTTTTGACAATCGTGACAACTCTTGCCGGCGGCGGTCAATATTTTTGCATGCTATCCTGTATACATCGGCGTTCGAGTAAAACTTCAAGGTATTAATCGCCCTTACAAGTTTGCCTTGGCTGATTCGCCGCAAAGCTGTTAAGACATCTTCCTGAGCATGAAGACGGTTTCTGGCAACAAGCTTGATCAGCAGATCAAGGCCATTAAGCTTAGCCGCTATCTCACGTAAAAAAAATGCCTGAGTATCCAGATCGCGCGCACGGCCCAAAAGCCGGGTAATCGTTTTCACCTCATCACGTATTTGTTTTATTTTCTCACGGTCAAAAAAATCACGGTAAGCCCAGAGAATATTACTCAAGCGCCGTGAGGCGACGCGCATGCGGTGCAGAGATTCAATATCCTGATTGGCCTTAACCCCTTTTACTTCCCGGGTGAGATTATGCAAGGCAAGCCGTAAATTACTTTTTAATGCAATCGAGCAGCGATGCATCTTAATCCTGATCGCTCAAGAAAAATTCCTGCGCGTTAAATTTACGCTTTTCATCGAAGTTACGTATATAGGTTTTTTGACGGGTAAGTTCGCGCGCCTTCACGTTATCTTTCAAATAATTTTTCACAATCGCAAGGATCTTATTCTTGAGGTGATCCGCGGTGATCTCAAACAAGAGCTCGACCCTACGGTCCAGATTGCGCGTCATCCAATCCGCCGAAGCGGTAAAGACCTGCGGGTTTTGGTTATTGCCAAAAACATATATCCGCGAGTGTTCCAGGAAACGCCCCACGATGCTGGTAACCTCGATATTTTCACTTAAAGCCCGTACACCGGGGATCAGGCAACAGACTCCGCGCACAATAAGCTTTATCTTGACGCCCGCCGACGACGCAGCGTAAAGCCTTTCGATCATCTCCGGATCCTCCAATGAATTGACCTTGGCGGTGATCTCACCGGTCTTATATTTTTTTTGGAACTCCACCTCTTTATCGATAAGGCCAAAAAAGTATTTACGCATGTCCAGCGGCGAAGCAACGATACGCCGCCACCTAGACGGCGCCGAGTAACCGGTGATAACATTAAACATCTCGGAAACATCGCGGGCCACATCCTCATTAACGGTAAAATATCCGATATCGGTGTAAATATTTGCCGTCTTTTCATTGTAATTGCCGGTCCCCAGGTGGACATAACGGCGGATCCGGTTGTCTTCGCGGCGCACCACCATCGCCATCTTGCAATGGATCTTCATTTTCGGTATGCCGTAAATAACATGGCAACCGGAGGCTTCCAGGTCTTTCGCCCAATCGATATTCTTTTCTTCATCAAAGCGGGCCTTAAGCTCAACTAAAACTGTAACTTGCTTTTTGTTCTTCGCGGCTGCCTTTAAAGCCTTGACGATCGCCGACTCATCATTGGTACGATAAAGAGTCATCTTGATCGCCAAAACATCCGGGCACTTTGCCGCAGCTTGGATCAAATCGATCGTCGGGGCAAATGAATCAAAAGGCAAGTGTAGAAAAAAATCCCCCTCCTTGATCTTATCAAAAATATTTTCGTAAGTAAGTTTCTTCGGGGTAAAGGCCGGATAAAAAAGTTTCACCGGCAACGGCAAAGACATAAGCTCCACCAGCGATGAAAGGTCAAGGTCACCGTCAATCGTAAGGGCATCACTGGCAGGAAACCAGAGGCCATCACAAATAATCTCCTTAAGCTCGCCGGAGCAGCTCTCCTCGATCTCCATGCGCACCACTTTAGCTTTAGGGCGCTTTTTGATCTCATTTTCAATCGCCCGCAAAAGGTCCGGGGCGTACTCTTCATCGATCGAAATATCGCTATCACGGATCAAACGAAAAAGCGTACTGCTGGCTATATCATGCCCTTTAAAGAAGGCCGGTAAATTTTCCTTAATAACTTCTTCAATAAAAATAAGATCAAAACTATCTGCGGCCGCAGGAAGCTTCAAAAGACGCGGCAATATTTTTGGTACAGGGATGATCGCTAAAAAATTTTTACCGTTGCGTTTAAGCATCACCGCAAAAGCCGTAGTCTTAGAAGGCAAGACCGGAAACGGATGGCCCTGATCGATCGCCATAGGGGTGATTACCGGGAAAATACTCGCTTCAAAGTACCGGCTGATATATTTTTTCTGGTCTTCAGAAAGCTCGGTATATTTTTTAAAATTTATCTTATTCTTTGCCAACTCTTTTTTTATCTCGCCGTAACAGCCGTAGAATTCTGAAAGGATCACCTTAACGCGCGCCTCGACCTCGGTGAAAAGCTCCTGCGGAAACCAGCCGAAATTATCCTGACGATTGTAACCGGAATCGATCAAACGCCGTAACCCCGCCACACGTACCATATAGAACTCATCAAGATTGGCGGCAAAGATCGCTAAAAATCTCACTCGCTCTAAAAGCGGGTTAGCCTCGTCACACGCCTCTTCCAGGACACGGTGGTTAAAATCAAGCCAGCTGATATCGCGATGAATAAAATGTTCCTTATTCGGTACTGCTTCGTCTTTCATCTTATAAACCTTTCACCGATAGAGATATCCTGCTGCCGGTGATCTCCTCAAAAAGCTCTTTCTTCTCCGCAAAATCATCTTCTTCCAAGATAAAATTCTCCTCGACCGAAACAATCAGATTAATATCATTATTTTGCACTTTTACATCCAGCTTCTTTACCTTCTGCTTATGTGAACGGTCAAATGCATTAGCCATCCGTAAAAGCGAGCTTAATTTCTGCACCATGATCTGCTTATCCGGCGGCAATGAATTATAAAGCAAGTGGTTCTTTGACGGCGCGCCTTTACGATGGTACCGGGCGATACAAGCGATCATCTTTACCTCAGCCTCAGTAAGCCTAAACATATTCATCGTACTGATCACATATTCACTATGAATATGGTGCGAACGGTTATGAATAAACATCCCCACGTCGTGCAGGTGGGCCGCCAAGGTAAGGTATAAGCAATCATCTTTCTTAATACCCAATTGTTCATATAAAACGCCAAATAATTTTTCCGCGATCGACGCGACATAAGTACCGTGTTTTATATCGGCATTATAACGCCGGCAAATAAAATTTACTGCCGAGACAAGCTGGTTGGTCTTGTTATACTTTTTGGATAATTCTATCTCCAATAAAGTGTTGGCCAGGATCGATTCCGCTAAAGATATCTCCAAGGCATAAACCTGCTTGCCTTTCATCGCCGCATAAAAAGCATTCAAGACTACGGCGTAAGCCATGATCGTATCCGCCCCATCCACGGGAATATTGTATTCTTGCGAAACCGCCTGGGCGCTTTTACCTACCAGACTATCGAGCATCATCTTCACATCTTTTTCCTCAATATGCCAAAAGCTCGCATCTTTTTTAACATTGGTGATGATATTACGCGCATAGGATGAGTAGTTTTCATCAATTATAATAATATCGTCGATCTCGACCCCGGCAAAAGCGCGCTTGGCATAAGAAAGTTCATTGACTACATATTCGTTCAAGGCATCCGTCACATCCTGGAAACTACCTTCGAGGCGCGAAGCAAGCTGCCTTAAGCGCGTGGTCCCCAACGGTAAACCAATGCTCATCAAAGTAAAGCCCTGCTCCATCACCGAAATGTCCATGCTCCCGCTCCCGAGCTCGGCAATTAAAACATTTTTCTTGTGGATTGGATAATCGTTTTTAAGTTTATAGGAAAGATAGGAATCCATGTAATAGACAATATCGCCTACGGTCAAGATCTCCACGTTCAAACCGGTCTTACGCGAAACCGTATCCACAAAAATATCTTTATTGCGGGCTTCACGCACGGCGGTTGTCGCGATCACCTTAACGTCGGTCAAACCGTAATCTTTCAAAACCTGTTTATACTTTTCCAGGATATTAACGGTTTGGTTGATCGTCTCGCGGGAAATACGTTCTTTTAAAAAAGTGTCGTTCGCGATCGAAAAGGTATTTTTAAGCGATTCAACGATTGCAATATCATCGCCTTTTTTTTCACCGATCACTAATTTTATCGAACGGGAACCAATATCAATAATCGCGTTGGGCATAACTTCCTCCGTAGCCATAGATTATAATACAAATAAAAAAGAGGCGGGACTTTTTTTAGAGGCCCCGCCTTTTCGAACTAACCTTTAATAGGTTAATTTCAACGTTGCCAATTGGAAACCTGCTACCTTGCCGCCTTCCAAGTATGCCATAGACTTATTAGTAGAAAATATTAACCCGCCGTCTTTAAGCGCAACTTCGGCATCGGCTTTAGCAAAATCCAAACCACCCTTTGTATCGCTATCACCCTGCGTAGCTGATACCGCTTGTGCAGCGGTACGCACAAAATCATACCCGCTATCGCCCGCACCATTAAACATGCCTCTGACTGCCGCTTCTAGCTCCTTGGAGCCATTGATACCTTTAGTCCTTTGGAGCATGGCACCATAAAAGCCGGAAAGGTCTTGCAGGGTTAAGGCATCGCCACCTCCGGGCTGAACAAGCATACGCCCTTGTCCGTTATTACCGACTCTCACTGCTATCCGGCCATCTGCGCCGGCGGTATACGTAATCAGCACAATGCCCGCATCGGTTTTCATCCCAATCGGCGTACCTTGGTCAAAACCGTTCTTTATCGTCGCAAGCACTTCGGCGCTTAACCCCGCTGCCCCGCCCTGTCCCGCATCACTGCGAATTGCCGCTAACTCGCCTATTCTCCCTACCAACGCTTTATCTCTTGTGACCGCTTGTAACTCTGCCACCTTTTGCGCTTTTTTCTCCGGATTACTGATCAGTTCCATCCTTGCCAATATCCGTGTTACCCCTGATTCAGATTGGCCGCCGGCAGCAAAAGCCTTGATCTTATCGTCGATTTCGGCAACAACTCGCCTTTGAGCTTGCCTGACATCCAAAGCATCTACTGCCTTGGCTAAAATTTGCGCATCGCGGTTCCCTTCCACTGCCGCAGCGGCCCGGGCAAAAGCTAAGTATTTATCATCACCATCTCTATCCCGGCCGTCAAGGCTTAGCAGGCCGGCTACTTGAGACATAATCACCCACAATGCCGTACTTTGTTTTTCCTGTTCATCGGCAGTCACATTCGGCATACGGCTTGCTTCTGCGAGTAGGCCCAAAAGAGTTTTGACCTGCCCGACTACATATGCCTGTGAAGAATCGCTATCGGCGGGGTTAACGCCTTCGCCGATAACCGCAGCTTTCATCAACTTGACAATAGCAAGCTCCGCTTCTTTATCGCGCTCATACGCAGGAAGATCAAATTCACTATATTGTTTTTTCATCGCCGCACGAACCATTGATTTCTTCTCGTCACGATCTTCGGCGCTGAACGCCATAGCGCCTCTACCGTTATTTATATCCGGACGCCAATAGGCTACGCCGTATTTATGCGCCGAATAAATCGCATCGGCCAGCTCCGGGCTGATCTTAAACCCTAAAACTTTTTCTGCCAAAGCGCGGTTTTGCGCCTTATCTGCAACCGTCATCGCGGCAAAAATATCATCAACCTGAATATGGCGTAATCCCAACACTGCGGCAATATCCGAACTCTGTTCATGGGCATACGCCCCTAAAACATCGACCAGGTTCGAGACCAAGACATTCCTTCCGGCTTCGTGCTGTTTCACAACATTAGCCGCCAGGCTTTTCAATACTTGCCGGTTATCACCCGCTACCCCACTCAAAACCGCGGTTAAATATTTCTCCACACCTTCAAGGTTGCCATAGTGATCCGCGGCCGCTTTAATACTTTCGGCTGTGGGATATTCTCCCTTACCGGCTTGCGCGGCGTGGAATTGGTCAAGGAACGCGTGATATGCGGTAGAGTTTCCTTTAACCTCAAATTGCCTGAGGTAATTTACCAGCAACGATTCACTTTTGATCGGTGACCGTGCATTAGCAGCGGCTGCGCTAGCGCGGTTGGAACGTGCTGTATCGCTTGGCTGAATAGCCGGCGCTTCGTCGCCGGCGGCGCCGCTACGCATTATTGCCGTAGCACCGACGCTGGTGATCCCGCCCTCCTCTGGGGCCATAAAATCCATGGCCGCAGCATAAACCGCACCATCGCTTAAATGGCTGACATCAATACCTAAGGCTTGCGCTAAAATTTCATCAGCACTCTTTTGCACTCTTTGCCCTTGAGTGTTTACTTTATAAATATCAATTTTTCCGTTCATCAATACTACGCGTTTGGCAGCAACCGTTCTTTTATTGTATGTGCCGTGGAGATATTGGCCATTAAGGTTCGGCTTACCGATATTGCCGGGATCGTACCTGTTGCCGCTTTTATCAACATATGTGCCGTCTGGCTGAAGTCGCATACTATTCGTATCGAAGCCCTGAGGGATATCATTTTTAATTTCATGCGCCTTATTGATCGCAGAAGCATTATTCAAAGTTAACGTTACTAGCGGCGTATCTCTTCGAATATAACGGCCCAAAGCACGATCAAAAACATAATTAAGCCCTAAAGCTGCTCTTAATATACGTACACGCCCCACCTGATCATTGGTAAACTTTGCCGCCACCGCACTATTATATAATGCCGCCACGGCTTCTTCCCGCGCATCATAAGCCTGGCTCAGTACCGTACGTCCGGCCGGTGTAGGCAAAGAAAAATGCCATTTACCATCGATTTGATTTATATTGTTTTGATAGATAGCCTTTAACTCTTCTGACGGCATCATGTTGCCTAAATTCACTCTCACTATTTCGCTTATCCGTGCGGCATCTGCCGTGCTTATTTGCAGACCCTCCTGACGAAGCAATTCATCACGCAGGTAAGCACTCTGCTCGCCGACGGGAGAGTAGGCACCTAAACCAAGCATCTGATCTGCCTGCTCACCGGTAAACAATCCGTCCCGTGTCAATTCACCGCGATCTGCCGAACCATACCTGACTCCGGGAACGCCACGAACCCCCTTGCTCATCACCTTCAATATCGCAGCTCTCTGGCTTGCGGTAAGTTGCTGCTGGCTTATGCCCAGACTTTGAGCCGCCAACGATATAATGGTGCCCTCTACTCCGCTAGCGGATCCACCCGCGCCACTCGCCACGCCCCCCATCTGGCCGGCTATTTGCCCGGCTAAGGCGGCTTGAAACGATGCCGGAAACATTTTTGCATCGTTGTTGCTTCTACTGGACAAATCAAAGAGTACGCCTGCACCAAGCTTATTGCCTAAAATACCCCGTTCCAATAAAGCTCCGGCAATTTTTAAAGCTTTACTAAACTCTACCCTACGCTCGTCACGTAAATATTGGGCAAAGGTTCTGATCTTGGCTTTTTTCTCCGCTTCGGTATAAGTACTCTCCTCTCTCGTGTATGTTTTACCATTTGCCGGCCTAGCGGTAAGCGTACCCTTGCCAAGCATATGCGCCTTCTCCATACTCTGGACATCTTCCGCGGTAACTTTACCCTCAACTCCATATTCTGCAAACAAACCTTTTAATGCTTCCTCGGCCCGGGAAGCTTCTTCTGCGGTAAATGGTTTACCGCCGACTGCGACCTCATCGGCACTATCATTGCCATTCTTACCCTTGCCACCTTTACCCTTACCGCCCTTGCCGCCGGCGATTCTTGGAGCGCCGTCATTATCAATATCCCACTGAGCCCCTTGTTGATCAGGACCAGCAAGCACATTACCGCCACGATCAACGGGCATTTCATTTACTAAAGCACGTATTACCTGATCGCCTGGCATTGCTACCCTTGCCGCCGCCACAACCTGAGCCTCACTACCTTCCACAACAGTTGTCGCCAATGTTACCGTCCCGTTGGGCCCGGTAGTAAGTGTTGCACCCCCGGAAATATATTTACGGCGGATCTTTTTAAACCGGTTGCCGGGATCCTGGTCGGTCTTAATGTAATTATAAACTCCTTCACGAAACGCTTTGGTGTAGGTATTATAAATTTTTTCCCGTACCTGCGGGTCGTTGGTATCCGCGCCTTTTAATTTTGACTTATCAAAATAAACACTATTTAAAATCGTATTTTTTAATTTCTCTTTATACCAATTCGCCATCACGATCGCATGGTAGATCTGGCGCAAGTGAGCAAAATATTTTCCCTCGTTGACCTCTTTTTCGATCAGCGGCAAAATTGTTTCGCGCATCACCTGGTTAGAAACATCTTTAACCCGCCGGTCATTAGCGCTGTCACTGCCCATACTTTTATTTTTGCTGATCGCCAGATAATCGTCATCCATCATCACCTTCAAGCGCGCCGACTCGATCACCGCCCGGTCGCGGCTTTCGATGACCTTGATCTTATCCGGCATGATCCATACTTTATTAAAGGTACTTACCGGAACATTCGAGGTGCCGAATTTTTTCTGCAATTCACGATAGACCTTATCCCAAAACTCTTTTCCCGGGCCCTCCTCAGGGTAAGTGATCGACGCAACAAATTGCTTTAAGATATAATCTTCGCCTAACATATCTTTTCCTAAATCGGTCAAGGCCAGGTTATCGGTAGAGATACGGTCTTGCTCATAAGGCGAAAGGTTTACCCAAAGGTCGTCGCCGGGCAGGGTAAGTGCCGCCAAAAAATATTTAGATATTTTATTTACCTCGGAACGGATAATCGTCTCTTCGCGTTCAATATTCCCTCTTTTAATCAAAAAAGTAAAATAAAATGGGCTATCTTCGGAAAAAACAATACCTTTTAACAAAGGTAAATCGTAACTGAGGCTTGCCGAGATGCGCTCGCTAGGCTCCGGCATATAAGGAAGAACGGCCGCCTGTATGACCGGCGTTGAGGTTATCGTAAAGCAAATACAGATTAGAAGGTTTACCCATCGCATATGAATTATTTTTTGTATCAGGCCCATAACTACCTCCATGAGAATTTATAGCAACAAATAACAACTCGCAACACAATGTATATATACCATTCAGTAGATAGCAATTACAAGTAAAACAACAGGAATTTACGCTTTTTTTGAAAGCGCTTACAAAATGGAGGCTAAAATAGGCTAAATCGAAAATATCAGGCGGATTTTATTGGGTTTTATGGCTTGTAACTGTTACAAAAGGCACGAAAAATATAGGACTTTTCCGAAAAATTTTTGTGTCACAGAAAAAATTCTTACCAAAATGAATAAAAAAACCCGCGATAAAGAGTATCGCGGGCTTCTAGTTGTTATGGTTGCGGGGGTCAGAGTTGAACTGACGACCTCAAGGTTATGAGCCTTGCGAGCTACCTGGCTGCTCCACCCCGCGAATCCATAAGATTTAAATCACTCATACAATGACGCAATTGCTTTTTCAAGAAATTATGGCCGGAACCGCTTTTCAAGAATACCTCGCGACCCCTTGCGTCATCTAAATTCAAATACGCTTCATAGTAAAGCAATCGAAATGGCTTTCTATGTCGCGTTGAATCTACCTTACCACTATTGTGCGCTTCTAGGCGCAATTGGACATCGTTTGAAAGACCAATATAAAACTTCTTATCAATCGAACTTAAAATCACATAGACAAAGAACATACAATAGCTTCTATTGCGGCCCGTAAAGCTCGCTTCGCTCGCCACGGGCTAAAAACTACCTGGCTGCTCAACCGGAGCCTCGTGGCGCCTTGGGCGCTTTACGAGGCCCGCGAATCCATAAAACTATCTCATAATATCAGCTTATTCCTCAATGTCAACGGCAATTTCGTTCTCCTTAACCGCGCCCAGCTCTTCTCTTGCCACCTTTTCATAAACCAAAGGATCAGAACCGGCACCGGCAATCTGGTGTTTCAAGTTACCGATCTCTTTCTCCAGAAGAACAATATCCCCTTTAAGCTTTTTATTTGCCTGACGCAAAGCCGCAAGGCGAGCATAATCCGGAAAATAAATCAGCATCCATATTACAAATATGGCCGCCAGAAGCAAAAAGATCTTTAGCGGGCTATTACGCATCGGCCCATTAACGGGTACGCTTGAAGTTTTTTCCTGCATACCTGGCTTTCTTGCCTAATTCTTCTTCAATCCTTAAAAGCTGATTATACTTGGCCATGCGGTCAGTACGCGAAAGCGAACCGGTCTTGATCTGGCCGCAACAGGTACCCACCGCGATATCCGCAATCGTCGTATCTTCTGTCTCACCTGAACGGTGCGAAACAACCGATGTGTATTTATTCTTTGCCGCAAGATTAATCGTATCCAAAGTTTCCGACAAAGAACCGATCTGATTGACCTTGATCAAAATAGAATTTGCAGTTTTACGATCAATTCCCATCTGCAGGCGCTTAACGTTAGTAACAAAAAGATCATCGCCGACGATCTGTATCTTTTTGCCCAACCTGTCAGTCAGCTTCTTCCAACCATCCCAATCGTCTTCCGCCAAACCATCCTCTATGGAAACAAGGGGGTATTTATTCGCCATTTTTTCATAAAAATCGATCATGCAGTCAGCATTGACATTCTTCCCTTCAAAAACGTAACTTCCATCCTTGTAAAAAGAGCTCGATGCTGGATCGATCGCCAACGCGATCTGCTCTCCGGGCTTGTAGCCCGCCTTCTCGATCGCCATAATAATGTACTTAAAAGCCTCTTCGTTGCTTTGCAGATTAGGAGCAAATCCTCCCTCATCACCCACAGAGGTCGAAAGCTTATTATCGTGTAAAATCTTTTTCAAGGTGTGAAAAATTTCCACAGCCGACTGAAAAGCACGGGAAAAACTATCAAAACCAAGAGGCATGATCATGAATTCCTGAATATCGAGATTATTATCTGCATGCAAACCGCCATTCAAAATATTCATCATCGGCGCCGGTAAAAGATTGGCTTTACTGCCGCCTAGATATCTATACAATGAAACTTTTTGAGCTTGTGCTGCCGCCTTAGCCGTTGCCATCGATACGCCAAGAATCGCATTCGCACCAAGCTTAGCCTTATTCGGGGTTCCATCAAGTTCGATCATCAACTTATCGATCTTACGAAAATCCGCGTCCTTACCCTTGATCTTCGGCGCAATTTTTTTATTTACATTCTCGACAGCTTTCAAAACACCCTTGCCGCCAAGGCGAGCCTTGTCTCCATCTCTTAATTCCAGCGCTTCGTGCTCACCAGTCGACGCTCCGGATGGAACCGCCGCACGGCCCATAACACCGTTGGCCAGTGTTACGTCTACTTCAACGGTAGGATTGCCGCGTGAATCAAAAATTTCCCTTGCTTTAACTGACTTGATCTTCGCCATAAAACCTCCTGATGAGACTTAGCCGGTTGCAAGCGCAACGTGCGCAGCGCAAGGCTGTAGTCGAATTACCCCGTGGTCCGCATAGCGGACTTTACGGGGTTACCTATTTACTTCCGTTGATACAATCCGTGAATCCCGGCTTCGGCCAAGATGTGGCCGACCATGGCCTTTTCTACATATTTTCTCGGTGCACCCTTATCGAGCTTCAAGGTTATATCCAAAGCATAAAGACGAAAAAAATAGCGGTGCGCCTTACCAGCCGGCGGACAGGGGCCGCCAAAACCGATCTCGCCGAAATCGTTAATCCCCTGCAATATTCCATCCTTAAGCCCGCCATCCTTAGAAAACCCCTCGCCTAGCGTAGAAACGCCTGCAGGAATATTGTAAACAACCCAGTGTGTCCAAGTGCCAAAAGGCGCATCCGGATCATCACAGATCAAAGCGATACTTACAGTTTTTTTGGGCGCATCTACCCATGATATCTCCGGAGAGATATTGTCGCCGTCACAGGTGTATCGATCGGGAATATACCCCTTATCCGCTAAAACCGGGCTTTTCAACTCAAACGCAAAAACGTTAACAGAGATTACCATGGCCAGTAAAATAAAAATTATTTTTTTCATCTATCCCCTGAATTTATTCGTTACCGGCATACGCCGGTCTTTACCAAATGCCCGTCCGGTTATCTTGACCCCCATAGGAGCCTGGCGGCGCTTGTATTCGCTAAAATCAATAAGCCCCATAACCTTTTTTACAGAACCTTTATCATACCCTGCTTTAACCATTTCTTCAAGGGAATAATCTTTTTCCACATACATCCTCACCAACGGATCCAGGATCTTGTACTCCGGCAAACTATCAGAATCTTTTTGATCAAGCCGCAATTCGGCAGAAGGCGCACGCCGGATCACCGAAAGCGGAATCGGGTTATTCATAATTTTATTTAGATATCGCGACAACGCGTAAACCATATCTTTGGTTAAGTCTTTTAAAACCGCGTAACCGCCTATCATATCGCCATAAAGCGTACAGTAACCGCAAGAGACCTCGCTCTTATTGCCGGTGTTAAGGACCAACGCACCAAATTTATTCGAAAGTGCCATCAAGATAGTACCGCGGATACGTGCCTGCAGATTTTCTTCGGTAATATCGGATTTTAAGCCAAAAAATACCGGATCAAGGGTTTTTAAAAACGCTTCGAAAATATTTTCGATTCCAATTGTATGATACTCGATCCCCAGATTACGGCATATCTTTTCGCCGTCAGAAAATGTGCCTTTAGATGTAAAACGTGACGGCAATAATGCACCCAAAACGCGTTCGCGCCCCAAAGCCTTTACTGCCAACGCCACAACCGCGGCGGAATCGATCCCGCCGCTTACCCCCACTAAAACTTTCTTAAAACCATTTTTATTTATATAATCACGCAGCCCTAAAGAAAGTGCTCCGAACACTTGTTCATCGTAAGAAAATTTTATACGGCGCCGGCACAACGCTGTGGTCTTCTGATCACAAAAGAGAAGGTCTTCCTTAAAGCCCAAAGCACATGCCGTGACTTTGCCTTGCGCGTTCAGCGCCATGCTGTTGCCGTCAAATACCAACTCATCCTGGCCGCCCACCAGATTAGTATAAAAAACCGGAGCATTAGCGGCGGTAGCTGCACAACGCAATACTTTTTCCCGCAACAAAAGCTTGCCCAGATGAAACGGTGATGCGGATAGGTTAACCACAAAATCTAACTTTTGCCCCTTAAGGCGATTCACAAAACTTTCGGCCCAAATGTCCTCACAGATGCTCACTGCAAATCTCTCCCCAGCATATTCGCCAAAAAACATCTCACTACCGTGAGTAAAGTAACGTTTCTCATCAAAAACCCCATAATTGGGCAGGTTGATCTTGCGATATACTTTAATGATTTTTTTATCCGCGATCACCGCGCAGGCATTATATATATTTTTCCCATCACAATCAACAAACCCCAGAAAGACAAGAATGTCGCGGCAATCCTTAGCGATCCCTTTAACACATGCAATATTCTTGTCGATAAAGTGCTTTTTCATCAAAAGGTCTTCCGGCGGATAACCGCACACGGCAAGTTCGGGAAAAATTACAACACGAGCGCCATTCTCCCGCGCAAGCCGGATATTACTTGCAATCAGGGCGCAATTGCCGGTAAGGTCACCGACACAAGGATTGATCTGGGCTAAAGCCGCTTTAAGCATGAGATCTTCGTTTATACAAAATCACACCGGTAATAAAAACAAAAACAGATATCCACTGTGATGTGGAAAAACCATAGAAACCACCACGCGGATCGTAACGTAAAAATTCTAAAGCAAAGCGTAATACCGAGTAAAAAATAAGATATAAACAAAACACTTGGCCATCAAATTTTTTCTTTCGGGAAACCATCCACAAAGCGGCAAATAAAACAAAAAGGCAAAAAGCCTCAATAAGCTGCACCGGTAAAACTTTTACCCCCAGCATTCCTGCCGGCGATTCCGAAGGAAATAGCAAGCCAAAACAATTATCGGGCCGGCCATAACAACAACCATAGGAAAAACACCCTAATCGGCCAAAAGCATGGCCTAACGCCACGCCGGGAGCAAAGCTATCACAAAGTTTGACGAAATCGACCTTAAACCGCCTGGCTAAAAAATAAGCCGCAAGCGTACCAGTGATCACACCGCCATAAAAAACAAAACCAGCACGCCCGAAAATTATCCCCCAGGGATCTGATGGGAGATCTTTGATCTCAACCAGAATATACAAAATCCGAGCGCCCAAAAACCCGGAAACTATCCCCCAAAAAAATATATCGGCAAAAACCTGGTCGCTGATCTTATTTTTCAAAGCAATTTTACGGGCAACAATATAACCGAAAACTACCCCCAAAAAAACAAAAAACCCATATGTGTAGATCGTTAACGAACCGATTTTAAATAGTATTGGATGCATAATTTAGCCAAGCTTGAAAAAAATGCCCTGATGCGTATTCCTTCGCTCCAACTCCTTACCGATATCGGCAATAGTTTCTGCCTTATTTTTCAGCCACAACGGCGCAATTAAATAATCAGCCGATGCACTAGAAACTAATCTTAATATTACCACACTTTTTGGTAAGCGTTCGATAAAATCACATACCGCCGTCACATACTCTTCTTTGCTCATCAACCCCATTGGATTTGACGATGATAATTTCTCCAACTTAGTATCTTTTAGAATATGCAATACATGAAATTTCACGCCTTGTATATCTAAACGAGCAAGTTTTTCCACATCCTGGCGGATAAGGGCCTGAGTCTGTCCGAGCAGGCCTAAAATCACATGGACACCGGCATTAATACCGCGCTCGCGCGTAATTTTAAGCGATTTAGTGAAATCTTCAAATGTGTGGCCGCGATTTATCTCCTTTAGGACAGAATCCTCGGTAGTCTGCAGGCCATACTCTACCCACACCAAATAATCCTTAGCAAAACCGGCGATTAAGTCGAGCTTTTGTTCATCAACACAATCCGGACGGGTCGATATTGAAAGGCCCACGATCTGCGGGTATTTTCGTATGATCGAATACCGTTCGCGTAAAACATCGACCGGCGCATGGGTATTGGTAAAAGCCTGAAAATAGGCGATAAATTTTTTCACCCCCATTCTTTTCTCGTAAAAAAGTATCGAATCCTCGATTTGTTTTTCAACAGGGATATCTTGCAAGGCATACCGGCTAAAACCTTTATTATTGCAATAAATGCACCCATCCCTGCCTAATGTACCGTCAAGGTTGGGGCAGGTGAAACCGGCATCGATATTAATGCGGTGCACCCGTTCGCCGAATTTACCGCGCAGATAATCATTAAAGGAATAAAATTTACTTTCCATGGATTGAATATTCGCAACCGCAATAATTTTGCCGGTAAACTTTATACTCACGGGCGTAGGCGGCGGTTTTTTTAAACCCATCCGCTTTCTTGAAATCAATCGGCAGATACATATCAGCGCATACCGCATATGCTATAGCAAAGATCTCTTTACTGTTTTTGTGCGGGCTGATCGTCAGCGTCGAAGTCAAATAATCAAAACCATTTTTTATGGCAAAGTCAAAAGCTTGCCTTATCCGCATCGCATAGCACTCTTTGCACCGCGCACCGCCTTCCGGCTCGGCAGAATATTTTATACTATTTTTAAGCCAATCATCATACCGATAAGCCCCCTCCACAAATTCTACCCCAAAAATACGGCATGCCTCTCGTGCCGCATCGCAGCGCTTTTCATATTCTTCAAAGGGATAAATATTGGGATTATAGAAAAACCCGCTTACCAGGAATGAGTCTTTTTTAAGTTTATCGATCGAATGCAAAGCGCAGACTCCGCAGCAGATATGTAACAAAACTTTTTTCATTATAAGATTTAATTGGCGAAATAATCTTTAATCGTTACGAACCGGATTTTCGCTTTAAGAGAAGGGAGCTCCTCCTTAAGTACAGCGATTGTTCGCTTGCGCGGATGGGCGATCACAATGATCTTGCCCTGTTCCGATGCCTTGCGCACCAAAAGGCCCAGCCGCTCCTTGATAAACGCTTCGTTATCTACCGCATCGATAAAACCATTATTGCTGCCGGCAGTAAGACCCTGGGATACCGCGACGTCATAAGCAATCGATTTAGGAGAGGTCCGGCTGTCAACAAAAATCAAATTACGCTGTTTTATAGCAGCGATCACGATCTCCATCAGCGGCCGGTCTACGGTTGCCGCAGAACCCATGTGATTATTGACGCCAATCGCCTGCGGTAAGGAATTCAGATAATAGCGCAGCAGGGATTTTACCTCACGCGGCGTTTGTGACGGAGAAATAAAAGTATATTTTTTAGTACGAAATGCTTTCACCCCCTCGGGCTCCATAGGCAAGTGAATAAAAACACTAAAGCCGCAATGCGCCGCCATTGTCGCGCTCTGTGTGGAGTATTTTAACCCGGGGATAATCGACGCAGTAAGAGGGACACCTAAAGAATATAGTTCGGATACCTCCTTCACATTTTCGCCAAGGTCATCAAAAATAATCGCAATCTCAGGAAGTTTGGCCGGTTGCGTTTCGACCAAGGGCTCGGGAATAACCGGGACTTCCGAAGAAGGGTTAGCGGCGGTTCGGCTGACATGCCGATGTACCGGCCGATGCCGAGAAGGCTCTTCTTTGTGATGATGTAAAATATACAAACAAATAGGGATAGCAAAAAGGATTAAAAAAATAAATGACTTTAATATTTTATTAAGCATGGCTGATTTGCGTTGTCATCTTAAGAAGGTCATTATAGGCGGCCTGAGGCTCCGGCGCTTTAAGGATCGCGCTGCCGACGCACACAAAGTCTACGCCGCTTTTAAGGATATCGATTAAATTTTCTTTTTTAACTCCACCATCGATGCCGGCAGCCACAGCAGGAAAAGCTTTCTTAAACTCCTTTATCTTGCTAAGGACATCAGGAATAAATGGTGCTCCATAAAAACCAGGGTTAACGGCCATGAAAAGCAGGCGATCAACCTGCGGAACAAGAGATCTAAACTCGCTGATCTTAGTCTGAGGGTTAACCGCCAGACCGACTTTCAAACCTTGACGCCTTATCTCATTGATCACATTACCATGGTCAGATAGTGCCTCAAAGTGGTAGATGATACGGGAACACTTGATTGCCTTAAACGCCTCAAGCCAGGCTAAGGGGTCCTTGACCATTAAATGCGCCTCATTACCGATTGAAGTCTTTATTGTTTTCAGTTGGTTGATCGTAACGCTTTTTGACGGAACAAACTCTCCGTCCATGATATCGATCTGGGCGAAATCGGTAAATTTCGCACAAAGATCCAACATTGCCTGCAATGCCTCCTGCTTGTCGGTTAAAAGCGCCGGGACCACTTTATTGGCTATTTTTGACATTATGCGAGTATAACGGTTTGAGGGGCAAAAATCAACTATTTTTTAATGCCCTGTTAACAAAATTTAGCACACTCAAATAAAAAAGGCGGAAACTTTTGGTTTCCGCCTCGCACCTCCTGATTTATCAGGTTAATAACAAGCCTAACCTCTAAGAAGTTTTAGAACCTGCTACTCGCCTCCTTCAACAAGTGTTAAAAGTGTTTATCTTAATCAACTCTTTTACCCCCTGGAAGTTAAGATATACCATGACGCAACAGTAAAAACAAGAGTAAATCAGGGGTGTTTTGTAAGCGGTTACTTATCGCTCGATTTAGCTATAAATCGGGCTTGGATTTTTGGCGTTTATAGACGCAAAGATAGTCGTTTTTCCAATGTGCATTGACGAGTTTTGTGATATGTACGCAGGTAAATTTATCGCCCTTCACGCTGGCCCGCGGGCCAAAACGATTTTCGTAGATATCGCAAAAATATTTTCCGTTACCGTCGCCACAAAGGTGTATGCAAGGATCGTCGAAGGCGCCGCAGCAGCCGCCACAACGGATACACATCGCCTCCCACTCGCTCTCTTTTGCCTTGAAATAATCGGAAAGCTCTTTAAACACCGGGCTGCTTAATGATGGCGTCGCGGTTCTGCCCCACCGAAGCATACTGCACCTTAACACCGATCGACTTTTCGATCAATTGGATATAATCCTTGACCCGACGAGGAAGTTTCTTGAAATCACGTATCGCTGTAGTATCGCAACCCCAACCGGAAATGGTTTTGTAAACCGGCCGGGCCAGGGCTAAATCGTGCGGAAAGTCGCTGAACTTTTTAAATTTGCCCTGATAGCTAACCGCATATTTAAGTTGCGTTAAGCTATCCAGCACATCGAGCTTAGTTAAGGCAATATGGGTGATATTGTTTAAAATCGCCGCACGCCGCAATAGCGGCAGATCAAGCCAACCGCAACGGCGCGGCCGCTGTGTCGTTGCGCCAAATTCATTGCCTAATTTACGGATCTGCTCACCCATCTTTTCGTCAAATTCCGTAGGAAACGGGCCTTCGCCAACACGGGTAGTATAGGCCTTAGTAACACCGATCACCCGGTCGATCTTAACAAATGGCGCACCGCTTCCCACCCCGGCATTAGGAGCAATCGTGCTCGAAGAAGTCACAAAAGGATAGGTGCCAAAATCAACATCTAAAAATGTCCCTTGTGCCCCTTCAAATAAAAAGCGTTTTTTACGCTTATCGTAAAGATATTCTACAGTATCGCAACAATAAGGCGCAAGCTTCTTGCCGTACTCATTATACTCATTAAAAACCGCATTAAAGGAAAATGGTTCAGCACCATAGACATTTTTATATAAAGGATTTTTTTCGTTTAAATTATCTTTGATCTTGAATGCCAATGTTTCACAATCTAAAAGATCCACAACGCGCACGCCGCAACGGGCAACTTTATCTACGTAACAGGGGCCGATACCACGTTTGGTCGTACCGATCTTTTGTTCGCGCTTTTCTTCGCGGAATGAATCGAGCGAACGGTGATACGGCATAATAACATGCGCCAGAGAAGAGATCCTTAAATTTTTCGGCGAAATGTCTACGCCGTTTTTCTTTAAATATTCTATTTCATCAAGCAAAACTTTCGGGTCAAGCACAACACCGTTACCGATCACGCAGACCTTATTTTTATGCAGGATCCCGGATGGGATAACGTGAAAAACATATTTTTTACCATCGCAGACTACCGTATGCCCGGCATTATTACCGCCTTGAAAACGCACGATAATATCCGCATCGCGCGAAAGATAATCTATTACCTTCCCCTTACCCTCATCGCCCCATTGTAAGCCAACAACTGCGGTATTCAATTACTACTCCTTATGCATTAGGTACCATCGTGAAGATCTTTTCAGCAATATCCGGGTATTGCGCCACGAATTTAAGCTCATCTTCGACTAATGGCTTTTGGTTATGGACATTAGCAAAACGCACCAACTCCAGGATGCGGCGTGCCTGGGCATCATTCTCAAATTTAACTTCCATCTGGTCATAAACATTACGAAAACCCTTGATCCCCGAATATTCTCCGACCGTAATGCTGCGCCCGGTATTAATGATCTCCGGTTCGCCGCGGCCAAGTTCTTCATGGTCATAAAGCTCATAATTACGGCGGTTTTTCAACGCACCGTCGGCATGAATACCAGACTCATGCGCAAACGCGTTTGAACCAATACCGGGCTGGTTAATGGGAATCGGTATGCCAAAAGCATAGGAAGCATACTTGCAGGTCATCCAGGCTTTTTTTAAATTGATCTTTTCATCAAGCTTATATTTTTCCATACCGCTGCCATGCTTGATCGCCAGAATAACGCTTACTAGATCGGCATTACCGGCCCGTTCCCCCATGCCATTGACGCAAGTATTGATGTAAACATCCACCCCACCATCGATCGCGGCCTTGGCACCGGCAATCGAGTTGGCCACAACCATGCCTAAATCGTTATGGCAATGGATCTCAACCGGCATTTTGACCTTATCTACGATTGCCGCAATGCGGTCATAGATCGAAAACGGCGTATCATACCCTAAGGTATCGCAATAACGAAACCGGTCAGCACCCGCATCTTTAGCCGCCGTTACAAATTCAACCAAATAATTGAGGCTCGAACGCGAAGCATCCTCAGCGTTAACCCCTACAATTTTCAAGCCGTGCTTTTTAGCGCATTTAACGGCATCCGTCATCTCCTCGATAATCGCTTTATGATCAAGCTTACCCTGAAACTTATGCTCGATCATCTGATCGGAAGTAGAGATCGAAAGGTTTATATTCTCAAGGTTCGGCACGTTTTTTAAAGCCAGTTCCACGTCTTCCCGGGTCGCGCGGATCCAGCCGGAAAGTTTTAAACGCTTGATCCCTTTGATCTTCGCCAACTCAATATTAGCATTTAAGTAATTGACCTCATGATTAGTCAAAGGAAAACCAAATTCGCTCTGGTAGACCCCCATCTCATCAAGATAAAGGTTGAGCATAGTTTTTTGTAATTTCGACAAGCAGATCCGCGAGGTCTGCACCCCGTCGCGGTTCGTAACATCAAGCATGTAGATAGTAGCCATTATACGAAATCCTCCTATTTATGGTTAATGATTTTGGCAAAATCCTCTTTCTTTGCCTTCATGATCATAAATAAACGCACATTGTTTACAAGAATTGCGTTACCATTAGTAATGCCTATTTCTTGCATCAAAACCTCATTATCTTTTAAGAGCTTACCGGCTTCGTCCGGCTCTAAAAACTTACCTAATGCGTTTATGTCCATGGACATTTTAGCCACAGAAGTCGTACAGTCAAGCGTTTCTATAAATTTTATCCGTTCGCTCAAATAATCAAAAAATTTATCAGGATAGAGATTACGCACCGCCAAAGCTGTTGTAATCTCCTGTTGCGGATAACCTGCCACTGCGATTGTTGGAACCACAAAATTAATGTTTAATTTTATCTTATTCGCCTCACAAAATTCGCGCAATACCGGAAATGTATCCTTAGTACGGTAATCGTAAAAATCAAAAAAATAGGTAACCGCTTTATCTTTATACGGCCGATCCAGGAATAAAAACGTTCCCGTCTTATCGCCCTTTAAGATAAACTTATCACCGTTCTGGGAAAAATCATCCGCAATTTTGCTGAACCCATCAATGTTTTTCACATCCAAAGGCATCAAGAAAACCGGCAATGTTTTGATCTTGTATTTTGCAATCAGAGTCTTTGCCAACTTAGCGCGATAATCCATATGCATAAACGACGCCTGCGGGAAAGCACTTTTAATATTATCCTGCACACCATCAACGGAACAGAATTCGCATTGCGCGTCAGTGATCACCGTGACCGGTACTTTTGTGATCTTAGGCACGGAGTCCGCATAAACTACACTCGACATAGCTAAAACCACTACGGCCAATGCTGTAAAAAATCTCTTCTTCATAATTTCACCACCTTTAGTGAGACGATGATCGGATTAGCTTTTATTTCAGCACAAATCGCCTCGCTAATACAACCATCAACGTTCAAAACTGTAAGCGCCATGCCTTTTTCTTTCCTGCGGCCCAAACTCATATCCGCAATGTTTACTCCATGCTTGCCTAGCACCGTCCCTAAAAAGCCGATCGCCCCAGGCTTATCCTGGTTCTCGATCACCAACATGCAGTCAGTAGGCGCCACTTCAAGATAGATCCCGTCAAACTTCACCAAACGCGCATCTTTATTAGCAAAAAGCGTACCCTCCAAGGTCTTGGTCTCTTTGTCAGTAACCACACACGCCTGGATCGAATTAGCGAACTCTTGCTCTTCACGAATCGTAACTTGTTCTAATTTTATACCCCTGCCCTTAGCCAGCTCAAGCGCATTAATATCGTTGATCTCGTCCCCTAATTGACGCGATAAAAGCCCCTTGGTAAAAGCACCGGCCAACATATCTACTTTATAAGTAGACAGTTCACCCACGTAAGTCAGCTTTACCCCCTTAACCGCACCCTCTAAAATTCCCGCCATAAAGCGACCCATTTTTTCCGCTAAAGTAAAATATGGCCCGATCACCTTATATGTCTCCGGATCAAGCTGCATATAATTAACCGCATTACGTATAGCGCGATTAGTCAACGCGTCCACGATGCAGTGCGCGATCTCGATCGCCACATTAAGCTGCGCTTCATCGGTCGAAGCACCTAGGTGTGGAGTCATGATCAAATTTTCTAATTCGTATAATTTTGAACCGGTCGGCGGCTCCTCAACAAAAACATCCAATGCTGCACCCTTGATCTTTTTTTCTTTAAGCGCGCTATACAGGTCATCTTCGTTGATAATCCCGCCACGAGCACAGTTGATCACATAAGCCGATGGCTTCATCATCGCCAATTGTTTGGCGGAAATTAAATTTTTTGTCTCCTCGGTAAGCGGCGTATGGACCGTAATAAAATCAGATGTCTTGATTAGCTCCTCAAGCGCTATAGCCTTTACCCCTAATTTTTCGGCAATTTCCTGGGTAATAAACGGGTCATAGACCACAACCTTCATACCAAAGGCGATGGCGCGCTTGGCGATCTCTTTGCCGATACGCCCCATGCCGACGATACCTAATGTTTTTAAATATAATTCCACGCCTTTAAACTTAGATCTGTCCCACTTGCCCGACTTAGTCGAAGCATTGGCCGTCGGCGTATTACGAGCACAAGCCATCAATAAAGCGAAGGCCTGCTCGCAGGTAGAAATCGTATTCCCACCCGGAGCGTTCATCACGATAATACCTTTACGCGTTGCCGCTTCAACATCGATATTATCAACACCGACTCCGGCACGCCCCACCACTTTCAAGCTCTTCGCGCAAGCAATAACCTCGGCAGTGACCTGGGTTTCACTGCGTACGACTAAGGCCTGGTAATTGCCAATGATCTTCTTTAGCTCTTCCGGCGGTAAACCGGTTTTGCAATCGACCTCAAAACCAGCTTCTTGTAAGATTTTTACGCCTTCGGGAGATAATTTATCCGAGACCAAGACCTTAGCCATAGATTACCTCCTGGAAGCGGGCAACCGCTGCGCCGATTTTTAATTTATACCCCATATCTTTAAGTACTTTTTCTAAAAGTGAAAAACACATGACCAAGTCTTGCTCATTAACCCAACCCATATGAGCAATACGGATGATCTTTTCTTCAAGCTCTTCGCCCTGTCCGGCAGCAATCGACACGCCATAATCTTTACGCATTTTCTTAATGATCTCTTTCGCCTTCATCCCCTCCGGAGTATTAAACGCCGTCACCGAGTCCGATGGGCGCTTGGAATAAACCGTCAAGCCGATCGCCTTGCCTGCCTCACGGGTCGCATGCGCCATCTTAGCAAACTTCGTAAAGCGCGCCATTACCCCCTCTTCCTTGATAGCATTGACCGCATCTTTCAAGCCTACGATCAGAGAGACTGCCGGCGTAAACGCCGTATCACTCTTTTCATAATTTTTCAAAGCTTTCTTTAAACTAAAATAAAAAGTCGGCTGGTTCGCGGCTAAGGCGGCAGCCTGCGCCTTTGCGCTTAAAGATATAAACGCCAAGCCCGGCGGAAGCATCAAACCTTTTTGCGAACCGCTGACCACACAATCGACACCCCATTCGTCGGTCAATAATAGATCCTGGCCCAAACCGCTGATCGCATCGACCGCGATCATAACATCATGTTTCCTGGTAACTTGCGCTAAAGCTTTAATATCAAAAACCGTAGCGGTTGAGGTCTCACAAAGAGTAGTGAATACAGCTTTAACCCCTTTATTGGCGGTTAAAAGCTTGTCCAATTCAACGGGATCCGGCGAAGTCCCCCAGACCACGTCCATATTGATAGTTTCAATCGACCACGCTTTAGCGATCTCGGCCCAACGCTCGCTGAATTTACCGCCGCGCAAAACAATGATCTTTTCGCCCTTATTGACCAGGTTAGTCACCGCTGCCTCCATCGCGCCGGTACCGGAAGCAGTCAGGGTCAAAACCGGATTTTTTGTACAGAAAATATCTTTTAACCCTTCGCCTGAAGCTTTTAATATTTCACGAAACTCCTCCGTGCGGTGATGCATCATCTCGCGGCCTAAGGCTTCGCGGACGAATGAAGGTACTTGCGACGGCCCCGGAGTAAGCAAATATCTGCGTTTCATGTTTACCTCGCTTTAATTTTTCTTTTTGTCGACAATAACTACTTCGTCGATCAAACCGTAATTTTTCGCTTCCATGGCGCTCATAAAATTATCACGATCTGTGTCTTTTTTGATCTTTTCTACGGTTTGGCCGGTATGCTTGGACAAAATACCATTTAAGTTATCGCGCAAACGTAAAATCTCATCAGTATGGCGTAAAACATCTTCTGCCGTGCCTTGCGTGCCACCCCAGGGTTGATGGATCATGATCCGTGAGTTAGGCAAAGAAAACCGCTTACCCTTGGTGCCGGCCGCCATCAAAACCGCACCCATTGACGCCGCTTGACCTACGCAATAAGTAGCGATATCGCACTTCACAAATTGCATCGTATCGTAAATCGCCAAACCCGCAGTGATCACACCGCCGGGAGTATTGATGTACATATTAATATCTTTGTTTACATCTTCCATCTGCAAAAAAAGCATCTGCGCAATAACCACGTTAGCTACATTATCATCGATCCCCGTACCAATAAAAATAATCCTATCTTTTAAGAGGCGTGAATAAATATCATAAGCGCGCTCTACCCTTCCGGCTTGTTCGATGACCATCGGGATCGGCACATAATCATTTCTCATATTTCCCCCTTATTTGTAATCAGCCTGGCTCAAAACAAATCCTAAAACGATCTCGCCGAGATTCGCATCTTTTTCGATCTTAAGGCTTTCTTTCGTTGCGATTGCGCGTAAGATGTAAAAAAGTTTTACTTCGTCTTCGGCGCGCGGGCGCATCTTATCTTCCAACTCTTTTTTATATTTTTCGATATCTTCCTTGGAGACACCGCGTTCTTCAAGGTTATGGATCTGGCGGTGCACCAGCTCATGATGATAATTATCTACCTCAGCCTTAGGAAGTTCAAGGGCAATTTCCTTTAACAGGTGTTTTGCCACCTCTTCATCGACCTTTAACCGGCGCTGGCGCAATTTCTCGACCAACATCTCGGCTTTGATCGAATCTTTAAGCGCAGCGAGGTTATTGTGCCCCGACCAATGCGCAAGGACATCGCCATCCAAATCCTTATCGGTAAGCTTTTTTAAGCCATCTTTTATACCGCTTACCACTTTCTCGACATCCTTATCTTCGACCTCAGGAAATTTCTCTTTAATTACGATCTTTTTATAAACCTTCTCATCGAGCTCCAACTCCGGGCGAGTCTCCACCTCGGCACTGAATTTAAGTGATGCATCATCAATCTCGACATCAAAAATGCGCGGCATACCCGCCGGAGCGATCTTGTGCTCCTCTAAGGCCTGGCCATAATAGTGCGAAACATAATTCTTTACGAATTCTTCTTTTAAAGCCTTACCGTAGTGCTTTTCAACGATATCCAAAGGCGCTGCCCCCTTACGAAAACCGGAAACCTTGATATCTTTGGCGGCCTGGGTATAAAATTCGTTCTTGTCTTTGGCAAACTTTTCACCGCTGACATTGACTTTAATGACTCGCTTTAGCTTATCGATCTTAGTAATCTCAACCTTCATGAAAAACTCCTTCTAAATGTTGTCTAAATACAAAATCCGGCCGCTAAATGCTAAAAAATAAAGCGTTAAACAGCCAGCAAAACACTTACTAAATATACCAGATTATACTATAGAGTCAAGGTCAAAGGAAAATCTATACGCTACTCTTCTGCTCCGGCCTGCTTCAATAAATCTACGATATCGCTATGCCCCTGCGCGGCTGCTTTTGCCAAGGCTGTTTTACCCATATTATCTTTTGCGTTAACATCAGCGCCATTAGCCAATAAGGCCTTAACGATTTCGGGGTATCCACTCAACGCTGCAGACATCAAGGCCGTGTTACCGCCAAGCACCCCAAGGGTCTTGATATTTACATCTGCGCCTTTTGCCAACAAAGCGTTAACAACGTCAACATGGCCCTTAGCTGCCGCAGACATCAATGCCGTCCAATTATCATTAATATCCTTCGCATTTACATCAGCGCTATCGGCTAACAACGTGTTAACGGTATCTGTTTGCCCATTTGCCGCTGCATCAATCAACTCCTTCGACAAATCCCGCGAAACGGCCTTAGCTCCAGTCTGCTTTAGCAAATCGGCTATTTCCGCATGCCCGCTGTTTTCCGCTAAACCCAAGGCGGTATCGCCCGCATTATTTTTCACATTAACATCGGCACCCTTATCAAGTAAAGCCTTGACGATTTCGGTATGTCCATTTTTTACCGCATTCATCAAAGCGGTGTTGCCGCCATAATTGGCACCAAAAGTGCCGTTCAAAACATCGCTGTCTTTCCCGTTCAGATCAGCATCTTTGGCCAATAAGGCATTAACAATTTCAGTATTTCCATTAGATGCGGCCATCATCAACGCTGTCATGTTATTGTCATTTTTTACATTGACATCTGCCCCTCTGGCCAGCAAAGCGTTAACCGCTTCAATATCATTGCCTCCTGCTACCATCATCAAGGCTGTATTACCGAAAACACCTTTCGCGTTGATATCTGCACCTTTGTCGATCAAGGCGTTAACAATTTCGGGTTTCTTTGCTATCATCAAGACCGTAAAACCATTCGCAAAGCTATAATTCGCATCTGCACCCTGGGACAGTAAAGTGTCAACGGTTTCGATCTGTCCGTCTTTTACCGCCTTGGCCAGTTCCCTATTTAAATCCTCGGCGAAGACGGTAACCGAAAGCAGCAACATAATTGACACTACCACGCTACTGATTTTTATTATTCGCGGCATACCCATCTCCTTAGATTACTTATTCCGATTTTCATATTGTTGCAGCTTTTCCGATAGAACCGCAGGAAGCGCAAACCCTAACTCCTCGGCTTTACGAAAATCCGCCAGCCCCCGCTCATAATCCTTCATGATCCAATAGACTCCGCCGCGGCCATAATAAGCTTCCGCGTAGTCAGCTTTAAGCTCAATCGCCTTGGTAAAGTCAGATATAGCCTGTTCAGCGTTTCTTTGCGAAACCGAAACCGTGCCGCGCTCATAATAGATACGCGCATCATTAGGCCGGGAATACGCATCGCGGGGCACAGGTTCGGTTTTTTTGCCCAAATCAATTGCCGTATCCAAATCGGACTTGGCCTGAGAATGGTTTTTTTGTTTTTCATAAGCCAAGGCACGGCCGCGATAGGCCGTTTTATGATTCGGGTCAAGCTCAATCGCCTTATCGTAATCGGTAATAGCCTGAGCGTAATCGCCCTGTTTGTAGTAAGCTTCAGCGCGATTGGTGTAAGCTCGAACAAAAGTCGGCATAAACTCAATGGCTTTATCGTAATCAGCAATAGCTTTAGGATAAGCTTCTTGCTTAAGGTAAGCATTACCGCGATTGTAGTACGCCTGAACACAATCGGGCTTGGATTCAATGGCCTTATTAAAATCCGCCATGGCTTGAGCATCATTGCCCTGCTTGCCGTAAAGGATACCTCTATTAGAATAAGCCTGGTAATAATCAGGCTTAAGCTCGATCGCCCTAGTATAATCGGCGATCGCCTTGACGTGGTCGCCCTGCAAATCATAAGCTAAACCGCGGTTACAGTAAGGCCGGGGAAATTTCGGATCGAGCTCCATTGATTTATTAAATTCGATGATCGCTTGATCGTAGTGACCTTGATTTAGATAAGCCATCCCGCGGTCATGACATTCCTGGGCAGCCGGAACATCGGTTGTAGGGTACTCCTCCCGAGCGTAACCAAAAGATGTGGATAAAAAAAATATGAGACTGCCCAACAAAAGCACCGGCATGATTTTTCTAACCTGCATAAAATAGCTCCTTCTGTGACATTTGGGACAGTCACGGTGCCTGTCCCAAAAAACTATTCCTTCACCCCCGCCTGCTTTAGCAAAGCGGCCACCTCAGCACCTTTGTCCTTTGCCACAAAACTTAGTGCTGTCATCCCATCATTAGTTTTATCGTTAACATCCGCGCCGTGAGCAAGTAAAGCTTTTACACTGTCGGTATCTCCGGCGCGCGCCGCGTACATTAAGGCGGTCATACCATCCTTATTCATCAACACATCCTTAGCTTTCAGGTCGACCCGCGCGCCTTTAGCTAATAAAACTATGACTGTATTGGCGTTAGCAAACTCTGCCGCCGCGATCAAGGCGGTTTCACCATTATTATCCTGGGCGTTGATGTCCGCGCCCTTATCGAGTAAAGCGGCAATGATCCGGGTGCTTCCATTCGTAGCCGCCGCCATCAAAGCGGTAGCCCCTTCTCTATCCTTAGCATTAACATCAGCCCCCCGGCGCAACAAGCCATTGATCATGGTAACATCTTCACCATATGCTGCTTCGATCAAGGCAGTAGCACCCCGTAAAGCGCCATAATCGCTCTTCGCGTTAATATCCACCCCTTGCGCAAGCAACGACTTAATCGTTTCCATATTGTCCTGCGCTGCCGCCTCAAGCAATTTCTGATTCAGATCTTCGGCAAAAGCCGCAAACGATATCAATAACATGACCGAAATCATCACGCTGACGATTTTTATTGTCCGCAACATTTTTACCTCCTATTCCTTAGCCCCAGCTTGTTTAAGGAGATCGGCGATATCACTATGTTTGGTTTTGATCGCGATACCCAAGGCAGTAGTACCGTCATTAGTCCTGGCATTAGGGTCGGCCCCTTTGTCTAATAAGGCCTTAGTTATTTCAATATCGCTCCCATATGCTGCCGCGATCAAAGCAGTCATACCATCATCAGTTTTTGCATTGGCATCGGCGCCATTATCCAGCAAAATACGGACGATTTTTGCCTTGCCTTCGTCGGCTTCTATATTTTTTAAATCTCGCTGAGGATCACCGATATCGACATGGCCGTTAAAACCACGGCTTTTAAAAGACAAAGCCTTAATACTACCGAAATCTCCGCACATCGACGCGGCGATCAGCGCGGTCGTACCGCGAAAAACACCATAATCACTATGCGCATTAACATCCGCACCCTGGCTCAGTAAACCGCTAACAGTTTTCACATCACCATTCATCACCGCCGCGATTAACTTCTGATTCAAATCCTCGGCGAATAAGGTAACCGAAAGCAATAACATAACCGATAAAATCACACTGCCGATTTTTATTATTCGCGGCATGCCTACCTCCTTTGGTTAAAAAGTATCTCTTTTTATTGTACCTTTACCATAGACAAAATAAAGAGTTTTTTAGAAAAAGCCGTATCTTACAAAAATCCCGGATCTTTACATCCGAAAATCTTTGCCTAAGTAGACTTCGCGGGCTTTTTCATCGTTGATGAGTACATGCGAGGTGCCGGAGATCATGATCTTACCATCGGCCATCAAATAGGCACGGTCGGTGATCGATAAGGTTTCGCGCACATTGTGATCGGTCAAAAGAATACCAATGCCTTTCTTTTTTAGCTCCAGGATGATTCCCTGCGCCTCTTTGACCACGATCGGATCGATCCCGGAAAAAGGTTCGTCGAGCAGTAAAAATGATGGGTTAGTAACCAACGCCCGGGTGATCTCAAGGCGCCGGGTCTCTCCACCGCTTAAGGTAAAGGCCTTATTCTTACGCAAATGCGCGATATTAAGCTCTTTTAAGAGCTCATTTAAACGATTATGGCGCTCCATCCGGGTTAACGGCAAGGTTTCGATGATCGCCATGATATTTTCCTCCACCGTGAGCTTCTTGAAAACCGACGGCTCCTGTGATAGATAGCCAATACCATGGCGCGCGCGCACATGGATCGGCAAGGGCGTCAGATCCTGGTTATCAAATGATATCCGGCCCTGGTCCGGCGCAATCACTCCGACCACCATATAAAAAGTAGTAGTTTTACCCGCGCCATTTGGCCCCAAAAGCCCGACCACCTCACCGCGCTGGACAGAAAGGCTTACCCCCTTGACCACCTGGCGGCCGCCGTAGCTCTTACAAAGCCCTTCGACTTCTAGAAGTTTTAAGCTGCTCAAAACATCTTCTCCTTCTTATCCGGATAGTAGATCAACCGCGGCCTGCCCTCTAAAACGACTCTTCCTTCTGTACGCAAATAAGTAGCTTTCTGTGCATAGGATACGTTTTTATCTTTTATGATCTTCACATGCCCCTCACAAACGATCCGGCTGATCGTCTTTTGCGTAACATCAAAATAAGCCGTAGCCTTATCGGAATCGATCACCGCCTGATCGCTGGTCACAACCACATTTTTATGAAAAACTGCCTGGCCATTATTATACTCCACTTCCAGCGGGCCATCACAAGTTATTGTCACTGCCCCTTGCATCTTAGCGGTAACATTCGCCAATTTAGTCGTAACATCTTTTTCAAAATTTACGGTTTTAAGCAAAGTGTTGGCCTGCATCCCCTTAGCGTTGATACGCATATCGCCCCGGTCGATCTGCACCGGAGCCTGGGTCGATACCATATTGCTGTTTTTCTGCCAATCCAGAGCGTCGGTTGTAAGCTTCATCCCATCTTTATTTTCGATCTGCACATTATCCCGTAAAGCTACATTCATGCTCGACTTATCAAGGTTAGCACGATCAGATTTTATTTTGATCACATCGTCGGGGGTATAGTATTTTCCATGCATCACATTGATATCTACGTTGTTACCGTCAATAATCGCATTATTACCGTTAAGCTCCCAACCCAGAGAGCCGGTGCCTTGAAGGTTAGAGAGATAAAAATCATTGATCTTATTAGCGCAAAAAACATAACCCAAAGCCAAGGACGTAAGAAAAATTGTGAAAATTATTTTGCGGTACATAAATTTATCATGCCATGAGTGGGCACATTTACAGAGCCGGGTTCCTGACCCACTCCATCACTTTACCTTCAAGCTTGCGGGCCTTTAATATTAAATCGACGACCTCACGCACCGCGCCTTCGCCGCCGCATTTTTGAGTCACATAATCTGCGCTCTTTTTAACTATGGCCTGCGCATCATTGACGGCAACACCTACACCGACTTTTTCAATTAAGCCTATATCGATCAGATCATCGCCAACAAAACACATCTCACTTAATTTCACGCCATATTTTTTCATGACTTCCGACAAAATACTTTCTTTGGGCAAAACTCCGGCAATCACCTCGACTACACGCATATCGCTGGCGCGCTTACGCACCACATGGCCGTCTTTGGCGGTAACGATCAAGGTTTTTATCCCCATTTTGTTTAGCAGTACAACGCCTAAACCGTCCTTCACGTTAAAGTGCTTTAGCTCATGTCCATCATCATCGTAAATTATCTCGCCACGAGTCAAAACACCATCAACATCAAGCATTAAAAGTTTTACGTTTTTAAAAAGCTTTACACTCTTTTTCATAAAATACCTGCGGTAATAAGGTCCTGGACATCAACAACACCGACAAGCCGCCAATCGCTATCTACCACCGGAACTTCATCGATCTTTTTCTTCTTTAAAAGATTCAGCGCTTTTGTAGCTAAATCAGTCTCTTTCACCACGATCGGCCCGGCCGTCATCACGTCTTCGATCTTACGATTTAAAATATCACGGTACTTTTCCAACTTACGGCGCAGATCGCCATCGGTGAAGATCCCGATGATCCGTTTATCAGAGTCAACCACCACCGCCGCACCGGCATGCGATGCGCTGATCTTCGCCAACACTTCCTTTACTTTCACGCCCGGCATAACCGTAGGGCTCAATTTACCCTTACGCATGATATCCTTCACTTTTAAAACCTGCCGGCCCAAAGAGCCGCGCGGATGAAACGAAGCAAAATCTTCTTTTTTAAATTTTTTAAGTTTCATCAAAACGACGCTGATCGCATCGCACATCGCCAGCATCGCCGTAGTCGAAGTCGTTGGAGCCAGCCCCAAAGCACATGCCTCGCGGTCGACCCGCACACTGATCGTACTTCCCGCATAACGCGACAAGAATGAATTCGCATTACCGGTGATCGCCACGATCTTCGAACCGATGCGTTCAATAAACGGGATAAGATTTTTTACTTCGGATGTTTCACCGCTATAAGAAAGGACCACCACCACGTCATCTTCCTTAATACGGCCTAGATCGCCATGGACCGCTTCTGCGGCATGGAGCCAAAATGACGACGAACCGGTCGAAGAAAGTGTAGCAGAAAATTTTTGCCCGATGATCCCGGCCTTACCCATGCCGGTAACGACAATACGCCCCTTACAAGCGTTTAGGATCTCTACCGTCTTTACAAATTCCGCGCCCAACTCATCGCGTAAACGCAAAAGCGCCTCTGTCTCGATCGTTAAGACCTCCCGGGCCCAGAGTAAAACTTCCTGCTCATAAACTTTTTTCATTGTACCGCCTCTTTGATTTTAATGACTTTTTGCAATAATGGCTCGACCTGAGAAAGGGCCAGCGAAGTATGCTTATCTGACAATGCTTTTTTAGGATCAGGATGAACCTCGATAAATAGCCCATCCACACCGCATGCCGCAGCAGCATACGCCAGCGGCTCGGCAAACTCGCGGTCGCCGCCGGAAATCCCAGAAGCCGCGGATGGCTTTTGCAACGAATGGGTCACATCAAAGATTACGGGATAACCGGTTTTTTTCATGGTCAGCATCGAACGAAAATCTACAACTAAATTATTGTAACCAAAGCTCGCACCGCGCTCGGTAAGCAAAATCTTCTTATTCCCGGTATGTTCGATCTTCTTGATCACATGCTCCATATCCGATGGCGACATAAATTGCGCCTTTTTGATATTAACGATCTTTTTGGTCTTAGCCACCTCCACGATCAAATCGGTCTGACGGCTTAAGAATGCCGGGATCTGAATAATATCTAAAACATCCTTTACCTCTTTTACCTGGTGCACACAATGCACGTCAGACAAAACCGGCACGCCCACCTTGCGTTTTACCTCTTCTAATATTTTTATACCTTTTTTAAGCCCCGGGCCGCGGTAGGAATCGATCGAGGTGCGATTAGCTTTATCATAGCTCGCTTTAAAAACAAAGGTTACCGGATATTTCATGGTCAGCTCTTTCAAGAAGTGCGCGATCTCCAGGGTCATATTTTTATCTTCGATCACGCACGGCCCGGCAATAAATAAAAAACGATTTTTGTAATCCAACATAAATTATCGGGCGATTCGCGAATCGCCCCTACTCCTTTCTTTAATAATAGCTTCGACACGATTAAAATCTTCCTGGGTATCGACCCCTACCGATTCCTGCTCGACCTCGATCATCTTGATCTTATAGCCTGCCTCTAAAACGCGCAATTGCTCAAGTTTTTCCGCAGCTTCAAGCATCGAGCCGGAAAGTTTTTTAAATACATATAAAAAATCTTTGGTATACGCATAAATACCCAGATGTTTATAGTAATGCGGCATAAAATCTTTATCCCGCAAATAAGGTATAGCATGGCGGGAAAAATACAAAGCATAACCGTTTTTATCACAGACTACTTTTACCACGTTAGGGTTATTGATTTCTTCAGGGGCGGTGATCTTACATTTCGCCGTAGCCATCATAAGCTTATCATCAGCAAGCATCTCCTGAGCTAGGCGGTCGATAACCAGCGGATCGATCAACGGCTCATCCGCTTGAATATTGATCACGATCTTCGCGTCGATCGCCGAAACCGCCTCGGCAATACGGTCGGTGCCGGATTTATGCTCGGGTGAAGTCATCACGCACGGTGCATTAAACGCAGCAGCAGCATCTTTGATACGCTTATCGTCGCAGGCAATGATCAGCGTATCAAGTAACCTAGCCCTCTTCGCCGCTTCATAGCTCCATTGCAATAGAGGCTTACCGCACAACTCTTTTAAAAGTTTATGCGGCAGACGAGTCGACTCAAAACGCGCGGGAATCACCCCAATAACTTTCATTATTTAAGTGTTTCTTCGATTTTATCGATTAATTCTTTGACGCTGGTGGTTGCCGTACCAAGCTTGCCCACTACAATTCCGGCAGCAAGGTTAGCAATAGACGCTGCTTCGTAGAACGAAGCTTTACAGGCTAAAGCCATGGTAAAAACCGCGATCACCGTATCCCCGGCACCGCTGACATCAAAAACTTCACGCGCCGCCGTAGGAATATGATAATTTTGCCCACCCTCAAAAAGCATCATCCCATCTTCGCCCAGAGTGATCAAGAGCGCCTTAGGGTGTAAGCGATCGATGATCGCTTCGCCTAGAAGCGGAATCTCAGATTTGCTGCGTATTTTCATCTCGGCCGCGACTTGAGCCTCTTTTAAATTCGGCGTTAAACAAGTCACTCCCTGGTAAAGATCGATATTCTCCTCTTTAGGGTCAACGGTAACAATTTTATTATTTTTGCGGCACAACTCGACCAAGTCGCCCAAGAGGTCACCATTGATCATACCCTTGCCGTAATCCTCAATGACCACCGCGTCAAAATTGCGGATATTCTTGCTAAGCGAATCAATAAATTTTTTATTCATCTGGTGGCTTAAGGGCTCGACCGACTCCCAATCCACGCGCACCAACTGTTGACGATTGCCCATGACTCTAGTCTTGATCGTAGTGGGGCGAGTTTTATCAGAAACAATCAACCTGGTATCAATTGTGCCATCTTTCATCTTCGCCAGCAAAGTCTTGCCAAAAGAATCATTACCTATAACACCGCATATCGTAGCATGCCCAAGCAAAGCGGAAATATTAAGGCCGACATTGGCGGAACCGCCACAAACAAAATTTTCTTTATTCGCCCAAACCACTGGAACCGGCGCTTCCGGCGAAATACGCTCAACCTTACCAAGAATATAATGGTCCAGCATGACATCACCGACCACCAAAATACGTTTTTTGGCAAAATTATGGACTAAATTTTTAAGACGTTGTGCGGTCATTTTCATAGCTTCTCCTAAAAGTGAGCATTATTTTATCACAGGCAGGTAGGATTATCAACCAACGTGTATAGCAACGTATGTGGCGCACAGCCTTGTGTACTTTTTCGAGCACAGACAAGCGCCTTGCGGTACATTAATGCGGTTGTGCGCAGGAAGTCCGGCGCATTATAGAGGTTCCTTGGACGTAAAGATGTGCCGGAGTTACGCAGCACTATCCACGGTAAGAAGCCGTGCGCGTCAGAAACGCAATGTTTCGGGTCTGCGCAGAAAAAGCGCATAAGGCGAGGGCGCCGTTGTAATACCCATATGGCTACAATTTGTCCTATCGCGCTAAGACCGGCTGTTTGCGTTTCAAACAATCAATCGTAAACCCAAACCCGGTGAAATTATCCGGGGTAAGCGGCAAATTATTCCACATCGGTATGCGTGTCCCATCGCCCTTAACAATGATCTTTAAACCTTGCTCCACCTGAGTTTCATTAAAGCCACCGAAAGATTGCAATTGTGCTAAATTTTTAATATGGTAGTAAGTTTCGCCACCACCCGCATAAACAGGTATCCTCTCTAACACACCCTGTTCAACCAACGCCTCTAAATCGCTCCGGGCTGTGCTTCCTGGATTAGCGGCTAAATCTTCATACTCTAATTCTTTTCCATATGTCCGGTAGGCGTCTAAAAATTCTCTCACGGTGAACAGGGCCGTCCAAAAATTAGCCTTTAAAATCAACCGTGCCGCGTCCTGCGGACTCTTGCCGGGATGGTTTTTGAACCGGCCTTGCTCGTCGCGTTGAGCCCCATCACTGGAACCGGAACGAGTAGCAAGCTTTTGCGCCTTGGCCGCGTCGTACGCATCTAAAATCGCCTGGGTGTGTTTATGATATGCTATCCTGGCATCCTTAGCAATTATGGCCATAATTTTTCTCTGCGCTCTTTCAGGCATTGACGCCACGATCTTACCGATGACCGGCACTAAACTCCGGCGCACCTCATTAGTGTTAGGGTAACTGTTGTAGCCCCTACGAAACGCTTCAAGCAACAGATCGATATTTGCTTGGGCACGAGACATATCCGTACTAACCGCCAATACCCGGACAAGAACATTTAAGTAAAAATAATCAATTTCACCCGTTATTTCCTTCCAAAGAATGTCGATAATACTTGGATCAAGTAAGGCTGCTTTAGCCGCGATGTCCGGCGTACTGTAGTGAGAATGAGCCAAGTTGATAAAAATTACTTTGCTGACTTTTTTGCCGGATCTACTTTCTAAAATAGCCTGCAAAGCATCACGAACTTGGGGTATAGGGCCGGTATGCACATAATCAAAAGATAGCGTGCCAGCCTGGCCTTCAGTGATTACACTATCCGGGTATTTAGCAAATAACGCTGCGACAATACCCAGCCCCGCACGGCTCTGGGCACAATATGGGTCCATCTCCCAAGGAGAAATACGATATTGATGCAAAATCTCGACAGCTGCCTGCACGTTGCTGTCATATTCAGCGCCTTTTTTACTTTCCGCTTCTTTGCAAAGGAGTTGGGCGCGTTTTAATGCCTGAATTTTGTCCCTCGCCGGAGATTCTGTGGCTTGATCTGACGTGCCGGAGGCAGCAGTAGTTTTGGCGCCTACAGCAAATGGTTGCGTTCTAATTCTCATATATTTCGAAGCGGGGTTACCGTCACCGCCTGATCCGGAGCGGGTAGCCCGCATGGTTTTCCGCGGCGTAGAAGACTCAGCCTTTCTAATGGCGTCAAAGATCGCCGTTTGTTCTGCGTCGGGTAAATCCATGAGGTCCCTATCGCGCCCCGCGTCATACGCCATAGATGCCAGGGCCCTTCCCACTATCGGCAATAAAAGTGCTCGCGCGGAAGAATCCTTCCAGGCATCGCTGGTACGGTTAAATATCTTGAACAAGCTATAAATATGCCTTTGGGCATCGGCCAAATCCCCAGTTTCGGTTAAAACCATCGCCATGGCCTTGATGCTTTCATCGTAATGCGGGTAATTCTCGCGGATATTACGCCAAAGAACACCCATGAGCTGAGGATTAATCAACACTGTCTGGGCAACAACATCTATCCGAATATCCCTATCGTCATAGTTATAATTACTCTCATCTATCCGATCGCTGCCGTCGTTAATGTAAATACTAATATTGATAAATTTCTCAAAAATCTGCGCGCTAAACCGCTTACCGTTAGCGCTCTTTAAAATGGCGATAAAAGGCCGGGACAACTGCTTGCCCGCATTGGAAATGTCTGCCCGGCTTAATAAATTTTCCACTTGCCTCTGGGTGATGTTGATTTCCGGGTGCTTGCTGAACAACTCTTCAATAACGGCATAATAATAAGCCTCATCAGAAAATTCACCATTGCCTTTGACTAACCGATCAAAAGGAATGTGATATTCCCACAGAATATCGGCGACTTTCTCGACGGAGCTATCGGAAGTCCATCGAATATTTCGGGCGCGCTTTAAGGCCTGTAGTTTGTCCATAGCTGAAGGTTCAGCGGCTTGATCCTGCGCGCCGGCGGCGATCATAATTGCAGGATCACTGGGGTCACTTAAGGTAACTACGCCTTTGGTTTCATTACCGGTACCGGGAAGCGTTATGGGTTCTACCGCCAACATGCCGGTTTGCGGCGGCTGGCCTACTGTAAGGTTTGGGGCTTGGGCGATCGTTTCTAAAACCCCGCCGGAGAAATAGGCGCGTTTGGTGATTTTTTTCACGGGCGAATAATCATTCGCTCCTACCCGTTCACGTTTCACATAATTATATGCCCCTTGCTTAAACGCCTCGACATAGCGCGCGAAAATTTTATCTTTTGCATTTTGGTCTACGGCTTCGATGCCTTTGGTTTTTTGTTTATTGATATAAAGCTGTTGGTAAATGGAATCTTTTAAACGGTTTTTAAACCACGCGGCCAAAATGATCGCCGAGTGCATTTGGCGAAATTGGGCAAAATTTTTGCCGGTATTCACTTCTTTTTCGATGACGGGCAAAATATATTGGCGAAAGGCATTGGTTGTGTTGTCCGGTGTAGAGACGCGATTTATCGCGTCTGGGGTTACGGACGAATGATTATTCGCCCCTACGTTATTTTTCTGTTGCGCCAAATAATCTTCCTCGGTCATTACCTTCAGCGTACTCTGCGCGATCATCGCCTTTGCACCATCTTCGTAAACCTGGGTAAGATCGGGAACGATCCAGACTTTGCTGAACGACTGAGATTGCTTCGCTTCGCTCGCAATGACAGGATTATTCACAGCCTGCCAATATTGTTTGCCCAACTCCGTTTCCGGATAGGTTAAACTCGCTGCTAATTGTTTCAGCAGATAATCCTGCTCCAGCATATCGTTGCCTAAATCCGTCGCAGCAAAGCTATCCGGCAAAACCCGATTTTGCTCGTAAGGCGAAAGGTTTACCCACATATCCTGGCCCGGGGTAGTAACTGCGGCCAAAAAGTAGGTTATAAGCTTGCTGGTTTCCTCTTTTAAGGCCTCATCGCCTAGCTTGGTATTACCTTCATCCAAGATAAAGGTAAACTTAAAAGGATTGTTCTTATCAAACTCAATGCCCTTTAAAGTCACCGGGGCAAAAGTATTACTTGGCGGCAACAAAGTACCGGGTTGAGGAAGATTATTTACCTGGGCAAAAACCGGATAATTATATAAGGTTGAAAAACAAAAGGTGATAAGGGCAAGTAGATTAAGGAAACGTTTCATGGGAAAAACCTTTTTAAAAGGTCCTGATCTGTCCTTCGACAAGCTCAAGACAATTCGACTAAGGGTTTTTTGCGCCCGCCCTACGGGCTTAAAAAACCTAAGTCTCATTGCCTCCCCAGGCATATCTGTAAACGCTTACAGATATAACATATTTACACACTGCGTGTCAAGGCAAAGACAATAAAAATATATTTCGTAACGCGCTGATGTCCAATGCCTTACATATATCTTTCAATTATACCTTTGACTTCCTTAAAATTCGCGTTAAATTTCGCCGGGTTGCGGCCAAAACAGATGCCCATGCCTTCAAATGCCGCCACCTGATCCAAGTCTACATGACGCTGCTTGATCGCCTCGGCTGACGGGATATAGCGCACTTCTTTACCACAGATACCGACCACCGTAACGCCCACGATCCCCTGCTTTAACAACATCACCCCGGCAGCGCCGGCTTCCTTACCAAAATTCACATCATACGCCGATGAGCGGCCGCAACGGACCAAGTGGCCGGGCACAACCGAACGGATCTCCGGGATCTCGTTGATCCCGGCAACATAAGTTTTGCTGGCTTGCATAAATTTCTTAATATCCGGGTCGGCCTTAAAACGCTTAGAGAGCTGGTCGCAAGTATATTTACCGGCACCGGCTAACTTTTTATGGCCAAAGGCATCCAGCCCGGCTGACTCATCCACGATCTCGGTGCCATCGGCGTTCTTTAAGCCTTCAGCTACAACGATCAAATAAGTCCCGGCATAAACATCACTGCCCAGAATACGGCGCATTAAGGTTTTCTTGGCGTGTTGGTATAAAGCCTCGAAATCAACCGGTACTTCAGGAATCAAAATCGCATCAGCATCCGATGCAACACCGCCACGAAACGCCGTATGGCCGGCATAACGGCCAAAAACTTCTAAAACGATTACGCGATTATGAGTACGGCCGGTCGTCTTTAGATCAACTGCAAATTCTGTAATACGATTAATTGTCGAATCGCCGCCGACCGAATAGGTCTGCAGATCCAAATCCATAGTTTTTGGTGCATGCACGCATTTAATGCCCTGTTGAAATAAATCAACCATAACACTGCCGGAATCATCACCACCAGAAATAACCAAACCGTCGATTGAGAATTTCTTTAAACCATCTTTAATACGTTGATATTTATTATCATCGTTGATCTTCTTGATCTTAACGCGTGAATGCCCGGCTTCGGAGCCGGCAAGATTAGCGTCAAATTGATCCAAACGGTCAACGGTAAGTTCGGTCAATTTATCAAACTCGACTAAGTTATATAAACCGGCATAACCATTAGGGATGACAAAACACTTCATCCCATTAGCGATAGCCGTTAACGCCGCACCTTTTATCACACCATTTAATCCGCCGCAATCGCCACCGCTTGTAAGTACACCTATATTCTTCATGGTGAATCCTCCTATTGTTTTAAGGGTTTAGAAATAAAGGATAGATTAGCACAAAAAAAGCGCCAAATCAACCGGTTTTGGCTAGCTTAGTTTAAAAGGGTAAATTGTAACTCATACTGCGACAACATCAACTTAAAAACTCCCTGTTGCCTGTAAGTTCTAAAACCACTTCGTTTGGTGTCTTATACCCCAGGATCCTCCGGGGGTAGTTATTCATCCACT
>Ga0265342_10000142_pt1 | contig 80728 bp, 80 predicted proteins | sample 4CB327metaG_FD_203125 | JGI IMG/M metagenome (GOLD analysis project Ga0265342, IMG submission 203125) | Rhizosphere microbial communities from Carex aquatilis grown in University of Washington, Seatle, WA, United States - 4-CB3-27 metaG | ecosystem: Host-associated > Plants > Roots >...
ATTTTTTTGTGGATAGCGCGCTTTCTGCGCAAAATAAAAAAGTAGCCGATGAGAAGAAGGATCGCGGTCAATCCATTAAGGGCGGCGTTAATCGTCGGGAAGATTGTCAAATCCATTGCATTAATTCTTTTCCGAAGCCAGAATACGCACGTCCGCCACAATCTTCTCTAACGCTTTCTCGTCGCTCGAGTCATAGTATCCGCGAATAACTCCCTGCTTGTCGACAAGAACAAACATCGTGCTGTGAATTATCGGTTCGACGGCTGATCCTGAGTCGGCAGCAACAGTAAGATGAAAGCCATCGCGCGTCAAATAGTTAATCTTTTCTTTCTCACCGGTGAGAAACAACCAGCGAGAAGCGGATGCTTTGTAGAGCTCGGCATAGTCCCGCAGTGCTTCGGGAGTATCCCGTTCAGGATCAACGGTGAACGAAACCAGGAGAACGTTGTTCACGTTTTTCAACTGTTCCTGAAAACTTGCCATGGTGCTGGACATAATGGGACAACTGCCGCCGCAATTTGTAAAGATGAAATCGGCAATCCATGCCTTCCCCTTAAGGTCGGAAAGCGGAAGTTTCGCTCCGCTCCGCTCCGTCAAAGTAAAATCGGGGACAATGCTCAGGCGAGGCAATGAGCTTTTGGCGGGAGATTTAAATTCAGTATAAAGAAACGAAAAAATAACCGCGGCGATGACAAACCCTAAAAATCCCCAAAGAAATATCGACCGAAATGAAAAATTACCGGAGCGTGACTTCATGATTTTTTCCTTACTGAAACCATTGACCCGAAGAAAACAACGGCGCAGAATAAAAGAATAACAATGACTGAAAAAATAAAATCAGACTCCTGGCTATGAACGCGGTGGTACAGCATCACTCGAGTCGCGGAGATCGAATACGTGAGCGGGTTAACCGCCATAACAAATTTCAGCCATGCGGGAGCGCCTTCCATCGGGAAGAGCGAACCCGATAAGAGCCACAGCGGAATTAGAAATAAATTCATGATCGCGTGGAACCCCTGGGTTGACTCCATCCGCCATGCGATAAGAAAGCCAAGGCCGGTCAACCCGAAACCGATGAAGGTCAGCAGCACTACCAGCGCGACGAACTGGAAAATCGTAAAGGAAAATCCGACCAGCGGAGCAAGCGCAAGGAAGATGATCGCCTGAATAACGGCGAGCGTCGTACCGCCGAAGATTTTCCCAAGCACAATGCTGGCGCTGGAAACCGGCGCAACAAGGACAGATTGAAGGAAGCCTTCCTTTCTGTCTTCGATGATCGAGATGGTCGAGAATATTGCGGTGAACAACATGATGAGAAGCAGCGTCCCCGGATAAAAATATTCGAGATAATTCGCCCCTCCGAGCGGAGATGTTGTTTTGAATGAGGTGCCAAGCCCCGATCCGATGAAAAACCAGAAGAGAATGGGCGATCCGATAACGCCGATCATCCTGCTCCGCTGCCGGAGGAACCTGATCAGCTCGCGCATCCACAATGCATAGGCGGGAAATACAATTTCGTTCATGATCTTCATTTGCCGGCCTCGTTCGAAGATTCGCTCTGCAGCCGGTGGCCGGTCTTGTGAATGAAAACATCTTCAAGCGTCGGAGTGCCGACAGAGACAGCGCTGATTTTTCCCGGAAATGCCTCGACAATCTTCGGGACAAATTGATGCGCTCTCTCCTTTTCCACGCGCAAGGTATTTTCCAACACTGTCGAGTTGAGCTTGAATTTTTTCTTCAACAACACTCGTAGTTCTTCAGGATTTTTTGCGACGATCGAAATCACTTCTCCCCCGACCTCTCGTTTTAATTTTTCAGGAGTTCCGAGAGCGACCAGAGTTCCCTTGTCGAGAATTGCAAGCCGGTCGCAGTGCTCCGCTTCTTCGAGAATATGCGACGTGATCACTACAGTAATGCCAGTCCCGCTGCGAAGTTGAAGTAGATAAGCCCATAAGTCCTGCCGTGCGCCGGGGTCAAGCCCCGTGCTCGGTTCATCGAGAATTAAAACATCGGGCCGGTGCAGCAAGCCCTTGCCGATCTCGACGCGCCGCTGCAAACCGCCGGAGAGTTTTTCGACGATATCGTGCTCACGGTCTTCAAGTTTCAAATTGTGCAGCACATCGTCGATCCTTTTAGCCGCCGCCGCGCCATGCAGGCCTTGCAGGAATCCCTGAAGCCGCAGATTTTCTTTTACCGTCAATTTGATATCGAGGCTCGGCGATTGGAAGACGACGCCGATATGCTTTCTTACTTCCGCAGAGTCTCTTACGACATCGAAGCCGCAGACTTCAGCCTGGCCGCTGGTCGGCACGATCGTTGTTGAAAGGATCTTAAACATCGTCGTTTTGCCGCCGCCGTTCGGTCCAAGGAAGCCAAAGATTTCCCCTTTTTTAACCTGCAACGAAACATCGTCGAGCGCCCGGCGGCCCGGATAGTCATGCGTAACGTTCGAGATTGCTATGATTGGAGCATTCATTGAAATGGCGAAGGAAGATTTGATAGTATAATATAAGAAAAGAAAACCGCGTTCACAATTTAGAATGACTTGCTTAGACTTTTTGCAAATAAAAAGGGCAGCTTCTGCCGCCCTTTTTCGTTTATTTGACGCCGATATTATTTCGCAACCAACATCTTCCGTGTTTCGTTAACACCCGGAGCTATCAAGTGATAGAAATATATACCGCTCGAGAGATGCGATGCGTCGAAGCGCTGAGTATAAACTCCTTCATTCTGATCTGAGTTTACGAGCCTTGCAACTTCCCTTCCAAGCACATCATAAATCTTCAAACTCACTCTTATGTCTAAGGACCTTGTTTGTGATTTGCTGATTAACTACCGCGCTTTTTATTTCTCCAATACCATCTTCTGGACAACGGAATTCCCGTTGACCGTTAATTTACAAATATAAATGCCGCTTGCAAAGTGCGATGCGTCGAATTTTATTGTATAGTGCTGGGCGTTCTGATAACCGGTGATAAGAATCCTTATCTTTTTGCCAAGAAGGTCAAAAATCTCAAGGGTCACAAAGCTATTAGACGACAGGTCATAACTAATAACCGTACTGGGATTGAACGGATTCGGGTAGTTCTGATCAAGCGAGAAGTCATTGGGTACGGTGCCATGGATGTTTCTAACGAAAGTAATGATTTCTGAGAGGGAACGTCTATATACACCGTAACTTGTCCCAATGATCAGATAGCCTTCAATATTCCCAATACTCCAGACATCGGGAACATAAGGATACAGCAGTCCACTATTCTCCGCTTTCCAACTCATCCCCTGATCAGACGACGCATACAATCCATTGTCCAACGTTCCCGCAAAAAGATAGTTGTCGACCGCCGCAACGCTCTCTATGTAGAAAAAATTATGATAAACAGTATCTGTCAGGCCCGAATTGAGATGTACCCAACTCTTCGTGGTATCGGTCGACGCTGATATTCCTACCCACCCGGCAAAAAGTGTAGAATCCATTGTCACAAGACATTCAACCGACCAACCGTTGCTGATATAATATTTCCAGCTTTTACCAGTATCCGTGGAAAAAAAGATTCGGCCATCATTAACGCTCGCAAAAATTACCGAACCCTCAGCTGTCATACAGAGAACATTATTATGAGGATAGACATCGTTGTACAAACCCGAGTCTCTTCGACTCCAGTTTGCGCCGCGGTCGCTGGAGAAAAAAATTCCGTTTTGTGTCCCAGCAAAAAGATTAGAGCCGTTGAGGAGCATCGCCTGAACGTTTCTTGAAGCTGCATCGCTATCAATGCCGTTGCTTGTTTCTGTCCAGGTTGTTCCATCGTTCGATGTCATGAAAACGCCGTTTGACGTGCCTGCAAATAAGCTATCTCCGACAACGGCAAACGAATAAACGGCGATTGGGAAAATGGTTCCTGTAAAAAAGCCGCTGTCAATCTTGACCCATGTCGCTCCATAGTCTGTCGAGCGAAGAGCGCCGCCAATATAAGTTGTATCGGGAACTGGGCCTGCAGACGCTCCGGCAAAGATTGTTGAACCTTTTATGGCAAAAGAAAGGACTAGCTGACGCTCGGCACCCTTGGTGGGCATCCACTGCGATTGCGACTTTTGGGGAAAGGAAATAAGATCGAAAAACAACACCAAGCATAAGAGTTTCAAAGTTGAGCCGGATAATTGTTTTCGAATGAATGTCATCGTCTTCTCCTCCAAAGGTCTTTCCCTTAATGAACTAGAGCAAACAGAGTACAGCGACCTTTGTGAATGGAAACTATTTTTATTACCGCAGACTGAATTACCAGTGATGGGTGTGCAAAAAGCAAGAGAGAAATACATAGAAGTGAAATAGCGATTGTTCTTGCAGCGATTTGAAGGGCTATAAATGATCATCCCCATCCATAGCATGATTTGTCTGTACATCAAACGTACTAGGTTCTTGCGAATATGTCAAGGGAAATAAATTCTGGCTGGGTTCCCGCTTTCTCCACAATGACGACGCAAGCGGCTGGGTATTAAATCCAATAGAGAATAGAATTCGACCTATACCTTATCAATTACCATAAGGAAGAATAACACCGGCAGGTAGACTAACGAAGCGAAGAAAAGCCGGCGGGCGGACAAATTCGTCCGGGCGGGATTCTCTTCTTGTGCGGAGATAAATGAAGCGGCGAACATGATACCAAAAAGGAGAAAGGCGATTCCAACGGCCAACGCACCGATAAAATAAAATGTCGAGGTCATCCCGATCACCGAGGGGAACAGACTCAGTGGAAGCAGAGCAGCACAGTTGCCGAGAACGTGTCGTGAAGTTCTCGACCCGCTCTCATCAACAACGGTCAAGAGCCGGTATCCGGCGCGTGCGTAATCTTTTCTGTAGAGCCACGCGAGCGAAAAGAAATGGGGCATCTGCCAGAAAAAAAGGATCGCAAAGAGCACCATCGCACTTAAGGTGATCTCGTTCCGTGCCGCAACCCATCCCATTAACGGCGGGAGCGCTCCGGGAATCCCGCCGATCGTTGTCGCAACCGGGGAAATGCGCTTCAACGGCGTGTAAAGAAAGAGATACGTGGTTAACGTAACGACGCCAAGAAAACCGGTGAGCGTGTTCACGAGGAAAGTTAACTCAAGAAGGCCTACGCTCGACAGGAAAATTCCGAATGCGAGGACAGTACCCGGCATCAGCCGTCCGGCCGGCAGTGGGCGCTTTTCGGTCCGTTTCATTTTCGCGTCGTATGTCCGTTCCAGATATTGGTTCAAAGCGCCCGCACCCCCTCCGACAAGAATCGTCCCGAGTGCGAGGTTTGCCAGCAGCCAGACATCTCCAATGCTCCAGGTTCCGATATGCGCCAGGTAAAATGAGCAAATCGCAGTTAGAACCGACAGCGATGTTAATTCCGGCTTCATCAATTCTACAAAATCAGCAACTGTCTTCCATATAGATCTCGAATATGGAAAAACCTGCTGTAGTATTTCGGCATCGCCGTTCATGCAATCGCTCTTTCAGTCAAGTAAACGAACGAGAATTTTTTCACGTGCACTTGATATATTTTTGCAAGATGCAGCAATAACAACACCGATGTCACCAAGAGCAGAGCTCCTGTGGCGACGTGGGCCGTCGTTACATTAACTCCCTTTTGGGTAAGAATTGTAAACATCCCGAGTGTAAGCTGGATAATAATCAAAGAAATAAGGAGATAGCTAAATTGTCTGATTCGAGGGGGTAGTCGTTTCATTTTCAATAACTTAATCGATAAAACAACAACCATCACTGCAACTACAATGGCCCACATTCGATGAAGCATGTGAATAAGAATCTGTGATGAGGTAACGGCTCCGTCCGCGAACAGCCGAAGGTTGGAATCAATAAGATTCTGGTTGTACCGCGCAACCGATTCGGGTGAAAGCGACGGGAATAATTGGCCATATGCTAACGGAAAATCCGGGACCGCGAGTCCTGAACCGGTATGCCGCATGAGCGCACCGAGAATTAATTGGACATAAACGGCTAAAATCAGAAAGAACGAAAGACGAAAAAGCGAAAAATCAGTGTTTTGCGGGAGCACGATATCACCGGCCAGCCACCAGCGGGATGTAACGAGTGCAATGGAACAGACGATTGCGAAAAAGGTTTGGGCAAGCGTGGCGTGCGATACGGAAATTGCCGTCGGCAGAAGAAAGACAACTGTCAGTCCGCCCAAAAGCCCTTGAGTAATCACAACCCCAAGCGCTGCGATACCGAGCACTTTCACCCAGCGGCGTTCCTCTTTCTTCCAGAGCCAGACCGCGAGAATGACAGTCAATAATCCGACAAAGGTAGCGATCATTCGATGACCGTGCTCGTAGAGGATTCCGCCAACCATCGGGGGCATGACCGTGCCGTACGAGAGCGGCCAATCAGGAACGGCAAGGCTCGAACCCGTGCTCGTTACCAAACCGCCTGCAATCACCAGACAGAATGTACTGAGCGCGGTAAACAAAGAGAAACGGTGAAGATTTTTGTTGTAATGCAAGAATATATTCCTTCCAAAACTATGGAGCGACGGCGACGGAATCGTGAGGCAGCTGCGACACCTGATCCTTCATCCATGCATCGTAGGCCTCCTTCGTGTCAACGCTCAGGTAGCCGCGCATGCGGTAATGGCCGAGTCCGCAAAGCTGAGCGCAAGCGATTTCCGTCGTGACATTCGGTGCAGCAAGAACTCTTGTAACGCCCGCATCGAGAAGCGGCTTTACCATGTCTGGCGTAAAGACATCGCCTCTCTTGACGATAATGGAGCTGTCCTTACCAACATAGTTCTGTATTGCAATCCGTTCAAATAGTTTTGACGACGTGTCTCCTGCCGTAAGCTGAAACGGCTCCGCAAGCTCGGCAACCATTTGGTCGGTCGTCTTCGTCGGCGTGAACCAAAGAGGGATAACCTGTCCGGGAATCGCATCCTGTTTCACGCGCATGGTTGGCAGGTTGAAACTATGAATAACATCTTTCGTCGACAAACGGATAATCACCGGCTTGTTCACCGGAACATGCAGTTGATTGATAGTCGTAATATCGTCTTTCGCGTTCGGGTCGGTCCGGTCCAGACCTATGGGATTATCATCCGAGATCAGGGAAATGTCGGTTCTTCCGAATACTCCGTCGGCGCCGGGATAGTGAATATTCCAGGCAAACTGCTCGGCAACAACGCGAATAACCGTTGCATCTTTTTCTGCAGGAAATTCAGCGACGCGCTTCGCCCAAAGAGGAACGGCGAAACCAATAAGAAGCACCGCTTCAAAAAGCGCAACACCAATCTCCAGATAGCTCGATACATGACCCTTAACGCCCGCATAGTTTGCAACCGGGTTTTTCTTTCGCCGAAACCGAATGAGCGTGTAGACAAAAAATGCTCCCCAGCCGATAAACAACGCCAGCATCAGCCAGTGGATGACGGCGAGCATATTATCTATGGCCGGTCCGTGCGCAGAACCGTCGACAGGAAGGTTCAAAAATTCTCTCATTTAGCGAATGCCTCCATTATCGTTTGTCGGATGTTCGGTATCGGCTGCAAGGTACAATCGGGCACGTTTGCGCAAATACACAAAGAACGACGTCATTGCAGCAAGAACGCCTCCGGTAATTCCGATCATGCTGAGGATAGCGAAGTTCATTCCGTTCGTCGCGGGCGAATCCGCTGCTCCATAACATGATCCGCATGCGAAGACGGAATTCGGAAGAGTCAGAAAGAATACCACAGCCGCAAACGCCGCAGATAATTTGACGGTGTTTTTCATAAATACCCCACATGTTTGAATTTACGGATGAATTTCCTTTCGTAGTATACCAGGGCTATTCCCAGAAGGATAAAGAAGAGGCCGGTGAGAATACCGACGTCATTCGAATCGGAGAAATACGATTGAATCCCCCATCCCCCGACGCCAAGCGACAGGAGGATCGAGAGGGAAATAAAGACAACATGAAATGCTTTGAGTGACATAATTCAATGTATCCTGTCTGACATGGCGAGAAGTGGAACAAAGATAAGCACGAGGAAAAAGACGACCGTGAGGCTGAGTGCTGCGTAGATTATTTTCTTTTCGGAAATTAAGTGCATGAAATAGCTCGCGACAAGCGAACCCTTCACCGACGCGATGATCAACGCAGCGATAATTGCCGGAACAACGCTCAGATTAAAATAGGAAATCGTCACGGTGATGATTGTCAGCGCCAGCAGCGTTACAAAGACAGTGATATAGACTCTTACATGTTTCTTGATGTCTTCGGCGTGTGTCAGTTCCATTCGTTCTCCTACAGTAAGTAAAGGACGGGAAATAAAAATATCCACACCAGGTCGACGAAATGCCAATAGAGTCCGGCAACCTCAATCCGGTTTGTGAAGCGTTCGGGTTCTGTTTTCCACATTTTGCTTCCGGGTCCCCAGAAATACGAATTCACAATCATCCCGCCTATCACGTGAAGCATGTGAAGTCCCGTCATCGTGAAATAGATGGCAAAGAACGTGCTCTTGCTGGGGATTTCCCCTATCTGAATATGATGTGAATACTCGAAATATTTTATCGTCAGGAATACAAAACCGAGCAGGATTGTCGCCCCCATGTAGATTTTATATTTCTTGAAATCTTTCATCATCAACGAAGCCCACGACATCACCATCGTAATGCTCGATGTGATGAGAACTGCCGTGTTGACGGTTGCAAGAGGAACGTCGAGAACATGATGAGGCCATTCAACCGCGCCGACTCTCAGCAGTATATATGACGAGAAGAGGGCACCGAAGAGCATGACCTCCGAAGCGAGAAACAGCCAGATGCCGAGCTTTGCGTTGATCAGCCCCGTGTCCGGCCGCGCCTTAATTGTGTAGGGAATTTCCATTGCTGGTTAGGCCTCCATCCGTTGGTTCTGAGGGGTAAAATCTCTTTTTGCGCCCGGAACGCTGTATTCGTACGGCGGACGGAAAACCTCCGGCGCGGTGAGAAAATTTCCATGAGGCGGCGGAGTCGGAGTTGCCCACTCAAGCGTTGTCGCGTGCCAGTAATTTTCCTCCACCTTCTTCCCTTTACGAATGCTCCAGAAAAGATTGAAGATAAAGAAGAGCTGGAAAACGCCGAGCGCCCATGCGCCATGGGACATGAATTCATTCCAATGCAGCACCGGTTGGGCGTGAGCATACTGCGCGCCGCCATCCCACAAACGACGCGAAACGCCGGCAAGCCCGACGATGAACATCGGCATGAAAATCGCGTTCATGCAGACGAAGGATCCGAAGAAATGAATTCTGCCGAGGGTTTCGTTCATCTTTCTTCCGGTCAATTTCGGGAACCAATAATAAATGCCGGCGAACAGGGCAAAAATCGTTCCCGGTGCTACGACGTAATGGAAATGCCCGATCACATAGTACGTATCGTGAAGAGGAATATCGGTCGCCGATAATCCCAGCGGCAGCCCGGTCAGCCCGCCGATCCCGAACATCGGAAGAAATGCCAGAGCAAAAAGCATCGGCGTTGTGAACCGTATCGAGCCTCCCCACAATGAAATGAAGAGCGCCGTCAAAATGATGATCGATGGAATGGAAATGATCATCGTCGTCGTCTGGAAAAAAGTGCTGATGATCGTTCCCATACCCGTCATGAACATGTGATGCGCCCACACGATGAACGACATGAAGCCGAGGAAAATTGCCGCGTACACCATGGACTTGTATCCCCACAACGGTTTGCGCGTATTGTTGGCAATAACTTCAGCGACGATTCCCATCGCAGGCAAAATCAATACGTACACTTCCGGATGCGCGAGAAACCAGAAAAGATGCTGCCATAGAAGCGGGCTCCCTCCGCCGCTTACATTCAACGGCTGGCCCGTTACCACTAAACCGCTTGGCAGGAAAAAGCTCGTCCCCGCAAGACGGTCCATAAGCTGCAGCACGCCGGCAGCTTCGAGCGGCGGAAACGCAAGCAGAAGAAGAAACGAAGTTACAAACTGCGCCCAGACAAAAAACGGCAGACGCATGAACGTGAGCCCCTTCGCTCGAAGCTGAACGATGGTAACAATAAAATTTACAGACCCGAGCAGCGAAGAGGTTATAAGAAACACCATGCCGATGAGCCACACCGTTTGACCAATCGTCGCGATGTCGGACAACGGCGGGTAGGATGTCCATCCCGAGTTCGCTGCGCCTCCCGGCATAACGAAACTCGTCAACATAGTAACTCCTCCCATAAAGTATACCCAGTAACTCATCATATTGAGTTTGGGGAATGCCATATCGGGTGCGCCGATTTGCAACGGCATCACATAATTACCGAAAGCGCCGACGGCGAGCGGCACGATTCCAAGAAACACCATGATCGTTCCGTGCATCGCTCCCAGCTGATTGTAAAATTCCGGAAGCATGATCCCTTGCGGTGCGCGATCGTCTCCCAGCCATGAGCCGATAATCGGAATCGGCTGCCCGGGATACGCAAGCTGCCATCGCATCACCATCATCAGAGTGAAACCGAAGAGTAGAAAGAGGAGACTTGTGAACCCGTACTGAATGCCGATCACCTTATGGTCCTGTGAAAAAACATACTTCCGCCAGAACCCTAGTTCGTGATCGTGAGAGTGGTTGCCCTCCATTGAATGTTCCTTATGGTTGCAGTGTATTTTATGGATAAAAAATTAAACAGAGATCACTGAGGTTTCAAAGAGTTACACAGTGAGGGACCTATTTATTATACTCGGTGTCATCTGTGACTCCTCTGTGCCACTCTTTGAAATTTTTCTATTTCGCTGAATATTTAAAATCTGCAGTTGCGCCCTTATCGCTGACGGTCACTTTCACTTCCTGCGTCCCGTACTTTTCATGCCATGCTTCAAGAGTGTAAGTTCCGGCAGGAAGTCCCTTAATCGTAAACGTGCCGTTATCGTCCGATACGGCGTAAAATGGATTATCGGTGACGCCCGCGTAACAGTTCATCCAATTGTGAACTTCACACTTGAACTTCACCATGATTTCGGGTTTATCAAACTTCTTCGTCATCTTCATCCCCTTCAACGGCTGCGCGTTGTTGAACTGCGGGCTATTCTTCGGCAGCGCATGAATGTTGTGCAGGAGGGGATCGTCGTTGTGGACTTCAAGAGGCTGTCCCGCTTGGATGCCGAATACGTGAGGATGGTATTGGCAGCCTTGCTGGTCAAGAACAACCGGCGTGCTCGGTGCGTCATATTTCTTTGTTAGTCCCTCTTTCACGTAGACAAAGACATTTTTCAATGTCCCGTTGCCGTTGACGATCACTTCTTCGGAATTTACCGCGTTCGGATGCATTGCCAGACATTGCTTATCGGCGTTCATTTTGATTTGTGAAACAACCGGAGCTTTGCCGCTAAAAGAAATCTTTCCTGTTACATCGCCTGCGTACAGTGATGTCAGGCCCAGCAGCAACGCCGCTGCCAATAGTAACGCACTGGTATTTTTTTTCATTGCTTCTCCTTAAAAGATGATACAATAAAGAATTATTTTTTCTTTCCGAGTGTGAACAAATGGTCGCGCAGCGCTTCCATTTGCCGATGAGCGTCGCCTTGAAGCACATCCGGCATGGGCGATTGGCCGTCAGGAAAATATCCCGGCATCATCGTCCCTGGTTGAATCGCTTCCGGATTCTTCAGCCATGAGACAATCCATTCCGGCTTCAAACGTCCTTTTGCCAGCTCAAGATTGGGAGCGACGCTCTTCGGGTCCATTTCTGCACCGCCGAGCTGATGGCACTTGATACATTGGAAAGCGTTGAAAAGCTTCGTCCCGTCCGACAAAAGATGCGGGTCGGGTGTAAAGGCGGCGTAGTCCCGCATCTCAAGGCTTAAATTTGAAATGCCGAGAAAATATTTTGTAACGATGTTGATTTCTTCCTCAGTGAGAGAAAACGTCGGCATCCGGACTTTCAGCCAGGGGCGGAGCGGCGACGGTGCTTTTAGGAAATTTTGAAGCCACGGCTCCTGCACCTTCCCTCCTTCCATTGTAATAAGGGGCGGGCCCTTTGTCGGGTCGTCGAGGATAGCGCTGAAGTACCCTCCGCGCTCTTCAAGCTGATGGCAGTTGATGCAGCCGTAGCGAATTGTCAATTTTTGCCCTGCATCAATATCGGCAACGCGTTGCGTCGCCGGCTCCTGATATTTTGTTTGCGGATTATCGACGCGGAAACTCAGCAGAAGCATTCGCAGTTCGCTGATCTCATCGTCCGAGAACGCAAACACCGGCATCTTTTGCGGTATACGGTCGGTCTGGAAAACGCGCGAGTTCTTCAGCTTGTTGCCGACCCAGTCGTACCAGGTGTGATCAACTTTGGTATCGCCGAAATCCATTTGCTCGACGATCTTCCTTCCGAAATCCGAAAGGTTGACGCTCACCTTTCCTTCATTTTCCATCCCCTTGATTTCGTGACAACCGAAACAGCCGTATTCGCGAATAACCTTCGCGCCTTTCGCAATTTTTTCTTCCGACGCGATGCCCCCGCCAAAAGATTCTTTCGGACGGTCGTCCTTCATGGTCATGATAAATGCAACGAGGTCGCGGGCTTCCTGGTCGGTCAATCGCAAACTCGGCATTTTGGTCGTCGGATTGTAGTGCCGCGGATTTTTTATCCAATCGAAAATCCAATCCGGATGCAGCTTGCCGGCAGCGTGCGTTAATTCCGGTGCGATGTCATAACTCGAGCCGCGGGTTGTGCGAACACGTTCATCGTCGCCGATCACATGGCACGCTTTGCAGCCAAAGTTTTCAAAATGCTGTTTTCCTTTTTCAGCAGAACCTCCTGAATACGACCCGGCTGAGCGCTCGAATTGAAATGCGCTTTCCTTCCCGATGCTGAATAAATATGCCGTAATAGATTCAGCCTCATCCTCGTTCAATTTGAAGTTCGGCATGCGAGTATGGGGATTGTAGTCTTTCGGATTCCGAATCCATCGGTAAACCCATTCAGGTTTCACCTTAGCGGGAAGCGAGTTAAGCTGCGGGCCGATTTTGGGAAGATTTGCGAAGCCGTTAACTTCGTGGCATCCATAACATCCCGATTCAAGAAAAGTCTGCTTTGCTTTTGAAAAATATGGGGCACCTTTCAGCGCTTGACGGCTTGGATGACAGGAACTGCATCCGGCATAAACATCCTTGCCGCGAAGAATCGGTGTTTCCCAGTAACGGTCCTCATTTCCATGGGCGCTTCCCGCGGTAAGCGCGAAGGCTTGACCGCGATGACACGACGAGCAGCCGTATTTTTCGGGATTGTGGATCTTCAGTAATTCAGGATTGGAATGGATCGTGAACGGCTGCGGGGCGTCTGCCATGTTTTTGTCGTTATAGCCGGTATGGCATGTCTGGCACCTGTCAACACGGGCTTTTACCTCGCCGAAATTGGATTTGTCGTAATCGTTCAGCAGCACCTGCCGAATTGCGATCGGGCTTTTCCTGATTGCTTCGAGCTTTGACTGCAGTTTATTCGCGTCCACGTACAGCACCTTCAATGCAGCATCCAGGCTGTCGGCCGAATCCTTAAATCCACCGATCACCGCATTGCCGGCCTGGATCTGTTTGTCGATATCATCCATTTCTTTTGCATGCGCAGCAATTTCGCCGTCGATATCATCTAATTTCTTTTTTAGTTTTTCGGTTGAATGCCCCTCATGAAGCGCCGTTTGGTATTCATAGTACGCTGCATCAGAGTTGCTCCTTGAAAATCTCCACTCTCGCGTAGCGTCGGCCAATTTCTGCTGAAGTTCATCCTGCTTCTTTACAGCGTCAAGATATTCTTTGCTTTCAAGCTTCTTCTTTGCTTCTGTTAGACGGCTTGTGATATCGGCAACGGCGGAACTGTCCACGGCGGCAAGCGCATCGGCGTACTGGGCAGCTACTTTTTCTCCGCTCAGTTTGTAATATTCGCTCTGGTATGTTTTCCACGGCCGGCGCACGACAACCTCGTCAATGACAGCCCATAGCGTTGAAAGAAACAAGAGGCCGCTCAACACCAGGTAAAAAGTAGAATAATTCCTATTTTCAACCGGTGTCTCTGCTCGCTTTTGAAACATCAATCGCAACTCCTTATCAAGAAGAATAGACCGAAATTGAAAAAACGTTAGACGTTAAACCACGGCGTCACCCAAATGTATTTCACTGGATATCCGCCAAGAACCGGCGGTGCCAGTCGCAAGAATATTTTGAGAACGACAAACATCATTGTCAGGAAAAGTCCCAGAACAAGAAAATAGCGTCCAAGTCCGAGTTTCTTGACGACGTCGGAATTCTTGTTTTTCATGTAATGCCATCCGCCGAGCGAAAGATAGAAGGCTGCGATAAACAAGAAGCCAAAGACTGAAGCCGCAACATTCAAGCTGTTGTCGGGATGATGAGTCGGCATTCCAAAGTATTCGGATAAATCAACGTTGTTCAATACGACAACTTTATGAAGATCCCAATCCTGCCAGGGTAAGAAGAAATTCCATCCAGGCCCCCGCATAAATGTCCCGAGCACGATCAATGAAACCCAGAGAATTAAGAAGCCAAAACAGAACGTCAGGATTGCGAATTTCCTCTCCTTGAACGTGTAGTATCCGTTCCCCTTTTCGTTAATGTCGACATACGGGATGATCATCAGCCCGACAATGATGACCGACGGAAGCACGACACCGGCGATCCATGGATCAAAGTAGACGAGCAGTTCCTGAAGTCCCAGGAAATACCAAGGAGCCTTGGATGGGTTCGGTGTTAACGCCGGGTTCGCAGGCTCTTCCAGCGGTGCGTTAATAAAGACTGACCAGACCACGAGGATCAGGAGGACGAGCAGCATTGCAAGAAACTCCACGCGCACAAGGTACGGCCAGACCTGGACTTTGTCGTCGAGCCGCGCTTCTTCCGGAATATCTGACAAATCGTTCTTTCGCGCTTTTGACCATGCCAGCCACGAATAAAAAATAACAAGCAGCAACAATCCGACGATCGGAATGTTGTCCGGCTTGCTGATAAGTTCGAACAAGTGCATCATAGGATTTCTATTCGAGATGAATTAAAAATTCTTCCTGCCGGTATCCGGTCCGGAAATTCCCCCGTCTTTCCTTATGCGCCAGAAATGCACCACCATAAAAATCGACGCGATAAGAGGAAGAAAAATACAGTGTCCGACGTAAAATCGAAGGAGCGTAGGCGGACCGACTTGCGTTCCGCCGAGCAAAACAAACCGGACATCGGCGTCCGGGCGCATGCCAAGCTGCGATCCGAACGGTCCTTCACTTCCCAACAACGGGGTCGCGCGCGCCATATTCGTCCCCACCGTAACAGCCCAGATTGAAAGCTGATCCCACGGGAGCAAATATCCGGAAAAGCTCAAAAGAAAAGTCAGGAGAAGGAGAACGACACCGATGACCCAGTTGAATTGTCTCGGCGGTTTATATGAACCGGTGAGAAAAACACGAAACATGTGGAGCATCACGGTAATAACCATAGCGTGCGCCGCCCACCGATGCATATTCCGAATGAGCGGGCCGAACGGAACGTCGTTCATAAGATATTTCATGTCTTCGTACGCATACTGCGCCGTCGGTCTATAATAGAACATCAAGATGACGCCGGTAAGCGTTAACACGAGGAACAGCAGAAAAGTAATTCCTCCCATACCCCACGTGTAGCCGATATTCGTTGCATGACGCGCAATCCGGACCGGATGGAGATGAAGAAAAACGTTATCGACAATCTGCAACGCTCTATTGCGAGGAGTGTCGTCGTACTTGTGTCGAAAGATCGATTTGTAAACTTCGGTCTTTCGAAATTTCTCCATCGGGCTAATCATGAAACAATCCTTTCCATCGAATCAACCGGCATATTTAAGATAGGAACCGGGGAGTCCCCATTGGCCGAGTTCATACCGGAATTTTATGCTTTTGTCGATCACTAATTCGCCGTCATCGTTCAAAGTAATTTGTGCGCGTTCCAGGGGGCGCGGCGTCGGGCCTTCGAAATTGACTCCGCTCTTATAGTAGCCGCTGCCATGACACGGGCATTTGAATTTATTCTCAGCGGCAAGCCAGCGCGGCGTACATCCCAGGTGCGTACAAATAGCTATTAAAGCGTAGAATCCTTCCTTCTCCCTGACAATCCAGATTCGCTGCTCGTCTTTGTATTTTTCATTCACTTCCCCGATAACGAAATCGCCGGGCAGACCGGCTTTGAATTTGCTTGGAGGTTCAAACAACACACGCGGAAACATGTAGCGCAACGACCCTACCGTTGATATCCCGATAAATCCGAGGAACGAAAGCCATCCGGCATATGAGAGGAAACTTTTCCGCCCCATTCTCCAGACCCCCGGGTCATTTTCGGGAGCGCGATCCTGCTTTGGCTTTTTGGGAATTGGTGTTGCAGTAATTTGAGCTGAAGATATTGCTGCAGGCTGTTCCGGCTGTGTAGGCTGCGGCGCAGTCGGTACAGGAGGTATAATATCATTTGCCATCAGAGCGTCCTTCTGACAAAATTGTAATTCAAAAAAATGAAAGTGGAAATGATGAAACAGGCCAACTACGCTGCAGCGGCAACAGAGGCATCTTCTTCACGTTTCACCATATCGATCACCTCCCACGGACAGTACTTTGCACAAAGCTTGCATCCGATACAAACCTCCTCATCAACAATAACAATACCGTTGACGTTAGGATGGAGGTTATCGTTCGGATTTTCCGGACCGGGGACTTTATATAGACAATCGACTGGACAAAATTCAATGCAAACTTCACATCCCGTACAGCCTTCAGGATGAACAATGGCCACGAGCGGCGACTTTTTTTTCTTCTTCGCAGTCGCAACAGGAACAGCACGCGGCAAGGCTGCAACACTTTCAGACATAGTGCAAAATTCTTAGAATACTTTCGGTGTGATCGTTTCAGGAACCTTGAAGAACGGCAACTCTTTAAGGCTTCACGAATTCGAATAATCGACGTTCGAATTGATGAAAAAATATAACAAAATATGTTTCGTTTGTCAATAAGAAAAAACCATTTGGAAGCCAGTTAGACGATTTTGCTCGTCGAAGATATGCATGAAATTATCTAACTGTTGAATATGTCAACAACAACCCGTATCATTGAACAACTTTGGTTTGCCATCCACTGGAACCATGTGCCGCCAAAAAAATTCAATTCAGCCACTATCGTTCAAGAGGACATCTTATGAAACACTATCTCCTACTGTTATGGTTCCTTCCAGCGATTTCTTTCGGACAGTTGGCGAAAGAAACCCATCTTGCGAACATTAAGCAGATCACATTTGGCGGATTGAATGCCGAGGCATACTTTTCTTCGGATGGAAAGAAACTTGTTTACCAATCGGCAAAAGGGGGCTATCCGTGCGACAGAATTTTCACGATGAACATCGACGGAACCGGGGACACGATGGTGAGCACCGGGACTGGCAGGACCACTTGCGCCTATTTTTTCCCAGACGGCAAGAGAATTATTTACGCCTCGACGCATCTAGGCAGCAGCGATTGCCTTCCCAATCCCGACCGTTCCCACGGATATGTCTGGGCAGTGTTCAAAACCTACGATATTTTTTCTGCAAATGCGGACGGCTCCGATCTCCACCGGCTCACCACCACAGACGGTTACGACGCAGAAGGCACAATTTCTCCGGATGGTAAAACAATTGTGTTCACTTCGGCGCGCGACGGCGACCTTGAAATTTACACGATGAATGCCGACGGCTCGAATCAAAAACGGCTGACGTTCGATAAAGGTTATGACGGGGGGGCTTTTTTCTCACCGGACGGAAAACAAATCGTGTACCGCGCGCATCACCCAACAACTCCAGAAGACCAGAAAGAAGGAGAAGATTTGCTTGCGAACCAATTGGTCAAACCGACAAATATGGAAATATTCGTCATGAATGCTGACGGTTCGAACAAGCGCCAAATAACGAGCAACGGCGCTGCGAACTTCGCCCCATTTTTTACTCCGGACGGAAAACGGATAATTTTCTCTTCAAACGTCAACGATCAAAAGGGATGGAACTTCGACCTCTACTTAATAGACCTCGACGGAAAAAATCTTGAACAGGTGACCTATTCGGATGCGTTCGACGGATTTCCGATGTTCAGTCCTGACGGCACCAAACTCGTCTTTGCCTCGGGGCGCAATGCCTCCCAGCGCCGGGAAATAAATATCTTTATTGCCGATTGGAAATAGAATAAAGTGAAACTGGCCAACAAAGTTGCAGTCATCAGCGGCGCCTCGCGCGGAATCGGGCGGGCTGTCGCGAAACGGTTTTCCAGCGAAGGAGCCGTCGTATGCATGTGCGCGCGGCATGTTGAATTGCTCCGGGGAGTCAGCTTGGAAATCATGTCGGCAGGCGGAAAATCTTTTTTTGAACAGACGGACATTTCCGATGAACGACAAACGGAAGAATTCATCACGTTGTGCGGAGACAATTTCGGAGCGATCGACGTGCTCGTAAACAATGCCGGCATGCTCGGCCCGCGTGTTCCCCTCTCACACTATTCTTCACAGGAATGGGAGAAAGTCCTCTCCGTAAACCTGAACGGATTATTCTTTCTGACGAAACATGCCCTCCCTTTCTTCCCACAGTCCGGCGGGTCCATCATTAATGTTTCATCGTCGGTCGGAAAAACTGCGCGGGCGAATTGGGGAGCATACGGTGTTTCAAAATTCGCGACGGAAGGATTCACTTCCGCATTGGCAGAAGAATTGCGTTTACGAAATATTCGCGTCAACGCCGTCAACCCCGGCCCAGTGGCTACGGAGATGAGACATCAGGCGTTTCCCGATGAAGACCCGCGCACGTTGAAGAAGCCGGAAGACATTCTCGATGCCTTCGTCTATCTTGCATCGGATGATTCAAAACATGTTACGGGACAAACGATCGACGCACAACATTTTATGAAAGGTTGACCGCATGAAAATATTGTTGCTCTCTTCTCTTCTTTTTATCCTGACGAATTGCGCGTTTGCGCTCGACGATTCCACTTCCATATATCTTAAGCAGAACATCACGTATCTCGCATCGGACGCGCTTGAAGGGAGAAAATCCGGAAGCAAGGGGGCAGAGCTCGCCGCACGATATATCGCGAGACAATTCGCTTCGTGCGGACTCATCCCACTCGGCGACAGCGGCACCTATTTTCAAAACTTCACCTTCATCGCCGGAGTGAAACTCGGGGAAAAGAATTCATTGACCTCGGTTGATGGGGAGAACAAAAGAACGTATCAAATCAACAAAGACTATCGACCGCTCGCCTTTTCAGCCAATGGCGATGCAAGCGGCCCGGTGATCTTTGCCGGTTATGGAATCAGTTCGACCGATCTTCAGTACGATGATTATGCGAACGTCGACGTCAAAGACAAAATCGTTCTTATCATGCGCTATTCTCCAACCGGCGACAACCCGCATTCCGATTTCGGCAAGTTCCTGCCTCTCAGATACAAGACTCTTACGGCGCGGGAAAAAGGAGTAAAAGCCCTCATGGTTGTCACCGGCTCGGCGGACGACTCGACCGACGAACTGATCGGGCTGAAGTATGACAATTCTTTCAGCAGCAGCGGGATTCCGGTGTTCAGCATTTCGCGCGCTGTCGCCGACAAATGGCTTCACAACGCCAACACGACCGTTGATTCAATTCAGACAAAAATCAACTCATCGAAAAAACCTCTTTCAATCAATGTCCCGAACGTTGTTCTATCCCTTTCGTCGGATATTTTTGAAATCAAAGACACGACGGCGAACGTCGCCGGACTATTGCGAGTTGCCGACACTGCAAATTCGGAATATCTCGTCATCGGAGCGCATTACGACCATCTCGGCTGGGGCGGCGAAGGGTCAGGATCTCTCGCACCTGACAAGCATGAAATCCACAACGGTGCCGACGACAACGCATCGGGTACGGGAGGCGTCATTGAACTCGCACGCATGCTCTCTGCTCAAAAACAATCTCTGCGCCGCAATGTCGTTCTTATTTCATTTTCCGGCGAAGAAGAAGGGCTGTTCGGCTCCCAGTTCTACGTCAAACATTCTCCCATGGCGCTCAACAAGGCAATCGCAATGATGAACCTCGACATGGTGGGCAGATTAAAAGACAAGATCCTCACGGTCCAGGGCACAGGCACCTCGTCGCGGTGGGATTCCGTACTGGCGGAATACAATTCCGATTCAACGTTTACACTGAAATCAGTGAAGGATGGATTCGGCCCAAGCGATCATTCTTCGTTTTATGGAGCAAACATTCCTGTGCTTTTTTTCTTCACCGGAATTCATGAGGACTACCACAAACCGTCCGACCATGCAGACAAAATAAACTACGACGGCGAAGCTCTCGTTATTAATTATATCCGCAAAATCGCAATCGATATCGACGATCATCAAGCACGCCCCGATTATCTCAAAACACAGACAATTCCATCCTCGGGAAACGAATCCCGCGGCTTCCGCGTCTACGTTGGAACCGTGCCAGATTATTCGGAAACAACATCAGGGATGAAGATCACTGCGGTGAGGGACAACAGTCCCGCCGCAAAAGGCGGCCTTTTGGGCGGGGACATCATTGTAAAATTCGGTAAGTTTGACATCACAAATGTTTACGATTATACGTATGCGCTTCAGGAATATAAACCGGGAGATGAGGTAGAAGTGGTTGTGCGGCGCGGGAGTGAAACAGTTGTAAAAAAAGTGAAGTTGGAAAAACGAAACTAAAACAGAATAAAGTCATGCTATGACTCCGAGTCATGGCACGACTGCGTTTGTCATTTATAGCATCAAGCGTGCAACCTTGCGCAGCTCTTCTTTTGTGAAAAATCTTTTCACAAGCGGAAAGAGAATTTCATTTTCCTTGTGAATATGGTTGACCATAAGTTGAACGATCCCCTCCGCCGCCTCGGCTAATTCCTGCCGCGCGATCTTGTCATCATGATTTTCCTGCAAGGAGCCGATGCTAAAGTGAAGTTTCTTGTAAATCTTTGCCATCCGCCGGTGGTCTTCGCGAAGAACATTCGTGGGCCCGTCAACGTACCGCTCAACAACGGGAAAAAGCGCCGTCTCTTCCTTGCCGTTGTGAACGCGCACCTCTTCGTCCACAAACTCCGTTGCTTTCAACAATTGTTTAAATATTTTTTCTGAATAGCCATTTGTCTTTATCTCTGCGGCAGACTTTTTCAAAATGCGGAGTTGCACAAGAGCCGTATCATGTTCTTTCAGAAAAATCGCTATAGGATCGCGAATAGCCATACGTTGTTTCAACAAATATGAAGGATGAACGTGTTCGCCGGGCACAACACTACGCAGTTTCCAGGTATGTTGTGTACTTTGCTTTCCCATTTTTCATGTATGCGGAAAGTTTCTCGCTGAGAGAATCCGCCGTCTGGTCTTCGTTTTCCTTAAACTGCGTGTACGCTTCTTCTGAATCTGCTATATACATTTCAGAAAATGCGTTCTTCTTCCCTTTTTGCTCGCCGACCAAGTACGAAATATGAGGGTTTGCCGCATAATGAGATTTTAGCTCTTGCACCGTCGCTAAAAACCCGTCGCGTTTCTTTTCGTCGATCTCATACTGCATCGTTAATATCACTTTAGCCATCGACCATCCCTTTCAATGTATTGTTTCACCGTGATTTTCCATTATCGTCCTTACCATAATTTCATCGCTTCCCGCACCTGACCTTCATCCATCCCGAAGTAGTGGCCAATTTCATGGCACAACACTTCATAAATTTTTTCTCGAATTTCTTCGTCCGATGAACAAACGCTTTCGATGTTCTTTTGATACAGCGAAATCCTGTCCGGCAGAACGGGCGACATACCGTACCATGTTCCCCGTTTCGTCAAGGGGACGCCGTGGTACAAGCCAAGCAATCGTGAGCGCTGTTCCGGCGACAACGGCGCATCTTCTACAACAATTTCAACATTTTCGATCTTCTTCTTGAACAATGCCGGCAAATGGTTAAACGCCTCTTCGGCAATGTCTTCAAACCGGGCACGATCCATACGCCACTCTCTTCTTCAAATGACCAGCGATGCGAACAGCGTATAGAGCGCAATTGAAAAGAACAGACACACAGAAACAACAACCTCAAGCGCCCTCCACGACGAAATCTTGTGCGCGATGCTCAAGCCGATTCTTGCCAAATGGATAGACCACACGGCCGCGAACACATCGAAGAAAAGAAGGACGGCATAGACCACCGGCTTTACATCGATCGGCGACGGGTTCGTTGAAAACAACCGCAGCCCTATTGAAGCGAACCCAATCGGCAAAATAATCGAAACCGACAGCATAATTGGCGTCAAAGACCAGCCGAACACAGCGTACGTATTTTTCATTACACCTTTGCCGCCAAAAACTTTCAGCAGCGCGTGGATCGAAAACACCATGAGCACGCTGACCGGCAGAGCAGCTCCGAGTCCGAGCACATAACCCATAAGGAGCAGGTAGATCAAATTGTCAAATTCATTGCCGGCGTGGCGGGCCCAAAGCAGCGTAAACGAAATCGCTACTCCCAGGAACAGCATCAGGAAAAGAACATAATTCTTATGCTCGGCTTTGATGATTCTCTGGAATGCATCTTTTGGCGATTCAACCACCTGCCACATTGTCGAAAAGAAATCGATGTTCGGAATGCGATCTTGGATAAAACTTCCGCACCGAACACAAACAGTGTCGAGGTCGTCGTTTTGATGTGCGCATACAGAACAAGAAATCATCGGTTCGAGCCCTACGACAGAATCTCAGCTATTCCTGTTTCTTCTTTTCGGCGCTACAAAATACGAAAAAATGTCCTTGTTTGCAACGAATTTACTTCAGGGGCTCAAATCGTGCGGTAAAATGGCGGAGCTGAGGCGCTTCATAGGTAATTTTGTATCCGGAGAGATTTTTCCGCCGGTCGAAAACTTCCGCAACACATTCGATAACATAATCAATGTGGCTTTGTGTATACACTCTTCGCGGAATCGCGAGACGGACCAATTCCATCGGCGGCGGAATATGTTTTCCGGCAGCGTCACACTTCCCAAACATGACGCTCCCAATTTCGACCGATCGAATGCCTCCAACCGTGTACAATTCGGACACGATCGCCTGACCGGGGTATTGTTCCTGAGGAATATGAGGGAGAAATCTCTTCGCATCAATATAGATTGCGTGGCCCCCCGGAGGCTGAAGGATGGGAACCCCTAACTCGGTCAGATTATTTCCCAAATATTCGACCGAGCGGAGCCGGTATGTCAAATAATGTTCGTCGAGGACTTCATCAAGCCCTTGCGCGATGGCTTCCAGGTCTCTCCCTGCAAGGCCGCCGTAGGTCGGAAATCCTTCGGTCACGATCAAAAGATTCCTCGAGCTGCTGGCTAACTGTTCATCATTCATCGCCAAGAATCCTCCCATGTTCACGATCGCATCTTTTTTTGCGCTCATGGTGCAGCCGTCGGCATACGAAAACATCTCCTGTGCAATTTCTTTCGCCGTTTTGTTTGCGTATCCCTTTTCTCTTTTTTTGATGAAGAATGCATTTTCTGCAAACCGGCATGCGTCGAGAAACAAGGGAATGCCGTACTTCTTCACGACATTTTTCGTCTCCCTGATATTCTGCATCGATACCGGCTGGCCGCCGCCGGAATTGTTCGTTACGGTAATCATGCAGACCGGTATATTCTCCGCACCTTTTTCGCGTATGAAATTTTCGAGCGCAGGAATATTCATATTGCCCTTGAAATCTGCGATCACTTCAGGCTGAATTCCTTCTTCCGTCGGCAGGTCTGTCGCCGTTGCGCCGGAAAACTCGACGTTCGCCCGCGTTGTATCAAAGTGAGTATTGTTCGGAATGAACTTTCCTTTCCCACCCAGACAGGAAAACAATATTTTTTCCGCCGCGCGGCCTTGGTGAGTTGGAATGACGTATTTGAAACCGGTGAGATCTTTCACAACTTTTTCAAACCGGAAGAAACTGCGCGCGCCGGCATACGATTCGTCGCCGTCCATGATGCCCGCCCATTGCTTGGCGCTCATCGCCGACGTCCCGCTGTCGGTAAGAAGGTCTATCAAGACATCTTCAGCGCGGATAAAGAACGGATTGTAGCCGGCTACACGCAGAATGTCAATTCGTTCTTCAACGGTGTTGAAGTGTATCGGTTCAACCGATTTAATCTTAAATGGCTCGATGATTGTTTTCATTTAGAATATTGTCCACAAAGAATACGAAAGACACAAAGGCAAAAAGACGCCGCTTTCTTTCATCACTACGATAAAAATCTATTTATTCGGTAATTCTCTTACTCTTTTTCATAAGAGATAAGGCTAAAAATATCATACTTGGAAAGCCGCTTCCGCGGATGCAAAAAAGACAGTTCGATGAGGAAGGTCAAGCCGACAATATTCCCGCCAAGCTGTTCAACTAATTTGCATGCCGCTTCGATCGTCCCGCCGGTGGCCAGCAGATCGTCGTGGAGAAGAATCCGCTCGCCCTTTGTTATCGCATCGCGGTGGATTTCGACGGCGTCACTCCCGTACTCAAGCTGATATTCCTGCCGGATTCTTTCCGCAGGCAGCTTTCCCGGCTTGCGAATCGGCACGAAGCCTGCTCCCAGACGGTACGCCAATGCACCTCCGCCGATGAAACCGCGTGATTCAATGCCGACAACTTTATCGATGCGCCGATCCTTGTACCGTTCATACATCATATCGATATATCCGCGGTATGCAACTTTATCTTTCAGCATTGTCGTAATGTCGCGAAAGACGATTCCCTTCTTCGGAAAATCGGGTACGGTACGAATCGCAGCAGCCAAGGCCTGAGAATTTTCCATGTCAGTCACCATTTGGGTTTTTCCTTTTTCACGAATGAGGCCATTCCTTTTTTACCGTCGTCCGACATTCTCATCGCAGCGTTCATGTTCGCGGCATAGTCGAGCAGGTCGGATAGATTCAACCCGTCCATTTTTGAAAACATTTCTTTTATCAACCCCATCGAAGATGCGCTTCCGTTGGCGCATAACAATTCGGCAATCTCCTGCGCTCTCGCATCGAGGCCGGAGAGTGGAACGACCTCATTAACAATGCCGAGCGCGTGCGCTTCCTTCGCATCGAGAATTTTTCCCGTCAGGGCAAGCTCGCGTGCTCTCCCCTCTCCGATCCGCCGCACCAAAAAAGTCATCACGATCGCCGGTATGAAACCGATCGATACTTCGGTATAGCCGAATGTTGATTCTTCCGACGCAACAACGATGTCGCAAACGGTAGCAAGTCCGCATCCGCCGGCGATAGCGGCGCCGTTCACTTTGGCAAGCACAGGCTTGCGCATTGTGTAGATGAGATGAAACAACCGCATGAGATTTTTTGAATCTTCGAGATTTTGGCTGAAATCATACGCCGACAGTTTCTGCAGATAGGCCAGATCAGCCCCCGCACAAAACGCTTTTCCTTCGCCGGCAAGAATAATGACTTTCACTTCGCTGTCTTTCGAAGCCTCAAGGAATGCCCGAATTAATTCATCAACGAGGAGGTCATCAAAGGCGTTTCGTTTTTCAGGTCGGGAAAGCGTTATGCGGCAAATTCGGCGGTCTATTGAATAGGAGAGGCGGGAGAAACTCATACAACTCAAAAAAAGTTTAACATTCGTTGGTGCATGAAAATAGAAAAAATGCGCCGGAAATGCAATCCTTGCAGCGATGCCATGAAGGTTTTATTTAAACCGACACAATTTCGTGAAATGACCCCGCTACATAGCATAAGCCATAACATCGCTTTTCCGAGTTCACTATAATCGGGGAAAAAGAAAAACCCTGCAGCCAGTACCTGACCGCAGGGTTTCTGAAATACGATGACTCTCAACGATTAAACGTCATAGTAGAGATGGAACTCGTACGGATGCGGACGAAGTGCCATCGGTTTTACTTCTTTTGTCATCTTGTAGTCAATCCACGCATCGATAACGTCCTCTGTGAAAACATCCCCCTTCAACAGGAAGTCGTGGTCGCGCTCGAGAGCGTTGAGTGCATCTTCAAGGGATCCCGGTGCTGACGGTATGTTTTTCAATTCCTCTGGACTCAGATCATAAATATCCTTATCGAGTGGATCGCCCGGATCAAGCTTATTTAAGACTCCGTCCAGCCCAGCCATCATCAATGCGGAAAAAGCAAGATACGGATTGCAGGATCCATCCGGCGTCCGGTATTCAACGCGCTTTGCTTTTGGACTTTGTGAATATGCGGGGATGCGAACTGATGCACTTCTGTTCCGTTGTGAGTATGCAAGGTTCACCGGCGCCTCAAATCCGGGGACAAGCCGCTTGTAGGAATTCGTTGTCGGATTCGTCAGCGCGCACAGAGCGGGTGCATGCTTCAACAAACCAGCGATGTAATGAATCGCCATGTCGCTGAGGTTTGCGTACCCGTTTCCGAAGAACAGCGGCTTCCCTGCTTTCCACAAACTCTGATGGACGTGCATACCGGAACCGTTGTCGCCAAAAATAGGCTTCGGCATATATGTCACAGTCTTATTATGCTTGTGAGCGGTATTTTTGATGATGTATTTGAAAAGCAGCAGCCCGTCGGCGGCATTGACCAACGGCGCGTAGCGCAAATCAATTTCCGACTGACCCGCTGTCGCAACTTCGTGATGCTGCGCTTCGACATGGAGGCCGGCGGCGATAAGGTTCTGGGTCATCTCGTTTCTGAGGTTCATAATTGAATCCGCAGGAGGAACCGGGAAGTATCCTTCTTTGTGCCGTATTTTATAGCCGAGGTTCGGATTTTCCACGCGGCCGGAATTCCACTTTCCTTCAGCTGAATCGAGGTAATAATAGCTCGAGAATTCATTCGAGTCATAGCGGATATCGTCGAAGATAAAAAACTCTGCTTCCGGGCCAAAGTATGCTGTGTCGGCGATTCCGGTTTGTTTAAGATATGCTTCCGCTTTTTGAGCGATGTTGCGCGGATCGCGGTCATATTTCTGTTTTGTCAATGGGTCGAAAACATTGCAGACCAGGCTCAATGTCGGAATCTCGCAAAAGGGATCTATAATCACTGTCGCCGGGTCCGGAACGATTAGCATATCGCTTTCATGAATCTGTTTCCATCCGCGGATACTCGATCCGTCAAAGCCTAATCCGACTTCAAAGATGTCTTCTGTAAGTTCCGTTACGGGCACGGTAAAATGCTGCCACTGGCCTGGAAAATCGACAAACTTCAAGTCGACCATCTTTACGCCGTTCTCTTTGATTGTTTTAAAAACACTGTCAACGGCAGTGCTGCCTTCTTTTTTTGCCATAGCATTCCTCTTAATTATTATTGAATTGAAATAATGTAATTAATCCGGTTTCGTTTTGTGGACTTTAATCTTTGTCGTTTCCTTAGAAGTGGAAAGCACCATGCTCGTTGCCGTCTTTGTGACGCCAAGCCATGATTGAACTTTCGCCAAAAGTTTTTCTAAGTTTTCTGTATTGTCGGCCCTCACTTTTAGCAAGTGAGTTCCTTCGCCCGTTATTCCGTGACATTCCAGGATATCATCAGTCGCGTTAACATGGTCAACGAACGCCGAAAAATGCTTCGATGAATCCATCGTCACCAGGACAAACGCCGTGATATCTTTTCCTAACAGTTTATGATCGAGCTTTGCATGATAGCCGGTAATGATCCCGGCTTCTTCGAGTTTCCGCAACCGCTCGCTCGCGGCAGGCAGCGAAAGTCCGACGAGTTCTGCAAGTTCATTTCGCCTCGTCCGTCCCTCTTTTTGGAGAATCTCGAGAATCGTGACATCAATATCGTCTAAGATCATGGGCCAAATTCGCTATATTCTGTCGAGTGACCGCTTTTTGTTTAATTATTTAGCTTTTTTCAAAAAATACTTGACAAATATAAGGAATGACGGACTTTTTGTCAAGAGAATTTTGGGCCATTCATTTCGACCAGCGTCTGCGATTTGCTTTGAACCTGCAAAGCACTATTCAATCAATACCGAGTGAGACTCCTGCTGCGAAATTGCTGAAACAGCGTCCACGCGTACCCTAAAACAACTCCGGAAGAAACTATCCATTGGATGCCGTTGTCACCAAACAAAAGCGTGAATGCTACCTGAAAAAACGTGAGCATCACCAGAAGAAAAATACTCCGCGCGGACGAGCCCGGAATGCCGGCCCAGCAGCTTGCCAATACATCGATCCGGTTGAGTATTTTATTGAATGCAAAAGTCGCATGCTGAAGTAACCCAAACCCGCAACCTAAGAGAATCCCAAGAAAGAATCCTCCGGCGGGAAAAATTGCTATTTGAGCATTCATCACGGTATCACCACCTTTTTCCCTGTTTTCTTGTCGTCATAAAACGATATACCATGCAACGGATTATTTCCTTTAATAAACAAGAATTTCGTCTCGAGGAGAATATATGACATGCAAATCTGATTATTACTTTCTTTTTATTAATTAATTGTTAAAAAGACTTTACTAAGATAAAGTAAATGTAGAGCTTTGTCAAGTTCTTTTTTTAAAAAAATAAATATCGAAACGCTTTTTCGCCTCAAGTAGTCGAATAATAGTTCCGCATTTGCGGAGGATGCTTGTAGAAGAAGCATGGTTCCAAGTTCGGCAATATCGTCGTGGCGAGAAACGGCACAGGGATTGGACCAAACACAATTGCCCTTGCATCAATGAAGAGCGTGTGTCCTTTCGAATGAATTGCTCGCTAACTTACGTTTAAATAAAGATGAGGCGGGAAAGATTCCCAGTGCGGCGATTTCTTCTTAGTAGATGGAGAGGTATTTATCTAATTCCCAGGGGGTCACTTCGATCCGGTAATCTTCCCACTCCAATCGCTTGGCGCTGATAAAACGTTCATACACGTGTGCGCCAAGCGCCTCGCGGATAACCGTGTCCTCTTCCAATTCGGAAACAGCCTCATCCAACGAACTAGGGAGGATGCTGAACGGTGAACCGCTTTGTGATGTCGGCGCCAGGTAAACGTTTTCCTCCGTGGCTTCAGGAATTGGCAATTCACGGCGGATCCCATCGAGGCCCGCGGCCAGCATAACGGCGAACGCCAGGTACGGGTTGCAGCTGGGGTCTGGACACCGAAGCTCAATCCGTGTCGAACTAGGCGTATGCGCGCGCGGAATTCGGATGAGGGCAGAGCGATTGATGCGTCCCCAACAAATATTGACCGGCGCTTCGAATCCCCGTACCAACCTCTTGTAGGAATTCACCAACGGAGCTAAGACAACGCACATTCCCCGTGCATGCACAAGCTGACCGGCGATAAAATGTTTCGCAATCTTCGACAATCCGTGAGAATCTCCAGCATCGGAAAAAGCATTTGAACCGTTCGCCTTGTACCCTAAGCTCTGATGAACATGCATTCCGCTTCCGTTGATCCCGCGAATCGGTTTGGGCATGAACGTAGCATACAGCCCCTTTTGCTGCGCAAGAATCTTGAGGATCGCCCGAAATGAAACTGCGTTATCTGCGGTTTTCAAAGCGTGCGAATAGCGGAAATCAATTTCATGTTGTCCTGTCGAGACTTCATGATGCATCGCTTCGGTTTCAATTCCGAAAGCGGAAAGCACGCCTGCCATCTGGCGCCATAATCCTGTCGCCACCATGTCCGTCGGCTGGTCGAAATAGCTTGCGCTGTCCTGCGGACGCGGAGGATTTACTCCCCCGTCGGCATTGGGCTTCAAAAGAAAAAATTCTAATTCGGGGCCGGTGTTATAAATGAATCCCATTTTATTTGCTTCGTCCAGCACGCGCGAAAGTACCGCCCGCGGATCTCCGAGAAATTGATTCCCATCCGGAGTGTGCACGTTGCAAATAAGCCGTGCGGTGGTTTCGTTCCCGCTGAGCCATGGCAAAACGGCAAACGTGGATGGATCAGGAATAAGGTACATATCGCTCTCCGCAATCCGTGCGAAGCCTTCTATCGAAGAGCCATCAAACCAAATACCGTGATTAAGCGCTGAAGCAAGCTCAATAATCGGTACGGTAATGTTCTTCACCGAACCGGCTACATCGGTAAACTGGAGATCGACGAATTTAACGTCGTGCTCTTTGGCGAGCGCCAATACGCGGTCGAGCGTAAGATCTGTTGAAGATGTGGGCATTAGTGTAAGGATTTAAGAACAATAGCCAATAGAACTATAACTGCAAGCAGTGCCAGCGTTGAACCGATTGCTCTGACGACCGGCGAACGCCAGAAATTCCGCATCGCCGACACTTCTGTTACGCGTTCAAGGATTGACACATCGACTTGTTCCAGATGATCCAGGTCGTGCACAAGCGCGTGCATGTCCGTGTAACGGTCTTTTGGTTCTCGCTGAAGGCATTTTGCAACAACCGCAGCCAATTGCGGCGAAACACTCGGCTGTATTTTGTCTAAACGAGGTATGTTGCCGCTGAGATGCTGCGCCATGACGGCGAGATTACTATCGCCGCTGAACGGAGTCCGCCCGGTTAAGAGTTCGAACAACATTGTTCCGACGGCGTACACATCCGTGCGAACATCTCCACGCTGCCCTTCAATCTGTTCGGGCGCCATATAATCCGGTGTTCCTGCCGTACTGCTCAAATTGGCATATGTGACGCGAAAAGATTTTTTTGTCAGGGCAAGGCCGAAATCCAGAATCACCGGCTGCCCCCCCGCGGCGATAAGGATGTTTTCGGGTTTCAGGTCACGATGAATAATCTGATTATCATGACAATGAGCCAAACCGTCCGCAATTTTCCGGATCAATGCAATCGAATCATTTGACGAAACCGGCGCAGCTCTTGCGATAAGAGTCCTCATCGATTCACCTTCGATCAGCTCAGTAACAAGATAGGGAGTGCTGTTAAAACGGCCCGACCCAAGCCCCCTTAAGATGGCCGGATGCTGCAGCGTTCGCATGACCTCCAGCTCGCGCTGGAATCTCTCGTATTGCGCCGGATCGCCGATAGACATCTTGTCAGGAATCTTGAGCACAACGTCCTTACTCGTCAACAGGTCGAATGCACGGTAGATGTCGCTCATTCCACCCTGAGCGATGTGTCCTTGAATTTGAAAGTGATCAAACTGGTCGCCAATTTGAAGCATTGATGTTTTTGACATGATAGATCTCGCAAGTTTTAGTGCTTGGGGGGAAGAGGTTTGACGATCAGCCTTCTTCACACCTTCGTCTTTAAACAAGTTTTTAGGGTGATTTTGCTACTATTTCACTCGCGAGCAAGAGAGTGTACTAAAGATTCCTCTCAAAAGCAATTCTCTCCAGCAGGCAGTAATCTCCAATCTAAGAAACCTTCCGAAATTTCTTTGACTGCAATTTTTAAATATTTGAAATTGGCCTATTTTTCCAAGAAAAGCTTCAAAAGATTCGCAGAGAAAATCCTAGAAATTCCTGGTCTACTTAAAAAGGCGCCGAATCGCATCCGGCAACGGCCAAAAAGGGCTCTTTTTTTCATCCGGCTTGGATGGCGCGAGCCGGTGAAGATAAAGGATAATAATTGAAAGATTATCATCACTCTCTCGCTCCATTGCCAATTCTACAATTTGTCTGCAAAGATTTTCCGGATCATTCGAGTCAGTGATTAATTGTGCAAATTCGTCATCTTGAATCGTTGCCCACACACCATCCGAACAGAGAACGATGATATCCCCAGATCTAACCGGAACCTGGAAAATGTCCGGCTGCACAAAAAGTTCCATCCCAAGACATTTATCGAGCATTGAACGTTGACTATGTGTCCGGACCTTTTCGGGCGACAGCACTTTCAATCGCACTAATTCACCTACTCGGGTGTGGTCATTTGTCAGGCATTTCGATTTCCCGTCTCGGATCAAATATGCACGGCTGTCACCGACATGAGCGACATGTAATTTATGTCCTACAATATTCACCGCTGTCAGCGTCGTCCCCATCCTGCCTGCGCCAAGTCGCTGCGAAGTCTGGAAGACGCTGAGATTTGCATTCTGAATGCCGACGCGGAGTTTCTGAGACGGAGCGACGCCGTTGGCCGCATAAAATGTTTCAAAAAAGGTCTCAAGCGCCAAAGAGCTGGCAACACCTCCATGAGCATACCCTCCCATTCCATCTGCGATACCGTACAAATGTCCGTCCGAGAAGGTCAGTTCATCGACAGGGTTACACAGACGCACTGCGTCCTGGTTGTCATCGCGTACTTTTCCTACGTGGCTGTAACTGTACGATTTAATTTCAGCGACATCTGATTCAGACATCTATACTCCTGGTACAAACAAGGAGGGAGGAAAAACAACTTGGTATTTTCCTCCCTCCATACTACTTCTCTAATGAAAGACCGCTCGTTTCTACGTGCCTCATGACGCGGTCGTGGCCGGGATTATTGCTTTCCCTTCCTTCTTACTGTTCCATATAAGATAGATAACACTCACCAGACCCCAGCCGCCTGTGATATAGAGTGCCATTTTTGTCGCGTCTTCTGAAACCCCTGGCGTCGTCAGTCCGATAAATACAACGCCGACAAGCAATCCAATGTTCCCTACCAAGCCAAGAAAAGGAATGACCGCATGCTTCACGCTGTGAAATTCTTCTCGGCCGACAAACGTAACAAACGTCAGACCGCAGATGAGTGCATAAAGTGCAAACGTGCCGATATTAGACGCAAGCGTAATACCTGTGAGCGCAGTGACATTCAGAACGCCGATGCTTCCGAGAATCGCGGAGACAACAACGAGCACCCAAACGCCGACATGTGGGCTAGCATGTTTCTCATGAAGAGCACCGAGCATTTCCGGCATTTCTTTGTCTTGCGCCATGGCAAAACTCACGCGGACAGCAGTATTTATTGCTGCAAGCGTTGTTCCTACAACGGCGAGTGCAACCGTGATCGCAATAATGATCATTAAAACAAAACCATTTCCGCCAAGCATTGCATCGCCGATGAGACGGACCATGTCTCCGATTGGAGCACCTGAAGCCGCCGCGGCATCCATGCCAGTAACAATACTTCCGTCAGGATTTGTAAACGTGAGCTTCTCGCACACGGCATAGTTCGCTGCGAAATATTCAAGCAGATACGCAAAGAGCCCCTGGATAACGAGCGAGATGAGCACGCCGCGCGGAATATCTTTCTTGGGATTGAGCGCCTCCCCAGCCAGCGACGTCGACGACTCAAATCCAACAAGAATCAGAATAGCGATAGTTGACTGAAAGAGCATGGCCGAAAGGCTGTGCGGCCAGATAACTGAAGATGCAACAGGATGAGCCCATTGCGTAGCATGGAGCGGATTTTGAACTCGGAACATAATCGCCAGAATACTGAAACCGACCAATGAAACCAATTGGATGACGTTGATGGCGATGGCGACATTTGTCGATCCTGTAATTCCGCGAACAGCGATCAATCCGATAAAAACGGAGAATGCAACCGCGATTCCAATTTGCTCTGGAATCGTAATGTTGATATTAAATTGACCGAAGATATATGTAACGAGGACTGCCATCATCGCCACCATGACGCCTGGATAGACCCAATAGAACAAGTGGGCTGCCCAACCGGTGAGGAATTTCGCCAAGCGCGCGAATCGCCTGTGGGACGCTTTGTCGCGGTCGAGGAATGCTTTCTCCGCGAAGTAATACGATCCGCCCGCGCCGGCTTCCGGGTACCGGCGAGCCAGTTCAGCGAATGCAATTGCAGTAAGAAAAGCTACGATTAAAGCAGCAACAATGCCGGTCCACATATCTGTAGCGCCGCCGTTATTCGACGCTTGTACTTGAAATGTGATCCAGAGAAACGCACCTGGTGCAATAAGAGCCATTGCGTTCACGGTAACACCCGTGAGGCCCAGGGTTTTCTTCATGGTGGTCTTTTTTTCTTCAGCCATAGACACCTCTAGAAGTTAATTAGTGATTGTTGAATAGATTTTGATTTAAAATATTGCTACAACACCGATGAGGAGTGTTGGCTGTGATGTTACCGATCCTGAAGGGGTTGCACTTGCCGTACTGAAGAATCCAGGATTGTTCGAAAGATCATCCCGAAGCTCGACGCGTGTTATCAAAGGATCGAACAAGTGGTACTCATACGTCAGGGTTACTTCCTTCAACGTTTCTTTCGTGTCAAAAGGATTGGTCGGTGGAAGGGTTCCATATCCGTTTAATGTGTAAAGATATGGATCAGAATACACTTCAGCGCGCAAAGCGACCGAAGACTTAGGATTGATGGTACATTTGCCGTAAATGGCTGCACCTTTCCACATATCTAAAGGACCGGCAGAGCCTCCCAAGCGTTCCTGTCCGTAGTCTGCATTGAGCCCGAGCGAGAGCATATCATTCACGGTCTGCGAAACAATGAAGTCTGCAACAGCCCGTTTTCCATACGGCGAATTGAATGGACGTTCAAAGCCATCAATGCCGTTGAAAATAATATCGGTGGAAGGCGTCACTTGGTAATTCAACGTCAGGCCCAGTGATTGCGATCTGTTGTTATCGATATATGAATTCCAGCCGTTGAGGAAATGAAGAGTCGCCGAAAAAGCACTTGAGAACGTATACGAGGCTCGGACGCCTGTATGGTAGTACGGAATCGCATACGCAAACATGAACGAACGGCTGTAATTCCAGTTATCTTTCGATTCAATCACTTCATATCCCATGTGCGTTACGAATTTTCCGACGTCGACCGTGAGGCCGGAACCGACCGGCAGAATTGCGGTCAAATATGCCTGCTGCAGGATGCTCAACGTGTTATACGGAGTTGTTCCGTAGGGTGCAACTCCCTGCACGATGTCGTTGGTCGTACCAAAATCGAGATCCATGCGGAATCCGACCGGCGAGGCTTGTTTCTGGATAACGAGTTCTGCAAGGCTCAAAGCAAACTGGTTCTCGCTGATGTCGAAATTTCTTAACGCGTTGGTTGAGTTTGACGGGCTGTTAAAGTTCTTGCTGTAATACGCGTCGACAAACCCGCTCCACGTAATCGGCGCGGGGGCAGGCGCAGCTGCTGCGGAATCTGCTGCATACAACGCGGTCGAGCACAGTGCAAATGCTGCCACAAAAAGATAAGTCTGCTTCATTGGTAAACCCTTTTTCGATGTGAATAAAATTAGTGCGTAACTATGTGTTTTCCAACCGCACGCCGGCCATCCCTATAATGCATCTTCTCCTACTTCTTCAGTCCGAATACGTATCACCTCTTCAACGGGGCTGACAAATAGCTTCCCGTCTCCCACGTTTCCCGTCTTTGAAGCTTTAACGATGATCGTTACCACCTCATCGAGCATTTTGTCGCTCACAACAACTTCGAGTTTGATTTTCGGCAAAAAATCAATTTTGTATTCCGAGCCGCGGTACACTTCGGCATGACCCTTTTGCCTTCCGACTCCCTTAACCTCAGAAATCGTCATTCCGTGGACGCCGTTGTCGTGTAATGCTTCCCGGACTTCTTCGAGCTTATGCGGTCTAATGATGGCCTCAATCTTTTTCATTGTTTCTCAACGATGTGTATTAACGGTGAACATAGTGTAGAAATTGCTTGGGCTAGTCGGTCATAGGCATCTCCCGCAATTAGTTTTTTATAGTTGTTCATGAATTAGTCCAGCCTATTGCCGTTTCCTATCCTAGAGTTGGATTTTTCAGGTTACGGCCCGGCACTTTAAAGAACATTTCTGATCACCTCGGTAGTGTATTCTTCTTCCCGCCTCCCTGCGATCCGTCCCTCAACATTACAATATAACGTACAATTTCGTTTTGTCAAGTACTTTTTAATGTATTTGTAAATAATTCCTTACTTAATTAGGTGATTGTGAGTTGGCGCTAAATAAAAAAAGCCGCGTCAGATTGAGACGCGGCTTCCGCCGACAAATAGCTGTTGTTCACTATTTCAATAATACAGAGTACGCTGGTTCAAAGGCTTTACTCTTTTCATAGCAATTCAAACAGAGCGTTCGAATTACTCTTTCTTCTTCACTTCAATTCACCGGACTAATTATTCCTTAGGTCATGTATCGCTTTGGAAATATCCCCCGATCTAAAAATAGCGGTTCCGGATACCAGTACATCGGCACCCGCATCGACAAGCATGCCTGCATTGTCCTTCTCTACCCCTCCGTCAACTTCAACGATCGCCGTTATTCCTCGCGATAACATAATCTTCTTCAGGTCTTTGATCTTTTCGAAAGTTTGAGGGAGAAACTTCTGGCCGCCGAAACCAGGATTTACCGACATTACCAGGACTAGATCGACCTCTGCCAGAATTTCTTCCAGTGTCGAAAGCGGTGTGGCCGGATTCAAACAGACACCGGGTTTCATTCCAAGCTGCCGGATCGCAGAGACTGTCCGCTGCAGATGACGGCACACTTCAACATGCACTGTTAAATATGTCGTCCCGGCTTTTTGGAACGCCTCAAGATAGAGATCCGGATTCTCAATCATCAAATGCGTGTCCAGGGGGAGTCGCGTAAGGTCGTGCACTGTCTTGACTACTCCGGGACCGAAGCTGATGTTTGGAACAAAATGGCCGTCCATCACATCCAGGTGAATGAAGTCTGCGCCGGCCTTTTCAACAGCCGCGATCTGGTTCGCTAAATCTCCAAAGTTCGCTGCGAGTATCGACGGGGCGATCAATACCGGTTTCTTATTTGATGTCATACTTAGTGTTCCTGAACGGCTCCTTTTTTCTCCGGCGCCTGCGCAATAAAGAGATCTATCGGTTTTCCAAAACTTGCTATATCACCGGCGCGCGGAAGCTGTCCGATGACAGTATTCGGGAGTAAGTCAGCGTTCGATTGATATGTGATGTTTCCAGCTTTGAATCCCTTTTGGGTCAGTATCTTTTGCGCATCAACCAATGTTTTGCCGATGACATTGGGAACAACGAGACTATCCATCGATTGCCCCGTACTTTCAGTCACGCCGATATACGAGCCGTGTTTTACCTTTGACCCAGAAACAACGTCTTGCGAGATAATCGTTCCCTCCGGAAATTCTTTTGAAATCTGGCGCACGACGGCGCCGAGCTTTAACCCGGACCGGTCCAGCGAAAATTTCGTATCGCGAAGCGAGCGTCCTTTCAAGTCTGGCACGACGGCCAATTGTTCGCCGCCGCTAATAGTCAGATAAACCCGGCGATGCGGCTTCACAAGCTGCTGAGAAACCGGGTTTTGCGCAACAACATATCCTTCCGGATAATCCTTATCGGGATGCACATCACCCTTCCTCGGTTCGAGGTTTAGTGAATCCAACACTCGGACAGCGTCAGCTACCTGCATGCCGACAACGTCCGGAACGGCAAGCGTGCCGCCATGATTCACATACCACGGGAGAATAATATTATCCAGAATGAGAACGACCGCTAAAAGTCCTCCAGCACTCCATAAGACAATCTTCGTAATCTTAGACCGAAAGATATCTTTCATATTCCTAATGATGAAAGTTCATTGTATAAAATATAGGGGGAGCCCTATTTACCAGGCATCAACGACTCAATATACTTCCCAATAAGGTCGAACTCAAGATTAACCGTTGAGCCGGCCTTATACTCGCGAAAGATCGTGTGCTCAAACGTAAACGGTATGATCGCAACTTCGAATTGATCAGCGCGGAGCCGCGCGACCGTCAGGCTCACTCCGTCGACGGCGATTGAACCTACGGAAATAAGATACTTCCGGAATTTTTTCGGAAAGCGGATCGTGAACATCCAGCTCGTTTTTAGAACAGTGCGTTTCAGAACAGTTCCCGTAGTGTCGACATGACCCTGGACGAGATGTCCGCCCAAGCGTTGATTCAGCGAAACCGACCGCTCAAGATTAACGCAGCTTCCGACATGCAATCGCCCCAAGTTTGTCTTGCTCAACGTTTCTTTTACAGCATCAAAGGTAAGAACTCTATTCTTTCGCTGAACAACAGTCAAGCATGTACCGTTTATTGCAACGCTGTTATCGACCTTCAGCCCTGAGAATATCTTTTTCGCTTCAACGTCGAACTGAATGCCGTCATCCCTGATCCGAACCGCGCTGATCCTGCCGATCTCTTCAATGATTCCTGTAAACATGCTTAATTCATTTCATAGTCAAACATGATCTTAGAAATTTGCGCAATAGCGCTAATCCCGTTTTTTTGTTCCAACAAATTTTTTGAGAGGACAACGAGAACGTACTTTCTCCCGTCAGGCAGATAGACAATTCCGGAATCGTGTTGGACTCCTGGACTGCTCCCCGTTTTATGGGCAACGGTTACAGCTTTAGGCAGCCTGGCCGGAATCATATTGGCGAATTTCTGATGAAGAAGAATATCGAGCATGTCTTCGGATGCCCTTCGGCTTAGTATTTTTTTCCGGGCAAGCTGTTCGTACAGTTTTGCCAACGATTTTGCTGTGACCGTGTTGTTTTTTCCGGCTTGAAATGCCTTCTCATCTTCGACGCCCCTCATTACGCGAATATCATTTACTCCCAGAATGTTCATCGTATGCTGAACATTCTTCGTGCCTACTTTTTGAATAAGCAGATTAGCCGCAAGGTTGCTGCTCACAGTAATCATCCGGAATACAAGCGTGCGAATTCGCTCCTTCGCCCCGATTCGAGAATACAGGCTGTCTTCGCTGTCGCTTGAAGCATGGAGAGAATACATGCTTCCGTCGATGATACTTGGAAAACTGTTGACGACGTCGAGTGAATCGTCGAGCGAAAGCGTTCCTTTGCGGGCCTGATTGAAGACTTCAATCATGACGGGCGTCTTTATCGTACTTGCCGCGTGGAACTTCTCATCTGCGTTTCGGTAAAGTCTTTTTCCCGTTTGCAAGTCGATAAATGCGACGGCAAAAATCCCGCCTTCCGCGTTGATGACTGAATCAACTCTTTTCCCGGCATCCCGAATCGCCGTCCGGGGCGTTCTCGTTTTGGGATACGAAATGACAATACTCAGCAGCAACAAACCAACAATCTTCAAACTACTTTTCTTTCCGATACGATACACGTCCTTCAACAAAAAGGTCTCCACCGGTATTTTGGATTTTCTTTTGTTCTAATCGGAACAATGCCCCTGCGCCTCCAAATGCAGAGAGGCCTTCACCGAACTTTTTCGGCGAAATAAAAAGATAGATCTTATCCGCCGACTTCGTTTCCAGAAATTGCCGGTAGATCGATTGCCCTCCTTCCACGAGAAGAGATGCAATTCCTTTGCTCGCCAGCACGGAAAGTACTTCCGGTATTGAAATGACACCGTTCCTCTTCTTCACCGCTATCACTTGAACTCCCTTCTCCTGAAGAGTTCTGCCTTTTTTCGATTTGGCATTCCCGCAAAATACGATCGTACGTTTTCGATATTTGTCGCTGAACAAAGCTGAGTCAACGGGAGTCCGAAGGTTACCATCAATCAAAACTCTGAAGGGATTCCTTCCTTTTACGTTACGAACGGTCAGCCTGGGATTATCCATCACGGCTGTGCCGGCTCCTACGAGCACGGCATCATATTCCGAACGAAGTTGATGCGCAACCGTGCGCGATTCCTTGGATGAAATCCATTTCGACGTACCATCCTTCTTCGCAATGAAACCGTCGCTTGTCTGCGCCGCTTTCAGCGCGACAAAAGGAACTCCTGTTGTAATATATTTAATAAATTTTTCGTTAAGCCTCTCAGCCCGGCGCTTCATCACACCGGCGACAACCGTTACCCCCGCATTGCGAAGATAGGCAAATCCTTTCCCCGCCACCAGCGGGTTTGGGTCTTTCATTCCTGCGACAACTTTAACGATCCCCTGGTCGACAATCGTCTTTGCGCAGGGCGGCGTCTTGCCATGGTGGGCGCAGGGTTCAAGGTTTACGTATAACGTTGTCCCGCGAATATCTGAACGGCGTGCATGTGCGTTCTTGATTGCATTGATTTCGGCGTGCGATTCGCCGAATTTCCGATGATAGCCTTGCCCGAGCATCCTTCCTTTGAGAACGATAACAGCACCGACGAGAGGATTCGGGCTCACATTGCCGGCGCCCTTCTCAGCCAACGCGAGGCACCTGAGCATCCATTTTTCGTCTTCCCGGCGGCTCATAGGTTGCCCCGCCATGAAAGCAAACAGACATCACGGATACGTTCGGAGCCAATCCGTGATGTCTTCATGAATTTTTTCGCGCTCTTATTTGAAATAGATCTCTTTTCTTTTTGCCGCCGATTTATAGATCGCATCGACAATTCTCATGCGCAGGACCGCCTCGTCCGCCGTGGAAATTACAGGATGGACACCGCGAACGGCTCCCACAAAATGCTTCAATTCGTTTTCGTACGACCGCCGGAACAGGTTTTGGATATCGTCGATTTTGCCAGGAGTAACGTTGACAATGCTCCCGTGCATCTCGCGATGAATCTTCAAAGGGTTGAGTTTTGCGCTCCCTTTGTCGCCGTAGATGTTGCAGTAAAAAAGCTCGTTCTCGATGTAGAAACTCCAGCTTACCTCAATGGTGATCGTTGCACCATTCTTCATAAATAAAAATACGGCAGCCGAATCTTCAACGCCGGGCGTTGCATGAGAATAGGTTGAGGCATCAACGCGTTTCACTTCAGGATACCCGGTCATCCACAATGCAAGGTCGAGCATAACGATGCCCAGGTCAAGAAACACCCCACCGCCGGATTTGTCTTTATGTCCCATCCAGCTGCTTTGGTCGGTCAACTTCTTCAACCATCCCGTCTTGACATAAAAGACCTCTCCCAAGTCGTTGTTCTCGATAAAACTCCGAAGAATCATCGTATCGGGTCGAAACCGATTGTTCATTCCCACCATAACTATTTTCTTCGCCTTTTTCGCGGCGTCTGCAATGGCAACGGCTTCAAGATACTTTCGCGCGATAGGCTTCTCGACGAAAATGTCTTTCTTTGCATCGAGGCAGGCAAGAGCAATTTCCTTATGTGCATTCGTGGTAACGCAGATATCGACGGCATCAAGCTCCTCCGCCTGAAGCATTTCCTGCACATCTGAATAGTAGCGCTTAATGCCGAATTTTTCTGCAAGAGCCCGCGCGCGCGATCTGTCTTTATCGCATACACACGATATTGTTGCATCGGGAATTTTGGTGAGAATAGGAAGGTGAAAGACCTGTGAAATCCACCCTAATCCAACAATACCAATTTTTGCTTTTTCCATTGTTGGCAATATTTTTTACGAGATGGTACTTATAGTGCGCGGCGTTCAGCCGTTCTGTTGCGTGAAGGATGAGCTTCGCAAAACTCTTTGACGACGCTCGCGATCCCTCTGGGATCGAGCTTCACGATTTGATAGAGTTCATTTGGCGTGCCGTGCTCTATAAAACCGTCTTGAAGGCCGTGCACATGAACTTTCACATCGCGATGGTTCATTGTCGTAAGAGTCTCCAAAATTGCAGCGCCGAATCCGCCGTAAATAGTGTTCTCTTCGACGGTCACGATGCGGTCAAACTTTTCCAGCAGGCGCTCGAGAAGTTCCCGGTCGATCGGTTTCGCGAAACGCATATTGACAACTTCCGCCAGAATGCCCTCTTTGGCAAGAATATCCGCCGCTGCGAGAGAATTGTACACCATCGTTCCAAGCGTAAGAATTGCAACATCGTTGCCGCTTCGAAGTATTTCCCCTTTTCCGATTTCGACTCTCTCAAATCCACTTTTCAGCGGAACCCCAAATGCATTTCCGCGCGGATACCTCATCGCTATCGGTCCGCCGCGGTATTCAACTGCCGTAAAGAGCATGTTCCGCAATTCACTTTCGTCTTTCGGCGCCATGATCACCATGCCGGGAATGCACCGCAGATACGACAAATCGAACACGCCATGGTGAGTCGGACCGTCCGCTCCGACAAGACCGCCCCTATCCAGGACGAAAACTACGTGCAAATTCTGCAGCGCAACATCGTGAATGATCTGATCGAAGGCGCGTTGCAAGAAAGTCGAATAAATTGCCGTTACCGGAATATAGCCCCCGGTAGCTAACCCGGCTGCAAACGTCACGGCGTGTTGTTCCGCAATTCCAACATCGAAGAACCGTTCGGGCATCGCTTTCTGCAGAGCCGTCAGTCCAGTGCCGTCGGGCATCGCAGCAGTGATTCCGACAACTTTAGGGTTTTGGCGGCAGATCTCGACGAGCGCATCTCCAAAAATCGTCGTGAATGCAGGCGGCGTGTTTGGGTTCTTCGGAGAAATTCCGGTTACTTTGTCGAATGGAGTCACGCCATGAAGCCGCGTCGCTTCCTTTTCGGCGGGCCCATACCCTTTGCCTTTTTCCGTGATGGCATGGATGAGAATCGGGCCTTTGAGATTTTTGACGTGGCGCAAAATTTCTACAAGTTTTACTACATTGTGCCCGTTAAACGGTCCGAAGTACCGAAAGCCCAACGCCTCGAACAACATTCCCGGTGTGATGACTGCCTTCAATCCCTTCTCAACATTTTGCGCGACGGAGCGCAGGCGATCGCCGAAGGTATCCAGTTTGCCGGTCAAATCCCATACGTTCGATTTGAATTTGTTGTAGCTCGGATGAGTCAAGGCCTCGGCAAAGTAACTATGGAACGACCAAAGGTTCGGAGCGACAGAAGAGAGCGAAACCATTCGATTATCGTTGAGAACAACGATCATATCCTTCTTGAGCAAGCCTGCATTGTTCATCGCCTCATATGCCATACCTCCCGTCAGCGATCCGTCCCCGACGATGGCAACGACCTTGTAATTCTCATGATTGAAATCGCGGGCGGTGGCCATGCCGAGTGCCGAAGAAATTGCCGTGCTCGCATGACCGGCGCCGAATGTATCATATTCACTTTCACTGCGTTTGAGAAATCCGCTGATGCCGTGCAACTGACGGATAGTATGGAAGCGCTCTTTCCGGCCTGTCAGAATTTTGTGAGGATACGCTTGATGCCCAACGTCCCACACCAACTTATCTTTGGGCGTATCGAAAACATAGTGGAGGGCGACCGCAAGTTCAACGGCACCCAAGCCAGCACCAAGATGCCCTCCGGTTTTTGAGATTGAATCGACAAGGAACTCCCGTATCTCTTTCGAAAGAGTGCGAAGGTCCTTTACTTCCAATTGACGTAAATCGTATGGAGTATTAATCTTTTGAAAAAGTTTTGTCTCTGCGTCCGGCATAATCTTCTCGATTATTCAAAATCCATCAATTCTATCTTGCTGTTCACGTCTTTGCTTAGTTTCTTGACTTTCAATTCCGCTTTCAACAGTGTCTCCATGCATTCCTTTGAAAGCGCAATCCCTTCTTCGTACAATTGGATGGCACTTTCCAGCGGAGCTTCTCCCTGTTCTAAGGTATCAACAATTTTTTCCAATCGCGCGAGAGATTGCTCGAACGTTTGTTTCGACGCTTCTTTTTTTGCAGGAGCCATCGTCTGCCTCATTTCTTTTTCTGGACTAACTCCACAACCGATTCGGCGCTACCGTCATGGAACTGGACCGTGATCCGGTCCTTTTCCGCGATGTGCGCCGCCGATGGAATAATCTTTTGACCTCGATAGACAATTGTATAGCCGCGTTTGAGCGTCAGTTGGGGATCAACAGATTGAATCCTCTTGGAAAGGGACCGAGCCTCTTGCCGGACCAATCCGAAACGATGGCCAATGCTTTGCTGCAGCCGCCGCTCTAAATCATCGACCATTTGTCCTCGTTGACGGAAGAGATCCAACGGTCTATTGAAAGAATAGCTTCCAATCAGCGTGTGAACTCTCTCCTTGGAGGATTGAATTCTCGTTGTTACGAGATTTTGAATAGTATAGGAAAAATTGCGTAGAATATCAATAATCTCATTCCGATCCTTCACGACAAGTTCCGCCGCCGCAGAAGGCGTCGGCGCACGCAAGTCGGCAACAAAATCACTGATGCTGAAATCAATCTCATGCCCAACGGCGCTGATAATTGGAATGCCGGACAAGTAGATCGCCCGTGCAACTGCTTCTTCGTTGAATGCCCACAAATCTTCCAACGATCCCCCTCCTCTGCCAACAATGATGACATCAATATCGGGCAATGTGTTAAGGTCGCGAATCGCCTGCGCGATTTCATCTGCGGCTCCGATCCCTTGAACTTTGACAGGCGCTACGACAACCTCAAGCGATGGAAACCTTCGCGTCAGGACGTTCAGTATATCTTGGATAGCGGCGCCGGTCGGTGAGGTTACGATTCCGATTTTTTGCGGATAAGGGGGAAGCGGTTTCTTATGAGCTTCATCGAATATTCCTTCGGCGCTCAATTTTTGTTTCAGCCGGTCAAACGCAAGCTGCAATTCCCCTCTTCCTACGGGTTGAAGCTGAAGACAATCGATCTGGTAATTTCCCCGCGGTTCGTACACAGTAATGTTGCCGCGAACAATCACTTTCATTCCGTCATTCGGGCGAAAGAGCAGCTGCGCAACTCGGCTCCGCCACATCACCCCTGATAATTGGGCGCCTTCGTCTTTCAACGTAAAATACATGTGCCCTGACGTATGGAGTTTGCAGTTGGAGATTTCCCCTTGCACCCAGACTTCGCTGAATCCGCGCTCAAGCACGCCTTTTATGCTGCGGGTGATTTCAGTTACCGAAACAATATTTTTATCTTCCTGCATATGAATTAATATAACTCAATTTGTTGGAATTTCAAAAGTGGATCTAAAACGCTAGTGATGCCATGACTTCATCATTTAAACCTGGAATAATCCCGTGATGTGTAACCCTAAATATCAAAAGTCATGGCATCACTATTCATAATTCCCAACTATCCGTGCTACAGTTTGAGGAATTTCATTCTCGTTCCCAAACTGAGTTTGGTAACGAGTTGGTTGACTTGGTTTTTTCGTCTGAAAATATTGATCACGTGACGCACTTCGTTCCCAATCGGAGATTGGGAACGAGAAATTGTTTGGAGGAAGAGTTTCAGGCGTGAAACGGTACCACTACCCGTTTTTTGGTAGTGCTCACGTTTGGCAAGGTGACGGACACCTTATCGATTTATCTCCAAATCTTTTGGAATATCGTGTTTTTTGGAGTGAGGCGTCCGTCACCTCTCGCAATAAACGCAACATTGACCACTACCCGTTTTTGCGATACTCTGCATCTTTATGTATATTAATGCAGCAAATGGAGAAACTATGAAATTAGATGTCATGGCAATCGGCGCTCATCCCGATGATATTGAATTGTCGTGCGCTGCGACTGTTGCCAAACTTGTCAGAGACGGAAAGAAGGTCGCCATTCTGGATTTGACGCAAGGCGAACTCGGAACGCGCGGCTCGAAAGCGATCCGAAAACTGGAAGCTGAAAACGCGGCAAAAATTCTTGGAGTCGAATTCCGTGACAACCTGAGGATTCCGGACGGCAATATTGAAATCAACAAGAAAAACATTGCCAGCGTAATTGAGGTGTTGCGTACTTTCCAGCCGACCGTCATCCTCTTCCCGCATTCGCTTGAACGGCATCCAGATCATGAACACGCATACAAACTATGCAAGGAAGCATGGTTTCTTGCCGGCCTCGAAAAATTTTCAACGAGAGTAAATGGAAAAAGACAGGAGCCATTCCGCCCAAAAAGGTATTTCCACTATATGCAGAAATACGAATTCACGCCTTCTTTTATAGTCGACGTTTCCGAGGTCTATGAAATGAAAACGAAGGCTTTGTCTGCTTTTGAATCGCAGTTCTATAATCCTCACAGTAAGGAACGAGAGACACGGTTGTCTTCAAAACTATTCCTTGAATCCATCAAAGCGAGGGACATTCATCACGGAAGTCTCATCAACACGGCGTTCGGTGAACCATTTTATTCTATTGAACCGTTAGGAATAGGATCTTTCTTCGACCTCGTGGTCTAAATGAGCTTCGTTTTGTCCCTGCAAAGCGGCTCTCGACTGATGAATCTTTCCAAATTTACGAAAGAAGTTCTCATTTTCGATTTCAAAATCCGTCAATTTCAGCGGATAATAGGAACTACTTGCATGGCATGATTGTTGAAGATCGTAGTAGAGATATGATTTCATTCACCAAACATATTGTTCTCGCCACACGGCTCCTCGTCATCCTCTTCATCGTGGCGAACTCTGGGTTTACTGCGGTCATTCGCCAATGCACCATGGAACCGGCCCATCGAATGGATTGCTGCGCCGGTTCGGGTGAGACGAAAAGTTCGCCAAATGCTGGATCGCATAATCAGGGAGAAGCAACGATAGCCGGAGTTCTGCCTGATTGCATCATATCCACCGTCGTGGGAGGTATTTCGAACTCTCCTGCACTCCTTGAAAAAGAGAATACAATTCATTCTTCAAAAATTATTACTCCCATTCCGCTTTTCGCGCAACCGGCATTTTTCAATACAATTATTAAGCAATCTTTTCACTCCTCCAATCGACATCTCGTCTTACTCCCGCTTTCGGCGGAAAAGTGTGTTCTTAATTCCACCTTTCTCATCTAACTCAATCCTCCTTTTCGTGCAAGGCTGAAAGGGCGCGCTGTATTCCCTCTTCGGCCAAGCATTATTGTTTTCAATCCGCTCACTGTTAAGCTTTCGGACTAAGGGGCGGCATGAGAAAACGATCCGAATCCAACAGATCAATAGCAAAGGAGTTCAGCAAATGCTGAAAGTTATCAGACAACTCGTCACCGCGTTAATTTTTTTGGGTTCTTTGACGCTGAGAGCTCAAGATTCCCCCGTCCTTAACCTCAACGATCTTGTGTCGGAGGCCCTTCAAAAAAATCCGCAACTGCGGTCAGCACGGAACGAAACGGCGGCAGCCAGAACAAAAAGCAGCCAGGTCACTTCGTGGGATGCACCGCAAGTCGGAGTCGAATTTTATCAAACGCCGATTCAATCATTTCCCAATCCGATAAGGAATGGAATGGAGACTGACTATTTCATTCAACAAATGTTTCCTTTTCCCGGAAAGCTCTCTGCTATGGGGGATGCCGCAGAGAGCAACGCGAGCATGGTCGACCAGGAATATAGAGCTCTCGAGCGCCGAATTATCCGCGATTTGAAATCTGCGTATTTCGAACTCTTCCATGTCCAGCGAAAGATTCAAGTCAACGCCGAAAATCAGGAGTTGATGAAGAAATTTACGGAGATCACACGAAAGCAGTATGAAGTCGGAATGGGCCAGCAGGCTGATATCTTGCGTGCACAAACCGAGCTCTCGACTCTCGTCAATGAAGGCGTCAATCTTCTGAAAGAGAGAAAAGTGGTTGAATCGATGATCAACACCACATTGAGCAGGCCGGCCAACGCTCCATTAGGGCACGTCCCGGACGCTGAGTATACGGCTCCCCAATGGACATTCGAGCAACTTCACCAGCTTGCTCTTGAGAATCGTCCGGAACTGAAGGGAATGAATTTTACCATCGATATGAACAAAGCAGAATTGTCCGGCTCAAAGCGGGAATATTATCCAGACATTATGGCACGTGTTACATACAAGAACATGTCCGACACGAAAAATGATTTCTGGGCTGCGATGGTTGGAGTCAATATTCCCTTGGCTTTTTGGTCGAGCGGAAAGTACACTGCCAAGGTTGAGGAGGATGAACTCAATGTGCGCAAGTCGCAAGATGACCTTGCAAACATGCAGAACATGGTTTCGTTTGAAGTTCAAGATGCACTGGTAAAAGTTCAATCCAACTATAATCTCGTTCTCCTCTATAAAGACACCACGATCCCTGAGGCAGAACAAACCTTGCAGGCAACGCTGTCTGCCTACCAGACCGGTAAAACAGAATTCTTGATGGTGATCGACGCCTTCCGAATGCAGTTGATGACAAAACTGGATTTTCACATGGCGGTCATGAGTTATATGGCAAGTCAGGCGCAGTTGGAGCAGGCAGTTGGCCTGGATATCGCGCAGATTTCAGAACGAGCACGGTAAATTTTATTCACAAGGAGCAGGCAACAATGAAAAAAGTCATTATCACTGCAGTTGCGGGCATTCTCTTAGGTCTGGGTGCAGGTTGGTTAGTCTTTCATGCCGGCGCCAAGGGCGATGGTTCGAAAGAACGCAAGATCCTCTATTACCAGGATCCTATGAATCGTCAAATAACTTCTCCGACGCAGAAGAAATCTTCTGACGGAATGGATTTTGTTCCTGTCTATGGGGAGCAATACGGAGATTCTGGCGAAAAGAAAATTGCTTACTACAAAGACCCGATGCATCCATGGTTTACTTCGGACAAGCCGGGGAAAGCTCCCGATTGCGGAATGGACCTCGTCCCGGTGTATGAAGGCGAAAGCGATACAAAGGGAATCAAGATCGATCCCGTAACGATCCAAAATATTGGCGTGAAGACCGAAATCGCAGAAAACAGGAAGCTCAACAAGACCATCCGGGCTACCGGCAAGGTCGATTATGACGAGACAAAAGTTTATTCCGTGACGACCAAGATCATGGGATATGTCGAGCAACTCTACGTCGACTACACCGGGAAGAATGTCCGCAAAGGTGAAGTGCTGATGGATATCTATAGTCCTGAGCTCGTCACGACACAGCAGGAATATCTTCAAGCGATTCACTATCAAAAGGAATTAGAAAAGAGCAACGTCGAAGAGGCACGCAAGGGAGCAGAAGACCTTGTCCAAAGTGCAAAGCGCCGGCTTCTTTACTGGGATATTCCGGAAAGCGAGATAAAAGCACTTGAAGAGCGCGGAACTCCAAAGAAAACGATGACGATTGTGTCCCCGGTGGATGGTATTGTGATGGAAAAGATGGTACTCAAAGGGCAAAATGTTACGGCCGGAATGACGCTTTACAAAATTGCCGACCTATCGACCGTATGGATTCTCGCGGACGTCTATCAATTTGAGCTTCCGTGGTTGAAAGTCGGACAACCAGCTGAGATCGAGTTGTCGTATCTTCCGGGCAAAGCATTTAGCGGTACGGTGAGCTACATTTTTCCATACCTCAACATGGAAACAAAAACCGTACAAGTGCGAATTCAAGCGACGAACACGCCAAACATAGAGTTTAAGCCGGAAATGTATGTGACGGTCACGCTTTCGTCGCCGTTGAAGATCAACGCAGTGACAGTTTCCGACCAGGCGATCATTCGTTCGGGCGAGAGGAACATTATCGTGGTTGCACTCGGCGGCGGGTATTTCGACCCACGCGACGTTACGCTGGGCGTAACCGCGGATGGATACACCCAGGTCCTTGATGGCATACATGCAGGAGAGAATATTGTTACCTCATCGCAATTCTTGATCGATTCAGAAAGCAATCTGAAAGCCGCTATTGATCAGATGAAGGGGCATGAAGGAATGGACATCTCCAAACCGATGGAAGAAAAGCCTGATTCTTCCAATCAGCATAAGAATAACGGCATGAAACAAATTCCGAAAGACGGCCATTCCAAACCGCCCGAGGGACAAACTTCCAAGAAAATGCTCCATAAGAAAAAAACATCCGAACAGATGGATCATGACATGGACTCAATGCCCGGCATGGATCATAATCACAATTGATGGGTCGCCCCTAGAAGTTTTTAGTGATATATAACGGAGAATACAATGCTGGAAAAAATCATTGAAGCATCTGTACGAAACAAATTCATGGTCATCCTTGCCGTTTTATTCCTCATCGGCCTGGGGATCTACTCGATGTTCAAGATCCCGATTGATGCGATACCGGATTTGAGCGATGTTCAGGTAATCATTTACACAACGTATGAGGGACAATCTCCGCGCATCGTTGAGGATCAAGTCACCTATCCGCTTACGACGGCAATGGTAGCTGTGCCGGGTTCTAAGGTTGTTCGTGGATATTCCTTCTTCGGGTATTCACTCGTGTATGTGATCTTTGAAGACGGAACCGACATTTACTGGGCACGAAGCCGCGTTCTTGAGTATTTGAATTATGCGCAGAAGCGCCTCCCGAAAGACGTTATACCGACATTAGGTCCGGATGCGACAGGAGTTGGCTGGGTTTATGAATATACTCTTACATCCGACAAACGCTCGTTGCAGGAACTGCGTTCGTATCAGGACTGGTATTTGAAATACCAACTTACCTCCGTTCAGGGAGTTGCAGAAGTTGCGAGTATCGGAGGATTTGTCAAGGAGTACCAAGTCACGGTAGATCCGACAAAACTTCTTGCCTATAACATTCCTCTCAAAATGGTAGAAATGGCGATCTCGAATTCCAACAATGACGTCGGCGGCGAGGTCGTTGAAATGGGCGAAACGGAATTTATGGTCAGGGGTTTAGGCTACATCAAATCGCTGCAAGATATCAAAGATATCCCTGTAATGGTGGATAAGAAAAGCGGCACACCTGTCTACATCCGGGACATTGCAGACGTAACCATTGGCCCCCTCATGCGACGAGGGCTCGTCGAGAGCAATGGAGAAGGCGAAGTCGTGGGCGGTATCGTTGTGATGCGCTATGGCGAGAACGCACTCGATGTGATCGACAATGTAAAGAAGAAACTGGAAGTGTTAAGACAAGGATTGCCCGAAGACGTGAAGATAACGACCGCCTACGACCGCTCGTCTCTCATCGACCGCGCTATTGATACGTTAAAAGGAAAACTCCTTGAAGAAATAATTATTGTCGCCATCGTTTGCCTTATTTTCCTTCTTCACGCCCGAAGCGCATTTGTCGCGATCTTCACGCTGCCGACAGCGATTCTCATGGCATTTATCGTGATGAAGTGGCAAGGCATCAATGCCAATATTATGTCGCTCAGCGGGATTGCCATTGCCATCGGCGCCATGGTGGACGCCGCCATTATCATGATTGAAAACGCCCATAAGCATATAGAACGCGAGAACGAAAAACCGCCCGAAAAGCGCCGTGACCATTGGCAAATAATTCTGGATGCATCGAAAGAAGTGGGGCCTGCCCTCTTCTACTCTCTTCTTGTAATCACAGTTTCCTTCATTCCTGTTTTCACGCTGGAAGATCAAGAGGGACGCTTGTTCCGTCCGCTGGCATTTACTAAAACCTATTCAATGGCAGCGGCAGCCATTCTATCCATCACCATTGTTCCGGTCCTTATGGGGTTTTGGATCCGCGGCAAGATTTTGCCTGAAGACCACAACCCTATTAACCGATTCCTTATTCGGATTTATACTCCCGTCGTTGATTTTGTTCTGCAGTTCAATAAGTGGATCATTGTTGCCGCTCTTCTTATCATGGCTGTGACGTTCTTCCCGTTCAGTAAAATCGGCTCGGAGTTCATGCCGCCGCTCTACGAAGGCGACTTGCTATACATGCCGACTACGCTCCCCGGCATGTCGATCACGAAAGCAAGAGAACTCCTGCAGCAGACCGATAAGATCATCCGTCAATTCCCCGAAGTCCACCACGTGTTCGGAAAAGTCGGGCGGGCAGAAACTGCCACCGACCCAGCGGGACTCGACATGCTTGAAACGACAATCATGCTTAAACCGGAAAGCGACTGGCGGCCAGGCATGACAGTCCAAAAACTGATCGATGAGATGGACCGAGCAATTCAATTTCCCGGCGTAACAAACGCATGGACAATGCCGATTAAAACGCGCACCGACATGTTGAGCACCGGAATTAAAACACCCGTCGGAATAAAAATTTCGGGCCCCGATCTCAACGTATTAGAAAATATTGGGAAGGAAGTTGAGGCGATAATGCGAACCGTACCCGGAACTCTCAGTGCTTTTGCAGAGCGCGCCGTCGGCGGCAACTATTTGGATTTTGATATCGACCGGAAGGAGGCTGCCCGGTACGGCCTTACTGTCGGCGATGTACAAAATGTAATCCAGACGGCAATGGGCGGGATGAGTATTACAAACACCGTAGAAGGCTTAGAGCGCTACCCTGTGAATCTCCGGTACAGCCGAGAGTTGCGTGACAATATCGAGGCGCTGAGGCGAGTGCTTGTTCCAACGCCGACCGGCGTACAAATTCCCATCGGTCAACTGGCGGCTATCACGACCCGAAAAGGTCCCATGGTTATACGAAGTGAAGATTCACGACCCAACGCGTGGGTCTATGTTGATATCAAAGATATCGACGTCGGAACGTATGTGCAGAAAGCGCAAAAAATTGTTTCAGAAAAAATAAAGCTTCCGGCCGGCTACAACATTGTATGGAGCGGCGAGTACGAATACATGCAGCGGGCACAACAGCGATTGATGCTTGTCATTCCGCTTACTCTCTTTATCATATTCGTGATCATTTATTTGAATACACGCTCATTAGCAAAAGTAGCGATCGTGTTCTTGGCCGTTCCATTCTCTCTCGTCGGCACGTTCTGGTTCCTCTACTTTTTAGGATACAACCTGAGTATAGCTGTATGGGTTGGCATTATCGCCCTAGCCGGATTGGATGCTGAGACAGGTATTGTCATGCTTTTGTATCTCGACCAGGCGTATGACGAATGGAAACAGAAAGGATTGATGCGGGGATTGAAAGACCTTAAAGAGGCAATTCACCATGGAGCCGTGAAACGCGTTCGCCCGAAAATTATGACCGCATCGGTCATTATCGCAGGACTCGTGCCTATTATGTGGAGTCACGGCACAGGTGCCGATGTTATGAAACGTATCGCTGCGCCCATGGTCGGCGGTGTGGTTACCTCCGTCATGCTGGAACTGATGGTGTACCCGGTTATTTATTTCTTGTGGAAAAGCTGGGAACTACGAAAAATCGCAAAAATTGCAGGGCTCATCTTGGAAAATTAGCTGCCGGCCGACAAACAAAGAATTTGCTTCTTTCTATAGCTTCTCTCGAAGGAACTTACCCTTGCTTCACGGCGTTGTGTTCTATATAATTAGACAATGGTTTTCAGTTAATTTACCATTTTGCCTTTAATTACGAGGAATCTATGAAAAAGTATTTTGGAATTCTCGCGGTCCTATTTTTTGCGCTAACCGCCTCTACATCCTTGGTCGCCAGCGATAAAAAAACAACGTCTCATAAATATCATGATAAGAACTGCTGTTGCTGCGACACGAAGAGCACCAAAAGTGATAAAAAGAATGATTGCGGCAAAATGGAGTCCAAAAAGGATGAAGAGAAAAAAGAAGTTGAAGCAAAATAAGAAATAGTAGACTCAAGGCCTTAAAATGAAATGCACTAAATGTGGAAACGATTTAAAGAGTGATGCCCTTTTTTGTCCTGTTTGCGGGACAAAAGTCACAACAGATCATCTCCCGCCAACAACGTCAAAAGATACCCTCCCCTCTGCCGCTTATGTCGAACGGAAAAAAGCAATGGGGCCGAAAACAAAAGCCGCATACGCTGCGCTCGGGTTGCTGCTGTTATTCGGAATGGCTGTCGTGTTCGTTAAAAGCCTTCCCGGAGGCGACCAGCCGGTCATCAAGAATCAGCCTACAGTATCGGATGCACAGAGTTATGATGGCGCCAAATTGACGATGGTACCTGTTTCATCGAGGATTGAAAACGGGTTCATCGTAATTTCTCTCGCCGACGTCCTCGAGAAAAAAATGGTCGGATTTACGTACGAAGCGAAGGCGAAAACGGTAGATCTCATGGCCTACATCAATCCAGAGGGAAAACTCGTCACCTCGATTGCGATGTGCGATCCGTGCAATTCGAAAAGTTTCCACACAGAATCGCAGGAATTGGTGTGCGACAACTGCGGGACCCGATGGAGTTTCACGAACCTTGAGGGAATCAGCGGCACATGTATGAAATATCCACCCGACCCGATCCCCAGCCAAATTGTGGCGGGCGAGATTCGAATCAGCCAAAAAGTTGTTGAAGATTGGAAGCTACGGATATGATTAGAAATTGGGTCTTGGCCCTTGGGTTAGTTATATTGATGTTGTCGGGCTGCGGGAAATCTCCCGGAGAAAAGCAATCTATTGCTACAAACAGTATAAGCGTCGCCACCATTCAGCTTCCGACGCTGAAGTGTAAAACTTGCGTCCGGACGATCAAGAACGCTCTTGCTTCTGTCGACGGAATAGAGAGCGCTGATATCAATCTCGATTCAAAGAGTGCTACCGTGAATTTTATCCCGGCAAAAATGGACATCGCCAAAATCGAATTGGCTATCAGCCAGGCAGGCTATGACGCGGACAAAGTGAAGCGGGATTCGGCGGCGTACGAAAATTTGGCAGTGTGCTGTAAATAAACCCCGTTACGCTTCGTTCTTTCTTGCTTCGCTTCCCCTTCGAAGAATTGTAATAAAAAATCCTATTACAAGAGTAATCGTTCCCACCCACACGAGATTGATGAATGGCTTGATGCTTGCCTCGACGACCAATGTTTCGCTTTTCGAAGGTTGGCCTGCAGCCAACGGCGCGCTCACCGTTATTGTAATTGACGACTTCCCCCTGCCCCCATTTCCCAACCCCATGCCTTTGATTGTAAACGAAACATCGCTGTTCGGCAACATGGCGGGAATGTAACTCACTTTCCCTCTTTCGTTGTGCATCTCAGGCGAGAGATGGAATATTTTGTTTCCGCGAACGACGTCCAACGAGACCGATACGACATTCCCTTTTTCAGGCGAGGAAGAAAAATTGTAGCCGAGATACGTGATTGACATGTCTTGAAACTTCTGCACTTCATCCTTATTGACCGTCAGCTCTTGCTCGTTTTTTGTATCCGGGCTCTCAAGCGAGAGTGGCGAAACGTAAAAATCTTTCGTCATCAAGTTGATGATGTCGGGGTTCCTCATCAATCCTTCATTCTCTTTGTTAGTGAACATTACCGGAGCGACAATGAACTTCTGATCCCCTTTTTCAACTTCCACATCGAACGCAAACCTTCCCCGTTCGATCGGATGGTATCCAATGTATCGCATTGAATACCCCAATGCTTCCACTTTTTTCCCCTGTTCCAGCGATATGGTTTCTTTATCGTCGTATTTGGCAGAAGCGACAAATCCGAGAAACATCAGCGCCAAGCCGATATGCGCAATCGAGCCCCCCGCCATTTTCGGATTTCCTTTGAAGATTCTAAACCCAACAGCTGTATTCGTAAAGAGCGCAAACGAAGAAGCGAAAATAAAAATCAACATTGCTGCTTGATGGGCTCCCATGAAATAAGTGACAATCGTAAAAACCGCCGCAAGGATAATCGGCACCCGGAGGCTTTTGAGAAGCGATTCAGTATCGGAGTTTTTCCACCACAACAATTGACCGATGCCGGCCATGAGGGCTATGAAGATCCCGAGCGGAAGTGTGGTTGTTACGTAATATGAGGAATCAACTGCCGATACCCTCCCTTTAAGAATGCCAGTAATGATCGGAGACGAGGTTCCGATAACGATGAACATCGCCGCAAAAACGATGGCCGATGCACCGAGAAACAGGGCGAACTCCCGGGAGAGAAGACTGTGCTCCACCGGAACTTTCGGCATTTCCTTCATCCTCAAAAAGAAGAGTCCAAACCCGATTCCTGCAAATAAGAAAAGGCCGGCAAGCAACATCCAGTATACCAACATTCCGGGCTCGACAAACGAATGAACCGACGTATCGCCGAGCACTCCACTGCGAGTCAAGAATGTCGAGTAGAGCACCATGATAAAACACAAAATGCTCAGTACGAAGTTAGTTTTGATAAAACTTCCGCTTCTTCGCTGTGAAAGCATCGTATGGATCGATGCCACACAAACAAGCCAAGGAACAAGGGAAGAATTTTCGACCGGATCCCATCCCCAATAACCGCCCCATCCGAGTGTTTCGTATGCCCAGAACCCTCCCATCACGACCCCGGTGCCAAGAACCATTGCCCCGAACACCGTCCATGGTGTTGAAACGCGTATCCAGCTCACGTAATCGCGTTTCAACATTCCTGCAACAGCGTATGCGAAAGGCACGGACATCGATGTGAACCCGATGAATAAGACTTGCGGATGGATGACCATCCAATAGTTCTGGAGGAGCGGATTCAACCCTTTCCCTTCGTTCGGATATTGCGCCCAGATCCCTTTTGCTTGATCAAGCCAAACATAATTAACGACGCTCGCCGGAATCGGACCGGTATGAATCAGATCTTTTGGAAAAACGTCCCAGATGTATGTAAATGGATTTTTCAGGATGAGCATCAAAAAAAGAAAGGAAAGAATCGCGGAGTAAATCAACATCAATTCGGATTCATATCCTTTGCGCGATGAATACCACATCAAGGCAAGTCCGACAATGCTTGTATAAAACGCCCAGAGCGAGAAACTACCTTCCTGTCCGGCGTAGAACGTCGAGAATAGGAGCGGCCCCGGCAGATCTGTAGAACTGTAATTCCATACGTACGCAAAGTTGAATTGATGCGTCATGATCAAGTAGATCAAGAGAGCCGCAGCGCTTATCATCCCTGCAACCGCCGTTCGATACGCCGTACGAGCGAGCAGAAGAAGCCGGCTGGTGTGCTTTCGATGGTCCAGATAATAAAATACCACCGCAAGTATCGACGCCCCAAAAGCAATCCGTATGATGATACTTCCGACCATTCTCTCTGCTCTCGCTTTATGGGATAGATTACAATGTTTTCTTTACAGCCGTTGCATCGCCTTCATATTTTGAGGGGCACTTAGTAAGAAGCTCGGTGGCATGGAAACATCCATCCTTATATCTTCCCTTCGCCACCACACTTGTCGCCAGTTCAAAATTATTCGGCTTGGCTCCGTCGAGAACGACCTTTTCTTCACGCTGGCTGTCGTCCTTCATATAGAAACTAAACTGGCCTGCTTTAGCGTCGAACTGAGTTTCCTTGTCCTTTACCCATGACCCTTTCACTTGGACCTTTTTCGCAGTTTTTTCAGCCTTTGCAAAATCGGTATACTCGACGTTGCTGTCTAAAAAAGAAACGGCTCCGAAAATAATGAACGCGACGATAACAACCGCAGCAACGATAATTTTTGCTTTCATACGATCCTCCTCACTTCCGTAAACTATTTTCGAGTTTGCTGATCTTCCGGTCAAGCCGGAACAGATAAAAAATAAATCCAAACCAAATGATGAGTACGATACTCATGACGATATAGAGTTGATGATCGGCAAAAAATTCCACGGTCGGTACTCCTGCTATTGTTGTGATCCCGCTTCTAATCGAGCGGAACGAACTTTCATGTTGAACATCCAAAAGTACAATATGGTGAACCCAATGATCGATGCAAAGAAAACAACACGCATGTTCGGCGGCATATGGAGTTGGGCAACCGGAGTCGAACCGCCCTCGTCACCCTTCGCCCCCGGATGCAAACCGGTCATGATCCTCGGCATCACGAAAATGAAAAACGGAGCCGTGACGCCCGCAATAATCGAATAGACAGCTGAAAGCGCCGCCCTTTTTTCCTCAACATCGATCGCCGAACGAAGAGCAAAGTATGCCCCATAAATTAACAAAAGAACGAAGATAGAAGTTTCACGCGGATCCCAATTCCAGAACGAGCCCCAATTGAATTTCGCCCATATCGAACCAGTTATTGTGGCCAAAATACAGAACATCGTTCCGAGTCCAGCGGCGGAAACCGAGCGAAGGTCATAATCCAACTTTTTTGTTTTGAGATACATCATGCCGTACACCATTGACGCAAAAAATGCGACGAGGGTCGTCCATGACATGGGAACGTGGAAGAAAATTATCCTCGCCTTCTCCTCGAGCGCCGGGATGATCGGCAGTTCATACCATTGTGCAGGAGCCGGCACCATCGGCATCGCAAACCCGGCGATAATAACGATTGTCAACCAGACGACAAGTCCGATTTTCCCGATTAAATATTTTGTCATCGTACGCTAGTCCTTCCAAACAAATTCGAATAAAATCACCGACACCGCTACGATCACGACCGTATACGAAATAAGTATTTGGAACTCTCCGAGCGCTTCGGTAAAGAACGCTCCTTCGAGCGAGAGCTGCGTTGCTTTAATCACCGTCATGAGCATTGGCAGCATTATCGGAAACGAGAGCACTGGATAGAGCGTTCCCTTGGTGTTCGCCTTTGCGATGATTGCCGCGATAATCGTGGAGGAACTGGCGATAGCGCAGCTGCCGAGAAATATGGTGGTCCAAAAAATATCCGCCGATGCTACCACAAAATTGCTGATCAGCAGCATATAGAGAAGCGAGATAACGACATTAAGCGACAGCGTCAATACAAAATTGAAAAACAATTTACCGACATAGACCGGCGTCGGAGAGGAAATAAGCTGCAGCGTAAGAACGGTGCCGCGTTCCTCTTCGCTGACGAACGTCCGCGACAACCCCGACATGCTTGAAAAGAAAATAATCACCCATAGTATTCCGGCAAGAACATCCGGGCTGATTGATTCGCTGCCGAGGGAGAAAAGAATAATTGAAAGCGCGGTCACCACGAACATGAACAACGCATTGAGAGCATAGCGCGTCCTGAGTTCGGAACGCGAATCTTTTGCAAAAATAAAGTATGACGGAATAAAAAGGGATTTCACGGCATTCATAACATACGATATTGCAGCGCGACTATCAAGACCTTTGGTCAAGGTCTATACAGTTCTGAGCAAACGCCAGATCTTCTTTATCGTTTGTAGCAATAATAAGGATGCCTCTTGCAGTCTGAGCTTCCATGGTGCTGCGCACAACGCCGATTCCCTCTTCATCAAGGTTTGCCGTAGGCTCGTCAAGGACAAGAATTTCGGGATGATGAAGCAGGGCGGCTGCGTACTTAAGCCTTTGTTTCATCCCGGATGAATATGTGCGCACTTCGTCGTTGCGGCGGTCGTAAATTCCAAATCTTTTCAAAAGGCTTCCGGGGTCTTCCATTGAAGGTTCGTGCAAACCCCGGATACGGCTGAACACAAGAAGATTTTCTATCCCGGAAAACTCATCATACATCGTGATGTACGGAGAGACAAGTCCGACATGCCGGTACATCTCCGCCGGGTCTATGTTTGCTCCGTCAATCGAACAAAGAACACGCCCTTTGCTCGGAGAAAGCAGGCCGCATAATATTTTTGCCAGCGTCGATTTACCCGACCCGTTCTTTCCTGTAATTGCAATTGACTGTAGCTGTTGGAGCGAGAATGCAATGTTCTCAAAAATAACGCGCCGGTTGAACACTTTTGAAAGCGATTCTACAGAAAGTGAAACTGTCTTCATTGAATAGCCGCACGTTTGGTATGGAAATCGATGCGATCGGCTTCAACTACGAAGCAATGGTTTTTCATATCTCTACTTCCGGCGGGCAAAATAGTATGTCACGATATTCTCCACCGGGTTCGTATATACAATGTCCAGTGTTCCGTCTCCGTTAAAATCTCCGAATCTAAACATTGCATCCTTAGGAAGGTCCAGAAGAAAAGCTCCCGGCAAGAATTTTCCGTTTCCCTTCCCTTTAAAAAAATAAAGCTCCGATGTTTCATTGTTCAAAACCATGAGGTCGTTTATTCCATCCCCGTCGAAATCAACCACCTGCATATGTTCAGGGTTTGAAACTGCGATATTCTCCGCAACAGTAGTGAATTCGTCGTAGCGTCCGGCCCCCTTCCCCAAAGCAATTCTGATAGCATTCAAAGGGGTTGAATACAGTATGCAATCGGGAATATTGTCTCCGTTAACATCGGCAAACATCATGTAACATCGTTTCATCACCGAATCAGGAAAAACGTATGACAGCGTCTTTCCCTGGTACTGTCCCGTTGAGTCGCTGAACGTTATTCCGAGATTATAGTGCTGCATATCGGAATCAAAATAAATGTACGCCAAATCCGGTCTGGCGTCATCGTTGAAATCGTTCACAGAGCCAGCGAGAATCCGAGCCGGAATAATCGGTTTAAAATTGCGTTCGACGAATTTCGTTCCTGCAACCTGCTTGAAATATGAAAGGGAACGTTGTTTTGCGCTTGAATAAATATAGAATTCAATCGCCTTGTTTTGGAGAGCAGCATCGGGGAGAAAAATTCTCGGATTTTCTGCAGTCGAAATTGCATACGTATACGTGAAATTCACCTTTCTCGCCGCATCTTTAAGCTGAGAGAGAGTAAGCACTGACACTTTCGCGATTGACTCATGAGAGAGAAGGAATGTAAGAGACGTGTCGTTCTTAGAATACAGCCGAATTGTCGTCGGATTTTCGACGGATGGAAAACCGATTTGTCCCGTCATCCGGTTGGGAGGCGAGCTATAGAACAGCGAAAGAGTTGACGATGCATTGTTCGCCACCGCAACGTCGTCGTACCCATCGCCGCTGAAATCGCCGACAACCAAGCCAAGGGGCTTCTTCCCAGCGGCAAATGAAATTTCACCGCCTTGTGCGAAACCGTCTTTCAATCCTGCTAATTTCTTTTTTGCGTTCCAATAACACGTCATTGTGTTTTCCCGGGAATCGACGACCAGCACATCGTTCCATCCGTCGTTGTCGAGGTCGCCGACAAGGGTCGAGCGGGTATCCGACGTACAGCCGAACACAATATCATCGTAAAACGTCCCATCTCCGACATTCGAAAAGATGCTGAACGTACCCCCCTTGTCATCGACCGAGAGAATATCCGAGAACAAATGCGAAGAAATCGGCGCCGACGTCAATTCACTTATCGAATGGTTGAATTCCAGGCTTTGGTATTGAAAGTACGTTGCCATTCCGTCCCCCGCAAAAAAACGGAGCGTTTTTGTTGCCGAGGAAGCAATCGCATAATCCAGAATATGGTCTCTGTTGAAGTCCCCGAAAACTATGGCAACGGTATCTTGTCCAAACGACAAAATATTTTGTTCGGCGAACTGCAGCTCGCCCATTCCGTAGTAGAAGACCATTTCATTCGTCAACCAATTGTGGATGACGAGGTCAGGAAAATCGTCGTCATTCAGCTTCACCACGGTAGCATCAACGACGGGAATCTCTGGAAGGATAAGCGTTTTTTCTCTGAATGTGCCGTCTTTATTGCCGAGAAGGACGGAGATGCCGGATGATAGTTTCCCGAAGCAAAGAATATCGGTTGTGCTGTCTTTGTCGATATCCGCCAGGAGAACTTTTTCAGGATAAAAATTTACGGAGTACTTTGCCGATGTAAAGACGGAATCGTTCGGAGTGCTTAACCACACTTCGACCTGGCTTGTCTCCCGATGAACAATGACGATGTCGTCCCTGCCGTCGTTGTTCAAATCTTTCGCCGCAAGAAATGTGACATCAGTGGCAGATCCGATTCGCCTGATCTCGAACGAAACACCATCCCCCTTGTTGATAAGCACCACAAGCTGCTGGGCTGCCTGATCGTAGCACAGGATGTCTGGAAAGGGGTCCGCGTTGAACCGGGTGAGCGTTGCGAGCGACGGGGTGAATGGAAGGGACGTCGACGTCACCATCCCGAGCGCGGCCGCATCTTTTTGCTGGCCGAAAGCAGTCAAAGAATACATCGCGATGAGAAAGGAAATTCCTGCGAAGGATTTTCGGAAAGAGACTGCTAAAAAGAAGGAATAATTCATTGCGCCGCCGGAAGTGTCCACGGGGAATCTACTCATGCATAGTCTTCGAACGCCGCCGAAGCCGTTCTTCACGGCGTCGCATAGCATCGGCGTACCGTCGTTGTTCATCACTATTTTCCGGGCGAAGGCGCGGCGAAGCTACAGGTGCGCCGTTGTCGTCAATTGAAACGAATGTAAGATAAGCAGTATTTGCATGCAGTACCGTGCCTGTCAGTAGATTCTCGCAGAGCACCGTTACGCCCACTTCCATCGAAGTCCGAAAAACACAATTGACCGAAGCGCGCAGAATAACAACCTCACCCTGCTTGATCGGATGAATGAAGTTTAATTCATCTACCGAGGCTGTAACGCACACGCGTTTGGAATGCCGAGAAGCCGCTATAGCGGCTGCCAGGTCTATCCAGTGCATTAACTGCCCGCCGAGGAGATTGCCGAGTTGATTAGTGTCGTTCGGCAGCACCAACTGCGTCATCTCCACCTGTGAATGTTTTACCGAAAACGATTCTTCTGTCATTGGCCTGCGTTCGATGAAAGTCCTGAGGATTTTTTTTGCACCGGCTTCGGAGCTGCCATGTCTGCTTCGATGTTCGATTTCAATGTTTCGGCATCCTGCTTCAAATTGCTCGACGGATATTTCTGGAAAAAAAGATTAAGTGCATCCAAGGCGGCGGCATAGTCATGGCGTTCCCTCAGCGCAAGCGCCTTGCCCAGCAGAGCTTCATCCGCATAATCGCTGTCGTGATACCGGTCGAGAACAACGTCAAAGTATGCAATCGCCGATTTATAGTACTCAAGCCGATAGTACAACTTCCCGTTATCGTATTCCTTCTTGGCGAGTTTATTGTTCAGTTCATTGATTTTCGCCGCTGCGGCTTTCGCCAGCGAATCGGCGGGATAGTATTCGATAAACGTCTGGAAATCATCGATTGCCTCTCGTGTAAACTTCTGGTCGAGCTCTGATTTCGGCGAAAGGGCATAATTCGACATCGCTTTCATGTACCGCGCTTTGACAACGAGCGGGCTTGACGGCATTGTCCGGGCGAGCAAGTCATACTCTGAACCGGCCAGGATATATTCCTCGCGGCGATACCGGCACTCTCCAATGAAAAACTGGGCACTATCGGCAAATGAACTCCCCGGATATTGGACAGTAACATTCTTAAAGTCTTCGGATGCATCCAGATAATCTCCGTCATTAAATTTCGCCTTGGCCTCGGCGAACCGAACTTCCGCAGAAAGCGATTCCACTTCCTTGCTTGAGCCGCATCCAAGAAACCCAAGAGCCAACACAGAACTTACTGCTGCAATTGCAAATAATTTGTTCAATTGATCGTGCCTCTGCTTGTCAAAGTAATAGGAATATTTGATAATGATTGTAGCCGTTTCTGCAATAGCTGCAGAGCGCTTGAATCAGCCAACACCGTTGGTTGATAGCCTGCCTGAATTGGAATACATTCAACCGACAGCACCGATGTTGCGCCACCGTTCTTTTCGATCTTGATCTTTGCTGCGAAACTCAACTGAGTCCAGAACAGCTGAGGCTGATAGAAAACAAAATTGCCTAACGAGTGAAGTATATATCCATCGCCGAAATGCTCTATTCCGTACGGAACATGCGGATGATGGCCGAGAAGAATTTTTACTCCTTGCGCTACACAGAGTTCGTCAAAGTTCTTTATTTGTCTTGTCGGCCGATCGCTGTACTCGTCGCCGCCATGAACACTCAAGATGACGACGTCGACGGAAGCCGCCGCTTCCCGGAGCGCCGGAAACAATTTCCCGGTATCCGTGGTTGCAACATAGCCGTGCCATCCATGCTTAAAATTCATCAAATCGGTAACAGCAAAAAGCGCAAATCGAATTCCATTTTTCTCAAACATCAATGGTTCGTAAAGAACCCGCGCCGACCGCGCCGAACCTACATGGGCAATATTCGCTTCATCCAAATGATCCAGTGTTTCAAGGAGAGCAGGCTTGCCGTAATCAAAAGCATGATTATTTGCAGTTGAAACGTACGTGAACCCGAATTTCACAAGCGACTGTGCGCCGTTTTGCGGGCCTGTAAAAATCAAGTTATGGGCCGGGTCTTGCGTTTCTCCTTTCTGGTCTGAAAGTTGGCATTCGAGGTTTGCAAAAACAATATCGGCTGAGTCGTCCCGGAAAGAGATTCTTTGGAACGGAAAATCAACCTCTCCTTTCAAAACCTTCTGGCCGACCATCCTGCCGAGATTCACATCGCCAAAAGCCAGCAGCGTAACCGATTCGCGAATCGGCGTCGCAGTTTTCTTTATGCGGCCGCTCATACCGTAATACCGGGGCGCGACGATAAAGGAAAACGCAAGAACCGCGCACGATCCAACCCCGAACACGACAAATTTAAAATAACCTTTCACCGGGGGCGCAGCCTAACTTCTTATTGTGAAGAACAAATACACTGCAACGCCTGCCGCCCCTACGATGATGAGCGGCTCGAAAAAGCGTTCCAAGACGGAGCGATCCGGCATGGCTCCGATGGCAATACGTTTGCTCGATTCCTGTAATTTTGAAATTTCATCGACATTCACAGTATCTGAAAATGAACTCTTCTTCGTTCCAGCCCATAGGATCTTTCCGTTTGCGTTTTGCGCGACCGTCAACCGGATCGCAAGCTCAACCGTGCGTTCGGTCTTTCGAGCCGAGAAATAGCCCTCTGAAAACGGTTCTCCGTACGTCACACCGACTTCTGCTGTTGAAACAAGGATATCTATGCTCGAAGCGGCGTTGTGGGTATACAACGAAACAAAATGCTGACGAAAGGATTCAATCAAGGGTTGACTGAAGAAACGATTTACCTCTCCATTTTCAACGTTCAGCGTGATTGTAGTCGTATCGGAGATTTTCACATCTGCACAGAAGTCATCGACCACCTTGTGCGATAAATCCACCATTAGTTCTTCGTTTGATCTCGGTTTTTCGCCGCCATGAAGAATTGCCGGAATTCCCGCGGCGAGAAGTACTACGAATGCAATATGAGTCAACCGAAATTGTGCATTCACGCGTAAATCCCACGAACCTTTAATGTTCTTGCAACTTTGTCGATTGCCAGGATGTATGCGCCGATGCGCAACGAAACTTTATAGTGTGCGGCCGTTTCATAGACCGCATTGAATGCAGACGTCATCATTCGTTCCAACCGTCGATTCACGCGGTCAATCGACCAGAAATAACCGACGCGATCCTGAACCCATTCAAAATACGAAACCGTCACTCCTCCCGCATTAGCAAGAATATCCGGAATGACGATTATTCCTTTATCTTTCAAAATGGGATCGGCTTTAGCCGTTGTCGGGCCGTTTGCTCCTTCAGAGATTATTTTGGCTTTAATTTTAGGGGCATTGCGCGCGGTAATTTGATCTTCTTTCGCAGCCGGAACTAACACGTCGCACTCAAGTTCCAGCAATTCCGATTGCGTGATCTTCTCCGTATTGGGGAAACCGTTCAGCAACTTGTGAGTTTTCATCCAATCGATCGCCTTCTCGACGTCGATCCCCTTCTTGTTGTAGTATCCGCCGGTGACATCACCGAGGCCGACAATCTTGCACCCTTGCTGTTGAAGAAGCTGTGCCGACACTGAACCGACGTTTCCAAATCCCTGCACCACAACAGCCGTCTCTTTCGGTTTCAATTTTATTTTTTCCATGGCGCCGAGAGTCACCATCATAACACCGCGGCCTGTTGCTTCCCGGCGGCCCAGCGAACCTCCGATAATAAGAGGTTTTCCGGTCACAACACCGGTGGCAGTGCGTTTCATGTGCATGCTGTACGTGTCCATGATCCACGCCATGATCTGTTCGTTTGTTCCCATATCGGGCGCAGGGATATCTTTGTCCTCTCCGAAAATATCGAGCATGTTTGCGGTATAGCGGCGAGTGACTTTTTCGAGTTCAACCAGAGTCAGCTTTGAGGGATCGCAGCGAACGCCCCCCTTCGCACCGCCAAAAGGAATATTCACGACCGAGCATTTCCACGTCATCCATGCGGCAAGAGCTTTGACCTCGTTGATATTGACATCCGGCGCAAACCGGAGCCCGCCTTTTGAGGGACCAAGAATATCGTTGTGAATAACGCGGTAGCCTTCGAAGACTTCAATCTCACCGTTGTCCATTTGGATGGGTATAGAAACGATGATCTGCTTGACGGGTGTTTTCAAATACTCGTAAACACCTCTTTCCAAGCCGAGAAGCTCGGCGGCGACATCAAATCTCTCCATCATCGATTCAAACGGATTTTCTTTATCCGTGATCGGCGCGGGCTCTTTGTAGTTAAGAAGTTCGTTGGGCTCCATACTGTCTCCTCGCTTCGGTGGTCAACTTCCGTGCATAGCAATTTGCTCTAAACGCGCGATGCGTTCTTCTACAGGCGGATGAGTGGAGAAAAGTTTCTTGATCCCGCCGCCGCGCAGTGGATTTACAATAAACATGTGGGCCGTGGCCGGCCCCGCGTTTTCCATCGGATTACGCTCTGCACCTTGTTCGAGCTTTTTCAAAGCGTTTGCCAGGCTCAGAGGTTTTCCGCTGATCTCGGAACCTCCCGCGTCGGCAGCAAATTCCCGCGAACGGGAAATCGCTAACTGAAGCAGGACGGCGGCTATCGGTGCAAGAATCAGGAGCATCAATTCCGACAATCCGTTTCCCGAATCCCTGTCGCTGCGCCTCCCTCCCCCAAACATCATTGCCCACCCCGCCATCCGTGCGATAAATGTGATTGTTCCTACCATCGACGCAACAATCGTTCCCGTGAGAATATCCCGGTGCTTCACATGCGCCAACTCATGCGAAAGAACGCCTTCAAGTTCGTCGTCGCTCAGCATTTTTAGAATTCCCGACGTCACGGCGATTGCCGCATGATCCGGGTTTCGCCCTGTTGCAAATGCGTTCGCAGATTCATTTTGAATGATGTACACCCTCAACATTGGAAGTTGTGCCTGCGCAGCAAGCTTCCGCACCATTTGAAACAATCGCGGCTCCTCAATCTCAGTAACCTCCCGTGCGCGGTACATCATCAGTACCACCTTATCGGAAAACCAATACATCCCGAAGTTCATGAGCAGCGAGAATACAAATGCCGTCGCCAATCCTTCACCCCCGCCGATGGCCTGGCCGATGAACAGCAAGAGAAGCATCATCAGCGTCATCAGGAAAACAGTTTTCACCGTATTCATTGCACCTAACTCCTTCAAGCACCGTTCTCTACAAATCTATCAAAACTTGGGGGCACTTTCAACCGGCAGTTCAGTCTCGTTTCCTGCTGTCGCGCACTCGCTGCAATTGGTCAATCGTAAAATCGATCGACTCGTCAACAAAGTGCCTCGACAACCGCCGAGCCCGCCGCACGGCGTCGTCATGAAGGTCCGCGTAGATCAAATCCTCATCAAACAATTTTGCCGACGCGATGACTTCGCCGGACGGGTCGACGATCTCGGAGCCGCCCCAAAAATTCACTCCGTCTTCTATTCCTACTCTGTTACAGAATACGAGGTACGAGCTGAGCAAACGGGCATACGCTTTATGATGCTCGGTGTTGATCGTGGCCGATGGAAGATTCTCCGATGAGCCGGAGATTCGGGTGGGGCTGGCGGCTATGGTGATAAGAACATCCGCTCCGTCGCTCGCCAGGATGTACGGAAGAGAAAGATGCCACAAGTCTTCGCAAATCAGTAATCCAAGCTTGCCATGTTTGGAATTGAAATTGCGGACGTCATTCCCTTGGCTGAAGTATCGCATTTCTTCAAACATGCCATACGTCGGGGGATAGATTTTTCGATGGCCGGAATATAATTTCCCTTCTTCAAACACGAATGCAGAATTATAGAGGCCGAAATTTTTCCGTTCTTCAACTCCGCCGGCGATTATCGTGATTGACCTGCTGAGTTTCAGGAGTTCGTTCACCACCGCCGGTTCCGCAAGGTTGATTGCAACATCCCAGTTCAGGTCTCTTACAGAGTAGCCAGTGAGGCTCAGTTCCGGGAACACGATGATGTTTGCCTTCTTTGCAACCGCCTTTTTTACGGAAGCGATATGATGTTCAATATTTTTTTCCACATTGCCGACGGCAGCGTCGACCTGCGCTACGGCTATCTTCATTCTCATGCGATTGTTCTTTGCGGTCACGGTTATTTTATAGACACGTCGTTCGGCAGTTCATTGGTCTCGCCGTCGCTCCGGGGAAATTCCTGCTGCAGCTTTTTCCCGATCTCCACGACCACATCGCAGATGCCGTCGCAAAATCTCTTCTCTTTAAAATGCGCAGTCATTGCCGCAGCAAGATCGTCCCAATACCCGTCGCCCATTTTTTTGTGGATTCCTTCATCGGCAATTATCTGAAACGAACGTTCGCTCATCGAAAAAAACAGGAGCACCCCGCTTTTGTGCCGTGTCTTCTCCATCCCAAGTTCGAAGAAATTCTTCAACGCAAATTGATGGAGCGTAAGCTTCCGTTCGTTCCATGCCCGCCGTTTTCGGATGCTGACGCGGATTTCACCGTTTGTCTTCCGTTCAACTTCGGCAATTGTTTTTGATATTTTTTCCCGCTCCTCGTGAGTCAGCAGCGGATGATTCGAAAAAAGCGCCATAGAGGCCTCGGGTTAATCGGAGATATCTATCATCTTGATATTCTTGATGTACTGAACCGTTCTATCTTCTTTCAATGATTTCAACCGGCTGAGTTTTACTTGCATCCGCTCGACATTCTCGCTAATAATCCGCAAATACATCCTCATATCGGTAGCGATCCGGCTTTGTGTCAACAGGTCGACGTTCTTTTTCATCGCATCCAACGGTGTAACAAGATCCTGACTGATGCCGAGAACCAGTTCCTGGATCGCTTCAATACGCTGGCTGCTGATTTCGAGAGCGGAGAGTTGTTGGCGCAATCTGACCCGTTCCAAAACGCTGACGATTGTCCGCGGCAGAACTGGCGTCGAAATTTCCTCTTTAACGAGAAAATCTTCAACTCCCAGTTTCATTGTTTCGACCGCAAGGTTGAAATCTCGGTTCACGGTAATAAATACTATCGGAGTAGTGACTCCGCGCTGAACGAGTGCACTCGTCACTTCCACGCCGTTCATACCGGGTAAGTTATAGTCCATCAAGATCACGTGAAAATTCGGGTTTGCCACAAATGCTTTCAAGCCATCTTCACCGGTCTTTTTCCAATCAAGGTTAAACAGGTAGTCCGGATGCTGGGATAAATATAATTCCACCAGCTTGCCAAAATCATCGTTGTCCTCAATCATCAATATATTGATGCGTTCTTTCATTGCACTCAGTTCCATTTTCATTGATAAAAAAACGGCGCGCGGCGGTTACTTGGGAAGCGAGAAATAGAACGTCGTCCCTTTCCCAATCTCAGATTCCAGCCAAATTTGACCCTGGTACAACTCTACGATCTTTTTCACGATCGCCAAACCCGCTCCGCTGCCTTCGTATTCGGGGTTTAGCTTTTGAAAGATAACAAATATCTTGTCAAAAAACCTTTTTTCGATACCGATACCGTTGTCTTGAATCGAACAGAGAATCCGCTTTTCGCCATCATCCAAAGAAATCTTGATGACCGGATTCTCACTGATATTGAATTTGATGGCATTTGAAATCAAATTCCGGAAGACAAGCTTAATTTGCGTCGGGTTGCAGTGATACGATAGAGACAGATCAGGCAACACCAACGCTACGTGCTTCTCCTGCAAGGAGAACTTCAGGTCGTCCAACACATCGACGAGCACATCATTCAGCGACACAACTTCCATGAGTTCGGAAAGGCGTGAAACGCGGGAGAGCACAAGCAGATCGTCGATAAGGTTTTTCATCCTCGAACAGGATTGAACAATCGAATGGATATATTCCGATGCCGTACTATTCTCTTCGTGGATGTGATCTTTTAGAAGTGCGCGGCTGTACCCTTCTACAGTAATAAGAGGTTCTTTCAAATCGTGCGATACAACGTACGTGAAGTCATCGAGCTCTTTGTTCCGGTTTTGAAGTTGAATTGATTTTGAAATTGTCTCTTCGTACAGTTTCGCTTTCTCGAGCGCAATAGCGGCAAGGTTAGCAAAGCTCTCGACGAGGCGAATATGGGATTCTTTGTACAGATTCGGCGTATAACTCTGCATCGAGAGCACGCCTATTGTTTGATCCTTCGAAAACATCGGAATATACAGGAGCGACAACGAGCGCCGTTCTTTGTCTCCAAAGGGATGTTGCATTGATCCCGGTGAATTTTTGTCGCGATTTTCAAGCAATGATTTTCTGGCATCAATAACTTTTGTGATACCCGTGCCCGGCCGGAGAGGAGTTTCGCCCGATTCTGTCGGAATTTTCACCTTCACGCCGTCGATCGTGTCGTAGCAAATGACATTTCGAACCGTCCCTGTCGTTGCGTCGTACAAGTCAATATAGAATGCATCGAAAGGAAGTACTTCGACAAGATGTCTGTAAACTGCTTCGGCAATTTCGTTCACTTTAAGCAAAGACGTCAGGGTTCGGCTCAGCTCGTAAAGAACGCGGAGACGTTCAAATTGCAGGCGGTTTACCTCTTCGAGATTCTTCCGTTCCGTAATGTCGCGCGCCATATTCATCATCGCGACGGGGCGGTTGAGCGCATTGTAGAGCAGCGTCGTGTTCATGCTGACGGAAATCATCCTCCCGCCAGCGCTTTTCCAATGGATGTCGAAATCGCGCAAACTTTTCTTTTCCCGCAGTTCTTTAATCCACAGAACATAGCGCGACATTTCTTCATCGAGAAGCCATTCGTATGGAAACTCTTTCCCAATCGCGTCTGATTTCTTGATGCCGGTGAGCCGTTCGAATTCGCTGTTCACCTGCAGCACTCTTCCTTCTAAGTTCGTGAGGACGAGCGCGTCGCCGACGGTGAGGACTCCATCTATGACATTGCGGAACATCTGTTCCGACAGCTGTAGTTCCTTTTCAAAGGTACGTTTCAGAGTGATATCACGATGCACCGCGACGACAGCCTCCCCTCCCCTGAAAGGGACCATGTTCACCACAACTTCCGCGTCAAATATCGTCCCGTCTTTTCGTATGGCTTTGTACTCATACCGATTTGGGACTGTCTTCCCCTCGATCCTGCTTTTGCTTCTTTCAATAACCCGCTCCCGGTCTTCAGGAGCAATGATTGTTCCAATATGTGCATTCACAAGAGCATCGTTACCATCATAGCCGAACATTTTTATCAAAGCACTATTCGCGTAAAGAATTTTCAAATCGCGAACAATCGTTACGCCATCCGCCATCGCTTCGACGATTGATCCGCACTCCACCGCACTCATCACGCGTGTCGCCATCCCGTCGGCGCAATCCAGAAGAAACAGAGCATAGTGTCCAATCTTCTCTGCCAAAAGTCTTCTTAGCTTATTGTTCTCCGTGAAAACACCGCCGACCAATTCGACAACCCCCACAACTCGGCGCCGTTCAATCACTGGAAAATGTGTAACGGGAAGCCTGTTAAATCGAACTTCTTTGAGGGCTTTTACAGGAAACATCTTTTTGCCGTTCGGATTCAGAAAGACCGCAGCCTTTTTCCGGACAATAGTCTGAAGATGAGAATCGGGTAGGGTTTGTTCTGAAAGAAACCGGGACAGCGGTTCGGGATACGAATGGGCCCCCGCAAGCGTGATCGTCTTCCCCTTGACCTGGTATATCGCGGCCGCTGTTCCGCCGCTGAATTTTAATATTCTTGATAAGAAAGAATGAACGGCCTGTTCGCAGTATTTCCCGGCGCGGTGGTCTTCAAGAACTGTGTCGGCAAGGCGGTCGAAAAATCCGTACAGTTTCTTCAATTGCGCAGCATCATTCTTCGCGGCTGATGTCTGAAGGACTGCAGATGCTTTAACACGATCTTTCGAAAGTCGTTTTGAAGACATAAAGAAAACAGAGCGTTACATTCGTCGTCCGATTACAGCGGATACTTCTTTCAACTTCTTCATCAGATGAAGAAATGAATCAGGCTTCAACGACTGAAAACCGTCCGACATTGCCTGATCGGGATGAGTATGAACCTCCACCATCAACCCGTCTGCCCCGGCGGCAACTGCCGCAAGAGCTAGTGGCGACACCAAATCCCACGCACCCGTTCCATGACTCGGGTCGACGATGATCGGCAAGTGCGATAATTTTTTTATCACAGGAACAGCATTCAAGTCAAGAGTGTTGCGCGTGTACGTCTCAAACGTACGTATCCCCCGTTCGCAGAGAATGACATTGTAGTTCCCTTTAGACAGGATGTATTCAGCCGCCATGAGGAGTTCTTCGATCGTCGCAGAAAGTCCCCGCTTCAACAGGACAGGCTTGTTTAATTCGCCTACCCGTTCAAGCAAAGAAAAATTGTACATATTTCGGGCGCCAATTTGGAGAACATCGGAATGTTCGGCGACAACAGCAAGGGTTTCGGTATCCTTAACTTCTGTAACGATCTTCAATCCCGTGGATTCAGCAGCTTCTTTGAGGTACTCGAGCCCTTCAAGTTTCAATCCTTGAAAAGAGTATGGCGATGTCCTCGGCTTGAAAGCGCCTCCTCGGAGAAATCGCGCGCCTGCACTTTTCACCAGGTCTGCAATTTCCAAAATTTGAGACCGACTTTCTATCGAACAGGGGCCTGCAATAACATTAATCTCTTCCCCTCCGAATCTCGCGCCGCCGATATCTACAACTGTCGATTCTGGTTTGAAATCTCTGCCGACAAGTTTGAACGGCTTCGAAACGGAGATGACATCGATAACGCCGGGGAGGGTGAGAAAATTCTCCGGGTCCACCTTCCCCTTGTTCCCCGTGATGCCTATTGCGACGCGTTGAACACCGGGAATCTCGTGCGGGGAAAAACCAAAGGACGATATTTTTTCTTTAACCGAATCAATTTCTTTTCGCGAGGCGTCGAGCCTCATAACGATTAACATTCGATCCTGCGTATTGTGCTTGTGGGTTAAAAGATCACTTACCAGCCTCCACTTGCGCCGCCGCCGCCGAATGATCCGCCACCACCAGACCATCCACCACCGCCGCCGCCGCCACCGAAACCACCTCCGCCAAAAAATCCTCCTCCTCCAAAACCGCCCCCCCAATATCCCGATCGATAATGTCCGCGAGATGATATGCCGTACCTACGTCCGCCGCCGAAGATCGACATCCCGAATATCACAAATAAGACAAGCGACAACAGCACTGTCCCCAAATTTGTCACTTTCTCTCTCGTCCGGCCTTCCGCTTTGTATTCTCCTCTGGTCGCCTGGATGACCGCACCAATACCTGCGTTAATTCCGCCGTAATAATCCCCGTCGCGAAAACGCGGACGAATTTCGTTCCGTATAATCTGATCGCACAACGCGTCTGGCAGGGAGCCCTCCAATCCGTAACCGACCTCGAACCTGATTTTCTTGTCATCTTTCGCGATGAGAATAAGAAGGCCGTTGTCCTTTCCTTTTGTCCCAATTTTATTCGCTTCTGCAATTTTCAGCGAATAGTCGTTGATATCATTCCCCTGCAGGGACTGAATCAGGACAATCGCAATTTGGGTAGACGTGCTATCTTCGAATCCCTTCAGTTGAGATTCGAGCGAACGCCATTCGGAAAAAGCGAGCGTGTTTGTAAAATCGGTGACATGTTCGTGCAATTGCGGCGGGGAAATTTCTTGCGCCTTCAGCACGAACCCCGCAGACCCCAAAAAAACCACGAGAAAGAGGAGTGTTAGACTATGTGTTGACCACGTTTTGATAATTTCACCTGATGGTTAGAATTTTACCTTCGGCGCTTCTTCTGCTCCTGTTTGAGCCTGGAAATATGCCTTGGGCGTAAAACCGCCGAAACCTGCAATCATTGATGTTGGGATTGTCTTAATTGTCGTGTTGTATGTTTGCACTACTTCGTTGAAATGTTTTCGTTCGACTGCAATCCTGTTCTCCGTGCCTTCCAATTGAGACTGCAACTGCAGAAAACTTTCATTCGCTTTAAGATTCGGATAATTCTCAGTAACCACCATAAGACGAGACAGAGCCGAAGTCAACTCCCCTTGCGCTTTCTCAAACATTTGAAAAGCCTGCGGATCTTTCAACACCTCGGGGGAAATGACCATCTGACCGACCTTGGCACGCGCTTGAACAACATTTTCCAACGTCTCTTTCTCGTGACTCGCATATCCTTTTACCGTTTCTACCAAATTCGGAATCAAATCAAATCGGCGCTGGTACTGATTTTGAACCTGCGACCACGCGCTATTCACTCCTTCATTCATCGCCACCAGGTTATTATAGACGCCGACGCCCCACATAATTGTCAATACTACAACGAGAAGAATTCCGCCAATTACTGACATTGCGATGATGAGACCTTTTGATTTCATTGCAAATATTCTCCTTGGTTAAACACTCGGTTGATTACACAGTCGCAAGACAAGGTAATCAATAGGACTTTCAAAAACAAGAGAGGCGAATTCCGTCCAAACTCCTTGACAATCAGCAAAATTGTAATTACTATTTGCCTCAGCCATTTCAGCTATAATCACAGCAGAATTCATTGCATGAGGAAGGAGCCAACATGCCTCGCATTGTAAAGGGGGGGCTTATTCAATGTTCCGTTTCCGAGTCTACGGAAAAGCCTATTGAAGTCATGAAAAGATCGATGATAGACAAGCATATTGCGCTCATAGATGATGCGGGGAAAAAAGGCGTTCAAATTCTTTGCCTGCAGGAAATGTTCTTTGGACCATATTTCTGCGCTGAACAGAAGACAAAATGGTATGCGATGGTCGAAAAAATTCCTGATGGACCTACTGTAAAGCTTATGCAAGAGTACGCAAAAAAGTATAAAATGGTGATGATCGTTCCGATTTATGAAGAGGAAATGGCTGGGATCTACTATAACACTGCAGCGGTGATTGACGCCGACGGAAAGTATCTTGGAAAATACCGCAAACATCACATCCCTCAAGTCGACCCGGGCTTCTGGGAAAAATTCTACTTTAAGCCCGGCAACCTCGGGTACCCAGTCTTTAAAACGCGCTATGCCGATATTGGCGTGTATATTTGCTACGACCGGCACTTTCCCGAAGGGGCGCGTATCCTTGGATTACACGGCGCAGAAATCGTTTTTAATCCATCGGCTACCGTTGCCGGATTGTCAGAATATTTATGGGAACTCGAACAACCGGCTCACGCTGTAGCCAACGGTTATTTCGTCGGTGCAATTAACCGGGTAGGCACAGAGCCTCCCTGGAATATCGGCGAGTTCTACGGAAAAAGTTATTTCTGCAATCCGCGGGGAAAGATCATCGCCCAGGCGAGCCGGGATAAAACCGAACTTGTGGTCGCCGATCTGGATTTAGACATGATTAAGGAGGTCCGTTCGGTGTGGCAATTCTACAGGGATCGCCGGCCGGAATCGTATAAAGAGATTGTTGAGGAATACTGATCTGAAAAAGTGCAAAGTTAAAAGTGAGAAGTTGAAAGTAAAGAAAATCTAAGAAAGTTCGCTGACGCAATGACGTCACAAGAAATAATAGAAATAACAGCGAAAAACACATTCGGAACATGGAGATTCCAGAAAGGTTGGAAGCCGCTCCATATAACGGACGCCGAAGGATGCTACTTCTTCGATGCAAGCGGGAAGAAATACCTGGATTTTTCTTCTCAACTTATGTGCGTTACTCTCGGCCATAAAAACCAGGCAGTTATCAAAGCGATTGAGGAGCAAGCCCACAAGCTTCCGTATATCGCACCCGGATTTGCCACGGAAGCAAGGGCCGAATTGAGCAAGCTTCTTTTAGAAGTTCTTCCACAGGGACTGGAAAAATTCTTTTACACGACATCGGGCACTGAAGCGAACGAGGCCGCTTTTAAGATCGCGCGCATGTTCACCGGCAAGACAAAAATAATCGCGCGTTATCATTCCTACCATGGCTCAACGATGGGGTCGATTGCCGCCACCGGAGATCCGCGCCGATGGGCGATGGAACCGGCTGGAAAAATTCCGGGAGTCATCTTCGGGCCTGAAGTCCATTGCTACCGCTGCCCTCTTCATCATACGTATCCAGACTGCGGAATTGCATGCGTTGAATACATCGAACATATGATCGAAAACGAAAGCGATGTTGCCGCTGTCATGATTGAACCGGTGGTTGGAACAAACGGCGTGTTGATTCCGCCGAAAGAATATATGCCGCGATTGAGGCAGATATGCGACAAACATAATGTTCTCCTCATAGCGGACGAAGTGATGAGTGGATGGGGCCGGACAGGCAAATGGTTCGCCGTAGATCATTGGAATGTAACACCGGATATCCTTACGACGGCAAAAGGAATCACGACGGCGTATGTTCCCCTCGGTCTGTGTGCTACAACAAAAAAGATCGCGGACTATTTCGACGACCACTACTTTTCACATGGCCACACCTACGAGGCGCATCCGTTAACGCTGGCTCCGGCCGTTGCCGCAATCAATGAGCTGAAACGCCTCAACCTCATTGAACGGGCAAACGAGATGGGAGAATACATGGGTTCCAAATTGAATGCGCTCAAAGTCCGGCATCAGTCGATCGGCGACGTACGCGGTATCGGATTGTTCTGGGCCGTTGAGCTGGTAAAAAATCGAACAACAAAAGAGCCATTCAATTCTTACAAAGACAAGATTAGCGGCGTACCATTGCTCGTCGATAAAATCACCTCGGAGATGATGAAGAAAGGCGTCTTCGTTCAGGCATGGGTCAGCCATTTTGTGATCGCCCCTCCTCTGATCATAACAAAGGATGAAATTGATTCTGCGGTGAAAGTTTTTGACGAAGTGCTTAATCTCGCGGATGAACAATCTTCGCAATAAAAGACGGTCCTTTCAATGAAGAATCTTGCACCGAAACTCACAGCCGAAGAATACGAGGAAAATTTCGCCGAACTTCATCCCCCACTTTCTGAAGATTCCGCCGTCGCAGAAGCAAACCGCTGTCTGTATTGTTTCGACTCCCCTTGCATGAAAGCGTGCCCGACGCATATCGACGTTTCCACATTCATCAAAAAAATCGCTTCGGGAAACATCAAGGGATCGGCAAAAACCATTCTCTCGTCGAACTGGGTAGCGCTCACATGCGCAAAAGCATGTCCGGTCGACCAGCTCTGTGAAGGTGCATGTGTTTTCAACGATCGAGGTGAAAGTCCGATTCAGATTGGGCGATTGCAGCGATACGCTATGGACTGGTATGTCGAACGCGGGATGCCGCCACTTTTCACTCCAGCTCCAAAGAACGGAAAATCAGTCGGAGTTATTGGAGGCGGCCCGGCGGGCCTGGCATGTGCAGCCGAATTGGCTTTGATGGGATATGACGCCACGATTTACGAAGCTAAGCATGAACCCGGCGGACTCGATACATGGGGCATCGCGCCGTACAAAATGAAGAGGCAGGACAGCCTGAATGAAGTAACAATTGTCGGGCGCCTTGGCGTTACAATTAAAACCGGGGTGTACGTGGGCGGGAACATTTCCATCGAGGAACTATTAAACAACCATGACGCAATTTTTCTTGGCGTTGGCTTGCAGACTCCGGCGCGTCTTCGAATCCCCGGCGAGGAACTGCCCGGCGTCCATGATGCACTGTACTTTATCGAAAAAGTAACGTCGCGCAAATGGAATTCAGTTGACGTAGGCAAGCGGGTCGCCGTAATCGGTGCGGGAAACACAGCCATCGATGCCGCCACGGAGGCGAAACGCCTCGGCGCTGAACAGGTCATGATCATCTATCGCCGCAGCAAAGATGAGATGTCCGCGTATGATTTCGAGTATGAACTGGCAAAGAGCGACGGCGTAGTTTTTCATTTTCTCGCCGCCCCCAAGCGAATTCTGGGATCATCGCATGTTGAAGCAATTGAATGTGTTCGCATGAAGCTCGGCGTTCCGGACTACCGGGGCAAGAGAATCGCAGAGCCAATTCCTAACTCCGAATTTCAAATTCCGGTCGACATGGTTATCAAAGCTGTCGGCCAAGCGACGGAGCAAAATTTCTTTTCACACATTCCCAACCTCAAAATGGAAAACGGCAATGTGTGGGTGAACCCGGAGACATGTCAGACAAACAACGCTAAATTTTTTGCCGGCGGAGACTGCATCAACGGCGGAAAAGAGGTTGTGAACGCTGCGGCGGATGGGAAAAAAGCCGCGCATGGAATAGATAATTTTTTAACAGTCGGGATCTAACGAAGCGCACTCATGATCGATTTGTCAATAAATTGCGGCGGAATAAAATCACCGAACCCGTTTTGGCTTGCCTCCGGCCCGCCGACAAATTCGGCCTACCAGGTCTGCAAAGCCTTCGAAGCAGGCTGGGGAGGCGCCGTGTGGAAAACGATCGGCGAGGCAGTAATGAACGTCGTGAACCGGTACGGGTCGATGGACTATAACGGTCAAAAAATTATCGGACTGAACAACATCGAACTCATCAGCGACCGGCCGGTTGAAGTCAACTTGCGGGAAATTGCTGAAACGAAAAAGCTGTGGCCCGACCGGGCTGTGATCGCTTCGTTGATGGTGGAATCGAAACGCGAAACGTGGCACGAGATCGTTAAACGAACAATCGATACAGGCTGCGACGGCATCGAATTGAACTACGGCTGCCCGCACGGAATGAGCGAGCGGGGCATGGGCTCTGCCGTCGGCCAGGTGCCCGAGTATTGCACAATGATTACGGAATGGGTTACCGAGGTCTCAACAATTCCTGTTCTCGTCAAGCTGACACCCAATATCTCCGACATCCGTTTTCCGGGGCGCGCCGCAAGAAAAGGAAAAGCAAACGGCATTTCGCTCATCAATACCATCAACACGATTATGGGGGTGGACCTCGATACGTTCGAACTGAACCCCTCAGTTGACGGAAAAGGCGGGCACGGCGGGTATGCAGGACCTGCCGTAAAACCGATTGCGCTCAATATGGTCTCACAAGTTGCCGCCGACACAGAGATCAACCTCCCTATTTCCGCGATCGGCGGAATCTCAACGTGGCGCGATGCGCTCGAGTTCATCCTGCTCGGAGCTTCTTCGGTTCAAGTGTGCACAGCGGTCATGCATTACGGGTTCCGCATCATCGAAGATATGACTGAAGGATTGACACATTGGATGGAAGAAAAGAATTACCGGACGCTCGACGAGGTGCGCGGGAAATCGCTCAAATGCATTTCAGAGTTCGGCAATCTGAATCTTCTCTACAAAGCGGTCGCGCGCATCGACGAATCAAAATGCATTCAATGTAATCTTTGCTATATTGCCTGTAACGATGCTGCCCATCAGTGCATCGATCTCCTTCCGCATGGCGAAAAAAATCAGCCCACGGTGCGTGAGTCCGATTGTGTCGGATGCAGGCTCTGTTTCATCGTCTGCCCGGTTGAAAAATGTATCTCCATGGTGCGCCTCGACGACGCCTCCGAAACAATCACCTGGAATGAGTTGATGAAACAGATGCCCCAACCGGTAACTTGGGAAGCATTGCGCCAATTTCAACACAAACATGGAATAGAAATTCACTAAATAACGGCCACGAAATTCAGTGTGGCTGAGAATCGATAATACTCTTACTCACGGCACTGAAGCTTCCAATTCACTCAATCACTCACATCATGAGGAAGGAGATGTTATGAAAAACAGCAAGTTCTGGATCGCGGTTGCGGCGAGTGGAGTGGTAATGAACATCGTGGATTTCCTTCTCCAAGGAATGGTCATGATCCCCATGTATTATTCCAAACACACGGACATATTCAATCAAACAACCAATCCTGTTTGGTATGTCATCGGTGATTTCATCACCGTCTTTGTCCTTGCATGGGTGTTCGATAAAGTCTCTGCCAGCTTCAATTCTAATTGGAAAGGCGGAGCGGTATACGGATTGTATGCGGGAATCCTCGTGAACTTTCCGACATGGATTTTCTTACACCTTTTCCTCAAAGGGTATTCCTATAAATATGCATGGTTTTCGACAATCTACGGAATCGTTTGGACGGTCATTGCGGGCGCGATCGTCGCGAGTATTTACGAAAAAGGGTCAGCAGCGCCGGCAAGATCTTAAAAAATAATTTCATATGTCGTGGCTAATTTTCGCTGCAATCATTTTCGGCGTTCTTTCTCTCACGTATGCATTCCGCGGCACAACGATTGCTCAGTATCCTTCGCAACGCGGAATGTTCCTGGGTACGGGGCTTGCCCTTCTTGTCAGCGCAGGCTGGATAATGCTGTACCCTACCGCGGCAGTTCTCAGCTCAGACAATGCGCTCATGATTCTGTCGTCCTTTCTCTCGGCCTTGATGTGCGGATTGATGATCGGTTACCCGTATGTCAGGAAAAAGGCAGGATCACTGCTGTACGGAGTGCCCAGAGTCCAGAGCAGGAAAATATCGGGCTTTGCAACCGCAGGATTATTTCTCATTCTTATCATCTTCACAATTGTTCAAGCGGACTTCTCTCGAGGGAAAATAGCCGAACTTGTATTCTATCTTTCGGTCGTTTTCTATTTTGCATCCCCTCTCTTTGGCAAAGTCGAGTTACGGCACAACGGAATTCTTGAAACGTATTCTCTCATTCGATGGAAAGATATCTCGTCGTACCGCTGGGTCGGGCAAGATGAAAGCAGTTTGATGATGAATGTGAAACCTTCCTGGCGAAAAAACATCACTATCATTTTTCTACCGGACCAGAAGGAATCAGTTGAAGCCGTGCTGAAGCAACAATTGAGCATTTCTAAACCTCAAGAATGATGATTGGTACAGATTGCAGGAGCTGACAAATGTCAACGCTTATTAAGAACGGGCGCATTATCACCGCCGAGCAGGATTATACAGCCGACATTTATATCGAAAAGGACACAATCAATACTATCGGCGCGTCACTTACCATGCCTGCCGACAACACAATCGACGCGAAAGGCAAGTACGTGATTCCCGGCGGCGTCGATGTTCACACGCACATGGATATGCCGTTTGGCGGAACGACTTCGAGCGACGATTTCGAATCGGGGACTCGTGCTGCCGCCTTTGGCGGAACAACATGTCTCATTGATTTTGCGATCCAATCCAAGGGGACAAAGATGCGCGACGCGCTCGACGTTTGGTGGAAAAAGGGAGAAAGAGCCACGATCGACTTCAGTCTTCATATGATTATCACCGACCTGCCGGAAGCACATCTCGAAGACATGAACGAGATGGTACGGGAAGGGGTAACGAGCTTCAAACTTTTCATGGCATACCCGAACATTCTGATGGTGGACGACGCAACCATCTTTCGTGCAATGCGGCAAACCGGAAACAACGGCGCGCTCGTCTGCATGCATGCCGAGAATGGCGGAGTCATTGACCTGCTCGTGCAAAAAGCGCTCGCAGAAGGAAAGACCGCTCCAATCTACCATGCCCTTACTCGCCCGACCACCGCAGAAAGTGAAGCTGTCAACAGGGCCATTGCGCTCGCACAAATGGCAGGCGCCCC
>Ga0265342_10000143_pt1 | contig 80610 bp, 83 predicted proteins | sample 4CB327metaG_FD_203125 | JGI IMG/M metagenome (GOLD analysis project Ga0265342, IMG submission 203125) | Rhizosphere microbial communities from Carex aquatilis grown in University of Washington, Seatle, WA, United States - 4-CB3-27 metaG | ecosystem: Host-associated > Plants > Roots >...
AGTTTTTTTCTCATAGTATTGATTTAGGATACCTAATTTACTCCGATTGCGGACTAAAAATGCGGTTTTAGTCAATGGCCACGGGCATAAACCAGCTTTTCACCAACCAAATTTTGGTACGCCGCCATTCCTTAAGGTATTGACGCGCAACAATATCTATGCTAGGTTAACATTGATCCGCAAGGCGAAACGTATATCGCCCCCGGAGGTCCGGCTCTTTTTCGAAGCGTCGGAGTCACAGCTTCGTTCCGCGCAAGGCCGCACAGGCATTTCCGCGCTCGCCTTTTCCGCGCTCGAACGATCTGTGTCGTCACTCGCCTTGCCGTGTTTGCGGCGGGCGAGTTTTTTTATATCTATACAAACGATCATTGACAACGACATGAATCCATGCTAACTTAATTGAGTTCCGTAAGTCTTTTGACTTGGCGGATCGCGTAAATCGCCCTTTTTTCCAACTTAGCCATCGTTGCGGCATCAGCCACCCTCGCCATCGTCGCCTTATTGCCTTGTGGCCACATAGCCGTATTGCCCCTCGCCTTGACTGCTTTTGCAGCGGGCGGGTTTTTTTATCTAATACCGATTGACAAAAGCCCGATTTAGTGGTAAATTGCCTTGGCTCGCATATCGGATGGTCGCCCGGCCTTCATTTTGCTGATTACCATTTTCCTAATAGGGAGCATCTTCAATAGATGAACCTAATAGCAAGATTGTTAGTCATCAGCAAAATAGAGGCCGGGAGGAAAGTCCGGACACTCTTTGCGCCGCAAGGCGCATCGAAAGAGATAACTGCTAACAGCAGCGGGGAGCAACAGACAATTTCGCCTCTCGCGAGAGAAATTTTCTGCCAAACCCATGGATAGTCTTCCGCCTTTGGCGGAGGGTACCTCGATCGTGGCAACATGGTCGAGATCGCAACAGAAACATACCGCCGATCTCCCGCAAGGGAGAGGTAAGGGTTAAATCGTGAGGTAAGAGCTCACGCGGTTTGCCGGAGACGGCAGCCGGGGCAAACACCTATCCAGTGCAAGGCCGTACGGCCGCTTGAGGTTCGTAGCAATACGGATCCCAGAGAGATGATCATCGCCCTGAGTTTACCGAAGGGTACAGAATCCGGCTTATAGATATGTGAGCACCAAAAAAGACCCCTCACCGGGGTCTTTTTTGCAATAAAAATAACGGCACCGTCTAAGGACAATGCCGTTGGTTCGTGATCACGATCCTGATATCATTCCCCGCTTTCGTCGTCCGCTTCTTCATCGGCGGGATCCGGAGCGTCGGCCGAGTCTTCGCCGTCTTCTTCTTCGTCCGATAGGGCGGACGCTCGAGCAATGTCTCGGAGAACATTTCTGGCGGCCGCGCGCGCCGCGACCAGTTCATCGGCGGCGTTAGTAGCAAGGCTCGGCCAAGCGCCGGCGATGACTTTCATTTCCGTTAGCGTGAAAGAACCGAATGCGCCTTCTTGCTGGGGACGGAACTTCCCCAAACCAATACGCGTTCCGGCGACGGCAATGAGTTCGCGAATGTTCGCCTCGGTAACGCCCGGGAAAAGCGCGAAAACGATCTCCGCGGCAAGCGTCCAGTTGCCAAGCACGCGCAAACGGATCGTTTCAATCTCTTCCGTCGTCGGCTTTCGACTTCGCTTCGTTTTTGACAAGGTTGCCGATGATTCTATCCGGAAGCGCTTGTTCGTTATCTTGCCCTTGCAGGCCAGACCGCAACGGTTGAGCTGGATGAAGGGCAAAAAATCCCCGGCCCGATTCGTCGGCAAATAGGCGGACAGCGGCGAACTCACATAAGCGGCGGCGGCGCGCAAGCACATGGCGAATGCCGGCTCGGACACGCTCGGCGGATCATTGTCAAAACCGGGGAATAACGGAACAACGTATGGCGCCGTGCCGGTAATAACCGCCTCGACCACGACCTGATCCTTGCCGTCGCCCATCCAGTATCCGGCCGTTCTCCTTCCTCGTTTCCCGGCATTCCTGGCCGGCCGATTGACCGAAAAAATTCGTTCGCTCGACATCTTTTCCTCCTCGTCGCACTGCAAAAGCGCGATCAAATTTTTGTACCATAGACCGCGGTGGGGGTCAACCCCGCACCTTGGGGGCATTATTTCAATTATCTTCGACGCGAACATGTTGTTTAATCTAGATCACCATCCATCTCCGATAAATGGTCGATTATTTGATCCAACCAACCATGCCCCCAAGGTGCGGGGTCAATCATTCGACTTTAAGCTGAAAAAATATTACAATATGGTCAATAATTATGAAAAGGATCGATCTCTTCTTTCTCGGCATTCTCGTGCCGCTCGACTACTGCGCGCTCATTGCAGCAGCGCTTTCTTCCTACGCCCTGCGCTTCGGACCGTTCGCGCAATACCTCACCACCTCGCAGACCGTCTCATTTTCCGAATACATGGCGAGCGCGGCAGTTTTTTCGTTCGTCTTTTTGTTCATTTTCGCCGCCGCCGGGCTCTATGCCCCCAGAGTCCGCCGCCGTTTGGCCGGAGAATTCCCCCGCATCGTCCTCGCAACATCCACCGGCATCGCCATCGTCATCGTCGCCATCTTTTTCCAGCGCGAATATTTCGCCTCCCGCTTCATCGTGCTCGCGGCCTGGGGCTTTGCCATCATTTACGTCTTTGCCGGACGGACGCTCGTGCGCGCCTTGCGTTACTTTTTGGCGCGATCGGGGGTCGGACTGACGCGCATCGCCATGGTGGGAAAATCGACGTCAGCCGACGCAATCGAGCATGCTTATGCCACGCAATACCGCTGGACCACCAAAATTGTCGCCCATTTTACGCGCTGGGATGAACAAACCAAGAACGATCTTCGGGCCATGCATGAGCGCGAACTCGTTGATGGCATTCTCCTCGCCGATCCGTCGATGGCGCGCGAAGACATCGCCTCGATCCAATCGTTCTGCGACGATCACCACTTTGTCTTCCGCTATGTCGCCGACCTCTTGGGCACCGAGCGCGCTTCGATCGAAACGGTCATGCTGGGCGCCGTGCCGGTCATCGACGTAAAACGCACGCCGCTCGAGGGCTGGGGCGCCATCGCCAAACGCGCGATCGACGTCGTTATCTCGTTGGTCTTGATCGTCATTCTCTCCCCCGTCCTTTTGATCGTCGCCGTCGCCGTCAAACTGAATTCGAAAGGACCGATCATCTTTAAGAATGAACGCGTGGGCGAACACGGAAAATTATTCAACACTTTTAAATTTCGTTCGATGTATGCCGAGCACTCGGTCGGCAAACAGTTTGTCAACCAAGAGGAAGCTCTGCGCTTGGAGGAAAAACTGATAAAGGAACAAAGCATAAAAACCGGACCGATCTACAAAATAAAAAACGACCCGCGCATAACGCCCGTCGGCCGATTCATCCGCGCAACCTCCATCGATGAACTGCCGCAGCTCTTTAACGTGCTTGCCGGCAGCATGTCGCTCGTGGGCCCGCGCCCGCACCAGACGCGCGAAGTGGCCAAGTACCTGCCGTCGCAAAAGCGCGTCCTTGCGATCAGGCCGGGCATCACCGGCCTCGCGCAAATTTCCGGCCGCTCGGACATTCCTTTCGAGGACGAAGTCCGCTTGGATAATTTTTACATCGAACACTGGTCCCCTTACCTCGACTTCATCATCTTCATAAAAACCCCGGCGGCGGTGTTTTCAAAAAAAGGAACTTACTGATTACTGAAAGGTAAAACGGCACCGGCGCACGACCGCGTCCGGTATTTTTTTTGAGATATTAGCGATTGACAGTATCGGGCAATAATGTTTACGTGTGATTGAAAATAGTTGTTTGACAACAGTAAAACCGTTACCGCTTAAACGAGAACAAAAGGAGAAACCCCATGAACGATACGGTACTTTCTGGCATTAGGGCTACCGGCCGCCTCCACTTCGGCAATTTTCTTGGCGCGGTCAGGAATTTCGTCAAATTTCAAGGCGACGGCAATACCTGCCTTTACTTCATTGCCGACCTGCATACCCTTACGACGCTCAGTAGCCCAGAAGAGCTTCGTAGCAACCTCATTGAGATCGTCAAAGACTACATTGCCGCCGGGCTCGATCCGGATGGGGCGATCATCTACGCGCAATCAAGCATCCCGGAAATCCCCGAGCTCTGCCTGTACTTAAGCATGATCCAGCCGCTCGGGGACCTCCAGCGCATCCCGACCTTCAAGGATATGGTTCGGAAGCATCCCGACAATGTGAACTTGGGTCTCATCACCTATCCTGTGCTCATGGCCGCCGACATCCTTGGTCCCAAGGCCACCTTGGTTCCCGTCGGCGAAGACCAAATCCCCAATGTCGAATTGGCGCGGACGCTTGCCGAAAGATTCAACAGCCGTTTTGGCGGCGGTCTCGTCATTCCGCGGATGCTTGAGAACATGGTTCGGGTTCCCGGACTTGACGGCGAAAAAATGGGCAAGTCGGAAGCGGACAACGCCATAGATCTCAAGATGAGCATTGGTGAAATCGGCGAACGCTATGCCAAAAAAGGCATCACCGACGAACAGCGCATAAAGGCGACTGACCCGGGCGACCCGTACAATCGCTGCAAATCGGTCTATGCCGTTCACGAACTGGTCACCTCCGGCGAGACCGAGAGCCGGCGAATCGCGAATCTTTGCATCGAGGGTCGGATCGGCTGCTCCCAATGCAAAAGAGAACTGGCTAGAAGCATTGCCGATGTCTTGGAACCATTCCAAGAAGCTCGCGCCAGGCTGACCGACAAAAACGACTACATTCGCGACATTCTTGCCGAGGGCGGCAAAAGGGCGCGCAACCTGATCAGGCCGACGGTGGAAATGGTCCGCGACAAAATAGGGATCGTTATCTACTGATGGCCATGGGGCAAAGACATGGAAAATATACTTGATCTGAAGGAACTTGGCGGACGACTCGCAAGGGTCGATCTGATGCTCATGATGCTGCTGAAGCGCCGAATCGAATTGGCGCATTTGGTGGCGCGGTTCAAAATGAAAATGGGCCAGAAGTTCATCCGGCTCAAGGTGGAGAACCAACGAATTGCCGTCGTGCGGAAATGGGCGCGGGAAAATGGAGTCAATCCAAATTTCGCCGAACAGGTGCTTTATGCGGCGATCAACGAATCGTGCAAACAGCAGCTCATTGACCTGCAAAAAACCGGACGACGTCGAGCAGAGGACGCCGAAAACGAGGAAGAAAGGTACCGGAGCTTCAAACGAAACCTCGTCAAACTGACGGCCCGGTGGGCGCCGAAATACGACGGCTACTATGATGCGGCTTTTTTCGCCACCCATGAATACATCGAGTACGAACGATTGATCATGGAAAGGGAGATCGATTTGCTCAAAGAAAGGGGCAAGGCGATCGACCTGGGTTGCGCAACCGGAAGGCTGACCTTCAGGCTCGCCGAGCAGTTCGACGCAACTACGGGATACGACCTTAGTCCGGCGATGATCCGCGTCGCAAGATCAAAACTGGAAAAAGAAGGATTGCGGTCGCGCGGCCTTGGTTTCCAAAAAGCCGATCTGGAAGAAGGAATCGACGAAAAAGACAGCTCCGTTTCCATGGCCGTGATGAACATGGGGACCGGAAGCGACGTCCGAAATATCGCCGGAGTGACCAAAGAAACGGCTAGAATCCTGAGGAGCGATGGAAGGTTCCTTTTTTCTTTCTACAACAAGGACGCTCTGGTCTATCGCTGGGATTTTCTTCCGTGGCCGACCGGACTGGCGGCGAACATCAACGCCTCCGATCGCTGTCTTAATGTGACCGTGAACAGAAGCGTGCTCCAAATATACGCTAGGCCCTTCACGGTCAAAGAGGTCGGAAGCCTTTTTTCCGACAGCGGGCTCGTTATCTCCACGGTAACAACCTATCCCACAGTGAGCTCGATCCTTCCAAGCGAGTTTCTCGAAAAACAGCCGGACGTACAAAAAGCCATCGCGGCAATCGACCAGCAGTTGGCCAATTCTGACATGGGTGCTTACATCATCGCGACCGGATACAAGCGTTGAAAACCGGTCTTTCCGAACACCCAGAGGTTCCACCCGGAGCCTCTGTTTTTTATTTCTATGAGCTTACATTGACAATATCCACCGTGCTTTGTATGGTTACGCTGGTTCCTTCTGCGGGTGTAGCTCAACTGGTAGAGCAACGGTCTCCAAAACCGTGTGTTGCAGGTTCGAAACCTGTCACCCGTGCCAAAACCGAAGCCTCCGTTTCAAGGGGGCTTTTTTCATAAATACATCTATTGAATTTGACAAAAAAACGCGGGCATAATATTATTTAATCATTCAAATATGAACGGTTCTGCTTCGGTCAACTTGAACAACTACTGGTGGACCTTGCTCGCGTACGCAAAGTCCTAGTTTTGCATAACTTCAAATAAGTTTCAAAACTCTTCCCGGACTTTGCGGGGAGAGTTTTTCGTTATTCGCGCCGATGATCGGAATTTTACTTAAGCTTCCGGCCACCGTCGCAAATCAGCGTCGGATAGGAGCAAAGATGGTTCTTTCCCAATTCCTCGAACAATTCAAGTTCCAAAAACCACTGACCGGATATTTTGGCGTCGAAAGAGAGTACTTCCTCATTGATCGCGCCGGACGACCAACGCCGCGTTCGCCTGAGTTTCTCGAAAGAATCAACGACAAGGACTGGACATACGAGCTTTCGGCTTGCCAGGTCGAACATCGCACGAAGCCGGCAGCCGATATCGCCGTAATACGCGATGACCTTGCCTCCGGCCAAAGACACGGAAAAGTTGCCGCCGATTCGCTGGGGCTTTCAATGGAAGCAATCGAGGTCGGTCCGACCGACATGCCGCTCGATGTCTACCCAAACGACGCAAGATATGCTGAAATTGTTAGGAAGTTGCCGCCTGACATACTGCTTGCCGCCTCGCGCGTTACCGGAGTACACATCCACTACGGCGTATCGTCAATCGACGAAGCGATAAGGATCCATAACGTCTTCGCCCGTCGCCTCGACCGGCTCATTGAGGCGGGCGACGGCTCGAACGGAGAACGTATTCGGCTCTACAAAGAAATGGCCAAGAATTGGAAGCCGCCACTTTACGAATCGCCCCAGCACATATTCCGGGTGGCGTTGGAACAAGGTTTTTCCAGTCGGCCGCGCGACTGCTGGCACCTCGTCCGCATAACGCGGCATGGAACCGTCGAATTGCGGATGTTCGGAATGACCTCAGACATCGACCGAATCCTCTCTTGGATCGGTTTGATGAAAGAGGTCATGAACGCCGGATAACTCATGATCGACCCCGCCGCGCCGGGGTCGATCAATTCTTAAACAACCTATGAAAACTCCAACAAATTTTTATTTTATCAAAGGAGGCGAGGCCGGCCCCAAAACAGTAATCATCGGCGGCACCCACGGCGATGAATTGACCGGGATAAACGTAGTAAATAAGTTATTGAATTTTTTTAATGCGAGTTTTATAAAAAATGATCCGATCGATCGCAGCGATCTGAATGGCGATCTTTATATCGGCTTAGGCAACCCTGCCGCCATTGCCGCGGGTAAACGCGCTGCCGGCGCCGGACGCGATCTGAACCGTTCTTTCGTTGAAGAAGAGATCGCTGGCAAAGCCGACAAAAACGATCGCCCCGATCTTTTGCGGGCGCGCGAGCTCGCTCCACTTTTGGCGTCAGCCGACTATTTGATAGACATTCATAGCACGAGCAGCGATTCGCCGCCTTTCGTTTGTTTCGGAAAAAATTCTTTCGAGCGGAGTAGGCTTTATCGAGCCATGCCGGTTCATTACATATTAACCGACCCCGACGATCTGCTTACGGCCGATGAACATCATAAAAACGGAACCACCGACAACTTCGTGTCTGCCCACGGCGGTACGGCCATAGCTTACGAAACAGGCAAAGAGGATGACGTTTCGAAAAGCGAACAGGTGTTCAATACCGTCATTGATCTGCTTAAAATGACCAACTCCCTTAAACTGCCGCAAGGCGAGAAAAAAGATCAAGTTCACGAGCAAACCGTTTATAAGATAGCATTTAATATTGTCGCCAAAGATGATACATTCACTTTTGAGCCTAACATGGCGAGAGGTTGGCAGCCTGTCGCAAGCGGCCAGATCATCGGGCGGTATGCGAACGGAGAGGAAGAGCGTTCGCCGTCAGACGGCATGCTTGTTTTCCCAAAAGCAAAAAACAAAATACTCGCTGGAAAAAATATTTTCTATATTGCGACAAAGATCGATTAACAAAATTCCATATGCCGAATTCGTCAAAATTCATTTGGCTTGACGGGCGATTAATCCCTTTCAAGAACGCCACGGTCCACCTGCTCACCCACAGCTTGCACTACGGGTCGGCGGTTTTTGAGGGTATCCGCTGCTACAAAACGCCCGACGGGCCGGCCGTCTTCCGGCTCGGCGACCATGTTGATCGCCTTTTCCATTCGGCCCGCGTCATGGGCATGAGCGTACCGTTCACCAAAACCGACATCGAAAACGCGATCAAGGCGGTAGTGAAGCTCAACAAATTCGAAGAGTGCTACATCCGCCCCATCTTTTTCTACGGCGAAAAAATGGGCCTGCTCCCGACCGGCGCGCCGCTTCATTGCGCTGTTGCCGCTTGGGCGTGGGGCAAATATTTGGAAAAAGAGGCCGTAACGGTCAACGTTTCCTCGTTGCGGCGCTTGCATCCCGCGACCGGCTTAATGACGGCAAAAGTTTCGGGGCATTATTTCAATTCCATTTTGGCGTCATTGGAAGCGAAAAAGAAAGGGTTCGACGAAGCGCTGTTCCTCGATGCAAGAGGTAATGTCGCCGAAGGCCCGGGCGAAAATATTTTCTTCGTCAAAGGCAGAACGCTCGCGACCCCGGCGGCCGGCTCGATCCTCCCCGGCATCACCCGCGCGAGCGTCATCCGGCTCGGCCGCGACCTGGGCTACCGCGTTGCGGAAAAAACGATCAAGCCGAAGAACATTAAAAAATTTAACGAGGCGTTCTTCGTCGGCACGGCGGCTGAAGTGAACGCGATCGGCAAAATAGGCAAGGATGTTTTCGGCGGCGGCCGCGAAGGCGCGAATACCGCGCTCATCAAAGCGGCCTATCAAAAAGCCGTTCACGGCGAAACAAAAAAATACCGAAACTGGCTAAGCTATATATGGCCCAAGCGAAAAAACCGTTGATCGGGATCATCGGCGGGACCAGCCAATTCGGCCAATGGTTCAAATTCTTTTTTGAAAGCTGCGGCTGTGTTTGCATCGTGGCCGGGCGCAAGACCGCGCTCACGCCGATCAAACTCGCAAAAAAGGCGGACATCGTGATCGTCTCGGTGCCGATCCGCGAAACCGTAAAAACGATCCGCGCCGTCCGCGCCCATGTTAAACCCGGCGCGCTTCTTTGCGATTTCACTTCGATTAAGACCGAGTCGCTTCGCGAGATGCTCAAGTGCGACAAACGCGTCGGCGTCCTTGGCATCCATCCCCTGTTCGGGCCTCTTGTTCCCTCGCTCGAGGGACAGAACATCATTTTTTCTCCCGGTCGCGCAAACCCCTGGGTCGGTTTTTTAAAAAAGATATTCGAAAACAAAGGCGGAAAAGTGATCGAGCTGGCGGCCGCCGCGCACGACAAACAAATGGCCCTGATCCAAGCTTTGACGCATTTTACCAACATCGCTTTTGCCGGCGTCATGCGCGACCAAAAGACCCAGCCGCGCAACGTTCTTTCCACGCCGGTCTTTCGCTTGCAGTCCATGCTCGCCGCCCGCGTCTTGGGTTCGAACCCGTCGCTTTACGCCGACATCGAGATATGCAACCCGGCCTTTCGTCCGGTCTTGAAGCAATTCATCGACGAAACCAAAAAGCTGGGCGCGATCGTCAAGAACGGCAACGAAGCGGCCTTTGAAAAAGAGTTCCGGTCGATCGCGAATTCCATGGAAAATTTCATTCCCATCGCCCAAACCAAACTTTCCGAAATAATGTACCTCATCGACAAACAGCCGGTGGAAATGAACAAGGATGACGTTCGTTCCGTTCGTGAGCGCTCCGGCGACGCAGTTGTCGCTTGCTTGGGACCGGAAGGAACGTTTTCTCACGCCGCCTCCGCGAAAATCTTCCCGAACGAAAAAAAATTCCTGTTTACCCCGACGATCAAAAAAATTTTCAAAGCCATTCATGCCAATGAGGCGGAATACGGCGTCGTTCCCATTGAGAACTCGATGACCGGCATTGTCCAAGAAACGCTGGACGCGATCCTTGATTACCCGTTGCGGGTTGTCGGCTCGCGGACGCTCGCGATCCATCACCAATTGTTGGGCCGAACCAAAGATCTTGAACAAATAAAGATCATTCGCTCCAAGATCCAGCCATTGGGCCAATGCCGCGAGTATCTTGCCAATAATTTTCCAAATGCGACTTTGGAACCGCAGGAAAGTTCGACCCGGGCGATCATGGCGACCGTTGATCCGTCGGTGGCCTTCATCGGCAGCGCCAAGGCGGCCAAAGAATACGGTCTCATGGTCTTAGCCGAGAACATCGAGGACAGCAAGCATAACGAGACCGAATTCTACGTGATCGCCAAAGGCGACCGCCCGAAGTTGAGCCGGCTGCTCGGCGCGAGCAAAGCCTTGGTGATCATCGCCGTCTACGACCGGCCCGGGGTGCTGCGCGACATCCTCGGCGTTTTCGCCGACGCCAAACTCAACCTCACCAAACTGCACTCGCACCGGAGCTTGGTCAAAGGCTGGGATTATTATTTCTTCCTCGAACTCGACGCCAAACCCGAGTCAAAGAATTTCAAAACCGCGATCAAAAAAGTGAAAAATTTCTGCTCCATCGTTAGGGTCTTCGGAACGGCATAAAATTTTTGCATAAAGGTTCGATCGGACTTTTAAGTAAATGAAAAAGGCGCCGAGCGAATCGCTTCGCTTGCGCCTCTTGGAGATTTTCGAGATAATCTCCGGACTCTTTTCGCGCTAGTTGCAGTTGGGGTCGTCGAGCTCGTCGAAGGCCGCGGCGGCTCTTCTTCGGACGGAATCGATGTCATGCCCGCTCCATGTGACTCTGTGGGCGGTGGTGCAAGCTCGTTCCCTAGCCAGTTCTGACGGTGATGGGGCAGGGAGGCAGGAAATGCCGTCAATCGGCGTCCTCACCTCGACGCAGAGCGCGTCGCCAACCGCCGACCAATCACCGATCTGCGACCCGCTCAAATCGGCACGGCCGGTTGCACATACCGCCTGCGCCGCCTGCCGCGTCGCCTGCCGCGCGCCGCCGGTTCGTCCCAGCGAAATGCCGAACGAAGCCGGAACGCAGCCGACGCTAACGAGCACATTGCCTTCTTGCTTGACACCGGGCGTCATCTGTCGACCGCCCGCTTCACTTGATGCGATCGTTTCAGGTGCATATGCGGCCGTCTCGGACGTGGCGCAACCGACTAGTGCCATGAGGAACATGATTGAAAAGATCTTCTGCATTTGAATCCTCCTTGATTCTGTTGCCGACGACTAAGCCGCCGGTTGAAACTAGCTCCTAAAAAAGGACGCATTTGTATTCGTCTATGAGAGACAACAACAAATGCGTCCATTAAAGCCATTTAACTATGGCTTTAACCTGTCTCTCCCCATTAATTATCAACAAAATACTATACCATGTTTCAACGATTTTGTCAAGTATTTAACATCTATTTTAAGCCAAAAAATAACGGTCTATTTTAGCGTATTTAAGCAATATTCTTAGCTCTCGGTCGCGGAGAATCGATATCCCAGTCGATTATCGACTCTCGACTCGCTCGAATAATATAAACCTTCATGCTACAATGAATACATCAAACAATCCCCTGCAATCTGACCGACTATGACGCTTTAGGCGATGAAACCGCTTAAAGCGTCATTTTTTATGCGGTTGCGACAAGTCCGCTTATAACCTAAACTTTATTCATCACGACAACCAATATGTCAGAAGAAAATAACAAATTGATCGCGATCTTCGAGGATCATCCCGTCCGCCGAGCGTGGGTGGAAAAAGAGGAAAAATGGTACTTCTCGGTTGTGGATATAATTGCCATTTTGACCGATAGCATCGAACCTAGAAAATATTGGAACAAACTATCTCAAAGGCTTCGTGACGAGGGCAGCGAGGTGGTGACAAAATGTCACCAACTGAAAATGATGGCTTCAGATGGTAAAAAGTATCTAACGGACGCCGCCGATGTCGAAACCGTCTTTCGCCTCGTTCAATCGATCCCCTCGCCCAAAGCCGAGCCGTTCAAACTTTGGCTGGCCAAGGTCGGTTATGAAAGAATGCAAGAAACGGTTGATCCCGAACTGGCCGTAGCGCGCGGCCGCAAAACATGGTTGTTTGGATTATATTTTCTTTGTCATCCCCGAGCGCCATCGGGGATCCAATCCATATTGGGCGTCCGTCCGACCAAGCGATGATTGGATTCCCGCCTTCGCGGGAATGACAATGATGAGTATTTCACCTTGTCCTTTTTTGATGAAATATAGTAAGGTAGTGCCATGAAAATCGCTTTGGTGCATGACCATTTGGTGCAGGACGGAGGCGCGGAAAAGGTGCTCGCGGCGCTGCAGAATTTGTATCCGCAAGCGCCGACTTACGTGCTCTTCCATGACGAAGAGCGCGCCAACCCGGCGTTCCTCGCGCGCGACATCCGCACGAGCTGGCTGCAGAAAATTCCCGGCGCCGTCGAGCATTACCAGTGGTTCTTGCCGTTCATGCCGCACGCCGTCGAAAACTTGGATCTCTCGGGGTTTGACATAGTCATTTCCTCGTCATCGGGTTTTGCCAAAGGCGTTATCACCCCTGAACATGCGCTCCACCTCTGCTACTGCCACACTCCAACCCGCTACCTGTGGAGCGACACGCATTCGTACCTCGCCGATCTTAAACGCGGCCCCGTGGTCAAAGCCGCCGTGCGCTCGCTCTTGCCGCGCTTGCGGCTGTGGGACAAAGCCGCGGCCGACCGCGTTGACATATTCATCGCCAACTCGCACGCCGTTGCCAAACGCATAAAAAAATATTACCGCCGCCGCTCGGAGGTGATATATCCGCCGGTCGAGCTGGAAAAATTCAGCGTGAGCGGCAAGCCGGGAACGTACTATCTTATCGGTGGCCGCGCCACCCACTATAAACGGTTCGATATCGCCGTTGACGCGTTCTCGCGTCTTGGCATTCCGCTAAAAGTTTTTGGCGTGGGCCCGGCGCTCGACGACCTGCGCCGCCGCGCCAAACCCTGCGTGGAATTTGTCGGCGCGGTTTCGGACAAAGAAAAGTCCGAACTCTATCGCGACTGCATCGCTTTCATAAATCCTCAAGAGGAGGACTTTGGCATCACCGCCGTCGAAGCCATGGCAAGCGGCCGGCCGGTCATTGCGTACGCCGCGGGCGGCGCGTTAGAGACCGTCGTTCCAGGGGTGACCGGCGAGCTTATCGACGAACAAAACTGGGAAACCTTGGGCGACCGCCTCCTCGACTTCAAACCGCAAAACTTCGACCCCCTCACCATCCGCCGCCACGCCGAGAATTTCTCGACGGAAAAATTCCAAAAGAACATTTCCGAATTGGTGGAGCGGGAATATACGAAATTTATAAGTTAATTTTCTTATCCTTATAAATGCGTTAAATTATCGACCATATGGGGAGGTTTAATTTTAAGAACGAAGCTGATTTTGAAACAACCAAATCAAAAGCGGAGGAATTTTATTCCAATATCGGTTCGGTCCGCTGTCCGTATTTTAACGATAATATCACTTTCAACGCCAAAGGGATCAGGAATTTAAAATTCAAATCAGATGAGGTTGCCAGACCGCGCGAGGATCAATACTCTCGACTTAAACTGATATATCTTGCTCCTGAGGTACTTAAACTTTCCCGAACAGTTCAAGGTATATGGCACACGAAGCGTTTTGAAAAACAGAAAACCCATAGCCGTTGGGAAACCGTTCTTAAAGATATTTCTTACTATGAATTCATGGCGGTTCTGGAAAATGTTCGCATTAAGGTCATCATTAAAGAGGTTTTTGGGGGCGAAAAACATTTTTGGAGCGTTATACCTTTCTGGGGCATTGACAGGTCGTCGAGTACAAGAATATTGCATACCGGAAATCCAGAAAACGATTGATTTTTCCACTAAAAAATACCGCGAAAGCGGTATTTTTTAGTGGTGCTTGGCTACAGCTTGGATAGCCGTGACAGGGCAAGGCCCTCCAAACACCATGATCAATATAACATACCTATTCAAAAACGGCAAACCGCCGACTCGCCACATCGACAGAATCCCCTTCCGCTCTTCTCGTTCTCTTGTCGAGGCGAAACCTCGACACGCTTTTCCACTACTTGACCGATAAAAATCGTGTTAGAATGGTCGACTATGCCAAGGAAGGGCGCGGCCGCACCAAGGCCGCGAGTTTCACGGGTTAAAAAGACGGCAAAAACGGCGGTGCCGACGTCTTTTTTCGTCGCTCCGACCACGCCGTTCATCCCCAAGTTCAAACCGCGCGATTCGTTCATGATCCGCACCGCGCCCAACGCCCCGTCGGCGCACCTGGTTGACCTGCGCGCGATCACCATGAGCCGGCCAAGCGGAACTTTAAAGAAAAAAACCAAGGGCAATGAACAGGGTTTCACCAACGTAAGCATTCCGCGCACCATTTCCGGCCGGCCGAACGCCGCTCGCACGTTTGATCAGCTCACCGTGGTGGCATTCGGCCGTTTTCTTTTCGCCATCGCCAAAGCGGCCGTCATCGGCGCCGGACAGCTCATCATCTTGCCGCTCACTTTGGGAATGGCGGCCGTGGACAAATTCGATCCCGACCGAGTCGCGTCCGAATCGACGGAAACCGAGCCCGTCGAAGCGCCAGGGCGGTACGCGCCGATCGAAGCCAACCGAGGCGAAACCTCTCAAAGCTTCGCAACCGAAGTTTCGCCTCATCCGCGAGCGCCACGGAAATTCAACATGCGACGCGCGCTTATTTCTTTTGCCGGCACTTCGCTCGCCATTATTTTGCCGCTTCAGGGATTGAACGCTTGGCGCGCGCTTCAAACGATCAAGGCGCAAGCCGAGAACGCCAACGCCACCGCGCTTGGCGCGCTTAACGGCACTTCGTCGCTTCAAGAGGCGCAAACCGCCATCACCGAGGCCCGGCAATCCGTAAATGATCTGGGCAATGTCGCCAACGCCTTGCTCGCGAACGCGCCGCAAGTCGGTGGAATGTTCCGTTCGGGAAAAGCGCTCTTGGACGCCGGCAGCGATCTTGCGACCGCCGCAACCCTGCTTTCAAGGTCGCTCAACTTTGTAAATGATCCTTCACTCGACCTCACCGCCAAGCTCGCGCGCGCCGAAGACCTCGCGACCCAAGCGCAACCGCTCCTCGCGTCGGCGCAAAACGAACTTGCGAGCGCCGATGCGCTTCCCGCCGGCGTCGGCGGCAATCTTGGCTCGCTCAAGAACAAAGTAGCGGCGATGAACGACCTGACAAGCGCGTTCCTTAAGGTCGCACCTGCGCTCCGTAACGCCCTTGGCGAAACCGAAACGCGCCGCTATTTGGTCATCTTCCAGAATAACGCCGAACTCCGACCGACCGGCGGCTTTATCGGCTCGTTCGCGCTCGTGGACATTGATCGCGGCGCGATCAAGGCCGTCGAGGTTCCGGCCGGCGGCTCATACGACCTTGAAGGATCGCTAAAGGCGAGCGTCCTTTCACCCGAACCGTTGCGGCTCGTTCGCGCCAAGTGGGAATTTCAAGACGCCAACTGGTTCCCGGATTTTCCGACTAGCGCCAAAAAGCTGACATGGTTCTACAACCAAAGCTCCGGCCCGACGGTTGACGGCGTCGTCGCGATCAACGCCCCCGTCCTCGCCGAACTGCTTGACGCCGTGGGACCCATCAATATGCCCTCATATGGCGTGGTCGCGACCAGCACGTCCGTTCTTCAAACGGCGCAAGAAATTGTTGAAAGCCCGACGGCGCGCTCGAGCGGCAAGCCCAAACAGTTCATCGCCGACCTCATGCCCATGGTTCTGCAAAAGCTTATGTCCGCGAACGGCGACCAAGCGGTCCGCACGCTTGCCATTTTCACCAAAGCGCTCCAGCAAAAGGACATTCAAATGTCATTTTCCGACGACGCGAGCGAACAAGCCTTTGACAGCCTCGGCTGGACCGGCAAGCTCGACCCCGTACCGGCCGGATTTGACTCGGTTGAACTCGTGCGCGCCAACATCGCCGGCGCCAAGACCGACGCGGTCATGTCGACAAAAATAACCCACGAAAGCGTCGTAGCAAGCGATGGAAGCGTTACCGACCACGTTACCGTAACGCTCACCCATAATGGCCACAAAGGCGACGCGTTCACCGGCGTGCGCAATGTCACTTACCTGCGGCTGTACGTGCCGGAAGGCAGCAAACTGATACAAGCGAGCGGCGACATTAAGCCGCCGGCGCCGTCGTTCTTCGATATTCCGGCCGAAGGATGCAGTCCCGACCAAACGCTTGCCGCGACCGAAGGCCCGATCATGCACGATCCCAATAGCGGCGCCGACGTAAACAACGAATTCGGCCGCACTGTTTACGGCGTTTGGACGCAGACCGACCCGGGCGCGAGCTCAACCGTTTCCTTCGACTATCAACTGCCGTTCACGGTTTCTCCTGTTCCACCCGCCCCGACCGTGAGTCAGCAACTCGGCCTGTCCGCGCCGCAAGCCGCCTCCGCGCCTTTCGGCCTAGTGATCGAAAATCAGTCCGGCGCCGTTGACACCGAAATAAATTCAACACTTAAACTTCCGGCCGGCTGGTACCCGTCATTTGCCTCGCCCGAAGGCATTGCCTCGCCCGACGGCTGGTCGTTCACCTCCGACCTTAACGCCACGAAGATCATCGGCGCGATGATCTCAAAATAACTTTTAGGTTTTAGGTTTTAGCTTTTAGTACGCCGACAAATATGGAGGAGAACATTCCTTTGAAGAAAAAACGGCCGGCCACCAAAACGGAGATCGGCCGCGAGCTGAAGGCTATTTACGAAAATGACGAGAACGGCGAGCCGACCGACTTTAAGACCTTCAAACGCGCCGCGCGTTCGCGGCGATGGCCGAAAGTGGCGGCAGTCGTGCTCGGCCTTTTTGTTTTGGCCGGCATCGCCTGGGCAGGGATCATGTTCTTTATTCCCCGAACACATTATGGCAATAATATCGACTTAGCGATTGAAGGGCCGTCTTCCGCGCCGCGCTCCGGCGACGTCAGTGTTTGGACGATTCGTTACAAAAATAATGAGGACATTCCTCTAGCTCGAGCATCTCTTACGCTCAATCTGCCGATCTCGATCACCGTTGTTTCCTCGGATCCGGAACTCGTCGACATGAACACCCGTTCGCCTTCGTGGAATATCGGCACCGTCGCGGCGGGCACGAGCGGCGCGATCACGGTCAAAGGCCGCGTAGAGGACGCCGTGGGCGCCCCCATCGCGATCCAAGCGTCGCTTACCTACCGGCCGGCCAATTTTAACGCCGATTTTGAAAAGCCCGCCACTTGGGCATCGCAAATAAACGACGCCGCCGTCACCGCCGCACTTGCCGGCCCGAGCGAAGCCGTGCCCGGCGACGACCAAACTTTCATCCTGACCGTTTCGCGCCAAAATGATCTCACGCCCGATGCGCTCATCCCCGACCTTAAAATAAATTTTGATCCCGATAATCTCATCGTAATCAAAAAAGCCGTCCCTGCTTTTGACGCGAACGATGACAGAACATGGAGCGCGCCGGCGCCCGCAACCGGGAAACCGCTGACCTTCACCGTAACCGGCAGTTTCGCCACCAATACGACCGGATCGCAAACCGTCAAAGCCGATGTCGGCACGCTTGAGCCCGACGGCAGTTTCATGGAATTCGTTCCAGCCGCCGCCGCCGTCAATGTTCTTCCCGGCGACCTGGTGCTCTCGCTCGTGAGGAACGGATCAAGCACCGACTCGACCGTCGGCTTGGGCGCCGATATGCACGTGTCGGTCGACTACGAGAACGACAGCCCGAAAACCATTACCGATGCCGAGATCGCGCTCACCGCCGCCGGCACGCCGTCCTCAAACGGCAAAACCCCCATTGATTGGAGCACGCTCAACGATATTCGCGGCGGCCAGCGGACGGGAAACACTCTCACCTGGACCAAAAAACAGATCCCCGACCTGGGCTCGATCGCCTCCGGCGCCAAGGGTTCGATCGACATAAGCTTTAAAACCGTTGCGTCGGTCTTTACCACAAGCGACCGAAATTATGATATCGATCTCTCGGCGCGCGGACTGATCGGGGCGATCGACGGCAAAAAAAGCGGCAAGACCGTTTCCACGCCGGTCATGCGCACGCTCCTTAACAGCGACGCCGGCGTGAGCGCCGCCGCGGGGCTCGCTCCCGGCTCATTGCCGCTCGCACCCGAACAAACCTCGACCTATCGCGTGGTCTGGGTGATCTCGAATTCGCTTCACGAAATTAACGGTATCAAGGTGACGGCGCAACTTCCCGACGGCGTGTCATTCGCCGCCAAGGGCAATGTTGAGGCCGGCGATCTTGAGCCGCCGGACTCATCGGGTAACATCACTTGGACCCTCGACCGCCTTCCTACTTCGTTCAAATCGATCTCCGCCGATTTTACTGTGAGCGTGACGCCGTCCGCCGACGATAAGGGAAAGGACCTGCCGCTCCTCGGTCAAACGACCTTCACCGCCACCGACAAAGACACCGGCGGCACGCTTGCCGGCGCCGCCATGGCGCTCACGACCGCGAGCGGCTCGTAGCCTGTTGGCGCGTGGCAACTTGCAAATTAAATGCTTCGAGACAATCGGAGCATTTTTTTATAAAGAAGCGGTACGCCGTTGAGCCAAGCGCGCGAAAGACGCACTTTACGATTTATCCGTCCGACCATATACTTATATGGAATTATGCGTCCCAAAACAATAACCGCGATTATCAAGGCATCACTCAAAGACTACTTAAGCGACCTCGAACGGTTAAGCTTAGAGGTTCACCGAGCGGCTATTAAAAACCAATACCCCGTCCAACATGAAAAAACGACAAGAAAATCCTGATCGCGTTGAACGCGAAGTAAAAAAAATTGAACCGGAAAAGAAGATCGCCGCCGCGCCGGAACAGCCGGCGGGCGATTTTGAAGTCCAAGCCGAACAAGTCTTAGCCTCGCTCGAGAATGCTGCGCGCCCTTTCGAAGAAGCGGCCTTGAACGCTGCGGAAACCATCAATGAGGCTCGCCTGGCGCCCGAACAAAAGGATGAGTTTCGGGACAAATTAAAAAGAAGGATCAAAAAAATGCTTCGCTTGTTTGCCTTCGCGACGACGCTGGCCGGCGCGGCCGGGGCGGCGGACTATTCAATTACGAGATATTCCGTTAATTCCAGTACCGACGAAAAAGGCGAAAATACCTTCGCGCACCAAGACGAAGAAACGACGCATGTCATTGACGTCCTCTCGGGAAAAGAGCGGATCAACGATTCGGATAAGCGGGAGATGTTGATCGAATATTTGACCGACGAACTTGAAATGATGCGCGAAGAGGGAAAGGGTATGGATATTACCGCAAGCGATCTTGAGAAGATGCGACTCGATGAGCTATGGCGTATGGCGCAAGAGATCAAAGGCGTTTTTGGCGGCGACTACGAAATCATAACCGATCCGGGTCCAAAGGATTTCGATCCGGGATTATATAAGGCTTTATGGAGCCTCGAGCAAGAATGCGGGAATCCTAAGATAAGGTTTCGTCTGGGTCAAAAACGAAAAATGATGGGATTCCACGATGCGGAACGAAGTTATTATAATCCGCTTACCAATACCGCCTTCATCGACCTGGAAAGCAACGAGATAACCGTCGATAATTATGTCGGCGAATTGGCGCACGGAAAACAATTCAACGAGCATTTCATCGCCTCGGGTATAGCCATTGCGCGCGATGCCATTGGCGTGATAAAAAACGCGCTTTCGAAAGAAACGGACGAGCGGGCGACGCCGGACGACGAGAACGGCGATCTGCCGCCCGAAGATGAAGACCATCGGTTAGGCCGACTCGGCAGCGGTTATGAAAAACTATACCAACAGCCGGGAACTTTGGAATTCGATGCTCATCGCGTTATTGAACCAAAACTCAAATCGCAGCTTAAAAGATCTAGCCCGACCAAGTCAGGCAAAAAAGATTAACGTTGCCGAACGCCAAGTGGCTGATTCCCGGAGAGGACTTGGCCGCTCGCGGACGAACCGCGTCGAGCGAGAAAACCACATTGACTTGATGAAACAAAAAAGACCGCCGGCGGCGATCTTTTTTGGTGCGCCCGCCAAGAATTCCCGCTCGGCTCGGTTCATCCGTGAGCGGTGAGCGGAGAACGTAGTATCTACTTTTTGCGCCCATCAAGAATCGAACTTGAATCTCAGGCTTCGGAGGCTTGCGTCCTATCCGTTGGACTATGGGCGCAAAAAATAGATTTACGGGCGCATGCGACGAACTAGCGTGTAAACGCTATACCAAAAATTGCTCACGGGCAAGTCAAAGGTGCCGGGCGAAAAGACGTCGGCGCCGCCGAAACCGCGCTTGAAGCGGGTGATCCCGGCCCAGCCGGATTTGGGGTCGTCGGATATCCCCCACAGGTCATAGTATTTCATTCCGCGTTCCTTGGCGCGCTTAATGATCGCCCAGTGCAGGGCATGGGGCGCCATCACATTGCGCATTTCGTTCGACGAAGCGCCGTGCAAATAGGTCGCGGTATCGCCGGAAAACATGATAATGGCCGCGGCCAAAAGATTGCCATTCAACTCGGCGCCGTAAACCTCAAGGCCGGGCGTTTTGATCTGCTTCTCATAGTAACCCTGCGGGTGCAAACGAAACCTGTCGCGCTTGGCGGTTTCTTCAAACAGTTTCCATATCCGGTCAAACGACGTCCCACGTGCCACGTGCCACGCGCCAACCGCCACGCCGTGTTTCTCCGAAACATGGATGTTGTACCGCGTTTTGGAATGCATGGCCGCCAAAAGTTCGTCCTCGGTTTTAGAAAGATCGATGATCGAAGTGCCGGACGGATTTATGGTCCGCACGGTGATCACGCCCAACGGATCGTTCTTGGCGGTCGGATTCTCCGGCGGCTCGATGCGCAAAAATACCGCACCCGCCACTCGAGCCCTGGATTTTAGTTCTTTGACAGAGGCATTATCGACCGTCCATCGCCCGGTTCCCAAAATCGGACCCTTGGGACAAAACCAATATTTCCGACCGAGCGGCAACGGTAATTCGACGATCTGCGCGAGCGAACCGTCGCCGGCGAACCGCAACACCTTTCGTCCAAGCGAGGCTTGAAACTCGCCCCAATCCCATGACTGCAAAAAATGACCCGACGAAACGGTTCGGGCCTCATGCAATTTTTCCCATTCAATTTTATCGGTAATTTCTCGGAGCATTTAGTTTCGCAAACGCCGGACCTCACCCTACCCTCTCCTTTATTAAGGAGAGGGTGCGTATCCGTTCCACCCCCTTCTCCTCATTCGAGGAGAAGGGTAGAGCCTGCCCCGTACCGCGATACGGGGGATGAGGTCGTCCGGCGGATTCGACATTAGACATTCGTCATTCGACATTCAAGCACTATCGCCGTCCCAATCGCTTCAGCGCCGCCTTGACCCGTTCCTCGACCGTCGCGCCTTCGATTCCCGAGACGGCCGACCGCGCTTCGTCGCGCGAGTAGCCCAAGCCGACCAGCGCATCAGCGGCTTCGTCGCCGCCGGAATCGGCTTCGGCCAACTTGCCCTTAAGTTCAAGCACGATCTTTTGCGCCGTCTTTTTTCCGACGCCATGGATCTCGGAGAGTGCGGCAATGTTTCCCTGGTCGATCCATTTCTTGACCGCGTTCAGGTTCGACGCGCCGACGATCGTTAAACCCATTTTAGGACCGACGCCGGAAACGGTAATTAGCTTCCAAAAGAATTCCAGCTCATCAGGCGTTGCGAAACCGTAAAACTCGCGGCCGTCGTCGCGTTGCTGTTCGTGCGTCCAAAGCGCAAGCGGCTCGCCGAGTTTCGCGCTCAAAACGATGCTTGGCGAAGCAAAAACACGATAACCCAAACCCGACACATCGACAATGAGCCAATTCTCGCCTTTGCGTATGACTGTCCCGTTTATCCAAGATATCATGGCTTATTTATACCTTATTAATCGATAAAAGAAAACGCCGACCTCCGCGTGGGATGAATCGGCGTTAAGACGTTGGTTTGCGCGACTAATCGTTTCGGGCTTCCACGGCCGCATCCGCTATTCTTCCCACGATACCGTCCCAATCGCCGGGAAAATCATGCGGGTTCGGCTGTGCCGGATCGGGCGGAAGGCCGAAGTTCGATATGCCGCCGCCTGTGAGAAGGACCAGATCAGACGGCATATCATTCATCTCGTCTTCTGGCAGCGCGGCGGCGTCGCACTTGGCGAGCATGCGTAGGCCGGAGCCGATGGCCGGAGTATCCGGATATTCGGCGCTCACTTCGTCTTGAAGTTGCGAAGCCGTGATTCCGCGAATGATCGTTGGGCGCTTGCTGAGCATGTTTCTCTCCCTCACTTGTCTCGGTTCTCAATCCAAGCTAAAAGAACGCAATATTAAAGCTATCAAAAAAGGCCGTTTTGGGCAACAGGGGCGTTAACCCGTTTCGTCGGACCGATTTATCTCAGAAGACCAGTGCGTACCATCCCTTGGAACAAGGGAGGGTAGGGAGAGTTCTGTCTCCGCAGGTTGAACATCCAAGCGAGGTTGGATTCCCGATGTCGCTCGGGAATGACGTGTTAAAATTTGATGTTTCCAACGAGAATTTGGTCTTTAAGCGCCGGCGAGGAATACGAGGCAAGGGCTTGAAGAAGTTTTGTTCTTTGATCGGCGACGGCGAGGGTTGGCTGGCTTTGCGGAATTTCGTAAGGCAAAAGATCAACGGAGGTTGAACCGCTTGCGTCGATATTCAAACGCAATCCAACGCCCTGTTGGGTGTCGGTTGAAAAATACTGGTCAAAAACCAAATTGCCGAGCGAATAAAAGATGGGTTTCCCTTTATATATCTCAATCCCCTCCATCACGTGCGGGTGCGAGCCAACGACCATATCCGCACCGGCGTCGATAAAGGCAAACGCGAGTTTTGTCTGCCGAGCGGTCGCCGCATGGCTGTATTCTACTCCCCAGTGCGGATAGATGATGACGAAATTTCCCGCCGATTTTTCGGCCGCTATCTCTTTACCGATCGCAACGGGGTCGATCTGCCGGTAAACATCCTGCGCCCCAATCACCGCAAAATTCTTGCCGCCGACGGTAAAGTGCAGGACAGAACCGTTGTCGTCGGAAGCATCGCCGAAATAGCCTAGGTGCGCCGCGGTTAAATTATTTTTTGTGTCAAGAAACCCTTGTGCGCCCTGGTCAAGCATGTGGTTGTTGGCTAAAGAAAATGCATCAAACCCGGTAGCCGCCAGTTGCGTCGCGAGCGCGGGATCAAAATGAAACCGCATATCATTGTCCGGACTGTTATTGATCGCGGTGATCGGACCCTCCAAATTGGCAACCGCGTAATCGGCCGACAATACCGGGTCTTTGATCTTGTTAAAAAACACATCGCTCCCGTTTTTTGCGATCTTTGTCGCCACCGCCCGCCCCAGCATGATATCGCCGCCGAAAAATATTGTCACCGGCATATCGTCATTCCCGCGAAGGCGGGAATCCAATCCTGATTGGTCGTCCAGTCCGGATTGGGTCCCCGACCCCGTATCGCGGTACGGGGTAGGCTCCTCGGGGACGACTGTATTAGATTTATCATTCTCCAACCTCTTTCCGACCAAAGGCAATAATTCATTCACTGCATCGTTCGTCGTCATGCGTTGCGTAAACGGCACGACGGGCGCCGGCGGCCGATAAAACACCCCGGCGGCAATATAAACCCCCGCCCCCACCCCCATGCAGGCAATTCCGCTTAATAAATATGCGAGAAATTTTTTTATAATAATCATTACTAGCCAAAAGCAATGTGATAATTCATCCTATATCATTATCAAATTTTTTGCATGTTTTTTATACAGAAAACCCGCCGAAGCAGGTTTCTGCCGGCGGGTGCGGACCGTTATTCAGGCGGCGTCAATCTCTTGCTTGTGTCGGTGTACGAACTCGCTCTTGATCCGATCGGATGGCGACTCATCGGACCATAAACCGAAATCGGACCTTGGTGCGTACCGCTCGTAATTTTCGTCTCGGTTTTGGCCGCATAACGCCTTACCGATGAGGTAAATCCCCTCGCCAAAGCATTCGTCCGTATTTTGACCAGTAATTTGATCGCCCGAGCCTTCGCGTTGCTTTGGGTTCGTATCCTTGCAACCGCCATGCCAGAACGCTTCAAACGCCTGAATGAACGCTGAGGCGGAAAGGTCAACCAAGTTGGCGACGAACTTGGCGAAATTCGTCGATTCGACCTGTCCCACATCCCTCAAGATTCCGCGATAGATATTCTCGAGGATCATTGAGTCCATATCGGTCAGGGTCGGACCGCGACCAGTATACATGCTCGAACGGAAAACCAGCCGACCGCTCGTCCATCGTTCAACTGTTTTTTTGAGATCAACGTTGGTATTCACTTTTCGTCTCCTTTGTTGTTGTTCGAATTTTTCAGGAACTCGAGATATTAGCACAATCTCGTTTCCGGGTCAAGCCGTAAAAGTCAATTCGAGAATAGACAAAAATAGCTTAATTCTTATTATTATCCTCCACTCCGAGGCACGCCCAGCTTTCGGAAATATACGCTATCATCTGCGCATATTTTAATTCGATCAGAGGCCTTTAAAGGAATTGATCTCTTTTAATATATTAATCGCTATCTTGTCGGCGCTGATTTTCTCTGTTTCAAATTCTTTTCCGATCGCGTATCTGTTCGCTTTCCACCTTCTGATATTTCGATGTATCCTTGACTTTGCAATCGGTTTTCTGACGTTTGTTCTTGATTTTTGCCTTTCTTTTATTCTCTGCAACAAAACGTGTTTGGGCGCATCAAAATGATAAATAACAAACTTTGCCTTATTTTTTTTAGCCATCGCGACAAATGGCGACAATGGCCTTATGCCCCTTAAAAAACCCTGAGCAATGATAAGGCTGATTCCCTGCTTAAGATATTCCTTGCACATTTGGATCAAAACCGCACGAACGATCGAATTATCCCTTTTGCACCTTCTAAAATCTGAAATAAACCACTTAATTTTATCTTCATTTATTAAAGCGGTTCGTTTTAATTTTTTTACAAGAATTTCTCCGACCGTGCTTTTCCCGGAACCCATTGGGCCATCCAAAATTACAATGAATTTTTTCATGATATCTGAGTTAAAAGAAAATTAATCCTGATGTGGGCATGCTAGGATTCGAACCTAGGACCAGACGTGTATAAGACGTCAGCTCTACCGCTGAGCTACATGCCCCCGTGCCCACATCAGGATTTTTCTGGATTCCAGCTTTCGCTGGAATGACAACACACTCCTTTGTCTTAGGTTTAACCTAAGACAAAGTACCTCTAACTTCTATCATTTTTATCGACCATTGTCCATCGACGCGGTGAACGAAAACATCCCGCATTAACGGGATGTTTGGTTTGTAGAAATTATTGCAATTCTTCGCCGTCCTCCGCCGTGCCTGCTTCGGCGGGCGCGGGGCGCTGGACTTCGGCGTCGAGTTTGGCCAGCATCAGGTCGATATCCTCGTCGCTGTACTTTAACGCTTCGGCGTTTTGCGGCGGCAAATTCTCTTTGTACCAATCTTCGACCGCTTCGACCGAACCGGCGATCTTTTTGACGAGCTGGTCGCTTTCGACGATCCCCCGCCCCTCGCCGATCGCCTTGATCGCGGCGCCGAGCATCATGCGCACGCCTTCCTCGTCTTCCTTGCGGCCCATTGCCACGCGAGCGTTAACAATGCTATCGACGTAAGCGTCGGCAAGCATATCAACGGACTTGGGATCGTTTTTTACGGCATCAAGCAATTGTTCGGCCGACTCGCGGACATTTTTAACAATGACGCGATTTTCACGATCGTGTTTAGCGGCCGCGGCGGCCTGTTCAAACCCTTCCTCGATCTCCTTCGGGCTCTCACCGCCAAGCTTGGCAATCGAGCTTTCAATTTCGCGCTCGCTGAATTTTCCAAGAGATCCTTCTTCTCCCAAAGAGTGTTTAATCTCTGACATATGCCAAGATTTTAGCACGATTGACGCGATTTGTCAAGTTTGTTAAGGTGGGTTTGTTGACCGAAAAGGAGGTTAACAATGAAAGAAAATAACGACCCCGTCGAAGACGACCCGGGCAAAATATTCGACTTTGAAAAACCGCGGTTCTTTGCCACCTTCCCCATGCTGGCGCCGGCCGTTGCCGAACTTGACGCCGCGCTTGCTTCCATTCCTTGTCGCCGGGCGATCTCCCTTTTCTTGCTCGCCTTCTGCCGCCTCTTTGAGAACGGGGTCGGAAGCGACGACGACCGACCGATCGCGACCGGGTCGATCGGCAAGACGCTCTTTCGCATGCGCTCGGCGGGTCACTGCATCACGATCGGCAAACGTACGCGCCTTCTACGAAACCTTTACCGCGACGCGGTCAAAGAATGCGGCGAATTGGCGCCCGTCTTCAAGCAACTGGTCGCCACCATGTACGCGCGTCGATACCAGCTCAACTGACTCCCTTCCATAAGCGCTGGCGGGGAGTTGTTTTTTTTCGTAAGATGTATGAATGACGCCAAAGCTGCCGCCAAAACTCCTTGCCCTTAAGAACCGACAAGAGATAAAGCCTCTTATTTCGGCCTTTAAAGCCGCCTTCCCCAAAGGCGAGCTTTATTTGGTGGGCGGCACGGTCAGGGACGCCCTCATGGGGCGCGACGACAATAAGGATTGGGACCTGGTGGTGCGGCTCGTTAAACCTGATGCGCTTGAAAAATTCCTTAAGAAGCTCGGACGCGTTGACTTGGTAGGGAAAAGATTCGGGGTGTGGAAATTTTCGCCTGTCGAGGTTTCGCCTCGACAGGTTGCGATCGACATTGCGCTGCCGCGGACGGAGCATTCGTTCAACTCGGGCGGGTATCGCGATGTCTCGATCGATTCCGACCCCGACCTGCCGATCGAGAAGGACCTGGCGCGGCGCGATTTTACGGTTAACGCCATGGCGCTGCGGCTCACTCCCAAGCCCATGCTCATCGATCCGTTCGACGGGCAAAAAGATATACGTGCAAAAATCATCCGCACCGTGGGTGAGGCGGGCGAGCGGTTCCGCGAGGATTATTCGCGCATGTTGCGCGGCTTGCGCTTTGCTTGCCAGCTTGGTTTTGAGATCGAACCGCACACCATGGGCGCGATCCGCGTTTTCATGCCGCACGTGAATGATTATCGTTCAACACCCTTGGGCAACATGCGCGTCGTGGCCACCGAAATAATCGCCCGTGAGCTTGCCAAGGCGCTTACCACCGACCCGGTGCGCGCTTTTGACCTGTGGTATGAAAGCGGCGCGATTGAAATGCTCATGCCGGAGCTTCTGGCCATGCGCGGCTGCAAACAGCCGGTCAATTTCCACAGCGAAGGCGATGTGTGGATGCACACGCGCCTCGCGCTCTCGCGCGTTGGCGACGACGGCTTTAAGAAACTGTTTGGCCGCGATAAACCGCCGGCTATGGTCTATTTTGACACACTCTTCCACGACATTGGCAAACCCTCGACCATGCAAACGCCGGAAGAACATGGCACCGATCGCGTCCGCTACACCAACCACGACCGCGTTGGCGCGGAAATGACCGAAACCATCACGAAGCGGCTCACGCTTTCCGCGGCCGAAGGCTTTGACATTGATACGGAAAAACTCGCGTGGATCGTGCGGAACCATTTGTTCGTGCTAAACGGCCATATCGACGAAATCCGCCCCAATACGCTGGAAAAATATTTTTTCAATTCAAACCTCCCGGGGCGCGAACTCCTCATGGTCATGTATTGCGACGGCATGGCCGCCGTGCCCGAGGGCGGGATCGGGCCCGATCATTTGAAAAACTTGGTGCGCCTAATGGAACGGATCGACGAACTGGCCGCGCTTGGCGCCGGGAAAAAGCTGCCGCCGCCCATTCTGAACGGCGGACAGATCATGAAGCTCCTAAAACTCGAACCCGGTCCCAAGGTCGGAGAGATGATCGCGGCCTTGCGCGAAGAGCAATTACAAGGCAAAGTGAAGACGCGCCGCGAGGCGGAAAGGTTTATAAAAAATATCTAATATCTAACGACTAATATCTAATCCGCCGACTCTTAATGTCACCCCCGAGCGCCGTCGGGGGTCCAATCCATATTGGGCGGACGAACGACCGGGTGTGATTGGATTCCCCCCTTCGCGGGAATGACAGTAATAAATTATGAAATTCATCGTTGAACAAATTGATGCAAAAAAACGGCTCGACGTTTACTTGTCCGAGAAGCTTGGCATTACCCGCTCGGCGGTCTCCCACACCATTAAACGGAATGAAGCGAACGTGAACGGAAAGCCGGCCGGCGCCGGGCTTCGCCTCAAAACCGGCGACGAGGTGACAACCTTACCCGCTTCGAGCAAAGAACTGCCCGAAGAACCCGGTCTTTTGAGCGTGCTTGCCGAAACCAAGGATTATTTGGTCATCGACAAACCGGCCGGGCTCACCGTGCACGCCACGGCCGAACGCAAGACCGGTACCTTGGTGAATCGCTTGCTTGCCTATGATCCGCTCATCCGCAATGTCGGCGAAGCGCATCGCCCGGGCATTGTGCACCGGCTCGACCGCGACGTCTCCGGCGTCATGATTGCGGCAAAAACGCCGGCGTCTTACGATTACCTGAAGAATCAATTTGCCGACCATAAGATGAATAAGGAATACACCGCGCTTGTTCTCGGCGTCGTCGCCCAACCTTCGGGCACGATCAAGGCGTCAATCGGCCGGAATCGCAAGGGACGAATGTCGGTGAAGCCCGATGGCTTAAACGCGATCACGCACTTCGAGGTCTTGCGCCGCGGCAGAAAATCAACGCTCCTAAAGATCACGACCGAAACGGGGCGCATGCACCAGATCCGCGTGCACATGAAACACCTGGGTCATCCTGTTGTCGGCGATGCGCTTTACGCGCCCAAGGACGCCCGCGTCAAAGCCAAGCGCCTGCTCTTGCACGCTTCAAAGATCGGTTTTACTGATATGGCGGGGAACGAAGTCGCTTACGAATCGCCCTTGCCGCCGGAGTTCACGAATGTTCCGTAATAGAACATAGAACTTAGTACTTAGAACGTAGTTCTTTCTTCGTACTATGTACTAAGTTCTAACTTCTAGATTCTAACACCCATTATGATCATCACCATCTCCGGCTTGCCAGGCGCGGGAAAAACCTCGGTCGCCAAAGAGCTGGCCAAACGCCTTGGCTACAAAACCCTTTCCGTCGGGGATATCCGCGGCCAAATGGCCATTGAGCGCGGCATCACCATCGACGAACTCAATGCCATGGGCACGGAAAGCGACCGTCTGGCCGACCAAAAACAAAAAGAGATCGCCGCATCAAACGACAATATCATCATCGAGGGGCGAATATCATGGTACTTGATCTCAGGGTCGTTCAAGATCCTCGTGACCGTCGATCCCAACGAGGGCGCGCGGCGCATCTTTGAAGAAAGAAAGCTTGATGACGGCAAACGCAACGACGAGCGCATGTATGCATCGGTCGAGGACGCCAAGGACTCCATCCAAAAAAGAGTCGCGATCGACCGCGAACGTCTGCACAAACTCTACGGCATCGACGACTTCATCAAACCCGATCATTTTGACTTCGTCTTGGACACGACCGGGTCGACAGGCACACAGGAGAACGCCGACCACATCATGGCTGCGATGAAAGAACGCGGCTTGATCTAAATTCGATAAAAAAGAGACCTCGTAAGAGGTCTCTTTTTTACATCTTTGGCAATTCGATATAAAACTGCGAACCCCGATTCTCGCCTTCGGACTCTGCCCAAATGCGTCCATGAAGGGCTTCGATGAAAATATTTGAAAGATAAAGGCCAAGGCCGCTGCCCATGATATTTTTCGGCTCTTCGTTCTTTGAGAATTTCTTAAACAGCAGCGGCATCATCTCTTTCGTAATGCCGGCGCCGGTGTCGGCGATCTTCACCAGCACCTTGTCTTTTCCATTGGTCACCGTCACCAGGATTCCGCCCAGTTTGGTGAATTTAATGGCATTATCCAAAACGTTGCCGATCACTTCCTTGGTCTTTCCTTCATCGGCTTTGACGTTGTAAACCCTGCCTTCCTCGGGCTTGTAGGTCACGAATATCCCCTTTTGTTCGGCGTTGACCTGAACGTTATCGACCGCGGCCTCGATCGTTTTTCCAACATCAAAGGTCGTGATGAAGTAAGAGAATTGGCCGAGCTCCATCTTCGCCTTGTTCAAGTACTGGGCAATGAGGGCGATCGCGCCGTTCGCCGAGACCAGTATTTTTTGCACGCCGTCCTTGAGATCGGGATTGATCCTGCCCATGCCGCCCTCAAGAATAAGCGTCGAATAGCTTTTGATGGCCGTGATCGGCGACCTTAATTCATGAGAGGCGAAGGACATGAATTCGGCTTTTTTTTCGTTCGCCGCTTCAAGCTCGAAAGTGTTCTTGACCAGCATGATGCTGATCATAAGCGCCACGAAGAAGACGGCGATCCGTAGCAGCATCTGGGTGAGGTCGGGAGCGAAAACTATTTCGATGAGCGTAATGAAGGAGAGCAAGAAGGTAAAGACGGCGGTGATGATGTTCTTCACGTTGAAAAGGCGGTGTTTAAAGATCGCATAGGCGGTAAAAGTGACGAAAGGGATCATGAACAATCCGCCCAAGGGAATATATTTAACGTCCAGGAATATCCCGGGATAGATGAAATTGAACGCAATGATCAGGCTGAAGGTTATGATCGTCCCGGCGAGCATCAACCGATACTTCGGTTTATCCGATTTTTTGGCGGCGCGCGTTTTTTTGACCAAATTGTAAAAGCTGCCAAAAACAAGGAACATAACGACCAGCCCGAAGACTGCGATCCCCGGCAGAACCTGAGTTTTTGATACCGAACCGACAACGGAAACGGTGGCGATCCTTGGGAAAATGAACGGGGTCAGAGTAAAAACCGACGTCGCCGCGACAATTGGAACAAGGTAATGTTTATAATATTTCGGAAAGGGGAATTCGCTTTCCGGAAACACGAAGGTCAGTTTGAAAAGGTAATAGGCGAACCAAACCGCGGAAAACAACACCAGCCGCAAAAGCCAAAGCGTCAGGTTTATGTAGGCATTCGTCTGATAGCTCAAGTAATTGATAACGGCCCAGATCATGGCCGCGGCGGAAAGGGAAGCGAACGTCTTATTCGTGATGCTGTTGCGATTGTTGACGTAGATCACGAAACCCAAGAGGCTTATGGCGGCGATCGCAATGCCCACCGTGAGAAGATCGAGGTTCTTAAAGTGCAAACTGTTGACGAGGGCGATGAAGTTGGAGGTGAACATATGACGTGCTTACAGTTCAAGCAGGTAATGCCCGGTATTGCCGTGAAAGGAAATCCTCTTTTTGCCGACGGATAATTTTTTAACAGCCGCCTCGGTATCGAACCTGATGTTGGAAAAGACGGTCGCGCCCAAAAAACAAGGATAGTTCCAAGCAACGATCGTCTGCTGAACAATGACCCGCCAGGTCCGATAACCGTCATACTCGTAAGCGTTTTGGGCGAGCTTTTTCATCAATTCGTCGAGGCGCGGCCGGTCGACGGGAGCCAAATGGTGCTTGAAGAGGGAATGATATATGAGGTCGAAAGAGTTCGGGGGGAATTCTTTATCAAGATCGAAAATGTCGTTTTTGCACAAGATGACCGTAATGCCTTTATTCGCGGCTTTGATACCGTCGAATTCTTGGCGCGTCAGGTGGTCGCGCTCGATGATATTCACTCCGGCTCCGAGCGAACTGATATTTTCCTTGGCGATCTTGTGCGTTGTCGGCGACTTGTCAACGCCGATCACGATGATCGGATGCCGGTATTTTTTTTCAAGCAGGGCCGCGATCACTTGGCGATCAACCTCCATTCCGCCAGCGCCCAAATTTACTAGGACAAGTGATCGGTTTTCGGCCACGACATATGCCAAGATATTATCGACAAGCGGTTTGCCCAGCCCGATATGCTTGTTGCGCTCGATCTCGATCAACCGGCGGTGCATTTTAAGATCCCACTCTTCGACCGGAAAATCGGTGAGTTCCAAAAGCGATGCTGGGATGATCTTCTTGGGACGGCTCACCAACCACCCAAAATAGCTCGCAAGATTTTTGATGCTTTTAAGAAAAATGATGTTCTCGTCTATTGCGTACGCGCTTTTTGCATAAGCCGGGTCACTCTTGAGTGACTCGAGCTTGTTCACCGCTTCATTTATTTCTTGGGTTCGCTTGGACATAGCCGTTATTGTGAAATATTAGGCGGCATGCGCATCGATCTGGCGGTGGGCGGGTCGGCGTATCCGATCCTCCAGAGCATGGGAATGGTTTTGCCCTCGGCGCCGAAAACCGAAACAATATCCTTGTACGACGAATCAATGAGCGCCAAATGCTCCTTGGAAAAATTCGCGCTCCCGCCGTCCCTTACCTGCTCGTTGAAGTAAAGCACGCCAGTGCAAGGATGGACCGCGAGGCCGAGTTTGGCGGCAGCAAGCCAAACACGCTCGACGGCGCGTCCGGCGCGAACAAAATCTTCGCTCGAGTTCCCGTTCACGATGATCGCCCCGAGCGTTCCCGACTTGGCATATTTCTCGGCGTTCTCTTTCACGATCATCTTTGAGGCGCCGACAATCTTGTTCATGACGTTCAAAACGGACCAGTTTTTAAACAGCTGAACGCCCTTTAGTTGGTGCGGCAGAAACTCAAGGGTCTTTATATAAAACCCGCCGGCTTTATCCTGTTCGTTTTCTTTCCAAAGAATGTGGCCGTAGAAAAAATCATGGAGAAGCTTGTTCTCGAAGATGATCTTTTCATTGACCGCGAGCGAGCTGCCAAGCTTTTTTAGCGACGCTTCGTCGTCGATCAGGCGGAGTTCGCCAAAACCGGAGGCGGCCGCGGCGATCAATTCTTTCTTTTGCTCATCGGTCAATTTTTTTCCGTTAAAATCTTTTCGATTGGTGCACCGTTTTTCCAAGCAAGAGTAGAGGGGGTCGGCTTTTGGCGTTGTTTTGTTCAAGGTGATGACGGAGACGAGATCGGGTGCGGCCGGCGAAGGAAAAAGTTCAACCTTAGCCTCATAGCCGTTTTGCGCGGCGCTTATTGCTATATTCTCAATGAGCGCGCCGTGCGCGACATACGTTCCTTTTTGTTTTGAATTGTAAAGCGACCGGTCGGCTTCGGGAATATTGTGAACGCGTATCACGTTGCCGTTCACGACGAATTTCCAAGGCTGGCAATTTTCTCCCGATGGAGCCAGACAGCCGTCTTTGACGATCTTTTCTATATCGCTTTGCATAGGATCGCGAAGTTTAAAGGCCAAAGATTTTTTTAAATGCTTCGGAAATTTGATGCCGCCTTTCAACCTCTTCAGGCGAACCGTAGCCGGGGACAAGTTTTTCATCAAGCGAAACAAGGGCGCGGTTCGTTTCCAAGGGCTGTTTGTTCAATATCTTTCTCACGCAATAAGCAACGGCCGCGCCGTTCACGAGCGCCGCGCCGCCCAGCTGCGGCCACGAGACGATCGTCTTTCCCATTTCCATGAGCGACTGCTGCATTCTTTCCGTGACGTTCTCGGGGCCGACGTGCTTGGTGATCATCTTGCCGATGCCGAATTTATCGAGCCCCGAAAGCATCTCGAAAGAAACATCGTCGCCCATGCGGCCATGGAAGAACGGCGTATCGCGGGCAAGGTCATAGCGCTCAATGTCGACCACCGCGTTGTCGCCGTTGTCCGCCGCCATAACGACCGCGATGCCGCACTTTTTCGCCTCAACGCGGATAAGGTATTTGAAAGCCAAGCTGTCGATCTCATCGATCACGATGCTAAGACCGTCAAAGAATCGTTCAATGTTGTCTTTGGTTATTCCATCGGGAAACAATTCAACCTGCGCATAAGGATTGATCTCATATATTTTCCGGGCGGCCAGTTCGACCTTGGCGACGCCTAAATTGTCGACGCCGGTAAGGATCCGATTGGTGTTCGAAAGCGCGAGCTTATCCATATCGGCGAGCTTCATGTGCTTGGCGCCTCCCCCCATTGCGATCGCCAAAGCGACGCTCGAGCCTACCGAAAGGCCGGCGATGCCGACGGTGCAATTATAAAACCTTTCCTGTTCTTCCTTGTCGATCAAATTCTTGTTGCGCGCGGTCCTGACCGACTGAAAATCCTTTTCCTCTAAAATGTGGACAAGGGTCGAGCTCCACGGAAAATACACCCAGTTGCCTTGTCGTCTGAGATCGCCCTTTTTCTTAAGGCCCTCGCAGTAAGCTTCGAACTTGTCCTTGAAATCAGGCGCATAAACAAGGGGCGGATTAAGAACGCCGAACAATTCCCGCAACTGTTCTTCGTAGTCATCGGAAACGCGGCGGATCGCGCCTTGGGAAAAAAGCTCGTTAAGCTTGGCCCGGTCCGCCGGCTCGTTAAGATCGAAAAATAGCGGTTTTGACGCCGTCTTAACGGCGAGCGCGCCGTTAATCAGCTCGTCGATTTTTTCTTTTTTATCGTCTTGCATAGCTTGATCATACACCCAAAAAAACGATCTTTAAAGGGTTTCATTGCGCAGCCACCCACTTTTGCTTGGCGCCGATGCTAAAATGGGCAGGGTGCTCATGCGGCCAAAAAACGACCTTCGGCCTGACCTTGTCGTGCAGCATGTCGGCGTTATTCTTGTATTCGGCGCTCTTTTCTTCAAGGCTCCTCAAAATGGATGCCGATATTTCTTTGGCCAGCCCATCGCTTGCATGCGCGCCCGGCGAAAGTTCGACATTAACCTCAAGATATTCATCATGGTTCTGGTCGTGCCCCACGGACATGACAAATTTACCGGTGATGTGCGCGGAAAAATTTCGGTTCAGCAAGCCGACCTTTACATGCTCGGGATAGACGATCGCCCCGTAGAGCTTAACGGACAGGTCGCTGCGTTCGTAAACGTAAACAAAGGGCAACTGGGCGAGCGTATCCTCAATGCCCGCTTTTTTCGCCTCATCGCCGATATCCAATCCATGCTCGGCGAATATCCGCGCCGCCTCGTCAAAATCGATGACGCCGCCGTTATCCCCTATCTCATACCGGACCAAAGGAAGAATATTGTCGCTGGTGCAATAAACGCGCCTGTCCTCGCATTCAAAATTTATGAAACCGGGATGAAATTGCGCCAGGGTCGGAAGACGATAGGCGTCTTTAAAAAGCCTTTTATAGAGAGAGCCGTTTTGGAGTGCCAATCTTCTCATCAAAATGCTTATCGGTGTTTCGGCGGCCATCGTGCCCAGGTCGGCGCTGCCGTAAATGTTCATCGTGTCGCGGTAAACGTTCTTTATGCCGGCGCGCTCCGCCAGATAGTCGCGAAAGCCCTCCGAGAACGCCTCGGCGGCGAAGATCATTTTAATGTTGAATTTTTTCCAATCAATGCCGTGAGCCGCCGCTTCATCGACGACGTCTTTCATGAACGGAGGGTAGCCGCACAGAACCACCTGGTCGAACTTCGGCGCAATATTTTTCATCGCCTCGAAGATCTCTTTTTTGTTCACCCCCGGGGTCAAAATCGCGAGCCGATGCCCTCTTTCGGAGACCATTTTAAACGCCTGGTAGGTGATGATCCCTCCTATCCAAACTCCCATGCCGAAACAAACCAGCACCAGGGTCGAGCGGCGGGGGTCAAGGCGCGCATTCCTTAAGAACATCTGGTGGTAAATGGACGACCGCATATCGACCGCCCGGTTCCTCGGAAAATAGAACGGAGCGCCGGTCGAACCCGATGTCGAAGTAAAGACGACGGACCGGCTCGCCAGCGACCCGGCGAGGCAAAGACGTTCGAGCGGATATGCCCGAAGATAATTCTCTTTATTCACGGACGGAACGGCGCGCAGGTCGGAGGCGGTATTGATCGCCTTCGCGTTCATGCCCGCCGCGCGCAAAAAATCCCCATAGGCGGGAACGAGGGTCGCGCACGAACGAAAGGTCCTCAAGGAACCGAGTTCGCGCATTTTTTCCCAATAAAGGCTTTTTTCCCGATAAACCTTGGCCAAGATCCGTTCGATCATATTCATGACTTTATCGAATTTTACCAGAACGGAGATGCGCCGTCATCCCCACCCATTGCCTATGCCTTGCGCGCGCCGCGCGCTTGTGGCAAAATGATTTTCTTTGTTCTTTTTGCGCATCGCGAACAACCTCAACAAGAGGAAGGGAGGCAGACCATGAAACAGGAGGGCGCGCATATGCACGGCGGCTGACATATGATCATATACGATCAAGGTTCGACTCATGGGAAGCGGTCCGATGTCCATCGGACCGCGAGTCGGCCGCGACATTTCCCGTCGCCAACGCGCTAAAACGCCCGACGTCACAAAACTGAAAACATTCTCCCATGCGCATATTTCATCTCCGGATGCGGTTTTGCCGCACAATGATCCGGGACGATCTCAAAATCAGCGCACGGCCCGGGTCTTTTGCTAAGAACCCGGGCCACTTTATTATCCGATCTTTTTAGTTTCCGCCGCTTTCCATGCCAGTTCATATAGCGAGCGCATGGTGCGGGCAAAATCCTTATGTTCGACGATCGAGCCGACGATCCGGTCGGAATACGAGATAAGGGCGACGGTGTTTCCAAAAATGACCACTTCGCCGGCGAAGGGAAAAACCTCATGATCGACGCGACGGTGTTCGTGCGTCCCCCCCGACAGCGACTCGCTTAAAACTTTTTCATTGATCTCATTGGAGCAAGTGTAAAGCACTCTTCCGCCCAAGTCGAAGCGCTTCATTTGTCTTTGGTGCGCGCGCATGTTCTCGACGGAAATATGTTTTCGCAATCCGTCGATGTCAAGCGCGGAAAGCACCTCATCGCGGCGCGCGCGGTAAAGAATTTGCCGCATCGCCTCCAGGCCTTGCAAACCTTCGTAGTAACGAACCGACGGCCGTGGCAGGCCGGACTTGACCAAAGCTTCAAGCTCGGGAAGAGCGGCCGCAAGCGATGCCTTGCGGTCGTTAACCGTAAGCGACTCCTTTTCAATGCGCGCGAGCAAGTGCGCCGGCGGCTCGGAAGAAAAATGCCGCGTGCCGTCGCGATCGACCGAACTCATAAGCCCGCGCAACATCAAATTTTCGGCAATGAGATAGGTGGTGCCGCGGTTGATCCCCGATTTTCTGGCGATAGCCACCGCCGCGGCCGAACCCAGCTCGAGGGTCGCCAAATAGATCTTGGCTTCTTTTTCGGAAAGGCCGGCGCCGGTGAGCGCCTGTTCCAATGGCAACATGCAATTTAGTCGTTAGTCGTTAGCCGTCGGTTTTTGATCACGGTGACGATCCGTTCGGCGCGGCCGGAACCGTGTTCGAATTTTATTTTGATCGCGTCTTTGGGTATGAGTTCGGGTATTAGGTCGGCCCATTCGATCGCGGTCACGGTTTGCGGATCGCCGAGCTTCTCGCCCAAACCGATCGCAAGGAGTTCGCGTTCGTTCTTTATCCGATAGGCATCAACGTGGCACAACGAATGAAACATGAAACATGAACCATGAACCATTCTAACCGGATAGCATTTCATTAGCAAAAAAGTGGGGCTTTGGACAACTTGTTTTATCCCCAGCGCTTTGGCCAGACCTTTGACAAAAGCGGTTTTTCCAGAGCCCAGTTCGCCCGTTAGCGCGATCGTCTCGCCGCCATGGAGCGTGCGCGCCACCGCAAGCGCGAACGAATTCATCTCTCTAATTGATTTTATGGTAATGTTCTTTTTCATATTTTCACCCACCCCTTAAGGTAAGGGGGGTAGCAGGGGTTATGCGGCGTTCATAACTCACCTACCCTCTCTTACCTTAAGAGAGGGGTCAGACCAGCTCCCAATTGGGGTCGGCTTTGATCTTTAGTGGCGAAATTAGACCGCCTGCCATGGATCCCGACTTCCGTCGGGATGACGGGGAAAACGCATGAAAATATCCCGCTGCGGCGATCATGACGGCATTGTCGGTCGAGTATCTTTTTTGCGGCAAACGCAATTCAACCGACGGCAGGTCTTTCTTGCAGCGAGCCGCAATCTCTATTCGAAGCGCGTCGTTCGCGATCACCCCCCCGCCGACGATCAAGGTTTTAACTTTGAATTTACACGCGGCGCGAATTGTTTTTTCAACCAGTACTTCGACGATCGCGGCCTGTGTTGAGGCCGAAAGGTCAGCGGCGATCTTCGGATCCTCAACGGCCAAATGCTTGTTCCTGATCGTATAGAGAACCGCCGTCTTCAAGCCGGAAAAACTAAAATCAAAATTCTTCTCGTTCAGCATCGGCCGCGGCAGATCGTAGGCCGCCGCGTCGCCGTTAAGAGCCGCCCTGGAAACAGCCGGGCCGCCCGGATAACCCAACCCCATCATCTGCGCCGTCTTATCAAAACATTCTCCCGCAGCGTCGTCTTTTGTCCGACCGATCAGACGATACGAGCCGTGGCTCTTTATTAAAATGAGTTCGGTATGCCCGCCTGAGACGATCAAAGCGAGCGCCGGGAATATTATCGGCTTTGTTTCGTTGATTGACGACGAATACAGGTGCCCTTCAATATGATTGACGCGAATGAGCGGCACGTTCCAGACCAGCGCCAAAGCCTTGGCGGTTTCGACGCCGACCATCAAGGACGAAAAAAGACCCGGACCGGCCGTAACCGCGATCGCGTCGATGTTTGGCCGCTTTGACCATTTTCCAAGCAGTGTGGAAACAAGCGGAATGATCGCGCTTACATGCTCGCGCGCCGCCACCTCCGGCACCACCCCGCCGGTTACCGCATGAATGTCGATCTGCGAGGCGACCAAACTCTCAAGCTCGCGCACGCGTCCATTCTTCCCTTCGACGAGCGCCACCGCCGTCTCGTCGCACGATGTTTCAATTCCCAATATCCTCATAATGCTTAAAATTTAGCAGTTAAGGGTAAATAAATCAAAATTGACCGCCGGGCCAAAAAACGATAATCTTAACGCTTATGAAAAAACGGCATGTCATTTTCGACTTCGACGGCACGATCACCGACTCGTTCGGGCCATGTTCAAAGGATCTCATGGAAACGGCTGAAAAAATGGGTCTGCCGGCCGACGAAAAGGTCTTGTCGCTCATGGCGGAAAACTACGGCCTGCCGACCGCGGAGCTCCTGAACATCTGCTGGCCGAAGCAAAAACACGAAGCGTTCGAACAGTCGATCCTCGATGGCAATGCCAAAGGTCACACGCCGCTTTTTCCCGGGGCGGAAAACATGCTCATGGCGCTTAAAAAAGCCGGCATCGGCATGAGCATTTTCACCGGTCGCCAGCGCAGCGGAGTTTTCCCCGTTCTTAAAGACTTCGGCATCGACAAATTCTTCTCGCAAGTCGTAACGCGCGAAGATGTCGCGGTCGGTAAACCAAACCCCGAGGGGCTCATGAAAATAATCGGTCCGCTCGCCGAATACGGTTTTAAAAATTCTGAGATCGTTTTTGTCGGCGACAATCGCGCCGACCTTGAGTGTGCCAAAAACGCCGGCGTTGATTTTGTCGCCGTGACCGAGGCGGAGAACGTGACGCGCGAAAGATTCGTCTCGTTCGGCGTGCCGGAAAACAACATTTTGGACTTCTTGCGCGACCTGCCGGCTTGGCTCGAAATAAAATAGGGTCGGCATCGCGAGCGATGCAAACCCTTGTTAGGCGTCGGCCTATTCCAGCGATTTATGCGGGGGCGGTTCGTCGTTTTGGAAAACGTCGATCGCGTCAAGGCCGGCGAGCGATCCTCTGACGATCGCATCGATCGCCAAATAGACAAGCGCGGCGGCGGCGATCGGAAGAGCGCAAACGTCAATGGCTATTTTAACGGCTTTCCTGGACATTCGACTCCTTTCATAAGAAAGAACTTTTTCCGGCAAAAACCGGTATCAATCTAACGCCAAAACCGCATTTTGTCAATCGGCGCGCGCTGGACTTAAAGCCGCGAACCGCTTACAATAATCAACTATTCAATAATCGAAATATCGTTATGACCAACAAGAAGAAGGCCGCGCCAAAAACAGCCAATATCCCTTACCGCCTCCAGCACCAGTATAAAATATGCGTCTCCGGCGCCGCGGCCGGCGAAACGGTCGAGGCCGATAAGGACGTGGCCTACGAGGTTGGCCGGCAAATTGCGCTCCAGGGCGCCGTTCTCTTGACCGGCGCGACCACCGGCATCCCGTTTTACGCGGCCAAGGGCAACTATGAATGCGGCGGCATCGCCATCGGCCTTTCTCCGGCTGCGACCATTAAAGAGCACGTGAACGCCTACAAACTGCCGATCGCCTACCACGATGTCATCATCTACACGGGCTTCAATTACAGCGGGCGCAACCTGCTCCTCACTCGCTCGGCCGACGCGGTCATCACGATCGGCGGCCGCATGGGGTCATTGAACGAATTCACCATCGCTTTCGAAGATCAAAAAACCCTGGGCGTCCTGTTGGGTTCGGGCGGCATTGCCGACGAAATCCCCCACCTTTTGCACACGGCGAAAAAAGAATTGAGCAGCAAATTGATCTACAGCACCGAACCGAAAATATTGGTGCAGAAGATAATCGCCGCGGTCCACGAGGAATACAGCAAGGCCGGATACTTCGATCTTAAAGAGATCCGCCGTCCAGGGGCGAACGGATAAAAAACATGAAGCATGGAACACGCAACACGAAACATTCTTTACGGAACCAGATCCGATGGATTGTTTCATGCTTCATGTTTCATGCTTTATAAACACATATGAAAGTCTTCTTCGCCGCCGACCACGCGGGGTTCAAATTGAAAGAACGATTAAAAAAATACGCTGCCGCGCTCGGCTATGAACCGATCGACGCCGGCGCTTTTTCGATCGATCCTGCCGATGACTATCCGGACTTTATCGTGCCGGCGGTGTGCGCCGCCGTGGCCACCGGCGAGCGGGCCGTGGTCATGGGAGGATCGGGCTTGGGCGAATGCATTGCCGCCAACAAGGTAAAAGGAGCGCGGGCGGCCTCGTGTTTTGACGCCTACACCGCGAAAATGTCGCGGCTCGACAACGATGCCAACGTCCTTTGCCTGGGCGGACGCACAACCGCTGCCAAAAAAGGCGTCGCGGAAAAAATATTGAGAATTTGGCTGGCGACAAAATTTTCCGGCGCCGCGCGCCATAAGCGGCGGCTGGCCAAGATCGCTAAATTGGAAAAATAATTTTAATATTTTGTCATTCCCGCGGAGGCGGGAATCCAATCTTAACTTGGTCGGCCGACCGTCCAATATTGATTGGACCCCCGCCTCCGCGGGGGTGACAATGGAAGTATGTCCAGAATAATTCCGGCGATTCTCGTAGCAAACGAAAACGAATTCAGGCGCCAAATATCGCTCGCGACGGCCTTTGCCAAACTCGTGCAGGTCGATGTGTTGGACGGCACGCTTTTCCCCGAACGGTCATTTTCCGATGCCGGCGCGATCGCCGCGATGCACCTGTCTTTGTCCTTTGAGGCGCATCTCATGGTCAACGACCCGGAGGAAAAAGTCAGGGCGTGGATCCGCGCCGGCGCAAGCCGCATCATCATCCACGCCGAAGCCCGCGGAAACATCGGCTTGGCTTTGGAGCGCATCAGGCATGCCGACCGAGCTGCCGGGATCGCGTTAAACCCCGGAACCGATCTGTCGGTCCTTGAAGACCTTGCACCGTTCATCGATCATGTCCAAATAATGGGCGTGCACCCGGGCGGACAAGGCCGACCGTTCGATCCGGACACGGCCGCCCGCGTCCGCGCCGTTAAAACCGCGCTCAAGCATTTGACCGTTTCGGTCGATGGCGGCGTCACCGACGCGGAGAACCGCGCGCGCGAACTCGCCGCAAGCGGCGCCAATGACCTGGTGGTGGGTTCCGCGATCTGGCGCGCAAAAGACCCTGCTCGCGCGTACCGCGAGATCGCGGCGGATGCACGGATATGAATGACGAATGTCTAATGTCGAATTTCGAACCGTCCGAAAGTCCGTCGGAATTCGACATTCGAAATTAGTCATTAGACATTAATATAGATATATATGAAAATCGAAAAACTATTGTTTGCAACGGGCATCATCATTCTGCTAGGCGCCGGCTGCGCCAAGGCTCCCGCGCCAAAAACCAACGCGAACATCAACGTTCCGGCGGTCGGCACCGTTCCCGAAAAACCGGTGAGCAGCTCTTTCACCGTCACGATCGACAAAGACGGCGAATTCGATCCGGTGACCGCTTATGTTACTAAAGGAACGAAAGTAACTTTTACAAATACGACCGACAAGCCGCATCACATCGTTCCGTCATATGATCCCAAATCGACGCTTCCCGATCTTAATTCGAACGTCGACTTGGCGCCCGGCGCAAGTTTTACTTATACCTTTGATAAGGTCGGTAAGTGGCTTTACGAAGACTCAAAACACCCCGGCTTCGGCGGCGCGGTGGATGTCAGCCCATAATGCGTCATAAAGGAGCGATCACAAAAAACTTCGCCGCTTGGCGATTTTTTTTACAAATATATATTTTTATCATAAATTTCGCCTGCGGCGGACCGTTCGAGCTGGTAAAATAGTAAAATTTATGCTACAATAATAATGCCCTGGCGACTGCCTGAGGCGTTTTAAGAAAAACATCATGCTTGACCTAACCGACAAAAAGGTCCTCGATATCGAGGAAAAGGCCAATACGATACGCGAGGATATCATTTCAATGCTGCTTGCGGCGGGAAGCGGCCATTCGGCGGGCCCCCTGGACATGGCTGATATTTTCGCAGCTTTTTATTTTCACATCCTTAACCACGACCCCAAGAACCCGGAATGGGCTGACCGCGACCGGCTGATCCTCTCGGCCGGCCATATTTGCCCGGTTCGTTATGCCGCCATGGCGCGCGCCGGCTATTTCCCGGTCGAGGAACTCAAAACCTTGCGAAAATTCGGCTCACGGCTCCAGGGGCACCCCGAACGAATGCATTTACCCGGTCTGGAGACCACTTCCGGCCCGCTTGGCGAAGGCATTGCCCAGGCCGCCGGCATGGCTTATGCCGCGCGCATGGACGGCAAAAGTTGGCGCACCTATTGCGTTATGGGCGACGGCGAGCAGGACTGCGGTATTGTGTGGGAAACACTGCTTTTTGCCGGCGCATACAAACTTTCCAATCTCACCGTCATTATCGACCGCAACAACATCCAAATCGACGGGCCGACGGAAAAGGTCTGTCCGCTTGAGTCGCTAAAAGCCAAATACGAAGCGTTCAATTGGCGCGTCATCGAGGTCGGCGGTCATAACGTTCGCCAGTTCGTCGAAGCCATTGAAGAAGCCAAGGCGACCGAAGACCGCCCGACTTGCATCATTGCTCACACCATCGCCGGCAAGGGCGTTGACTTCATGGAATACAAGTTCGAGTGGCACGGCATTACGCCGAACGCCGAACAAGCGGAAAAAGCGCTTAACGAACTTCGTACGTTAGGAGGAAAAATAACTTCAGAACACCAATAGCTTTATGAGTGATGTAATAAAACTCGATATCAGCGGCAAAACACAGCTTCCTACAAGAATGGGTTTTGGCGAAGGTTTGGTCATCGCCGGCAAAAATGATCCGAATGTGGTCGCGCTTTGCGCCGACCTCACCGAATCAACGCGCATGAGCCTGTTTAAAAAAGAATTTCCGAACCGCTTCATCCAAATGGGCATTTACGAGCAGGCGCTTGTTTCGATCAGCGCCGGATTGGCGCTCGCCGGAAAGGCCCCCTTTCTTTCTTCCTACGCCATGTTCTCACCGGGTCGCAGTTGGGAACAAGTGCGCACCGCCTGCCTTAGCAAGGCCAACATCAAAATAATCGGCTCGCATGCCGGCGTTTCGGTCGGACCCGACGGCGCCACGCATCAAGCGATCGAGGATATGGCCATCACCCGCTGCATTCCCGGACTTATCGTTATCAACCCCTGCGACTCGATCGAGGCGCGCAAAGCCACGATCGAAGCGGCCAAGGTTGTCGGCCCGGTCTATATCCGTCTGGCGCGCGAAAAAACGCCGGTCATGTCAAATGATGAGACGCCGTTTGCCATCGGCGAAGCGCTGGTAACGCGCGATGGAAACGACGTCGCGATCATCGCTTGCGGCCCGCTTCTTTACCAATCCATGATGGCGGCCGAAGAATTGGCAAAGGAAGGAATCCAGTGCCGCGTCATCGATAATCACACGATCAAGCCGATGGACGAAAAAACGATCCTTGCGGCGGCAACAGATTGCGGCGCGGTCGTTACGGTCGAAGAGCACCAGATCGCGGGCGGCATGGGCTCGGCCGTGGCGGAAATTTTAACGCAAAATCACCCGGTACCCATGGAATTCGTCGGCGTACACGACCAATTCGGCCAGTCCGGCGAGCCCAACGAACTCGTCGAGTTCTACGGCATGGGAATCAAGGATGTGGTCAAGGCGGTCAAAGCGGTTTTGAAGAGAAAATAGCCAAAACCCCGCCGCGTCGGGGTTTTGTGATATAATGATTAAACGAATTTCTAATGTCGAATATCGAATGTCTAATTCCGAAATTGATGATCGGCTTCGTTATTTAAAGCATTAGTCATTCAACATTCATCAACAATATGCTCGATATCATCTCCATCGGCGATGCGGCGCTCGACACTTTCTTGAAGCTCCACGACGCTTTTGTCACGCGCGTGCAAGACAAGAAGGTTAATCAACTGTGCGTTAATTTCGGCGACAAAATTCCCGTTAAGTCTTTGCACCAGACCGTGGCCGGGAACGCGCTCAATAACGCCGTCGGTTCGGCGCGCCTCGGCATGAAAGCCGCCTTTTATTCGGTGGTGGGGAACGACGAGACCGGCGAACGGATCATCAAGAGAATGAAACGGGAAGGGGTCAGCACCAAATACCTGCATGTGCAAAAAGGTTCGAGCACTAATTATTCGGTCGTGCTGAACTTCCAAAACGATCGCACTATTCTTCAATATTCGCACCCGCGCGTTTATTCCCTTCCCAAAGACCTTGAGCCGGCCCGCTGGATATATTACACGGCCGTCGGTAAAAACCACAACGCGCTCGAGAAACAGATCATCAAATACGCCTGTAAAAATCATACCAAGATCGCTTTCAACCCGGGAACAAGCCACATCAAGGCGGGCGTCGCCAAAATGAAAAACATCTTGCGCCACACCGAGATAATCTTCGTGAACAAGGAAGAGGCCGAACTTATGGTTGGCGATTCGGCCGACATTCCCGGCCTCCTTTACCGCTTGCACGAGCTGGGGCCGCACCTTGCCGTCATCACCGATGGCAAGAACGGAGCCTATGCCTCAAACTCGGTCAACACTTATTACCTGCCCATCTTCCCGGCCAAAGTGGTCGAGGTGACGGGTGCGGGCGACGCCTTTGCCACCGGCTTTCTGGCCGGACTCTTTTACGGCTTGTCGGTTCCCGAAGCAATGCTTTGGGGCACGGCCAATTCCGCCGGGGTCATTGGCAAGATCGGGCCGCAAGAAGGCCTCTTGACCAAGCCGGGGCTGAGCAAAATGATCAAAACCTACAAACGGATCAAGCCGGTCATGATAAAAAATAACACGAGTTATAAAATACCCGCTTGATATGCCAATATCCTTGAACAACTATTTGCGCCGCGCCACTACCGAGCATTGGGCTATCCCCCATTTTAACGCCTGCAACTTGGAGCAACTGCGCGGCATCGTCGCGGCCGCCGCGGCGCTGCGCAGCCCGGTCATGATCGGCACCTCCGAGGGCGAGCGCGCCATCTTTACGCCGGAAGCCGCCGTGGCCATGATTCGCATCTATTCGGAAAAATTCAACGTTCCGCTTTTCCTTAACGCCGACCACACCCACAGCGTGGCGCTCGCCAAGGCGGCGATCGACGCCGGATATCCTTCGATCCATATCGACCTTTCCAAATTGCCGTTCGCCGAAAACGTCGCCGGCGTCGCCGAGGTGGTGCGTTACGCCAGGCGCCAAAAGCGCGAAATAAGCGTCGAGGGCGAACTGGGGGCGTTAGCCACCGACTCGTCAACCGTGCTAAAAGGCAAAGTAAAAGTTGACCCGGCCTCATTCACCTCGCCGGAACTTGCGCTCGAGTTCGCGCACAAAACCGGCATTGACCGCTTGGCGCCGGCCGTCGGCAACTATCATGGCATGTCGCCGACAAAAAAGAATCTTGATTTCAAACTCATCAAAGAGCTGCGCGCCAAACTGCGCGCGAACGTCGCGCTGGTGCTTCACGGCGGCTCGGGAAGCGGCGAAGCGGCGTTCAGGAAAGCGATCGAGGCCGGCATCGCCAACGTCCATATTTCGACCGAATTGCGCGTCGCCTATACCAAGGCCTTGCGCGAGACGATCAAGAAAAACCCCGACGAGGTCGTCCCCTACAAACTGACCGGCCCTTCGGTCGAGGCGGTGCAAAAGAAAGCCGCAGAATTCATCAAACTCTTCGGGGCAAAGGGGAAAGCTTAAAATGAACAATGAACAACGCACAATGAACAATTCTTGTCCCGTCCGGACGGGAACGGAGTCGTTCATCGTTCATAGTTCATCGTTTGTCTAATTATCTCGATATGTTCGACGTCATCACCTTCGGCTCGGCCACGCGCGACGTTTTCCTGCGCTCCAAGGCCATGGAACTCCATAAGGAGCACGGCATCAAGGAGGCTTGTTTTCCTTTTGGCGCCAAAATCGATGTCGACGACATCACGCTCGAAACCGGCGGCGGGGCCACCAACAATGCCGTAACCTTTTCGCGGCTTGCCAAACTAAAAACCGCGACGATCGCCTCGATCGGCAATGACGCGAGCGGCAACGATATAATAGAAGCGTTAAAACGCGACCGAATCAACACCTCGCTTGTCCAACGCGTCGCCAATGTTAAGACCGGCTATTCCGTCATTTTGCTCTCCAAGGAAGCTGAACGCACCATCCTGACCTTTCGCGGCGCCGCCTCAATGATCAACGCCGATCGCCTTGATTGGAACAAAATAACGGCCAAGCTTTTTCATGTTTCCAGCCTGGGCGGCAACCTGGAACTCTTGAGCAAGATCATCGCTCGCGCCAAACGGATCGGCGCCGAGGTCGGTTTCAACCCGGGCGGCAACGAGCTCAAATATGGCCGCGCCGCGCTTGCCCCCATCCTCGCCAAACTCGATATCGTTTTTCTTAACCGTGAAGAAGCGGCGCTTTTAACCGGAAAAAAGGACGCCGACCTGGCCGGGATCATCAGCGGCATGCGCAAACTCGTCGCCCATTCGGTGGTAACCGACGGCCCGGCCGGCGCCTATGCCGTCACCGCGAACGAGACCTTGTTCGCCCCGATCATTCCCGTAAAAAAGACCAACTTGACCGGCGCCGGCGACGCTTTTGCTTCGGCTTACGCCGCCGCCATGCTTAAGCATAATGATATTAAAACCGCGCTCGCGGTCGGCACGGCGAACGCCACCGGCGTGGTTCAGCACATGGGCGCCAAAGTCGGGATACTTAATAAATGGCCCGCCCCGCATTACCTCGCTCGCGTTAAGATCAAAAAAGTGCCATATTAATTTTTTACTAACAGCTAACACCTAAAACCTAAAAGCTAATTCCATATGAAGATCTACATCACGCGAAACATTCCCGCCTCGGGGATCAACCTCTTGAAAGCGGCCGGCCACGAGGTCGTGGTTAATCCCGACGACCACGTGCACACCAAAGACGAGCTAATCGCCATTCTGAAAAAGGAAAAGCCCGACGCCGTTCTCTCGCTCCTTACCGACAAAATCGACGGCGAGGTAATGGATTCGGCCCCGACCGTGAAAATTTTCGCGAACTACGCGGTGGGCTTTGACAACCTCGACCGCGAAGCGGCGAAACGGCGGAACATCATGCTCTCGAACACGCCTTCGGAGCTGCTCTCCGACTCGGTGGCTGAACACACCTTCGCGCTCATGCTTGCTTTGGCGCACCGCGTCGTCGAGTCCGACAACTTCACCCGCTCCGGCCGCTTCAAGGGCTGGGCACCGTTCCTTTTCCTGGGAACTTTGTTGAAAGGCAAAACGCTCGGCGTGATCGGCCTCGGCCGCATCGGCGCCGATGTCGCCAAACACGCTACGGGAATAGGCATGAAGACCGTTTATTTCGACACCAAACCCAATCCCGATCTCGAACAACAAATTGGCGCGCGCTTTTTGTCGATCGAGGACCTGCTTAAGGAGAGCGACGTCGTTTCGGTCCACGTTCCGCTTAACGACGGCACCCGCCACCTTCTTTCGACCAAGCAATTCAACCTAATGAAGCCGTCCGCGCTTCTTATCAACACGGCGCGCGGTCCGGTGGTCGACGAAAAGGCGGTCCTCCAAGCGCTCACCGACAAAAAGTTGAACGGTTTTGCTTGCGACGTCTTCGAGTGCGAGCCGTCGATCGACTGCGATCCTTCCGACCATCTCGAACTAAAGGCCATGCCCAACGTGGTCATGACGCCGCACATCGCCTCCGCCACGATCGAGGCGCGCGAAGACATGTCCAAGATGGCCGCCGAAAATATCTTGGCCGTCTTTGCCGGGCAAACCCCGCCGAATCAAGTTAAGTGAACGGATTATGAATAAAGATTTTCTTAAAAACAAGAACGTTCGGATCGTTATTTGGATCGCGGCCATTGTCGCCATTATCCTGTTCTTCTGGCTTACCGCGCCCAAATCGGCTCCCAAAACGCAGACCGGCGCCAACGCCAATGTCGCGCCCCGCCCGACGATCAATGCGAATGTCGGCAATGCCGTTAACGCCAACACTCCCAAACCCCTGACCGGCACGCCTTGGAAGAAGCCTGCGCCCAAACCGGTGGGATTTGCGGAAAAAAAGACGCCGCACTTTGTTTCGGCAAATATCGCGAATAACGCGACGCTCGCCCGGCTTCCGTCGGTCTTGACCCTGAATTTTAACGCGACGGTCTTGAAGACCAACGAATCGTTCGTCACGGTGAAAGAAAACGACGTCACTTCGGTCACGACCAACCCGTCTTATATTGACGGGAAAACCATGTCCGTTAAACTCAATACCACGGTGGGCGACGGCGACTATTACGTCTATTACGTCGCCTGCTTCGCCGACACCGGCTGCTCCGACGGCCGGTTCGGGTATCATTTAAAACTGCCGTAACAACCTTCGGGTAAGAACCAACCACCGAGAACCAATTTCCAAGAGCACCCCCGAAATAGTCGGGGGTGTTTTTTTACTTAAAGGTCCGACCGGACTTTTGCGTAAATTTAAAAAAGGGCTGCCACCGTATGGTGGCAGCCCGTAGAATTTCGCGCGTTGTCAGCTGACGCAGGTCAGTATGTGACTTCACTGCCGTCGAACTTCGAAACGATCCTGACGGTGTATTTTTGCTTTGTTTGGATCTCGCCGGCGGCTTTTGCATCTATCCCGAATTGCGGGGCCGTACCCAGGACAAAGTCAGCATCGTGCTCATCAACCACGACCAATGCTCCCTGTCCGCCGCTCCACGTGTTGTAGCATTCTTCTCCGGAAAGACCGCGCCACTCGGCGCACTTGCGCATGATCTCCGGCGGATCAAACAGATGTTCGAGGTTGGCCGACAATCCTTGCGGCGCCAGCATGTCCTCGCCAAGCTTGGACTCGAAGGCTCCGCCCGAAAGATGAACGATCAAATGCATTTTGACCAAGGGTCCGAGCTGGAACCCTTTCATCATCGTCCATCCGTGCATATGGCTGAGGAAGCCGTCGTATTGCGCCGATGGCGCCGCGGCGGCGACGATGTCCGGCAGCGCTTCGGAGTTCTTGTACCATTCCGGTCCGTATTTGATTGCCAACGCCTTCCGCACGGAGCTGATCCCGTTGCTTCGGAAACCCTTCTCGCGCAAGGCGATGACCACTTGACCCGGCGCCAAAGTGTTACCGTAGATCATCTTCTGCGGGTGATAGACCCCGTACATCACGCTGCCCCAATTGAAGCTGAGGATTGCGTTGGGGTCTTCGGAGCTGATGCACGGTCCCAGCTCGGCCGTTTCGCCGTTCAAGATGAACAGGCCGTTCTTTCCTGCAACACGCCCCAACCCCTCCATCGCCCGGATGCAATAACGATACGTTTCCGAATCCGGCCCATCGCCAAGACTTTTCACATCCATGATGTTACTGAGACCGAGCGGCAAACCGCCGCCGCGAACGATGTCCATCGCGGTCATCGCCACCAGGTCGTAAGCCGCCCACTCAGGATACCCGGCAGCGACACTCAGGATGGTTTTGGTTCCGATCCCGTCGGCGCCAATCGTATGAATGCAACCGGGCGCCAAATTCTTCAAGGTAAAACCGCGCGGGCCGCGAAACCTACCGCTCGAGAGGTCGACGATATCGACGAATGGCGAGTTGTGGTATGAACCCCGACAGATCTGCCCACAAAACGCGCTGAACAAGTCGCCGAGTTTGACGTCGACGCCATCAGATGCGTACTTGCCTATTCTGGCCATGTTAATCCTTTCGCAAGGTCCTGTTAGCCGGACCATCCGGCCGAAACCGCTAAGACCTTAGCAAAACTCCGTCTTTTTCGCAAATATATGAATAAAGTTAATGTTAAAATTCCGCGCCCCTGCCTCCGGCTGTCGGGTGCGGAATCACCGCCACGACGAGGTACCGAGGAGTTTGCTTGCTGGGGTGGGGGTTCGTAAGTGGGAGGGCGTGAATAAACGTTAAAAATTAAAATTTAATGTTTAATACACGCCCCTCCCCCTTACAGGAAAATCGTACGTTCAATCTAAAATAATAACCTTCCCTTTGTTTAAAGAGGAGATTAAGGTGCCGTCCAAGCGATGATTGGATCCCGGATCGCGGTCCGGGATGACGAAAAATTATTTCTCCGGTACGAACTTGATTGAAAGCGAATTGACGCAATGCCGCGTGTCCTTTGGCGTCATTTGTTCTCCCAAAAACACATGTCCCAAATGCGCCCCGCAGTTGGCGCATTCAATTTCGGTTCGCGACCCATCCGCATCCGGCAACCGTTTCACCGCGCCCGGAATTTCATCGTCAAAACTCGGCCACCCGCAATGCGCATCAAACTTATCCTTCGACCGATACAGCGGGGCATTGCAACGCCGACAAATATACGTCCCGTTGGCAAAGTAATTATCGTATTCCCCGGAAAACGGCGCCTCCGTCCCCTTCCCAACTATCACACTCTCCTCCTCCGGTGTGAGTTTGTTGTAGGTAAGCATATATCTATGGATTCATTAACACTTTCTTTTAATTCACAATCTCAATCCCTCCAAACACCGTCGAACCTTTTAGATTCAATGTGACGACGGCGCCCTCGGTCGGTTGGACGCGGTTGTCGTAGCCGCCGAAGACGGCGGATCCTTGGATGTTAACTTTCCAGCCCTTGGGGACGATCAGTTTAAGACCGGCGAAGACGGTTTTGACGGTCAGGTCGATCTCTTTGGCTTGGGTTTTGACTTGCGACAGGTCGATCACGCCGCCGGCGAAGACCATTTTTACCATTCCGCCTTTGAAGTTATCCGATTTAACTGACTTGTTGATCGGACTGAAGATGACGACCTCGTTTATAAAATCTTCCTGACTCACGGCTGCGGCGTTCATATGCTCCCAGTTATCCCAACCGTGCGACCCGCCCCAGTAATGGCGACCGGTCAAAATGCGCACGCCGATCAGGATGATGATGAGCGCAAAGAAAAAATGAAAAAACGGAAAGCCAAAAAGCGCGCTCAAGCCCCAAAGAATTATGAGAGTGCCGACGATGATTCTTCCCATATAAATTTATTTTACGTTAATAGTATCGACCGCTTGCCATGGCCAGCTCGCAAACTCTAAGGCGACGGGCGAGTTTACACTAGACAAGGCGGCCCAAACAATAAAAGCGATGATCGCCAAGTTGAGCAAACAGGCAATCGCTCGACCGACGGCGCTGCGACCCAAGAGGATCTTTAAACCGATCATGATAATAATGGCCGGCCAAAATTGCGCCATTAACTTCCAAACGATCCAAGGGACGATCCCGGCGTAATTAAGCAACAAGATGATGCCGGCGGCAATAAAGACAAGGCCAAAAACTCCGCCGCCGCAGTGGCAACGGTCATGGCGTTCACACATGCACCGGCGCGTTTTTTCCCGAGGTTCAACCTCGGGATTGCTACCGATCGTTTCGCCAAAGACCGTGACGTGGGGTTCGGATTTTGTATTTTCCGTATTGGAATTTTCCATAGTTCGATATTATATCAATAACTAGCGGAAAAAATCAAGACAGACAATGGACGACAGAACTCTCCCTACCCTCCCTTTTCCAAAGGGAGGGGTCGTATCCAAACCCCCTCTTTGGAAAAGAGGGGTAGGAGGAGTTCCGTCGAATTTTATGAAGACGACGACCCATTTTTTGGGCAGTGCGCAAGCTGTTCATAACCCATTTTACATATAACCCGTTTAGGAATATGTTAATTGACTGCCAGTTGTTTTGGCAGAAAGAGGAGAAAAATAATGGAAATAATGGATAAAGATGGAATTTTGGCGGCTATTGCGGCGGCCAAAAAGGAAGGATCTTTCAAAATCAGACTTGTCTTCGCGATCGGGTCCGAGATCAGTCGGGTCCGATCATTCGTTACCATGCTCAAGGGTGGCGGCATTGCGGTCGAAGACGAAACAATGATGAAACTTAGGCTGGTCGCTATTTCGAGGATGTGGCAGGAGGATATCGACCGCGTTGTTATCATGGATATTTGCGACAATTTCGACGAGAATGAATTTGTCGCAAGGTTCGAGTTCGCCTTTGAAAACATCGAGGCGTTGCCAAGGGTTCGTCTGGCAAACGAACCCGAAAAACACGACGGGGTCATGAGTCCCAAAAAGGCGATCCGTAAAGCATTGGCCAACGGTCAGCGCGAACTCAAGATCGTCTTTCCCAGCGCCAGCGACACCGATGTATTGCTCTTCATGGATTTAGTCAAGCACGGCTATGTTTCGTTCGCCGATCATCGAGAACAACTGGTTTTTGAGGATGCGATGAGGCACCGCGATTGGTCGCTGGGCGGAAGATTTTTGGCCGACATTTTCATCGAAAAGAATCTGCCCGAACATGACAGTCGCCGCATCCTTGATGGAGCACATGCCCAGATAAAGGGGATCAAGGTCGTGCGATAGTGCGGCGAAGACAAAGCAATGAGCCCCGATGACGCGTGCGTCCGGGGCTCTTTTTTATTCCTTGCCTTCCCACTCTTTATAAAAATGATCCAAATATTGTTCCATGAATTTGTGCCTGGCGGCGGCGATCTTTTTGGCGGTTTTGGTGTTCATTCTGTCTTTCAGCAATAACAACTTTTCGTAAAAATGATTGATCGTGCCGCTTTTGGCATTTTTATAAGCGGCAAACGAGCGATGTTTGACCGATTTTATTTCAGGATCATACATCGTCCGCCCGGCATGGCCGCCGTAGGCGAAGGCGCGCGCAATGCCGATCGCACCCATGGCATCAAGCCGGTCGGCGTCCTGCACGACCATTCCCTCTTTTGTATTGATCAAATTTTTTACTCCCGCGCCTTTAAAAGAAATATTTTTAACGATCTCGCAAACATGCGCGATCGCCGCTTCATCGACTTTTAATTTTTCCAGCCACGCGCGGGCTATCTTGGGGCCGATATCGAACCTGCCCTTGTTGAACTTCCAATCGGCGATGTCGTGAAGCAACGCGGCTAACTCAACGACGAACATATCGGCCTTCTCGCCCTTGGCAAGACGCTTGCTCATCATCCAAACTCGATAAATATGCCACCAATCATGCCCCGACCCTTCGCCTTCAAGCATTTTTCGCACATGCTTTTTTGTCGCCTTGAGTATTGCCGGTTTATTCATAAAATTATTTATATATCTATTTTAACACATTTAGAGTACACTTAAATAAACAGCTAATTTACCGCATTTACTCTTAAATATACTCATATGCTTTGGACAATCATCGGGATACTTATCGTCCTCTGGTTCTTGGGGGTCATAACCTCATTCACCTTCGGCGGCCTGATCCACCTCCTCTTGGTGATCGCGCTCGTTGTGCTGATCGTCAAGCTGGTCAAAAAAGCGTGATCGACAACGTCAAGCAGAATGCAAAAATCTCTCCGTTAATCGGGGAGATTTTTTTAGAACCATCGTGGTTAAGCCTCTATGAATATCACTTTATTAATAAACCGGCCACGTGCAATCAATGCCGCTGTTTTCTTTTAGGTACCGGTTGTCGGTGTCTTTTGATGAACGGTGGCACAAATTAGCGTTTGAATCAAGGTGTCTTGCCATGCAGGTTCCGCCTGCATTTAATAGCTTCTCCGGATAAGGCCTGGTTCGGGAGTCTTTTGCGCCAAAGTCTTCAGGGTCATATGGATAAAGGCAATCTTGCTTCTCGCATTCTTCGTCGTAAATGCACTTTTTGCCCGCATCTTTCGCAGCGATTTCGCATGTTCCGTAAGTGGGAAAATATGTTCCTCCTTTGCCGCAATAATATCGACTGAGATAAGCAAGACGGAGATAAATAAATATAGCGGGCGCAAAGAAAACAATCAAAATTACAGCTATGACCATCACGTATATCTTGGTAGATTTTTTCATAAAATATTTAGTTGGGTTATTGGTCTAACCATTATTTGATCCGAGGAAGTTCACATAGACTTGTTTTTGCAGCGGGTTTTTATCAGCTCCAAAGCCGGCGGATTGATAAAATTTTCCGGAATCTCGTTTAAGTCGCACCACTTCCATTCGGAGAATTTTTCCGGCTCCATGAGACGCGGTTCTTCAACGGTCATGCCAATGAAACACGGTACGACATCGCCCTCTTTGGCGCCGGGAACATCGCCCAAGTAATCGATGATCTCGAATTTCGTGATCCCTGTTTCTTCCGCCGTTTCGCGTCTAAGCGCTTGTTCGATCGTTTCCCCTTCATTGCAGCGCCCGCCCGGGGTTGTCCAGAGCGATATTTTCTTGAACTTTTCCGGCGTATAGTTCCGCAGACCGATCAGCATTTTCTCATCGCGAATGATCGCGACGGCCGGACAGATTATTTTTTTGCCGATAACGGCCAACTTTTCCGATAAAATATCTTTCATGTGCGCATTTTATCCTGCGCGTAAAATTCTGTAAAACCGCGCGGACGGTCATTAGCTTTCGTATTTTGCTTTTTCCTCGGCGTATATTTTTTCAATTCGCGATGCGCCGAGCGCCGTGCCGTAAATCCTAACGTTATCCATGTAACCGTTCAAGGCGGAGGCGCCGGCACAGGAGGATCCAATGGTGTCGACCAGATCATTTAAGTTTAAGTTGTATGCATTTTTTAACGCCAACCTTCCGTTCAAATAAAAATCAGCTTCCGCGCCGGCGCCGGTTCTCACGACGACCAAGTTATACCATTTGCCTTGCTGAACCGGGGCGATCAATGTTTCCGGTCCGGCGTTGTAGATTTGCAGTATGTTCGGCGGGTTGACATAAATTCCGGTGCCAAAACATCCGGAGGTGCGTTTTCCGGCAAGCAATTGATATGTGCTTATATTTTGAGTATTGAACCAAAAACTTACCGTGCCGTCATTGACGTTGGAGATGGCGGTCGAGACATAACTGCTTGATCCGCTGAAATGCAGAGAGCAGCCTTGGCCCGATGGCGTGTTGCTCGGATTAGCGGAAGCACAGGCCCAGGTCACGCCGGGATGCAGCGTTGCAACGTTTCCGTTTCCGCTGGTATCTGTGGCTGACGTACCCGAACCGTCATCAAAATCCCACATTGCGACCACGTCCGATCCAACGGCGTGCTGAACCGAGGCCTCAAACTGCAAACCGGAGGCGACAGCGGCTTTGTTTTCTGAATTCGCCATGGAAACAACCGTGATCGTCGCTAATAAGCCGATAATGGAAATAACCACCAAAAGTTCGATCAATGTAAAAGCTGGTCTTTTTCTATAAGACATACCTATTGCTTACAGTATACTTTTAATTCCAAATGCTGACAAACCTTCCTTTCTCGATAAAATTCATTACATCTCGATCAAGACGATCGCGACGATGCCGAGGACAAAACCGATCTTGTTGGTAAACGACAGGTCCTCTTTAAAAATTACAAACCCGGCGATGGCGACGGCGATGAGGTTAAGGATCGTGAAAATAGAGATCGCTTTCGAAAGCAGTTCGAATTTTAACGAAAAGGCCCAAGCCACCGTTCCGATGATATACAGTCCGATCCCGGCCGCGAGCAATATGGCCCGGCCGTTCATCGACCATTTCTTGAACAGAATGTCCGCCACCACCTCCAGCGCCGCCGCCGCAAGAATAATGATTAGAAAATTTTTTTTCATGCTATTTCTTTGCGGACGATCGCAATACTTCAGCCAACGAAGAAACAATGAAAACCGCCTGCAAGGTGATAAAGATCGGATCCCGGATACTTATGCTGTAAATCAACATGAGTACGCCGCCCATGGCGGCCAAAATTCCCCGACGGCGGCTGTCTTTTATCCAAACGGCATAGGTCAATGTAATGAGTCCGATAATGCCAAAAACTATATTCAAGTATGTGATCATAAAATAATATTCAATTATTTAGATATCTCCAATACCGCTTCAAGCGCTGATGGCAGTTCCTTTATACCTGAACTTCCCGAAAAATGCTCCTTGCCGTGTTCAACGATGATCGTAGCACCCAAGTCGCGTTCAAAAATCTTTGCATCGGAAAACGGCACAAGCGGGTCGTTATCGGAAAATATACCAATGAATCTATTCGTGTGTTCTTTTACCTTATCCCAATTTATTAAGGTTTCGATCCAGGGCCTGGAAATTTTTTTGTCTTCTTCATCTTCGTTGGCATTATCACTTAAATTAACCCAGCCAGCCAAAAATACCGCGCCTCCGATCTTTATTTCTTTGGGCAATGACTCCAGATAGCGCAAGATCGTTTGCGCGCCGATCGAGTGGCCGAAGAAAAAAGTATTTTCATCAGGAACGCCGACTTGGTCTTTGAGATATTCAACCCATGTTTCGATCTTTGGGCGAAGCGGATCCGGCATACGCGGATTAAAAACCTCAAAGCCGCGATTTTGTAAGTTCTTTTTTAACCACGAAAAAATACCTTCTTCCGGATAACCGTCCCAGCCATGGATGATGAAAACACGCTTGGACATAAATTTATTTCACCAAGCCGATCGCAAAAAGCAACAAGACCAGCGCGCCGAGCGCGATGCGGTAAATGCCAAAATTCTTAAAGCTGTGTTTTTGGATGTAGTTCATGAAGAACTTAATGACGGCGAGAGCAACGATGAATGAAACGATGAAGCCGACGGCGAGAATGGCGGTTTCGGCGCCGGTAATGTGGCTTTTATATTTCAGCAAGCTATAGGCGGAAGCGGCAACCATGGTTGGTATTGCGAGGAAAAATGAGAATTCCGCAGCAACGACTCGCGACGCGCCAAGAAGCATCGCGCCGATAATAGTGGCAGCCGAACGCGAGGTGCCGGGGATCATGGCGAGACATTGGAAAAGTCCAATATAGACAGCTGTACGATATGTCATGTCTTTGACCGAAAAAAATGGGGACAGTCCCCTTTTAGAATCGGATAAGGGGACAGTCCCCGTTTTTCGACTCTCAAGCCAAATTAAGACCGCGCCGCCCGCTATGAGCATGACCGCAACGGTGAGCGGATTGAAGAATTTTTCCTCGATCTTATTTGCGAGCAAAGCGCCTATCACGATCGCCGGCAGAACGCCGACGACCGCCTTGAACCAAACCGACCATATCTCTTTATTCTTTTCCTTGTCTTTGCCGAACGGCCAAAGACGGTTCCAAAAAAATACGACCACCGCCAAGATCGCGCCTAATTGAATGACGATATCGAAAAGTTTTGTGAAGCTCGCATCGAATGAAATCCATTGGTTCACAATGATAAGATGCCCGGTCGAAGAGATCGGCAAAAATTCCGTGACCCCTTCGACGATTCCGAGGATAATCGCTTTAGTAAGAGAAAGAAGCATGTAATACATTTAGATATTTAGCGCTTAGACTTTATCAAATTGCGATGATTTATACAAAAACGAAGGGGGCGGTCCCCCTTCGTCTAAACGAGCGAAACGTAGCGGTTATTCCTTGATCTTGAAACCAAGGAAAGGCAGCCGATCATTGCGCCGCGTCGCATCTCCCGGCGACAGCGTATAGAATGAGCGGCTGTCCGCCGATTCTTCCGTAATCGATCCGGGACTGAAAATAAGGGACCAAACGATTCGTTTTTCGTTTCCGTCCGATAACGGCAACGAGGCCGAATCACGGCAGCTTCTTCCCAGCAACGCGGCCAAAAACCCTTGCGCGCACGGGAAAAATCCGTCCTTGCGAAAAAGCGCGACCGCTTCTTCCGCATCTTGCAGCGCGAAATTCTTTTCGGCGCACAAAAGAGTCCGTCCGCGCAAATCGCCTCTCAACCGCATGTCTTGCGCCGTAACTCGGCGCAATTCATCGCGATCGAATACGTTGACCCAACCGAAATCGCCAATGGTCCACGTACAGCCTTCGTCAAGGGCGTTTTGGCGAGGCTGGCCGTATTCCAATTTCCATAGCTTTTCTGTCAATTCCTCCAGCGAACAATCGGGAACAACGATCTCATACGTTTGATCAAACGGCATGGTTACCCCCTTTCAAGGTGCTGGGTGCAATATGCCACAAGGCCAAACAAATAACCAGAGGGTGAATTGCATAGCAAAAACAACCTCTTATTTGCGAGGTTGTTTTTGGTGGACCCGAGGAGATTCGAACTCCTGACCCCTGCCTTGCAAAGGCAGTGCTCTACCGACTGAGCTACGGGCCCAAAATGAGGAATAACACGGGTCCGTATGCGAAGATACGGCCCATGGGGCTAAACATTAACATTTTGGAGTGATTTTTTCAAGAACCGGCTAGATCAATGAAAAGCGATATAAATCGGGCAAGAAAAAATATCAAAAAGCCGACTTCATGTAATACTCGACCGGGGCGTAGTCGTCGGTGAGAACGGGCATGTCAGCGGCGATCGGCTGTTTCCATTCATGCTGCAAATAGCCGTTAAGTTCGGGACCAACGTCCGACATGACAACTGGCTTCGGCGATTTTATGGCGACGATCATGAGGTTCTGAAACTTACTGGCGTCATTGGGGAAGCTAACTGGGAAAACATAAACTTGAGGGAAGACCGATTTAAAGGTGGCGTATTCGGCGCGAAAGAAGCGGCCGTTCGGGCCGTCGAGCGAACCAACGGCATTGGCCAAAACCGCCCCGCCGTCATTTAGGGCGTCATACTGACGCTCAACCGACGTCTGCGTCGTAAGCTGGAAAGGAACCATGAGCGCCGAGGTAAAAGCGTCATCAAAAATAACATCATATTTATTTTTAGTTTGGTTAAGGAACGCCCTGGCATCTTCATTAACCGCGACCAAGCGCGGGTCATTGGGCACGCGAAAATATTTTTTTGCTGCGGCCGTGACACCCGGATCGATCTCAACAACGTCCATGGCCGCCGATGAATATTCATTAAGATAATCCTTAGGGTAAGAATACGCCCCGCCGCCGATCATGAGCGCTTTTTTAAAACCGGGCACAAAGTGTCCGGCCAGCCGGTAAAATTTCGTATAATCCCAAACCAAATCGCCGCTTCCCAAAAACATTGAAGCCTGCGGATTGCGAAGATCGAACGACATGTTCAATATCTCCTTGCCGGTGGCGGGATCGGCGCCGGGGTAGATCTTTATCGAATTGTATTGCGTTTCCAAGGTAACGCCGTCGGCGGCCAGCGCGTTCTGCCGTTTTGCCGCGCTAAGCAAAAAATAACTTCCCGTAAAAATAACTAATAAAACCACTTTTAATGTAGAGGAACTTTTTGAGAACAGGCGCGAGATAATTACCAGAATGACAAAGAGAATAAGCAGGATGCTGTCCGTTCCAAAAAACGGAATGAGAAAGTACCCGGCCGCAAAGGTGCCAACAATGCTCCCGATCGTCGAAATGGCGTAGAGGTTTCCCACCATGGAGGCGCTCTTTTCCAAACTTAAAATTTTTAAACGCACGGCGTACGGCGAAATAATTCCGAGCAGGACGTTGGCCGGAAAAAAAAGACAAAGTGCCGCGAGCAAAGAATCGAAGCGGCCGAGCAACCCGAAATTCTCAAAAAAACCAAGCACGCCGCCTTTGATGACAAAGGTCCAAAAAATGGCCGCACCGGAAGCAAGGAGCAGATACGAATAGGTTTCGGCATCAGTTTTCTTGTCGGCCAATTTCCCGCCCAGCCAATAACCAAGCGCCAAACTGCCCATGATGACGCCGATCACGCTGGTCCAAACATATATGGAACCGCCAAAATACGGCGCCATTATTCGCGTACCCGTCAGCTCAAAGATCATGACCGCCGCGCCGCAAATAAAAACACTTGCGACCAAAAACCGATTTTTTATCATAGATTTTCATTATACTCTATATGGGGCTTTTTTGTTTAAGACAAAAAGGGTAATGTAATTGGGTGATATGATCAGAAAATCAACAGTCAAAAAACTCGTTCCTAAACCGATTTTTTCCCTTTATTACCTCGCCCTCGCTTGGGCGGGGGCGGTTTTATATGGATTTCCGTCACGTAAGATGATGATCATCGGAGTTACTGGCACGCGCGGAAAGACGACGACGGCGAATTATATTTGGTCGGTGCTCACCGCGGCCGGATACAAGGTCGGACAAACCGGCACGGCGAATATTCGCATCGGAAACAATGAAATGATGAATCCGTACCACATGACCATGCCCGGGCGTTTTAAGACGCAAAAATTGCTAGCGCAAATGGCGCGCGCGAAATGCGAAATTGCTATTGTGGAAACGCCGTCCGAGGGCGTCGAGCAATTCCGCCACAAAGGCATTGCTTACGACTATTTTGTTTTCACCGTCCTCTACCCCGAGCGCTTGGCCATCCACAATTGGGATCCGGAGCGCTGTACGCAAAAAATGATCGAACCGCTGGCCGAACTCATGAAACAGCCGAAGAAAAAATTGCGCGGTGCGCCAGTCGCCAAAACCATCATCATCAACCGCGATTCCGACGGCTGGGAACGATTTTGGAACAATCCGGCGGAAAAAAAGATCTCTTTTGGCATCAAGAACCACGCCGACCTGAGCGCCGGCGGCATTATCGCGTCAAACGCCGGCGTGGTCTTCAGCGCGAACGCCAAGAACTACCATCTAAATATTCCCGGCGAATACAATGTTATGAACGCGCTCCCGGCCATTGCCATAGGACACGCTTTAAACATTTCCGACGAAACGATTGGAAAAGGTCTGTCCAGCCTCGCCATCATCCCCGGCCGCATGGAAAAGATCGAAGCGGGCCAATCCTTCGCCGTTTACGTTGATTACGCCCACGACGGTCCCAGCATTGAAGCGCTTTTGCGATCCGCAAGACAAATGAAGCATGATGGCGGACGCGTGATCATCACGGTCGGCGCCGAGGGCGGCGGCCGCGACAAGGACAAGCGTCCGGTCATGGGCAAGCTTTGCGCCATGCTTGCCGATCTCGTCATCGTCACCAACGTCGATCCTTATGAAGACGACCCAGAACCGATTTTGAAAGACATCGCCGACGCCGCGGCGGCGAACGGCAAAAAGAACGACCGCGACCTGTTCGTCATCGAAGATCGCCGCGAAGGGATAAAGAAAGCGCTTTCGCTCGGTAAAATCGGCGACATCGTGTTGATCACCGGCAAGGGCGCGGAGCAATCGATGGAGATCGGCGGATGTTCGATCCCTTGGGATGATCGGGTGGTGGTGAAAGAAGAATTGGGCCGAATATCGAATGTCTAATATCGAATTTAGACTCCGCCTTCGCGGAAATGACAGTTTTGAGATATAATATAGGTCTATGAAATTCATCTACGCCGCGGCGGTCGTCGCGGCACTCGGTTTTTTTGCGGTTCCGGCCTTCGCCAGCACGACCGTACCGCCCAACCTGACGATATTAAAAGGTGGAAAAATAATTAAAACTGTCCCTATTTTTGATAAATGGACCGACGGCGCAACGCTTGCCGTCGGCGACTTGGGCACCGATGGCGTGCCCGAGGTCGTGGTCGGCGCCGGGCCGGGCAGTTTGCCGGAAGTCCGCGTCCTGCGCCAAGACGGAACGCTCATCAATAAATTCAACGCTTTTGATCCTGCTATCACCAAAGGTGTGATCGTTTCGCTCGGCGACACGAACGGCGATGGGAAGAACGAAATAGTCGCCGCCACCGGCCCCAAGTTCGGCAATTATGTCCGCATCTTTGACGGAACCGGTAAATTATTGAACGACTGGTTCCCAAAGCCGCAGAGCGTTTCCTCAATTCTCACTGCGGCCGCGGTCGCAGATAATGAGACGACCTATTCGGTGCCGGCACCGCATTTTGCCAATGACAAGATCGGCCCCGGCAAGCAGATCGAGGTTGACCTTGCCAAACAGCGTCTTTACGCATGGGAGGACGGGTTGCTTGTCGAAACCTACTTGGTTTCGACCGGAATTAAAATATTCCCCACCCCGCCCGGACAATATTCGATCTTAAAAAAGATCCCTTTGATGGATTATAAATGGAACTACGGCCCGGGCAGTCCCTATAATTACGATATAAAAAACGTAAGTTGGAACTCGCAATTTGCCCCGCACATGTACCTTCATGAAGCATATTGGCACAAAAAATTCGGCCAGCCGATGAGCCACGGTTGCGTCAATATGCGCAAAGCCGACGCCAAGTTCATTTACGACTGGGCGCCGGTCGGCACGCCGGTCACGATACATACTTGAAATGAACAACTCCGTCGGATTTGCAACTGAAGTTGGGGTTACCATCGCCATTCTCATGGTCGGCGGCGTTTTCTTCGGCCTGTGGCTGGATGCAAAATTCAACATGACGCCGTGGGGGCTCCTGATCGGCATGATGGGCGGCATAGTTTTGGCCACCGCTATTCTAATTATCCGCACAAGAGCTATAATGAAGTGACGGACAGCGAATGGAGGCGACTCCGCTGCGCGGAGCGGCCGACGCGATGCCAATATACGAATACATGCGAATCTACGAATATCGATGACCAAGTTGCGTCGCGGCTTGAGGGATTAGGAGATTTGCATGCATTAGCAGATTAGCATCGCGACGCTGGCGTTCAGCCAGCCAAGAAACTTCCTTATTTAATTTGTAATATGCCCAACAAATCAGTAACCGTTTATTCAACCGTCGTTTGCCCGTACTGCAAAATGGAAAAGCAGTGGCTGGAAAAGAACGACATTAAGTACAAAAACTTCTTCGTCGATGAAGATGAGGCGGCGGCGGCAATAATGATCAAGAAAAGCAAACAAATGGGCGTGCCCGTCACCGTCATTGTGCCGGAAAAGGGCAAGGAAAAGATTATCGTCGGGTTTGATAAGCCGGAATTATCGAAGATTTTAGCGATAAAAGAATAGCAGAAAAACGCCGAGCTCAGCTCGGCGTTTTTTAAATGTCTAAATGTCTAATCCGACGCCGACCTCACCCTACCCTCTCCTTGATTAAGGAGAGGGATCATAAACGGATTAGATATTAGTTGTTAGATATTTTAGATATTCAAACCAGTTTTCCCTGTTCCATCTTCTTCCTTTCTTTTTCTGAAAAAATTTTCACCGTGCCGTACTCGCCGTCATAGCCGGGCTCGACCGTAAGACGTCCTTCGCGCACGCGGCGGATCGCTTCGACGATATCAAGCGGCGCAAACGATGACAATTCGTCGTATGGGGCGTTCAATAAAATTTTAAACTCCGGCATCCTAGAAACCATTTGTTCATAGACTGTTTGCACGCCTTTTGTGCCGGCGCCCCTGTCAAGCGCTTCGGCGATGATCTCATCAAGCGGCACAATGCTCTTGAACGGAACAACTTGCGGCGGACGCGTGCCCTCGGGTCGATCGGCGAGTTTGGCAACGCGCGAATAGACGCCGACCGTTACCGGCTTTTTGCAAACCGGGCACAAACCGTGATGGCGCGCCGTTTCGTCGGGATGCATTCGCTTTTTACACGCGCGATGTCCGTCAAAATGGTACATCCCTTCTTCAGGATAAAATTCGATCGTATAAAGAAACTTCGAACGATCCTTTTCGCGCAAAATACGAACGATCTCGCCATAAGATAGCTGGTCAAGCGCGATATCAAACACATTGGCTTCGCGTCCCAAATTGCCAAGCGAGTGCGCGTCGGAATTTGAAACCAATAAAACATTGTCGAGGCCGGATAGACGCCAGTTCATGGGCGGGTCCGATGACAGGCCTGTTTCGATCGCGTGAATATGTTTTGTATTTTCGCCGAAACATTCTTCAAGCGAATCAAAGCCGGACATCGAACCAAAAATAGCGAACCATGGCGTCCACGCGTGTGCAGGAATTAGCATGCAATCGGACGAAGCATTTAGGACGATCTTTAAAAGCTCTTCAGAATCCAACCCGATGATCGGACGGCCGTCGGCTTTTAAATTGCAGTTGCGAGTTGTGAGATGTGAGATGATCGAATCAACCGCGGCAAACGACGGAGCCAGCAAGCAGTTATGAACACGGCGGGTTTTCCCGCCGCGCTTGTAAATGCACGATATCTCGGTGGTGAGCATGAAACGCGCTTTATTATTTCCATTCTTTAATTTAAAAAGTCCCGGCTGGTCTTCGACCAATTCCGACTTAAGCGATGCAAGCCATACCGGGTGTGTAAAGTCGCCGGTACCCAATACTTGAATCCCTTTTTTATCCGCCCACAGCGCCAAATTGGCCGGCGTCAAAAGAGGCGAGCAGGCGCGCGAATATTTCGAGTGTATATGCAGGTCGGCGATGATTTCCATATGAAACGCATTGTACACCCATTAACCAAAATAAAAAGACGCCCCGCGCAAGAGACGTCTTTTTATTTGTTATTTTTGGGTCGTATAGGCGCCGGTAACGCCGGCGGCCGGGGTATTGGTGATCGTGCCGGCGGCCGGCGACGCGGCCGGTGTAAAGTCCGAGGTTGTAAAGTCGCCGGTCGCGCTGTCGGTGACAATGGGATTGCCGGCGGATGCGGTTGAATCGGCGTTCGCGGTGACTTTCCATATATAAGCCGTGCTCGGCTTCAGCTTGGCGGTCCAATCGTTCGGCTTCACATAAACCGTTGATGCAAGCACTATGCCGCTTCCGATCGAATTGGAATAAAAGATGATTCCGGTGCTTTTTTCAACGATCGTGAGCCGCGCGCCGATCGGCGTCCGGCTGAAAACAATACCGAAGCTGCGAACATCCTCGGCCGGTTTTCCTTGCGCGTCAACCTTATCGATGCTTACTGAGACGATATTGAACGGGAGGCTGAGGTTCGCGGTTGGTTCGCCAGCGGCCGGGGAATTGGTGTTGATGTTTGCGGCCGGCGGCGGCGTGTTGACGTTGGTATTGGCAGGCGGAACGACGGAGGCGGTCACGGTCGTGAACTCCCCCGATGAGGTCGCGGTCTCTGCGGCGGTCGCATTAGGCGCCGCATATGCGATCACTTTCCATGAATAGGTTGTGTTCATTTTTAATTTTGCAGTGGCGTTTCCGATGAGGATATGGGCTGTTGACGCCGTCGTTGTTCCCCTGATGATCGGTTCGTTATAAAAGACTGCGCCTGATATTTTTTCCGTAACCGTCAAACGGGAGCCGGATGGCGGCTGGCTGAAAGCGATATCAAAACCCCACACCTGCGCGGCCGGGTCGGTCGTCGCGTCGACGCTTTGAAGAGCGGCTGAAACGGATATGATCTTGAAAACGTTGGCGGTCGTGCCGGAAGCAGGCGCGTTAGTATTGTTGTTCGCGTTTTCATTCTGATCCGCTGTCGGAGGGACGTTGGCGTTGTTGGCGCCGGCGGAAGGATTCTGGTCCCCGCTTGTGGCATTATAATCGCTTGCACTCACAATGGGGTTTCCGATCTGAAGGTTTGTAAAATCGGCATTAGGCACATTCTCAACCCGCTTGGCCCAATCGGCGCCGAAAAGCTGCTGCGCCAGCGCTTCGGTGGAAACCCATTGAAGGGAGCCGTCGGATGATACGACATAAACCTTGGTATCGCTCGAACTTTTTACCAAACGAACTCCGGCACGGACGACGACATCGCCGCCCACGGGAATATCCGCGAGTTCTTCGTCGGTGACGGTTTTAACGGTTGAAAAATCAGCGTACCAGCTGAAAAAAACCGTTTCATTGGGGAATATATACCGTTTATTGTCGGATCCGACGAAATAGACGGCCGATGAGCTGCCCTTAACCAAGTTACCGCTCATGTCGGTGGTGACCGTAACCGCTTTTGCGGTCATCGCTTGCCCGGAAACAAAAAACAGCACGGTCAGCACCGCTCCGAAAAATACGAGCAGCGACCGTGCCTCAAGCTTCTTGGACATATTGTTATTTTTTATGTTTATTTTTACTTTATTATAGTATATCATTTTTTCGCTTAATTTGCAAGTTGGAGGCGCATCCCAAAAAAGTGCGATCGCGTTTTTTTGGGATATTAAAAAGCGGCCCGATGGACATCAGACCGCCCGTATGAGCGAAGTGCGCTCCGGTATCAGTGTTTGTCAATGACTTTGTTGATCAATCCAATCGTCGCGCCTGGTCGCTCGCTTTTGATCGAGAGCTCGATCGACTGGCAGAAGATATTGGGGGAAACGTGCATGAGCATTTTTTCTATCCGTCCCGGGTCGGTGACGCCGGTGGCGAGCATCATGGCCGTGCGCGCCAATTGAACCTGGTTCGCGGGAAGATCAAAGGGCGCGGCATGGTCGCTGTTGAGCGAAACAAGCGCGATCTTTGTCTCGGCCAAAAGCGCGTCAATCATGCTTTCGGTCATCTCCATCGCGAATATCTTCTTGTACCCCCAAAGCGCGCCGCACTCCTTGATGACCGCGACGATCACCACGATGTCTCTGGGCAAGCCGATGAAGTCGATCTTTTCGACCGTACCGTCGGTGTGAGGACGGGCTATGGCGACACGGTGCTCGCAGACCATGATCGGCTTAAAGCCGTTGAAGATCTTTTTCATGACGGCGAAGACGGCATTCGCGAGCTTCAGCGAGCCATTTTCGTACTCGTCGCCGCGCCGCCGTTCGAACATGACAGAATTGTCAATCGGATTTGTGGTTTTTCCCCTTAAATTCATGGCTTCTCCTTTTTTATGCTCCAATGTTTTTGTCTGTACGCCAGACAATTGCGAGCCTTGCGGCGGATGTCGGATAAACGAAGATGTTGTTAGTTTTGAAAGACCTTTTCAGGGATTGCTTGCTAGGTCGTCACTCCCCCGACCTTATCGGAGACCGTGCTCTTGAGCAAGGCTCATCATTGCAACGAACTGTGCGGACTTCCCGCAGAGCCCGCCCCGCTTCGCATAATCGAGCACAGCTCGACTTCGGCTTCGCGGGGTGAACTCTGTAAGGAAGGCGAGGGGTTTGAAGGCCCCTCGCCCGTTATTCTGTTTTCGAACGAACTATTGCGACAACTTCTGACTGGCGGTCGGCAGATTCTTAACCTGATAACCGTTCCACCAGTCGGCGCTCGTGAGCGAATGAACGCCCGCCGAGTTGTCCGACCAAAGGAAGTTCTGACCATTCTCGTTGTCGTCGCCCAGCAAGCTGGTAACGATGGACGCACCCTTGGATGCATTGTAGACACTGGCCGAAACCTCGAAGATCTTGGTGGTTCCGGCCGAAACGACGACCTCTTTTTGAAGATCAAAGGTTATCCCGTCGTAAGTGCCTGTGACCCCCGCGTAGGAAACCATACCGCCGACATGCAACTCGTAAAATAGCGCTCCGACGTTATTGACCGAACTCCTGACGGCAAGATGCTTGATCGAGACGTCGGCATTGTTGTCAGCCGTGATGGCGAACCGCAATACCGTCTGCCTTATCCCTAGCATGCTGGCGTTCGTGATCTTCGTCTCGTCGCTCGAGAGGGCAACTGCTGCCACCGTCGGCTGGGTCTTGCGGATGGTCATCCTGTCGCCGTCGAGACCGGAATAGAGGTCGCGGTTCGGCGTTGGATCATCAATCCCCAAACTATATGACCGCCCGGACTTCATGCCGATCGCCTTAAAGGAACGGTCGGCGATGGGTACGGTCGGCTCGATCACGATGCCGGCGCTGAACTTGTCGCCGGACGCCGCCATCTTATCTTCGATCGGATGAACTTGACCCAAGTCCACTCGAAGCGACATAACGGTCGGCCCGTCGACGATGAACAGCCCTTTATCATTCCGACAGGTCATCCGGCCGGCCGAATCAAGACTGCCGGAACAGAACAATGCATCGGCGCCATCAAACGCGGACAACTTGACGATATCGGCCGCCACATTATCCCCGAGTACCTGCAGCTGCGAACCAACTACCCTGACCGCCTCGTTGGCTCCATACAACTTGAGCCGGGTGACGAGATTGGCGCTGGTGTTGGCCGTGAGGATGCCTTCTTGGGGCTGGTCATCGGCTTGGAGAACATAGAGCGGCAGCGGATCGGCCGAAGTCACATCATCCTTCCCCACCAAGAGGACATAGACTTGCGGCGGATCGCCGTTCGTCGGACCGACGCTGACAAGGCCAAAGCCGGTCATTTGAGGAATTTGGTTCGTAACTTCAACCGCTACCTTCGTTGTTTGCTTGGGCTGTTTGTCGGTCAGATCGCAGGTGACGTCGAAAAGCTGGCTTTCCTGTGACTTGAGTATCTTCGACAGATTGAGCGAAGTCGTGCTGCTGGGCACGAACGGCGCGCCGAACGATTCAATGTTCGGCCAGCCCATGAGCCGACAATTGGTCAGATAGTCGCCGATCGATCCATCGATGTATGGCTTGGCTTGAACCGCTGGCGTCCAAGCGTTGAAGGCCATGCTCAATCCGTTAAGGCCGTTGGTGTGCGGCGTCGCGTTCTTCACCAAAATCGTCCCCATCCAAATATCCTTTTGTCCGGGCACCGCATCGGTGAACCCGGCGTCATGGATTGCGGTCGTGAACGAAACCGAGACCATTCCCGGATCGAAGCTGCCGGTCGTGAACTCGCCGGTATAGGCGGCCGGAAAGTGCGTATTTGGATCTGGGGCATAAGGCGCCGCCGTGATGACCCAGTTATAAGTCGTGTTCGGCGACAAGCCCTTTGTCCATTTTCCCGGGGACATGTAGAGCGATTCTGTGAGAGGCGAACCCGTCACAGTATCGGAATAGAACGGCGCTTGAGTTTGCTTCTCGTAGATCGAGACGGATACCCATTGAGCCATACCGCTCATCTGTACGCCAAAACTTCTTACGTCCGGCGCCGCATTACCGAAAGCGTCTACCGCTTCCGCATACGCTGACACGATGTAGAAAGGCGCGCCGACAGCCGTTGCCGTAGCGCTGGCCGTCGCGGTCGGGAGCGAAGTATCGGTCTTGGTCTGCGTCGCAGTCGAAGTTACCGACGCTGTGTCGGACTTCGTGACGGTTTGCGTCGATGTATCGTTCGCGGACGCGGTCTGCGTTGTCGTCGCGGTGTCGGTCTTAGTTGCGCTTACCGACGAAGTGCCAACCGACGTGTCCGACGCCCCATCCGAAACTACGGTATTGGCGCGGGTTCTGAGGGGCGTGCGGTCGCAAGCGGCCGCGGTGAATGCGAACAATGCGAAAACTACAATAGTGTTCTTCATCTGACTTTCTCCTTTTTCTTTTCGGTCGTTTTTAATTCAATGATCTTTCCAGAAACTTCCCGATGAAGCGCGCGAGGTCATCGATCATCCCAAAAATGTGCGAACGCACTTTTTTGGGATATTCGTGATCACGAACTTTATTGGGAAGGCGAGCGGATGGAGTTAACCATTCAACGCTCGCCAATATTTAGTTTTTTGGAAAGAACTCTACTGGCAGGTCACCGGCGTGAACTGCGCTTTGGTGCCGGTACTTGATGTCGATACGATGCCAAAAGCACTTCCACTGGCGGCCAGATCGGCGGCATCATAGTTCTTTCGGTTGGTATCGTTGGTGAAGATGCTCACCGCATCGCCCACTTGCGTCCCGTTGTTCCGGAACATGAAGAGGTCTGTTTCACCAACCACCGGATTGGCGGCAAGCAGGCCGATGTACTTTCCGTTCCAAGCCAACCGATCGTGCCTGTTTGGCGAATTGCTTCCAGTCCAGCCCATCACCTCAACCGTCTGCGTAACGACCCCGTACGACATTCCGTTAAAGGGTACAAACGAAAGGTAGTGAATGTAGTTTTGGCCGGCTGCCTCGTACCACCAAGCCATAACAAAGCCGATATCGGTGGCAACGATCGAATCAAGAACGATCCCATCGAGAGAGACAAAATCGCCCGTAGTGTTGTCGACCGGATTTACCACATTCGGATAGACTCCGTCGTTTTGTACGACGATGATCTGCACCTGTCCATCCTGCGCCATCCCAAACGCCCACGTGCTTCCCGTTCCCGCTTGCGCGCCCTTGGTCGTTGTGAACGACGATTGCGACGACGGACCCCACTGGTACTCGTTCTCACTAATGAGGCTATTGGCACCAAGGCTGAATTTCTTTAGCATCGGGGCTATATTGCTGCCGTTCATGAAACCGAAGGCGTAGTTCGTGCCGACGATCATTTTCACGATCGACTGGTTGAACAGGACCCCCTGCTGCGTGCCGTCGAAACCGGCGTAAGAGAAGTTCGAATACAGATTCGTATCGAACTGCACAACGTAGTCATTGGGCGTCGCCGAAATTCCGGTCGCAAGCTCGCTGACATCCGCGGCCGTCACGTTCCAGTCGACCTTGGTCTGTTTCCCTGCCGCATCCACCAGCCCGAACATGACCTTGTCCATTTCCTTCGGCATGAACGTGTTATCCTTCCAAACTATGCCGAAACCGGAATTGCTTCCGGCGATCGACGGGGCAATGCCGTTGCCGATGTCAACCGTTGTTCCGACTTGGCAGTTGTTCGTGACCTTGAGGATACCGGCGAGCTGCGGCGGGTTGCCGTTCAGCTGGCCTAGGGTCACTTTGACGCGCTTGCCGTTCTCGTCATAGGCCCGAACCTCTTCCGGGTTCATGATCTCGATGGCGAAACCGATTTCCGCATCGACGGTGAGCGGCGTGACATCGCAACCCAGTTCCAACTTGAACGGATCGGCCGGATCGGAAGTCTGCACCGCAAACTCGTCATGCATGTCGGCGCGCGCGGTCTTGTTGGGATCGACGAGGCCGGCATACACTTGGGAATCCCAACCGCGAAACACGCAATCGGTGATGTGGTTCGAAACCAGCGCCGGATTGTTGGCGCCTGCCGTGTATGCTCCATCCGACCTTGGCGACGTGGAGTAGTTGAACCCTACCGGCAACTCCTTAACCGTCACCTTGCTCGCGCCTTTGATATAGGCGAGGAACGAGCCGAACGAGAGGTTCTTTTGACCGGGCATCATGTCGAAGGTTGAGTCATGGTGAAAAGCCATGCTGAAGTCGATGACCAATTCGGCCGTAACCGTCGCCGTCGCCGTTTCCGTCGTTGTCGCGGTGACAACGGTTGTCACGGTGATGGGCGCGGTCGCGGTGGAGGTCGCCGTCGCGGTTGCAGCGGTTGAAGTTCCGGTCGCCGTCTGCGTTGTTGACGCGGTGTCAATCTTAGTTGCCGTGACCGACGAAGTGCCGACAGCGGTCGCCGACGCCCCATCCGAAACTACGGTGCTGGTGCGATGGCCAAGCGGTGTGCGGTCGCAAGCGGCCGCGGTCAATGCTAGCAATGCGAATACTGCGAGTGTGTTCTTCATCTGACTTTCTCCTTTTTTCGAACGTTTTTAATTCAACGAACCTTCCAGAAACTTCCCGATGAAGCGCGCGAATCGTTTATCATCACAAAAACCAGCGACCGCAGATTTTTGTGATGTTCGTGTTCACGAACTTTATTGGGAAGGCGAGCGCGGGTGGTGTGATCCACCAAACGCTCGCCAATATGCTATTGAGAAAGAACTGCCTACGGGATCGGGTCGAAGTACCGGTCGATGAAACTGTTGTCTTTGAGCCGTTGGATATCGGCTATGGAGACATTCGACCCAACGATCGAGTAGGTTGATGGAATGAACGAGAACCGATCGGCGCAGTTTCCGGTATTGCCGGTGATCGTCATCCATGTGCAGTAGGCACTGAGCGTCGTCCCTGAGGGCAGCGCCGAGAACGAATTCGAAACATCGAATCCCATATCACGAATCACGAAGTTCTTGTCCGCGATGCCGTTCTTCGTCTTTTGGGTCATCGGATCGACCCATGCAACTCCCGTACCCGGCCTGATGCCGACGAGGGTCGGCTTAACCGATGACGCTGTCACCGCTCCGTCAGAAACGACCAGCAATAGGGCGCATGCCGTTCTCGGATCGAGGTAATCCGCCATTCCCGCCAACCCTTGGAAAGTGAAGATCCGCTGGTCTTGGTCGATTTGGCCGTTGGTCAGATAGTAGATGGTCGGGTCAGATAATTCCCTGACATATCCGCCCAAACCCAGAAGACCGTCTTTTGTCACATTGGAAAAGTCGACCTTGGTGGGCGTTCCATTGCAAGCCGGCTTTCCGTTGGCGTTTTCGCCGATGTGAAGAATGCCGTGCTTTGGTACCAACATGAGTTCGCCAACGCCGGTGCCGGTATCAATAGCCGTCTTTCCCAAAGCGTCGGTGACGCTCGCGGGAGGGAGCGCCCACTGAATGGCGCGGGACTCGAACGAACCGGTCGGCTCAAGATAGACTATGAGAATATCGGAGCCCTTAATGATCGCATCGGCGGACAGGTTGATCGTAATGCCGTCCTCGATTCCCCGCGCGGTCTTTGTGATCGCCGGGGTATTGGGAGCGCGAACCGTAAAGGTGTCGCTCGGCTCGCCCACCCGCAACTGCGGCTTGATCACGACAGAGGTGACATTGCCGGTGATGCGGCCGACTTCCAGAAAAAACGGATAACCAAGGTCGTTCCACGGCTGACGAAGCGGATCGGTCTGGCAAAGCGTTCCCCAGAACATCTTCACGTACGGATTGCTCCCGGACATGCCCAAACCCGCCTCGGTTGGGAACGGCGACTCACAGAGAGCCACCGCATCTTGCCGCGCCGGATCGGCTGGATTGAAAGTCGGGAGCGATTGCGTATCGGTTCCGGTTTCAGCCGACAATGTTCCCGCTTCGGAAACCAGAACTGTTGAACCGGTATCGGTCACCGGCATTGCATCAGCCGTGACTGTGGATACGGTGGGCATGCTGTCGGCGGTTGTCGAACCGGTATCTTGCGCCGAAGCGCTTCCGCTGTCAGGCGTGGCGACCGTTGCCGAACCGCAACCGGCATCCGAAGATGCTGTCGCAGGTGGCGCTTCCACCGTCGTCTGGTAGTTGTTGGTCTCGCACCCCAGAAGGAGCGCGGACAATGTCGCAAGCAACGAAATACTGATCTTCCTCATCTGTTTTCCTTTCGTTTTCGATCCGTTTCCAATTCAATGAACCTTCCAGAAATTTCCCAATGAAGCGCGCGATCCACCCCTCATCCTACCCTCCCCCCGTTATGGGCGAGGGTAATAGAGAGATCACGGACTTTATTGGGAAGGCGAACAAGGACTTGCGTCAAAGTTCGCCTTTTCCAACCGATGGGATATTACTCGCATCGATCAAGCTGTTGAGGAGAGAGATCGTCAACGGCTTGAGAATGCGAGGGAAGATTGTTTTTATTTCAACCTTCCCCGTGTGTCGATGTCATCTACTTGTCCCGCGGCATTTGACGATACTCTTTGCGGATATCGTCGGTCATGATGTCCGGGAAACGGACGACGACCATGTGATGGGCCTGGATGTGAGAGTTTGCGGCGATGGCCATGCGAGCATAGCTGCAGATCAGCTCAATGCTTCGCTGAGAACGGCCGAGCGTTTCAGCCACGATGGTGGCGGCGCCGGCAAACGTTCCGACTTTCAGGCAACCTTCGAGTTCTCTTTGGAAGAGCTCTTCGCGCGTGTATGCGCGCGGTGTTTTCTTACTTTTCATTTTGATCTCCTTATGTAAAGAACATTCTCACAATACGGCCTGCAACCATCAGCGCCTTGTGGGCGAGATCGTTGCCATAGACCATTACCAATACAGTCGTTATCGGTCTAGAAATTACGTTGTTCATGTTTCCTTTCGCAGGGTTTCGCCCGCCGACACTATGTCAGCGAGCAAAGATTGCGAGGGTGAAGCACCGTGTTTGTGCTTCACCCTCCGTACGATTCAGAAAGCCCGATAGAGCTCTCTCATCGTCTCCCACACCCCATGCTTGACGCATGAGTTGTAGGTTCCGATGACGGTCGCAACGACCGTGAAGGCGATGAAGATCGCCGGGAACGACACGTACATGTCCGCGAAGGTCATGTTCGCGCCGCTCCTTCCCTCTGGATCCGGCTCGCTGTCTCGTTAACACGCCTGAGCGTTTCCGAGTTCCAGCTTTCGATCGGGCCGATGCTGTCACTGAGCTCCTGAGCGATGGCCGGCTCTGCTGCCCTGATCCGCCGAAGTACATGGAGCACGTCGGCCTGCATCTGCACGATCTCCGAGGACAACCCTGGTCGTTTACTTGCCGACATTGGGACGCCCCTTTCTGATGATCTCTCTTGCCAGAGCGGCGGTTCCCTCATCAAAGTGACGAGGTAGCTGCGCCCTGACCCACGCTCGGTCCGCGCTCGAAAGGTGCGCGAGTTCGGCCTCAACCATGTCGTCCGAAAAGGCCTGATGCTGCGGGATATTGTCCCCGTCTTCTACCTTAAAGCAACTTGCCAAGAACCGTCTGAAACCTTGAATGAAACTCATGTGTGTCTCCTCTCTTTCATCTTTTCGCGCGGAATTGCGCGTTGTTCCGTTGTAGAGAATCGTTGTCAGCCATTAAGCCGACAGGTCATTAGGAAAAATCCGGTCCAGATAGCCGCCAAAGAGCAGCTGATGATCATGTTCAGCATGAGAGCCTCCCGGTTGATTGTTGGTGAAAAGAGCGACTTCGTCTGAGAACATTTTCCCTTCGAGAGAGATGAAAGAAAAATGTTCTCGGATGAATGGGCCAGCGCGTTGTTCTGCGCTGGCCGCGAGCTGTTACGCAGCTCGCCGTTCGTTCGAGACTACTCCGTGATGCAGGGCTTGCCTGCGTACTTGCCGATCGAGAGATCAACCAGCTCGGGCACGATCTTCTGTCCGCCTTTGAGCGGCAGAAGGTTCTCATAGAGGCAAGCTTTCGCCGTCTTGGCTTGATCCGGCGTCATGCCGGAAGCGGTGACAGCGAGCACCTGCGTTTCGAACCTGGTGTGGTTCTTGTTCCCCGTCTCCATGAGACAGAAGTTCAAGACCAAGTTATCCTTCGAACAGGACACGAGAGCGTCTGCGGTTTCGTCTTTCGAGGCGGCCCGCTGGTTCTGAAGGAAGATCGTTCCGATGAGGATACCGGTCGTTCCTTTCGGCGCCGTTGCGGCGATCGGAGTGATGGTCGCCTGCGGCTTGGCCGGTGCGGCGGCCATGGCCACAACCTTGTCAGTTACCAGTTTGGCGGCCAGAGCCTTGGCGAGGTCAACCTTGAGCTGGCCGTTCTCGGCCTTGAGCTTGGTGACGGTCTGCTTGGCCTCGTCGAGCGGGGTTTGAAGACTGTTTGTACTGTATATGTGGTAGGCGACGAAACCTCCAATGACGATCGCCAGTGTGATGATCACCCGCCCAATGGCCGCTGAGTTGCCGCGCTTGGGCTTGGCGCTGGGTTCGTAACCCAGTGCTCGAAGCTTCTCTTCCATGCCAAGGGGGTCGTTGTTGGGGTCGGTCTGGGTCTTATCATTTCCGTTCGTCATGTCCGTGTCTCCTTGTTTCGCGCGAAATTGCGCGTTGTTCCTGTTTTTTGAATGTAATGAGCAGCTTCGGTACCCGCGCGATTTGTGCCACTTAGCGGTCGACCGCTGGGGCGTCAAGACCGTCGGAATATCCTTCGATGCCGTATCTGCTGGTCGAAACCCCTTCCACACCGTATCTACTAGTTGAATATCCATATATCCTATGGATAAATTGTGGCCGATCGCCAGTCGCGGCCGCACGCTCAGCGGCGTGCTCGCATTTGTAGCTTTGTATGTCGTTTACGACGAAAGCCACAGCACCGGCGATGGCCAGAATCAAACCGATCAAGAAAATATGTATGGTTCGCATGGCACCCTTCTTTCAGCGCATGATCGCGCATTGTTCCGAATTGATAAAATGTAATGAGCGACTTCGCTTGAGAACGCTTTTCCTTCGAGAGAGATGAAAGAAAAACGTTCTCGAGTGAAGGCTGATGTTGTCGAACATCAGCGCTCGGTACCCGCACGATCGACGCCACTTCGGTGGCACGACCTCGCGCAGGCTATTTTGTTTTTTGGTCGCTACAGACCAGGAGGGCCTTAGCAGGTCCAAATGATCCAGAGAAACCAACTAGCGGCATGGATGAACCGACGCTTGAGAGGGCTTGTGTCTTCTCCCCACATTTTGACCACCAGCACTTCCGTGCCGGTGTGGGTGAAGAAGGCCCACGCGGCTCCAATAGCCCAGATGATCGCAAGCACGATCAGAAACCAGATTCCCGCTTGATGTTCCGTCACTTGTTTCCTTTCCCCTCGCATTGCGAGGGATGGTTGTTAAAAGCTTGCCGCCAGCATCATCATGAACCAAACCAGTTCGGGCGTGTCGTTGGAAGCTGTCTGCCGGCAAGACGCCGCAACCGGCGGCGGGGCATAACCGCTTTCTGATATCATCATGATGATGAATGGCGCCATAACGCCCAAACAGATGATCGCGAGGAGCAGCCAATTCTTCCAGGTGTAAAACTGAAATGCGAACATGAATGCCTCCGTGGCAAAAGCGCTTGGCGCGCCGGATGGTGAAGAAAAAGAGCGACTTCGCTTGAGAACGCTTTTCCTTCGAGAGAAGAAAAAACGTTCTCGAGTGAAAGGCCGACGCACGCAGAGAGCGTTTGTCGGCCGATCGGTGAGAGGTTGAAGATGCTGGCGTTACTCGCCGGCGGCCACGGTGATCGTGAAGGGCTCGCCCTTCTCCTTGGTCGGCTTGGCCGTGCTGACGACATCGGTCCCATCCGTGTCAGGGAGAATTGTGGCGGCCATTGTGGGGACCATCTCGAGATGAGCCTCTGGCTTGCCATGATCCAGGCTGATCGGATCGCGCGCGCCGTAGTAGGTGATGTCGCCGGTTGCCACGACCGGGACGCCGCCATTTCGATCGGTACGATGCTTCTTGGGCGCCGGAGCCGTTGTCTTGGCGCCCTTGGCGGCCACGGAGGCCGAGCATGTGCCCGACTTGGCTGTGTCGCCTTTGGCGATACCGACGAGACCGAGGGACGCGACCATGAAAATGGCGATGTAAATGAATGAACGTACTGGATTCATGATGTCCTCCTGCAAACGTTTCCGCTTTGATCCCCGTCAATGTAGACGGTTCTCGGGGCGGGATCTGGCCGCCGCAAGTTGAGAGAAAACTCTCTTCCCGCGGCGTACAGGTCCCGCCCGCCGACAGCTTTTAACTTTTAGCTGTTAGCTTTTAGACAAAAAAGACGCGATCATTTTTGAGAGAGAAACTCAAATACAATCGCGTCTTTGGAATTCTTGCGAATTCCAGTGATCAAATATCCCGTTGATCGCGGGTCTCTCTCACTTCTTAAGTTATAAGGTTCGGGCGGCCTTCGATCATTAACAAATAACTATACCACGTTTTAACCATTCTGTCAAGTGTTTGATGGAATAATTGCTTTATTTTAAGCCCTTTTTTAACGCTCTTTTTCCGCTTAACTTTGTAATTTTGCGAATTATATAAGGAAGGCTGTTGGCTGCCTGCGGGCAGCGACGCGATACCAATCTGCTAATACATGCGAATCTCCTAATCCGCCGAGGTCGCGACGCGACCGATTTCGTTATTCGTAAATTCGCATGCATTCGTGTATTGGCATCGCGTCGGCCGCCCGCAGGCGCCCCCATTCGCCGCATTCGCAAACAAAAAAACACCCGAAGGTGTTTTTTGTTGAGCGTTTCAGCGTACTGACGGCGAGACCGTTAGCGAACATGATCCATGGTCCTGGCGACGGCCTACTTTCCCAGGGACGGGTTGGCCCCAAGTATCATCAGCCTTGCACTGCTTAACTGCCGTGTTCGAGATGGGAACGGGTGTGACCAGTGCGGTTGAGTCACCAAGACTATGGACATGTTCCGGCTGCCGCCAAAACGCTGTCACGCTCATTTCGCAGAAAACGCGTTCAACAAAGAACGCGGTTCCCACTAATATAAAAGGTACAAGCAACTGAAAAATAACTTCAGTGCATTTTCGTGGTTCTCTAGTTCCGCATTTCTGCAGAACAGATTCCAGAGTTCCCTGGAGAACTCGACTGATTAGTACGGCTCGGCTCAAGCCATTGCTGGCCTTACACCTGCCGCCTATCAACCATGTAGTCTCCATGGAGTCTTAATGAAACCTAATCTTAGGGGGCGCTTCGTGCTTAGATGCCTTCAGCGCTTATCGCCACCGGACTCCGCTACCGTGCCATGCCCTTGGTAGGACAACACGTACACGGGAGGTCCGTGCTTCCCGGTCCTCTCGTACTAGGGAAGCATCCCTTCAAGTTTCTACGCCCGCAGTGGATAGGAGACCGACAATAATGTTACAAACCTAACGGTTAATTAGGCGACGGATCATTTCTGACCCGTTCTGCATATCGCTATGCAGTTCGGACTATATCTTTCGCTAGGGGTTTCTAGCTATCGGGCATGTAGTCTCTGAGGATATTCTTTCGCGATTGTTCGTACGTGTACGAAAGAATCTTTCCTGCTGATTGTCTGCATTCAACACTTTGTCAGTTATCACATGGACAACTAGTGTGAAATTCTTTAGTCGCTTTCTCCCGAAAGCAACAAGCCAGATATTCCAGCATTTAGCCCGTTTTATAGACAGCGCGGTTTTTGGCTAATTTAAGCCAAAATTTCCACTGTCTCACGACGTTCTGAACCCAGCTCACGTACCGCTTTAATTGGCGAACAGCCAAACCCTTGGGACCTCTTTTTTGTTATCTCGCGTTTCCGCGAGGATCAGACTATTCCATCACCGTATTGACGCCCGTCACCGGGCGCAATTTAGGTGCAAGCCGTGTGATACCGCTTTCGCGCATATCTCATGGTACCGCCAACCGGTACCAATCAGTCGTTAGAGGAGAAATGTGCTTCGATCATTGTCGCATGGTTCTTGCGGCGATTATTGGATCGCACGTTGAACCGCGACAATGCATCTGCCAACCGAGCAACCGCCAAAAGATCGCCGAACTTCTTTATAGAAGTCCGTAAGATCTTTAAGGCGATATCTATTTGGCGGCGTTTCATTCTTGAATACGGACGGATCAGTAGGAGGATGCGCCCGACTTGTTGTTGGTCGCGCGTTATCCATTCCCATGTCGTTCGATTCGATCGGATCGCTCCGCAACCCAGAAGCGCGGGAAGGAACAAAACGTCCTTCCTGTTCTTTTGGGTCACTTTTATTTCGATCCGAACGCGAAAATGAAATTTTTTCTCATTGTGTTTTTCGATTAACGCCATAATGGCGCCATCGCCGTCAATGAGACCAGCCAAATAGGCTCGATCGACTTCAACACATTCCTTTCCTACGGCACTAACCGTCATACGCCTGCATTATAGCAGACCTGGGACCTCCCGAAACAGAAGGTCGTATGGTGTGGTCTCTACCGTATTGAGCTTGTTTATTACCCGCGAGTTTCCTCGCGGGAGAGAAGGTATGTTTTCTCCAGCCCCAGGATGCGATGAGCCGACATCGAGGTGCCAAACCTTGCCGTCGATATGGACTCTTGGGCAAGATCAGCCTGTTATCCCCGGAGTAGCTTTTGTCTGTTGAGCTTCGGCCCTCCTCTGAGGGACCGTCGGATCACTAACTTCGACTTTCGTCTCTGCTCGGGCCATCACCCTCGCAGTCAAGCAGGCTTCTGCGTTTGCACTTCGAGCTCGGTTTCCATCCGAGCCAAGCCTACCTTTGTAAACGCCTCCGTTACTGTTTAGGAGGCGACCGCCCCAGTCAAACTACCTTCCAGCCACTGTCTCACGGACCGGATAAAGGACACGATCAAAAATTGATCGTGTTTCTTTATGCGGTCCGCGATAAAGAGTCATGTGAACATAAGGGTGGTGTCTCATTGGCGCCTTGCGGCTCCCACCTACTCTGAACATACGTACGCATGACCCAATGGCAAGGAGTAGTAAAGCTTCACGGGGTCTTTTCGTCCAGCTGCGGGTACAGCGCATCTTCACGCCACTTGCAATTTCGCCGAGTACATCGTCAAGACAGTTATGAACTCGTTATGCCATTCGTGCGGGTCGGAACTCACCCGACAAGGGATTACGCTCTTGTTGTTACGCTAC